>Ga0208849_1001507_pt1 | contig 15882 bp, 11 predicted proteins | sample NGESurdeep072012_10_FD_184470 | JGI IMG/M metagenome (GOLD analysis project Ga0208849, IMG submission 184470) | Arctic peat soil microbial communities from Barrow, Alaska - NGEE Surface sample 53-3 deep-072012 (SPAdes) | ecosystem: Environmental > Terrestrial > Soil > Wetlands > Peat ...
CGTCCGCGTCGGCACGTGCGTTCCGTCGTTGAGATACACGTCCGTCGGCGTGGCGCCGACGACGCGCGTCTCGAGCATCAGCTCGACGCCGAGCTTCTCGATGTGCCGAGTCCCGAACTCGACGAGCTTCGGATACGACTTCGCGACGCGCTCGAGGTTCCCCGAGCCGTACAGCTCCGGCAGCAGCGTCGGTCCCGGGTGGACGACGATGATCCGCAGCTCGTTCTCGTCGAGCCCCTTGTACTCGCGCCGGGTCAGCAGTCGCGCATAGTCGGCGAGCTCGCCGGCCACCTCGCTGCCGGAGTAGCCGCCGCCCGCGATGAAGAACGTGAGCAGGCGGCGGCGCTCCTCGGGATCGGGCTCCGAGTCGGCGAGCTCGAACATCTCGACGATGTGGTTGCGGAGGCGGAGCGAGTCCTCGAAGCTCTTCAGCTTGAACGCGTGCTCGCGGAGGCCCGGGTACGCGTCGAGGTTCTCGCTGCACCCGAGCGCGAGGACGGCATGGTCGAACTCGAGCTCGCGCCGGGCGCCGTCGATCGACCTGCTCGTCACGACCCGGTGCGCGTCGAGGTCGATCGACTCGATCTCGGCGACGTGCATGTGCGCCGGCGCGAACACGCGGCGGGCCGGGCTCGCGATCGCCCCGGGGCTGATCCGTCCGGTGATCATCTCGGCGATCAGCCCGTGCAGGCACGAGTAGTTCGAACGCGAGACGACGGTCACGTCGACCTGCCCCTGCTCCATCGCGGGGCGCATGGTCTTGCACGCGCCTGCGGTGGCAAAGCCGCCGCCCAGCACGAGGACGCGGGAAGCGTTGGCCACGGTCCCACCCTAAACCGCCGCTGGCGGCGTTTCCAGGCTCCTCGCGGGTTGCTCCGGCGGCGTTTCGATGCTTTGATCGGTCGCGACCGAGGAAGGAGGGGAATTGCGAAGGGTGTCCGATACCGTCGGTGAGCTGCTGCACCGGCTGGATCGCCGTGTCGGCTGGCATGCGCTGCCCGTGCCGATCGGCATCCTCACGCTGCGGCAGATGCGCACGCGGCTGCGCCAGCGGAACCTCCACGACACCGGCCGCCCGCCGGGCCTCGCGGCGAGCACGAACGGCCGCCCGCAGGATCTGACCGTCCGCACGGTCGACGGGACGTGGACCGATCTCGACGACCCGGTGATGGGTGCCGCGGGCGCGCGCTTCGGCCGCAACGTCCCGCTCGAGCACACGTGGCCCGACACCGACCGCCTGCTCACGCCGAACCCGCGCACCGTCAGCCGCGAGCTGATGACCCGCGACACGTTCCGTCCGGCCACGATCCTCAACGTGCTCGCGGCGGCATGGATCCAGTTCGAGGTGCACGACTGGTTCAGCCACGGCCCGAACGAGCGCGAGAGCCCGATCGAGATCCCGCTCGCCGACGACGACCCGTGGCCGGAGCGGCCGATGAAGGTCGAGCGGACGCACCCGGACGCGTCCGCCGACCCCGACCAGCCGCAGACCTGGGTGACCTACGACAGCCACTGGTGGGACGGCTCGCAGCTGTACGGCCGGAACGCCCAGATCGCGAGCAGGGTGCGCGCCCACGAGGGTGGCAAGCTCGCGATCGACGCGGAAGGCCTGCTGCCGCTCGAGCTCCAGGAGGGCCTCGACCTCCGCGACGTGTACGGCAACCACTGGATCGGGCTCGAGATCCTCAACACCGTCTTCTCGCTCGAGCACAACGCGATCTGCGACCGGTTGAAGGCCGAGTACCCGACCTGGGGGGACGACCAGCTGTACGATCGCGCGCGTCTCGCCAACTCGGCGCTGATGGCGAAGATCCACACGCTCGACTGGACGCCGGCGATCCTGCCGCATCCGACCACCGTCCGCGCGATGCACGCACAGTGGTGGGGGCTTCAGTCGGAGGCCGTCGCGAAGCGGTTCGGCCGCGTGACGAAGAACGAGCTGGTCTCGGGCATCCCAGGCTCGGATCTGAACCACCACGGCGTTCCGTTCTCGCTCACCGAGGAGTTCGTGGCGGTGTACCGCCTGCATCCGCTGCTGCCCGACGAGTTCACGTTCCGGTCGGCGGGCGACGACGCGATCGTCGCCGAGCACAAGTTCCCGGAGCTGAACGCGCTGCACGCGCGCACGCGGCTCGGCGAGGTGACGCTCCCGAACGCGCTCTACTCGCTCGGCGTTGCGAACCCGGGCGCGGTGACGCTGCACAACTACCCGCGCTTCCTCCAGCACCTCGACCGGCCCGACGGCGACGTGATGGACCTCGCGGCCGTCGACATCCTGCGCTCGCGCGAGCGCGGCGTGCCGCGGTACAACGACTTCCGCGAGCTCTTCCACCGTGGCCGCGTCCGCTCGTTTGAGGAGATGACGCCGAACCGGGAGTGGCAGGAGCAGCTGCGCGCGGTCTACGGCGACGTCGACGAGGTCGACCTGATGGTCGGGCTCTACGCGGAGGAGCTGCCGAAGGGCTTCGGCTTCAGCGACACGGCGTTCCGCGTGTTCATCCTGATGGCGTCGCGGCGCCTGAACAGCGACCGGTTCTTCACGACCGACTTCCGGCCCGAGGTGTACACCGCCGCGGGCTTGCAATGGGTGGCGGACAACAGCTTCCGCACGGTGCTGCTGCGGCACTTCCCGCAGCTCGCGCCGGCGCTCGAGGGCGTGGCGAACCCGTTCGCGCCGTGGCGGAGGGTCGAGGCCGGGGTCGGCGGGAAGCGGCGAGGCGGCGCAGTAGCGTCGGCGGCCGCGAGAGCGTAGAGTCGCGAGGGGGAGTGCGGCGAATGGGGGGAAAGAGGCAAGTGGGAAGGCGATTTCTACGGTGTCTCGTCGTCGCGCTCTGCGCGACCGTCTTCCTCGGTTGGGCGCACGCCGCCTATGCGACGACGTACGTCGTCAACACGACGGCAGACGCACTGCCCGCCGAGGGCGAGTGTCTGGCCGACAACCTGTGCTCGCTGCGCCAGGCAATCGACGCCACCAACTCAGATGGAGGGGACACGGTCGAGATCCCTGCGAGCGCGACCCCGTACACGCTGACGATTCCCTCGAGCCAAGACGGTGGCGGCGCCTTGACCATCAACAACAGCCTGACGATCGTCGGCGATGGTGCAACGTCGGCCGGCGTCGTGATCACGGCCGACTACAGCACCTTCGACGATCGCTTGATGAACCTCTCGTCGTCGTACATCGAGTTGGACAACCTGTCGCTCGCCGGAGGCAGCGTGACCGACGGCGACGGCGGCGCGATCGAGAGCAGCGCGCCCACGCTGACGCTGAACGACATCACCTTCGATTCGAACTCCGCCTTCTCGGGCGGCGCGCTGTTCGTCTCGTCGGGCACGGTGACCGGTACCGGCGTCACGTTCAGCAACAACTCGGCGACGGACGGCAGCGGCGGCGCGGCAATGATCGGCGAGGGCACGCTCAATCTCACGAACTCGACGGTCGTCGGCAACTCGGGCGGCGGCGGCATCTTCAACCAGGCCGGCACGCTTGACCTCACGAACGTGACGCTCGACGGCAACGACAGCACCGACATCGAAAGCAACGGCTACACGGAGACGACGATCAGCAACACGATCATCGGCAGCGGCGGTTGCGGCGGCGACGGCAGCATCACGTCGGACGGCAACAACATCTACCCGAGCGGCTGCGACGTCGTGCCGGCGGGCAGTGACATCCCGGACGGCGTCGCCGGGCTCGAATCGCTCGCCGACAACGGCGGCCCGACCGAGACGGAAGCGCTCTTGTCGACCAGCGACGCGATCGGCAACGGCTCCGGCTGCGCGAACGAGGATCAGCGGCATGCCCTTCGCGGGGGCACCTGCGACATCGGCGCATATGCGGCCGGCATCCAGCTCAGCGGTACGGCGGCGACGACCTTCACCGCAAACCTCACCTACAGCGCCGACAGCTGCCCCTCGAGCGCGACGATCGACTGGGGCGACGGCATCGTGTCCACCGACGCGACGGTGAGCTGCGATCCGCGCAGCGGCGACTTCATCCCGGTCACGATCACCGGGACACACACCTATACGGACGCCGGCTACTACAACCTGCTCGCGACGCTCGATTCGGGCGAATCGATCGCCGGCGCCGCGACGATCGCGCCGGCGGAGCTATCCGCCCCGGCGGTCGGCGGGATCGCGTTTACCGGCATCACCGCCGCGACGGTGATCGTGAACGGATCCGCGAACCCGAACGGTTCGTCGGCGTCGTACGTCGTCAACTACGGCACGACCACCGCGTACGGCCAGCAGGCCGGTGCGGTAAGCATCGGCTCCGGCACGGAGGCCGTCGCTCTGAGCCGTCCGCTCTCGGGCCTGCTCCCCGGGACGGCGTACCACGTCCAGATCGTCGCGACGAACTCGGGCGGCTCGACGGCGAGCGCCGACGCGACGTTCACGACCGCGGCCGCGACGGTGCCGCCGCCCGTCCCGGGCCAGACGTTCAACGTGCTCCCGTTCAGCGGCACCGTGCTGATCAACGGACAGCCGCTCGTGGTCGGCGAGCAGATCCCGTTCGGCTCGATCATCGACGCGACGAAGGGCACGGTCACGCTCGAGGTGATCGGCCCGAACGGCGACGTCCAGACCGCGGCGTTCTTCGGTGCCGTGTTCCAGGTCACGCAGACGGCCGCAGGCGGCATTCAGCTGGCGCTCACCGGCGGCGACTTCAGCGTGTGCAAGGTGACGAAGCCACGCAAGACGGCGGCGGCCGACGTCGGGTCGAAGCCGAAGCCGAAGCCGAAGGCCAAGGGCAAGCCGACGTCGAACCTCTCGACGCTGCCGAACACGAAGGTCGTCCGCAGCCTGTGGGGCAACGGCCACGGCAGCTTCACGACGAAGGGGCGCTACGCGGCGGCGACGGTGCGCGGGACGGTGTGGCACACCTCCGACCGGTGCGACGGCACGAACATCACGGTCGCCGAGGGCTCCATCTCCGTCCTCGATCTCGTCCTCAACAAGACGATCATCGTGAACGCGCCCAACCAGTATCTCGCCAAGCCGTAGCCGCAGCCGGATTCCCTAACTTCCTCACACGCCGTTCTTAGGCATGGACGGCACCGTGGAGGCATGACCTCCTGAGCTTCGACGTTCGCCGCGCGTGCCCGCTTTGCGGCGTCCACGCCGGGGCGCGCGCGGCGGCCCACCTTCCCGGCACAGCCGGAAAACACGCCCGGGCACTCATCGACTTGGCTCCAGGAGCCGATAACCGGTGAATTCCCTAACCGAGAGCGCGCCCGAACGTCTAGATAGACAAGGCCAGACCCATGCAGAACCCCGTTCCCCCCATCGAATGCGTGCAGGCGCGCGAATCCGCTTCGGCGCGGCTCGACGGCGAACTGCCCGAGCTCGACGACGCCCGCCTCGCCCTGCACACCCGAAGTTGTGCCGAGTGCCGGGCCTACGCCGGGGAGCTGGCGGCCCTCACCGCGGAGCTGCGGTCGGCGCCGCTCGAGCGGGCCGGAATCGAGGTCTTCGCGCCGCGGAGCCGGCGTGTCCCGGCTTTTCGGCTTCAGACGGCCGCCGCCGCCGTCGCGCTCATCGCCGTCGCGGCCGGCTCGTCCTTCGCGCTCGGCCGCACGCTGGGCGGGGGAGCCTCCTCGCCGGCGCTCACCGCGACCGCGGCCGACTTCCGGGGCCTGCACGCGGACTCGACACGGCAGCACCTGCTCGCGCTGCTCGATCGCATCGAGCCCGCCCCGGCCCGGCCGGGCCGCCTCCAGGCCGTCTGAGCGCCTCCGAGCGAGGTCGGTGACCGGGCTGGCGCTTTCCGGCCCACCTAACTAAGCTACGGCGCCGTCGTCCTACATACCGTGACGGAGCGCCCCCTTGCGGGGGCGTGGAGCGAGCAGGCGCCGCCGTGGTTCGAGCTCCCGGCGCACATCAAACGGAGGGAAAATTCGATGCACAGACGCCTCTGGCTCCTTGCGGGAGCCGCCGCCGCAGTTCTGCTCTTGGCGGCGTCGGCCACCGCGACGACCAAGGTTGCCGGCAGCGCTAAGAGCTCAACGCTTGCTGCGGCTCCGTTCGCCCAGTCCTGGGCACACGTGCCGCGGACGCCGGCCGGCCGTAAGGCCAAGAGTGTGCTCGTGTTCGGGATGGAGCAGGACATCGTCGGGTTCAACACGGCGATTTCGTCCGAGAACGCCTATTGGGCGGCCATTACGGGCAACACGCCCATCCTGCGCGGCGCGTACATCATCGACCAGAACGCCAACTATCACCTCGACCTCGCGTCGAGCGTGACGGCGACCAAGTCGACTTTGACGATCACGATTCGTCCGGACGCGTACTGGTACTGGGCGGGGCACGCGAAGACGCCCGTCACGAACCAGGACGTTCTCTACACGTGGCAGCAGATCATGAACCCGAACAACGACGTCGCGTCGCGGACCGGGTACGACCAGATCTCGGGCTACAAGCTGAAGGGGACGAAGACGATCGTCTTCACCTGGAAGAAGCCGTTCGCGGACTACCGCGATCTGTTCGGCTTGATCTATCCGTCGAAGGCTGTGGCGGGACAGGACTTCAACAAGTTCTGGGCCAACTGCGTCTGCGGTAACGACGGCGCTCCCGTGTCGGACGGCCCGTTCTACATGTCGAACTACACCCAGGGCCAGGGCCTGACGCTGAAGGCGAACCCCGACTGGTACGGGGCGAAGCCGAAGCTCAAGGAAGTCGACTTCAAGATCATCACGGACACCAACTCCGAGATCCAGGCGATGCGCGGCGGCGAGGTCGACGCCATCAACCCGTCTCCTCAGACGGCGCTCTCGGAGCTCCAGGGCCAGGCGAACCTCGTGTACAGCGCGGTCACCGCCTTCTACCAGGAGCACATCGACATCCAGTTCGGCCCCAAGGGCAATCCGCTCTTGCACGCGCCGTGGTTCCGCCACGCGTTGATGATGGGCATGGACCGGCCGTCGCTGATCAAGGCGTTGTACGCCACGATCGCGCCGGGCATGAAGCCGCTGAACAACCTGGAGTACATGGTCGGCAGCAGTGCGATCCCGCACTTCGCGACCTGGAACTTCAGCCAGAAGAAGGCCAATGCCCTGCTCGCGCAGCACTGCACGGGCGGGCCGTCCAAGCCGACCGCCAACAACACGGCGATCTGGACGTGCGGCGGGGTCAAGGCGGAGCTCAAATACGAGACGACCGCCGGCAACCAGCGCCGCGCCACCAGCACGGCGATCTTCACCCAGCAGCTCAAGTCGGTCGGCATCCAGGTCGACGCGAACATCGTGCCGTCCACGACGCTGTTCGGAACTGACCTGCCGGACCACAACTACGACCTCGCGGAGTACGCGTGGGTCGGCGCTCCGGATCCGTCGGGCTTCGACTCGATCTGGGGTTGCGGCGGTGACTCGAACTACACGAGCTACTGCAACCGCAAGGTGACGTCCCTGTTCGCGACCGGCGACTCGGAGCTCGATCCGACCAAGCGCCAGGCCGACTACGAGCAGGCCGACAAGCTGATGGCCAACGACATCCCGGCCGTCCCGCTGTACTCCCAGCCGAGCATCCTCGTCTACAAGAAGGGGATCACCGGCATGAACGCGAGCAACAACCCGACTCTCGTCGGTCCCACCTGGAACATCGAGGCGTGGGGCTGGTCATCGTAGGGTCACGGAGCTCGGCGGCGAACTAGCCGCCAGGCTCAGTTACCGTTGGATCCGCGCCCGCTTGTCGGGCGCGGATCCAACGCAACTCCGAACCGAAGAGATACGCGGTGCTCACCTTTATCACCCGGCGCATCCTGTACAGCATCCCGGTGCTGATCCTCTCCACGTTCCTGAGCTTCGCGTTCGTCTCATACGCCGGAAACCCCACAGCGCTGCTGCGCGCGAATCCGAAGTTCTCGCCGATCACGCTCCAGCACATCATCGTGCAGCAGCATCTGAACCGGTCGGTTCCCGTGCGCTACTGGTTCTGGGTGAAGGACATCTTCACGCACAAGCTCGGGGACTCGCTCTCGACGCTCCAGCCGATCTGGCCCGACATCGTGCGTACCGCCGGGCACAGCGCCCAGGTGATCCTCCTCGCGGAGGTGATCGCGCTGATCCTCGGCGTGGCCGTTGGCATCTTCTCGGCGATCCGCCAGTACTCGTTCTTCGACTACACGTTCACGTCGATCAGCTTCCTCGGCTTCGCGATGCCGACGTTCTGGCTCGCGCTGCTGCTCCAGATCCTCTTCGTCGACATCTACCTCAAGTGGCACGTGCGGATCTTCTACACGTCCGGTCTGAACAGCCCTGGGAAGGGCACGTGGTCACTCGATCGCCTACAGCACATCGCGCTGCCCGTGATGACGCTCTCGATCATCAGCTTCGCGGTCTACAGCCGCTACATGCGCGCGTCGATGCTCGACGTGATCAACACCGACTACGTGCGCACCGCGCGCGCGAAGGGGGTGCCGGAGCGCCACGTGATCATGCGGCACGTCTTCCGGAACGCGCTGATCCCGGTCGCGACCGTCGCGGCGCTCAACTTCGGCGGCGTGCTCAGCGGCGCGATCGTGACTGAGACGATCTTCACCCTCGACGGCATGGGCTACTACTTCATCCAGAAGCTGAACAACCTCGACCTGTACGCGGTGATGGCGTACCTGCTCGTCACGTCGGTGGCGATCATCGTCTTCAACCTCATCGCCGACATCCTGTACGGCTACCTCGACCCGCGGATCCGGTATGACTGAGCCGACGGTCGTTGCGGCCGTCGGGCAGCCGGGTCCACCTGACACGGCGGCCGAAGCGGGGCTCGAGGTAAAGGCCCGAAGCCAGTGGGACTATGCGCGCCGCCGTTTTCTGCGCCACCGGCTGGCTATGGGCGGCCTCGTCGGTTTGATCGTCATCTTCGGCGCCGGGATCTTCGCGAATTACCTTGCGCCCTACACCTTCGACGGGATCGATCTGAACAACATCCTGGCCCCGCCGACGTGGGCCGGTCACCACTTCTTCGGCACGGACGAGATCGGGCGCGACTACTTCAGTCGCGTGATCTACGGGATTCGCACGTCGGAAGAGGTCGGTGTGTTCGTCGCCGTCCTGTCGTCGGTGATCGGGCTCGTCGTCGGCGCGGTCGCCGGCTACTACAGCGGCTGGCTCGACAACATCCTCATGCGCATCACGGACCTCACGCTCACGCTGCCGTTCCTCGCGATTCTGCTCACGGCGGCTGCGCTGCTCGGCGAAGGCAGCCAGTGGCGCGTCACCTTCATCCTCGCGCTGCTCCTCTGGACGGGCACTGCCCGCATCGTGCGGGGGGTCTTCCTCTCGCTACGCGAGAAGGAGTACGTCGAGGCGGCGAAGGCAGCCGGCGCGGGCGACGCGCGGATCATGTTCCGGCACATCCTGCCCAACACGCTCGGCCCAATCGTCGTGAGCGGCACGCTCGCGGTCGCGAACGCGATTCTCATCGAGGCGGCGCTCTCGTTCCTCGGCTTCGGGATCAAGCCGCCGACGCCGTCGCTCGGCGTGCTTGTCGCGAGCGGGGAGACGAACCCGCAGCAGTGGTGGCTGACGGTGTTCCCCGGGCTGACGATCGTCGTGATCGTCCTCTGCGTGAACTTCGTCGGCGACGGCTTGCGCGACGCGCTCGATCCGACGCAGAGGCGCATCCGTGCCTGATCCGATCCTGTCGATCCGCAATCTCGTCGTCGAGTTCAAGACCGACGACGGCATCGTCCACGCCGTGGACGACATCTCGTACGACGTCTTCCCAGGCGAGACGCTCGGCATCGTCGGCGAGTCCGGCTCGGGCAAGAGCGTCAGCACGATGTCGATCCTCGGGCTCATTCCGCAGCCGCCGGGCCGCATCCCGTCCGGGTCGGCGATGTTCAAGGGGCAAGACCTGCTCAAGCTGAAGAAGAACGACCTGCGGCGGCTGCGCGGGGACGAGGTCGCGATGGTCTTCCAGGATCCGATGACCTCGCTCAACCCTGTGCTGAAGGTGGGCAACCAGCTCGGTGAGGCGATCAAGACGCACTATCCGAAGGAGTCCGACGACACCGTCGAGACGCGGGTGATCGACCTGCTCCGGCTCGTCGGCGTTCCGAACCCGGAGACGCGCTACCACCAGTATCCGCATGAGTTCTCCGGCGGCATGCGCCAGCGCGCGATGATCGCGATGTCGATCGCGAATTCGCCGTCGCTCTTGATTGCCGACGAGCCGACGACCGCGCTCGACGTGACGATTCAGGCGCAGGTGCTCGAGGTGCTGAAGAAGGTGCAGGAGGAGACGAGCGCCGCGACGATCCTGATCACGCACGACCTCGGCATCGTCGCCGAGATGTGCGATCGCGTGCTTGTCATGTACGCGGGCAAGATCGTCGAGTCGGGCGACGTGTACACAATCTTCCGCGCGCCGCGGCACCCGTACACGATCGGCCTCATGGACAGCCTGCCGAAACTGGCGGAAGACGAGGAGTGGCTGCGCCCGATCCCCGGTGCGCCGCCCTCGTTGATCAACCGTCCCTCCGGCTGTGCCTTCCACCCGCGCTGCTTTCTCTCGCAGGGACGCGTGCCGTGTCGTGAGCAGGTGCCGGAGCTGCGTCCGGCCGAGGGCACGGCGCATCTGGCCGCCTGCCACTTCTCGGACGAGCTGATCGGCCGCAGCTCGAAATTCTCGGAGCCGGCACCGGCAGGAAGCGCGAGTTGAGCACGGCGGAGCAGCCGATCGAGATGGTGCACGACCGCGCGGGTGAGGGTCAGGAGATCCTCCGAGTCGAAGGCCTCGTCAAGCATTTCCCCATCCGCGCCGGGCTCCTCAAGCGCACCGTGGGATTCATCCACGCCGTCGACGGCGTCGACCTCTCGATCAAGGCGGGGGAGACGCTCGGCCTCGTCGGCGAGTCGGGCTGCGGGAAGACGACGCTCTCCCGCACGGTGATCAAGCTGACTGAGCCGACCGCCGGGAAGCTCATCTTCAACGGCCGCGACATCACCCATTTCAACCGCAGGCAGATGCGCGACGTCCGGCGCGAGATGCAGATCGTCTTCCAGGATCCGTACGCGTCGCTCAATCCGCGGATGACCGTGCGCGACATCGTCGGCGAGCCGCTCCGAATTCACGGCCACTACCACGGCGATCAGGGCAAGCAGCGCGTTAACGAGCTGCTGCGCACTGTCGGGCTCTCACCCGAGCACGCGAACCGGTTCCCGCACGAGTTCTCGGGTGGGCAGCGCCAGCGCATCGGCGTCGCGCGCGCGCTCGCGCTCAACCCGCAGCTGATCATCCTCGACGAGCCGGTCTCGGCGCTCGACGTGTCGATTCGCGCGCAGGTCGTGAACCTGCTCGAGTCGCTCCAGCGTGACTTCGGGCTGACGTACATCTTCGTCGCGCACGACCTGTCCGTCGTGCGTCACGTCTCCGACCGCGTCGCCGTCATGTACCTCGGCAAGGTGGTCGAGATCGGCACGAGATACGACATCTATGAGCGGCCGTCGCACCCGTACACGCAGGCGCTGCTCTCTGCGGTGCCGATCGAGGAGCCGTCGCAGCGCGGCAAGCGCAAGCGCATCGTGCTCGAGGGCGACGTGCCGAGTCCGGCGAACCCGCCGTCCGGCTGCCGCTTCCGCACGCGCTGCTGGAAGGCACAGCCGATCTGCGCGGAGGAAGAGCCGGTCCTGAAGGACCGCGGGCAGGGACATCCCTCGGCGTGTCACTTCGCCGAGATCGTCAAGCCGCTCGACCTCGTTTCAGCCTAGGAAGCTGCGCTTCCCAGGCGGGGAATGGTTGTGCTCCGCTTACTGGTGAGGGGCGCTCGGCTCCGCAGCGCGGGTCGTGGCTGCCGCGGCGGTCAAAGCCTCCTTGCTTTCGCCTTTCCCTCTTTGGCCCGCAACCGCCACTTCCGGACCTCCTCTTTGCGCAGCCGCACGTCGTGGCGAACCGCGATCGCGCGCAGCTCCTTCTGGAGCTTGCGCCAGCTGTCGAAGCGCTCCTGCGAAAGGTCGCCCGAGGCGACCGCCGCCACCACGGCACAGCCCGGCTCGCTCGTGTGCGAGCAGTCGTTGAAGCGGCAAGCGCCGGCGAGCTCCTCCACGTCGGAGAACGTCTCGCCGAGCCCTGCGTCGCCGTCCCAGAGCTGGAGCTCGCGCAGGCCGGGGGTGTCGATCACGACGCCGCCGCCCGGCAGGGCTATCAGCTCGCGATGGCTCGTCGTGTGACGGCCCTCGTCGTCGTCATCGCGCGTCTCCGTCACCGCCATCAGCTCGCGGCCGGCGAAGCGGTTCACGAGCGTGGACTTGCCGACGCCGCTCGAGCCGACGAGGACGGCGGTCAGGCCGGGCTGGATACGGGCGCGGAGCGCGTCGCAGCCCTGGCCGGTAAGCGCGCTCACGACGTGAACGGGGACGCCGAGTGCGACCGCTTCGACCTGGGCGACGAACGGCCAGGGGTCCTCGAGCCGGTCGGCCTTCGTGAGCACGATCTCCGGGGCCGCACCGCTCTCCCAGATCGTGACGAGATACCGCTCGATCCGCCGTGGCTCGAGCTCCGGGCCGAGCGAGCTGACGACGAACGCAATGTCGACGTTCGCAGCGAGCGTCTGGGCATTCGTCGCCTTGCCGCTCGCGTTGCGGACGATCGCGGAGTGGCGCGGCAGTACGGTTCGGATCAGGCCGTCGGCGAGGCCGACCCAGTCGCCGACAGCGACGTCGAGGCTCTCGTGGACGAGCCGCCCGGGCAGCCGCGTGCGGAGGACGCCGTCCGCGGTACGGACGTCGTAGGCAGCGCGATGCGCCGCGGTGACTCGTGCCGGCACGAGGCCGGATTCCAGGCTGGCGGCGAGGTCGGCAGTCCAGCCGAGCTCGCTCAGGTCGAGCGTGGGCAACGCAACTCTCCTTTGAGAAATGGAAAGAGGACGGCGTGACAGCCGTCTCTCAAAGGAGTGCCGTCGCGCCGGTTAGGCCGGAAAGGCCGAGGAGGCGAGAAACACAGTCGTCACGATGTCAACCTCCTTTTGCCGGGGACGGGAACTGCGGACCAGGGTAGGTGAGAGCCTGGACGGCGTCAAGGAAACGGGAGGGCGGCGCCGGGAAGGCGGCGCAGTTCCGTGAGGGACATTCACGCGTTTTCGACGTAGGATCGAAGCGGTAGGAGGGAGGGGTCGGGTCCCTCGATTGACGCGTGTACCTCTTACGTGCGCGCCGTTCAGCTCGCCCAGCCGCTCAGCGACGGGAACGCGCCGAACTGGGCCGTGATGTGCGAGACGGCGAGGATGCGGTGGCCGCCGCGGGTCTGAAGAAAGACCCACTCGTCAGCGGCGGGCAGTTCGGTGAGCAGCCAGCGGCCGTTCGGCGACCACGCGAGGCCGGCGATCGCTCCCGGCGGGGCGAAGAGCGTGAGCAGGCGTCCGCCCACGCGCAGCAGCAGGACGCGGTGGCGGAGCAGCGCGAGCCGTCCGTCCGTCGAGAAGGCGAGCGCGCGCACGCCCTCGACGCGGATCGTTGTCGCGCGCCCTGTGCGCGCATCGAACAGGACGACCTTCGTCTTGGCGGCCAGTGCGAGCTGCGTGCCGTCGTGGGACCAGGCGAGCGCGTGCGCACCGGCATATCCGGCCGAGATCCAGCGCACGCTGCCGCGATCGGTGTCGACCACGATCACGCGGCCGCGCGTGGTCACGTAGGCGAGCACGTGCCGGTCGGCGGTTGTCGGCTGCCACGCGGGTGCGACGCGTGCCGCCGCGGGAAGCCCGCCCGCATCGGTGTCTCCGGTGCCGTCGCCGGCGAGAACGTGCAGCCGGCTCGTCGTCAGATACGCGATCCGGGTGTCGCTTCTCGTGCCGCCCCAGCGCGGGAACCGAATCTGCGGCCGCGCCAGCGTCCAGTGCACGGCTCCGGCCGGGGTGATCGCGGCGAGCTCGTTCGGCGCGGCGGCGACGACGTAGAGGCCGTGCGGCGACCACGACGCCTGCGGATAGTCGCCGAGCCTGCGCTTCGAGCCGTCGGCGGCGACGACCCAGGCGCCGCTGCCACCGGCCACGAGCAGGCGCCCCGGCGCCGGCAGACTGAACAGGGCCGGTTGCGCGTGCTCGATGCCGATCGTGCGGCGAACGGCGTTCACGACCGCCCGTCCCGGCGGCGAGAACGCGGCTGCCGCGACTGCCGCCGCGAGCGCCGATAACGCGAGGACGAGCCGGAAGCGCTGGGGTGGCCGCTCGAGCGGCTCTCGCTCGGCAAAGGCCGCGCGCACGGTCTCCCACACGCGCTCCTCTGCCTCCTCGTCGAGGGGCGGCGTGTCGAGCAGGCGCTTGACCTTCCGCTCGCTCATTCGCCCTCGTCCTGCAGCACGGCCTCGAGCCGGTCGAGGCCGCGGCGTAGGCGCGAGTTCACGGTGCCGCGCGGCAGCTCGAGCAGCTCGGCGATCTCGCCCGGCGTGTAGTCCAGGAGGTAGCGCAGGACGATCACCGCCCGGTGCTCCGGCCCGAGCTCTGCGAGCGCGGCCGCGAGCGCACGCCCGTGCGCGGACGGCTCACGCTCGGGCGCCGCCGGCTCGGGCGCGTCGTCGGCGCCCAGCTCCCGGCGCAGCGCACGTGCCCGGGCCCAGTCGATCCCACGGTTGACGACGATCCGGTGCAGCCACGGGCCGAACGGGCGCCGGCGGTCGAAGCGGTCGAGCGCGCGCACGGCGGCGAGGAACGACTCCTGGGCGATGTCCTCGGCCGCGCCCGCGTCGCCGACGACGAGCAGAGCTGTCCGGTACGCCCGCGGCCAGTGGCTGCGAAAGAGGTGCTCGAGCGCGGCGGTCGACCCGCGCTGGGCGTCGCGGATCCAGGCGCTCTCCCGCCGGTCGGGCTCGGCTCGAGCCTCCGGCCGCACTGCGGACAGCAGCGAGGGCACAGCGGCGAGCACGGCCGGAGGTCGCATGGACCTTAGTACGTTCGCACGCCGGCTGGAGGTCCCGCGGGCTCCGTCACGGCCCAGCGGCCGCCGGTAGCCTTAAAGGCGGTGCGCCGGGCCCTTCCGCTACTGCTCGTCGTCCTCGCGGTGGCAGGCCTCGGGGCGCAGCGTGCGTCCGCCGACGACATGGTCGGCCCGGGGATCGTCCGTCCGCTGGACGCGAAGACGGACTCCGACACGAATTCGGCGAACCTCGCGAGCGCCGTCGTCACGCATGCGTTCGGGCTGCTCCCGGACTACATCGACGGGGCGAGCCTGCGCCTGCTGCCTTTCGATCTCTTCCGGCCGGCAGAGCCGGGAACGCGGACGCGCCGGACGTATCGCGTGACGACGCCGCGCACCGGCCTCGTGCTCGACGCGGCCGTCACGGCGGAGTTGACGGAAGCCGGCGCGAAGGACGATGCCTCGCAGTACACGGTCGCAGTGTCGCTCGACGGACGCGTCGTGCCGCAAACCGCGCGCTACTGGGTCTTCTACCGCAACAACGGGCCGCAGATCTGCCGCATCTACTTCCCGGGCGACCTCGGCTCGCTGAACATGGGCGCCAACTCGTATGTGCTCCGCCCGCTCCCTGCCGGCCGCCACCTCCTCCACGTCGTCGTCCGCCAGCGGATCACCGGCTCACCCGTCGCGACGCTCGTGACCGATTACGTGCTGCACGTCTTGCCGCGCCGGCCGAACGCGCAGGAGCGCGCGGGCGCGCCGCCCGACGACGCGAATCCGCAGATGCTCGGCAACGGCCCGCTCGTCCTCCGCACGCAGCGGCGCGTCGAGCGGCAGGTCGAGCGGCACGCGGATCACGTGCAACGCGTGCACCTCAGCGTCGTGGTCGCTCGCCAGCTTGATCGCGGTCGCCAGCATCTCTTCGCCGATGATCCCGAGCTTCATCGGGACGAGGATCTGCTTGAACGTGACCGGGGCTGCGCCGGGCCGCTCGTCGGGCGCGATCACCTTCTCCATCAGGCCCTCGCCATGGGCAATC
>Ga0208849_1001508_pt1 | contig 15855 bp, 17 predicted proteins | sample NGESurdeep072012_10_FD_184470 | JGI IMG/M metagenome (GOLD analysis project Ga0208849, IMG submission 184470) | Arctic peat soil microbial communities from Barrow, Alaska - NGEE Surface sample 53-3 deep-072012 (SPAdes) | ecosystem: Environmental > Terrestrial > Soil > Wetlands > Peat ...
GCCCTTGAGCGGATCGTCGGGGTAGCCCCGGGCGGCGAGCACGACGCAGAGCGCGGCGAGAGCAGCGGCGCCCAGGCGCATCGTGATCGCGGCCTCGTGAGCCTCGGTCGCTTCGACGGAGCGCCCTCGTCCGAGAAACCCGATTCCCGTCGCCTTGACGAACGCCGCGACCGTGAGTCCCCCGGTCAACGCGAGAGCGGCGACCGCTACTGCCACGCTGATCACGACTGAAGTATTGGTCGTGGGCAGGCCGTGAAGCAGACCCTGGAAGAGCAGCCACTCTCCGACGAATCCGTTGAAAGGTGGAAGGGCCGCCACCGAAAGCGCGCCGATGAAGAAGACAACGCCCGTCACGGGCATCCGTCGCATCAAACCTCCGAGTCGATCCAAGTCCCTCGTCCCCGTAGCGACCTGCACCGCGCCCGCGGCGAGGAAGAGGGCACCTTTAAACACGGAGTGATTGACCAACAACAACAGTGCGGCCACCATTGCGATGGCGGCCGTCGTCGGACGGCCCACTGCGGCAAAGAGTCCCGACGCACCGAGCGCGATCAGGACCAGTCCCATATTGTCGGTCGTCGAATATGCGAGCAGCCTCTTGAGGTCCGAACTCGTCGCCGCGTAGAGGGCGCCGTAGATGGCTGACACCACGCCGAAGAGACTGATAAGTATCCACCACCAGACGGGACCTCCCCCGAGGAGTTCATTGCCCACGAGGATGATTCCGTAGATGCCGAGGTTGACCATGGCCCCGGACATCAGCGCCGACGCTGGTCCCGGCGCTTCGGCGTGAGCTTTGGGCAACCAGACGTGCAAGGGCACCGCGCCGGCCTTTGACCCAAAACCGAGCAGCGCCAACACGAAAACTGTTCCGCGCACCGCTCCCGACAGATGCCGGGCGTGGGCCTCGATGTCGGCGAATGTCTGCCCACCGGCGTGGGCCGAGAGCAGTACGAGCGCCAGGAGTATGGCGGCCGCGCCGGCGTGGGTCATGACGGCGTACCACTGGGCGGCGCTTCGGGCGGCCTCGCGCCTCGACTGGTCGGTCAGCACCAGCACCAGCGAGGCGAGGGCCATCATCTCCCACAGCACAAGGAAGGTCGCCACGCTGGCGGCGAACGGCACGAGGAGCATGCTGGTGACAAACAACGGCATCGCGCTCGATGCACTTCGCGTTGCGAGGCCGTGACTGGCGTAGCCCAGCCAATAGAGCGTCGACGCCAACGCCACGACCGAAATCGTGATGACGAAGAGGGCGCCCAACTGATTGAGCACCAGCGTTACGCCCGTGAGGGGCAGGATCGCAGTAGTGGAGAGTGAGATGACGTGATCGCTCGAGAGCACCGACACCGCGGCCGCCATCGCCGCGCCGCACGACACCCACGTAAGCGCCACGGCCGCGACCACGCGGCTCGACGCGGGTAGGGCGCCACCGAGAATGGCGGCCAACAATCCGGCCATACCAATGGTGACGACGTAGACCTCGTTCACCGTCCCGTTAGACCCCTCAACGCTTCGACGATCACTTCGGGACGAGGCGGACAGCCCGCGATATGAACATCGACCTTCACGACGTCGCTCACCGATCCTTCGACGCCGTAGGCGCCGTTGAAGATCCCACAATCGTGCGCGCAATCACCGAGGGAGATTACGAGCCGCGGTTCAGGCATTGCCTCCAGCGTCTTTCGCAACGGTTCAGCCATGTTCTTGGTGACCGGTCCAGTCACCAAGAGGGCGTCGGCGTGACGAGGCGACGCGACCAGTCTCACGCCAAATCTTTCGGCGTCATAGACCGGTGCGAAGGAGGACGTGACTTCAAGCTCGCAGCCGTTACACGAGCCGGCGTCGACGTGACGTATCTGCAGCGATCCGTGAAGTGCCACCGTTGTGTGTTGCGGTGTCGGCGCATCGCCTAAGTCCTTGACGACATTCCTGGGGTGAACCAAGGTTTGAAAGAGGAAACGAAACGACATGACTCCGGTTTCCCTCTTCGCGTGCGGAAGCGCTCTATCAACAGTACCATCGAATTTTCATGTCGCTTTTGAGCGAAAGGGCCCTGATGCGTGGTGGTGACAGCCAATGCCCGATCTCTTCAGTTGGTGAATGAGTCGCGTTCGCTCGCGACCGTTAACCACGAATCCTTCGGATCAGAATGTTCACTGACGCCAACTCCGACTTGTGCACTGACCACAACGGCATCGTGAATCTCAAGGTGCCCCGGTGAAATCTTGGCGACGAGTTGCACAATGGGTGCAGGATCTCACTCCCGGATCAAGCGGTTCCCCACACTGCGAGCACCGTGACGCGCTGCCCAAACGCATTGTGACGAAGAAAATGACGACGCCAACGCCGAGGAGAACTAGTCCCGCCACGAGCCATGTCCACGGACTCGATTCTTGGGTGCAACTCTGGCCGACACCGAAGGCGCTTCGCGTCTTCGTGCAGACCATGCCCGGCCCACTTCGATTCAGATATGCGACGTAGAACAGGGGAAGTGCGAGGCCTCCGAACAGCCCAGGGATGGCCCTTCTCGAAGATGAATTGCGGGCTAGGAGTACGGTGGCGATGACCGCAATGGGTTCGAAGAAGATGCCAATTGAAAATGCTCCGCCAATGACCATGGCGTACGAGCCACCGACGAGCATCCAAAGCGCGAAAAAGACACAAACTCGGCGAGGGTTTGCGTCACCGTTCATCGTCAGCGACGCGCGATGTCAAAGTGTCGCTTGAGTTCGTTGGCGTAGGTGAGGCCAAGAACAGGTGCGTGTTCGACCAGCCAGTCCGAGAGCGCCGTCGCGCCAGTCGCCGGCCCTTCGGTGTCAGCCAGTCCATCGGCCATCGCTCGGTATTCGTCGCGAGTCAAGAGCACGTCACCGAGTGCAGCCCCGACGGCCCGCGAAAGGATGGGCACGACGGCTCCGGGCACGTGGACTAACAGCGAGCGGCTCTCGACGGCGTCCTTGATGGAGTTGACCAGCTCCACGAACGTGGGCCGTTCTGGTCCTACCGCGTCGCTCACGCTGTCGAATCGTTGGGCACCCTTTTCGAGACAGAGCTGGGCGAGGTCGTCAACGTGGATCCCGCGAATCCGGTAATCGCCTCGCCCGCCGATAGCTAAGACGGGAAGATGGCGGAGCAGCCAGGCAATGTTGTTAAGTAGGACTCCGTCGCCGCCAAAGAGGATGGCGGGGCGCAACACCGCATAGGAGAGACCGGTTTCGGCGAGCGCACGCTCAACGAGGGCCTTACCTCGAAAGTACGGCAACGGGGAGTCGACACTGGGGTGCGTAATGCTCACGTGGACAATTCGCTCAACGCCGGCGCGCCGGGCCGCCTGAAAGAGCGTTCGAGAGTTTTCCACCGCCAGTTCATGGTCGATCCGCTGGCGTGCGAAGCGCACCCAGTAAGTGTTGTAGAGCGTGGTGACGCCTTCGAGTGACGCGACCAAGCCAATTTGGTCGTCGAAGTCGAGAGGACGAATCTCGATCGGAGACGCGCTCGTCGCCCGATTTGGGTGCCCAGTCAGAGTGCGGACCTGGCGACCCGACTCGATGAGCGCCGCGGCGACGGATCGACCCGAGTAACTGAAGGCTCCGGTCACCGCGTCCAGACCGGTATCGCTGGCGCGAGGGGATTGAAGTTCGGTGGTGGATTCTGTGGTCATGACGTCTCCTTTGGTGGTGCCAATGCGCTCAAGGCTCCGAGCATCGTGACAAGTTGCTGAGCGCGACCGAAGATGGTGAGCGCGCGCTCGCGATCGCCATCGAGGTGGGTGAGCATTTCGAGTCCAAGAAAGAGCGCCACGATGGTGTAGGCAACGTCGTCCGCCGGTAGCAACGATGCGAACGGTGAGTCGCCGAAGGTCTTGTCAATCGCGTCCTTCGTAAAGGTGAACCACGGTCCGATACGAGTGGCGACCTCAGCGCCGAGGCCGGGAGTCGAAGAAGCACCGGCGATCATTTCCACCAAGACGGTGACGTGTCCCGTGTCGAGGTCTTCACGGAAAATCTGTGCAGCGACGTCCATGAGTTCAGTGGGCGACGACACGTTCTCCACGGCCGCACTGAACCTGACCATCCGATCATCGCTCACTGCGTCTAGAGCGGCAAGGAGAAGATTGGCTACCGTGCCGAAATGGTAAAAGACGAGTCCCTGGTTGAGTCCCGCTCGTTCTGCGATCGTCCGAGCGCTCGCGCCTGAGAAGCCGTTCTCCTTCAGAGTCTCGATGGCGGCCTCGACGAGGGCACGGCGGGTGTTCGCCGATTGCTCGGTGCTACCCCCTTTGACCTTGCTTGGGGAACCTGACTTCGCCATACCGTACTTCCTTCACTATTGAGCATACGCTCAAAGCATACACTCAAATTAAAGATATTCCAGTTGGCGTGAGCCGCTATTCGCCGAAAATTGTCAGACTGCTCCGTAGTCGCAGACTTTTCCAATGTCTCAATTCGGTCCACACGTGACAACTGTTGGTCACTCGCGGCGACACCAAAACCTTGCAAATAGAGGGTGTTGGGGTGAATTCCCAGAGCACCCCACAGCGGTTGTAGCTCAAACCCGTGTGATCGAGTGGGCGAGGTGGCTTGAAGCCCTGGCAGACTTCTTAAAGTGGGCGTGACATTCACTGGAAAACTCTGAAAATCTTCGCTCTATTTCACATCCCATAGGGGATTAAAACGAAGTCGTTGGGTCGCATTCATCCTTTGCAGGTCGTTAGATGTTGAACGTTTGTGACCTCGTTCGCCACTTCTGATTCCGAGCGAGCGAGACCCAGAAAGAACAATCAGTTCCAACTCTTCGACTGATCTCTCGCTCCAGTACCGGTCAAGTATCTGGTGGCGACCGTCGTGAAGAGGCAGCGCACGCGTCGTTGGACTCTCGAGCAAATCTGCCCTGCGTACTTAGCAGGACGTAGGTTTTAAATTCTTCGGGCCCTATTGCCGCTGCCCTTGCCCTTGCCCTTGCCGTTGCCGTTGCCGTGACCTTTGAGTTTGCCGATGCCGTTGCCGTGACCCTTGCCGTCATCCTTACCGTGACCCTTGCCGTGACCCTTGCCGTGACCGTTGCCGTCACCATGGCCTTTGCCTTTGCCTTTGCCTTTGCCGTTGCCGTCGCCGTAGCCGATGCCGTGGCCGTAGCCGTAGCCGATGCCGTGGCCGTAGCCGTAGCCGTAGCCGTAGCCGTAGCTACTGCCACCGTGTGGGGCATGTCCGTGGGCCTCGGCCACACTGCCGATCGCGAAGATGAGTCCCAGTGTCAATGCGACTGCGGGCAGTGTACGCAGATATTTCTTCATGAGATGTCTCCTTCAGCCACGTGATCGGATTCATAATTGGGACGCTAACGAAGTCATCGTATCGCCGGCTCGCCTTCGAAAGAAAGGGGCGTGGGCCGATATGTTCTCTTTTTCAAGACAACACCAACAATATTCTGAGACAAAATACTCAAATGCCTGAGATTTGTTGATGATCCGTCCGAAAGTGATGACATCTTGAAGCGCAGTGTTCAGACTGTCCGGTCAACGTGGTAATCGCAACGGAGCACACCTTTCGTCCAATACTTCGAACTCGGCCATCAGTTGGCTTCAAGTCGATGTGCGTGTTACTCGGTCGGTGCTTTCAAAGCGCCGGGTCATAAGATCCCGACGAAGACAGTCCGCTACGTACAGAGGGCCTTTCGGAAATTGTGATGGTCCAGTCACGGAATCCTGTTGGAGGGAACCTCACCCGTCTCGACGACATAAGTGGCCACCTCTCGCAACTGCTTTCAGGTCTCGGCAAACTTGGACCGTGTCAGTCGAGGATCTCGGTTGCCAAGCAGAACGGGTGACCCGCCGGGTCGAGAAGGATTCGCCATAGCTCCGGATTGGTCTGCTCTGACGCGACCCGAGCACCCAAACGCACCGCGTCCGCTAGTGCTGCGTCAAGGTCGTCGACTTTCAAGTGCAGATGCATCTGTTTCGGCACGGCCGGGTCCGGCCACGTGGGCGGCTTGTGGTCCTGCACCTTGACAGCGACCAGCATGCCTCCTTCCGCCTTGACAGCGCAGAACTCGTCGTTGCGATGAGTGACTTCGCCGCCCAGGAGCGCCGCCCAGAAGTCCGCGAGGACTGAAGGGTCAGCGCAGTCCAGCGCCGTTAAACCCAATCGCGCCGTCGCCATTCCTCAGAGCCTACGGCCACCAAGAATGATCGAGTCGGTGACATTCGCCATGCTCAGAGTCGTTGAGTGGGAGCGTCCTATGGGCATTAGCGCTTTCCGCACCTCGGGCATTGGCCGCCTAAATCTCTTCTCCGCAACTTGGTGGATTGTCAGGCCACTGCGCGATATTCGGTGCTTGTGCGAATGTCGTCACGAAGCGCCGATTGCAACACGTCGGTAATCGTGCCCGCCAGGTGGAATGTCATTGAGTTGCGAACCTCTTCGGGGACGTCTTCTAGGTCACGATCCCTAACCGTGGCCACTCGTTGGTCATTGACTCGGGATGGCGCGAAGTGGCCGATACGGCCCTCACTTTTGTGCGGCGATTTGCCTCTCCGTCATAACAAATCGCGTGCCACATTTGGTGACCAAGAGTTTCGCGACGATGTGGACGCCACCTGAGAAACGGTGGTCGGAATATTGTTGCTAAAGCCGGATATGCGTTTCGCAGCCTCTTGCATCGAATTCGAGGTGTTTTTGGGCATTGAATGGGCATTAACGGCGCCATCTCTGCGAAAATATGGCACTTTCGACGCGTTGGGTGGCTGACCAGAAATTGGTCTTCACGAGGAATTACGAAGCACCCCCAACGGGATTCGAACCCGTGCCGCCACCTTGAAAGGGTGGACGACGACTCGAATCGTGAATCATAAATATCCTGATTAAGGTACAGAAAATCTGGTTCGTCTGGACTTCAGACTCCCTCCGGGCACACTATAGGCATAATGGACTCCAAAGCTAAAAGTTGAAGCCGCTATGCACGCTGCCCGATACTTACACCAGTGTAGTTGAAAGAGTTGACAGGTACCATGATATCGAATACACTTAAGGTGTAAGCGAGAACGGATCGAGGGATAGCGAGGGTATGGACGAAGGCAACGACTTCATGGAGCTACTTGAACTGCAAGGGAACCTGGAGATGGTGACCAAGTCAGAGTTGCTTGAACAGGCCCGGGGGCATGGGGCTTCCGTGAGTGATCGGCAATTGACGTCATTTGCCTCCGAGGGCCTCATCCCTAAGTCCGCTCGCATCGGATCACGTGGCGGCGCCTATCCAAAGCTTGTTGTTGACCAACTCAATTTTGTTTCGAGGTTTCGCCAACGCGGGATGTCCGTGCAAGGCGTTAAGGAGTTGCTCCCACTCTGGCGGTACATGCAACGCGCCACGCGAAAACATGAGGTCTCATTGGCCGAGTTTGAGAGGGTGGCGCGAATGTCGATAACAACGCCAGAAGCTTGGTTCGCGGTGCCGGGCGTGCTCCAGGAGACGCTTCCCTGCCCTCAGTGCTCGCACGAACGTCTAAACGGAATTTCCTTTTTGATGAAGGATGGTTCTCGAGAAGTCGTCGGCGCCGAGGGCACCGTTTCGGTGGGTTTCATCATGGGGCGTCTTGATGAAGAGACGGGGAAGGCAACACCATGGTTGCCGATGCGTCTTGCGATCCCGCGAGATGATGAAGGCTTTAACGCTACGAGCGTGGTTCTTGGGATTCCAATGAACGTCGAACTCGAACGGCAACACGCGGGTGAATCTGAAGAGCCGCTTTCGCTGAGCGCGCCCGAAGCCGGTCGCGACAAGGTCGAGATGGAGGTGTAGAGACACGAGAAGGAGGGCCGAACCCGATAAGTCCACCCTCCTTCTCAAGCAACCGGATAAGCCAGGGCTCCCGATCGACCTTGATCCTAGGGCTTCTCCATTCCATTGTTAGATATTTAGGAGAAGTAACAATCATGAGCACCTATTTGGTGGGTTACGACCTTGACAAACCTGATCAAGAGTACGAGCCGTTAATAAAGAAGTTAAAGAGTTACGGGACCTGGTGGCACAATCTCGATTCCACCTGGTTCGTAGTCAGCACTAATACGGTGACCCAAGTTCGTGACGAACTCGGAGAACTGGTTGGCAAAAGCGACAAGCTCTTGGTCGTCGAGGTCACACTCGACTCGTGGGCGTCGCGCGGCTTCAACAAAGAAGCGAACGACTGGCTGACGAAGCACGTTGCCGGCCAGGTGAAAACGCCCTAGTGCGGTGAACCACCGCTGCTCCGTCCGAGGCAAATCAACTTGGACGGAGCAGTGGGCTTCGGAGACAACTAAAGCCGTGGGACCGTCGGGTCACTCTCCACCTCTCGAACCGTGTATGGATCCCACCCACCATCCGCATCGAGCAATGTTTGTCGAACTGCAATAGGCATCGAATCAGCCACTTTTCAAATGTCCCACGTTGCACCCGAGAGATTCAGAGGCTAACTTCGAGGACTTCTCACTAGAAGCTCACCTGTGGCGTCGTGGTGCCGACCTGCACAATTTTTGACTGGCGAATTGTCCTTGCTCTTCGTTATGAGTAAACGGGAAGGAAGATGACCCGATCACTTACAGCATCAAAGAGCTGAGGAGCAATATTCACCATGTTGCAGAGATCGTTCAAACTGGAGAATCCGTGCAACCTCGTTCGATCCTCTTCGATCCTTTTGGCAGTTTCCAAATCAACGCCAGTTGCTTTATGCATCTCGGCAGAATCCAAGTTATTCAAGTCAATCAGCCCGCCGTCGGGGTATCGCTCGCCCTCGGGAATGTCCGCTCTGCCAATCTGTAATCGGATGGCCTCCTGCGGATCGCTCGCGACTAGTCGAAGTGCCTCGATGCGCTTTTGTCGGTCGGACCTCACTACGTCAACTTCGAAAACGGATTGTCGCAAGTAGAAGGCCTGAGCCGAGACGATTGCTCCGAGTGCCCATTGCGCGATGGTATTCCACGTCTGGTTTGGGTGCACACCATTCTCGTAGGCGATCAGCAAATCAATGCCCAAATACGCTGCCGAGATTGACCATAAGCAGGTGCTCTTAAGGCGCGCCGCGGCAAATACGATGGCAGGCGCTGCGGCCAGCCCTCCAGTCAGTAGTGGGGAAAGTGCCCAGATGTAAGACGCAACAAATACGCCGTTGGAAGCTGACGTGATTGGTGAACCAGAGGTTCTTCCATCTGCCCTCCCAGGACCAATCGTCGGCGATGTCTGCGTGTTCGGATTTGGACTTCCCAGCTGAGGCAGGCAGACGATTCGACCAGTAAAAGGATCCGAGACGTGAGGATTGATTCCAATCCGAAGTTCAAAATCTGATGCTGATACGAAGGCGGTGTTGGATTGCCGAGACTCGTTAAGGGATGTCTCTTGATCGTGGCTCAATCCGAACTGAAGAACCATCGAACGCACGTCGCTGTTGTTGACGTCGATTAAGCCTCCATCACCGAGGCGCTGGCGGGCATCAATGTCGATGCGACCAATGTTCAACCGAACGGCTTCGACGGGGTCGTCTCGAATTATGCGCAGCGCTCGTCGTAATGCTCCCTTGTCAGTATCGAGCGAGTCCAAACGGAATGTTTGTGTTCGGAGATAGAAGGCCTGAAACGTCCCTCCTAACATCGTCACAATGAGAGCGGATTCGGCGACCCCTAAGTGTGCTCCAGCATTTTGACCCGATCCCATCGTTGCGAAAACGACAATCGCCGCAGCAGCCCAGCCCAATGCCGACCACCGGAGGGCAACGCTCTTGAGTCGGTTGGCCGAGAAAAGTATCACCAACCAAGTCAATATGCCCAAGGTCAATATGGGTAATACAGCCCAAAATATGGACAGCACTCGAGTTCTTCGGTCGGTTGGAGAACTCTGCCGGAGTGAACTTCGCTTCAATTCATCATCTGATTCCATTGAGTTACCTCAGTCCTTGGCACTGATTCACGCGAAATGTTGAGTCTTAGCGGTGGTCGCAAACTTGCGCCTGCCCCAATACGCATTCGCAGCCAAAATAGACGTTCAGTGTGCAAGGTGGAAGTTCTGAGAACTTCATCTTTATTTGACGTATATATGAGTTCATCACGCTTTCTTGCTTGAGCCTGGCGATTCCGGGGGTTTCCGGACACCTGTTCCGATTGAATCCGGACACCCGTTCCGGAGTTTTCGGACACCCCGTCGAGCGGCGTTTGTGTGAGTGAAGGGGCACCGATAACGCTCTTTTGATCTACCAAGATCGAAGGAGTTACCAGTGCCCCGTCCCCATACAACCATGCGTCAGATCCGCAATGTTCTTCGCCTACGGTTCGCCGAGAAATTAAGCGTTCGCGACACCGCGTCGTCGCTGTCGATGGCGCGCTCGACGGTCAGCGATTACGTCAATCGCGCAAAGGTGGCGGGCCTCAGTTGGCCGCTGCCCGAGGAGATGAACGACGACGCCCTCGAGCGCCGACTCTTTCCCGATGTCACGAACGCGTCGTCGAGTTACCCCCAACCCGACTACGACACCATGAAGAAGGAACTCGCCCGAAAGGGCGTGACGCTTCAACTGCTCTGGTTCGAATACCGCGAACTGCACCCCGATGGTTACGGGTACTCCCAGTTCTGTCAGCGCTACCGCGACTGGCGGCGCCGTCGCGACGTCGTCATGCGCCTCGACCACAAGGCGGGCGAAAAACTCTTCGTCGACTTTCCGGGGCTCACCATCCCCATCTACGACGAAGCGACCCTCGCGCTCGACTTCGAGGCTGAACTCTTCGTCGCGGTCTTGGGCGCGTCGAGCTACCTCTACGCCGAAGCGCTGCGCAGCCAGGAGTTGATCCACTGGGTCAGTGCGCACGTCAACGCCTTCGAGTTTTACGGCGGGGTTCCTGAGATGGTGGTGCCCGACAACCTGCGCTCGGCCGTCACCCGGGCGCATCGTTACGAGCCGGACATCAACGCCACCTACCAAGAAATGGCCCGCCACTACGGCACCGCCATCATTCCCGCGCGCCCCTACAAGCCGCGCGACAAGGCCAAGGTCGAAGCCGGCGTGCAACTCGCCGAGCGATGGATCATCGCGGTGCTGCGTCATCGACGCTTCACCAGTTTGGGCCAGCTCAACGAGGCGATTAGCGAACTGGTCAAACGCCTGAACGACAAGCCCTTCAAGAAGCTCGAGGGGTCGCGCCGCTCACGCTTCTTAGAGCTCGACCAACCGGCGCTGCGACCCCTACCCGCGGAGCGTTACGAGTTCGCCACCTGGCGTCGGGCCAAGGTCAACATTGACTACCACGTCGAGGTCGAACAGCACTACTACTCCGTTCCCTACCAACTCGCCGGGCAGGTCGTGGAGGTTCGCGTGACCAATTCGGTCGTCGAGATCTTCATGAAGAACCAACGCGTGGCCTCGCACCTGCGCAGTTATCACCGGGGTCGTCACGTCACCGACGCAGCGCACATGCCCGACTCGCACCGTCGCTACCTCGAGTGGACGCCCGGGCGGATCGTCGCGTGGGCGCAGAAGAACGGACCCTCGACGGGCGCCTTTATCGAGGCGCTGATGAGAAGTCGACCCCACCCCGAACAGGGGTTCCGCTCGGCGCTCGGCGTGATGCGACTCGCGAAGAAATACTCACCCGAACGTCTCGAGGCCGCGTGTGAACGAGCCCTCTTGCTCAGGTCCCTCTCCTATAAGTCGGTCGAGTCGATGCTGAAACACGGCCTCGACCAACGACCACTGCGTGCTGCGTCACCTCGGACCCACGCCGCGCATCGCAATATCCGTGGTCCGAACTACTACCAATGAAGGAGAACACCGTGCTCACCCACACCACCATCGAGGGGCTGAAGACCCTGCGGCTGCCGGCAATGGCCCAAGGCCTCGTCGAGCAACGAGAACAACCCGACTACGCGAACTTGAGCTTCGAGGACCGCCTCGGACTGCTCGTTGATCGTGAACTCCTGCAACGCCAGAACCGTCGACTCGAGCGGGTCTTGAAGGCCGCCAAGTTGCGCAGTGGTGCGGTCGTTGAAGACGTCGACTTCGCCAAAGCGCGAGGACTCGACAAGACGACGTTCTTGTCACTCGTGCAGTCACCGTGGGTGTCGAACCACCATGGCGTGATGGTTGTCGGACCGACCGGAGTGGGCAAGACGTTCATTGCCTGCGCCCTGGCGAACAGCGCCATTCGCCATGGCCACAGCGCACTCTACGTGCGCGTGCCGCGACTACTCGACGACCTCAGTGTCGCCCGAGCCGATGGTCGTTTCGCTCGCGTGATGTCGACGTTGGCGCGCACCGACATCGTGATCCTCGACGACTTGTTGCTGCGGCCACTCAACGACGATCAAGCGGCCGACCTCTTGGAAGTGGTGGAGGACCGTCGGGGACGCTCGATTATCGCCACGTCGCAGTTGCCCATCAGCCACTGGCACGAGGGGCTCGGTGACGCCACCGTCGCCGACGCCATCATGGACCGACTACTGCAACGAACGCACCGACTCGAACTCTCGGGTGTCTCTCGACGTCGCGGCGATACAGCCGCCACGCCACTCGATTGACCCGACGAACACCACCATCACCGCGACCAAAATGATCTGCTCTACCATGACACCAAAGGAGGTGAGTTAGGGAGTCAACCACTCACACAAACGTCGGTCGCTACGCGACCTCCGACCGCATCGCGGGGCGTCCGAAAACTCCGGAACAGTTGTCCGAATTCACCGGAATACGCAAGCCTCTTGACAACGTAAAGAAGAGTTCCTCAAATCGGTCTTCAATCCCTCCGTTGTCTCATCTTCCCAATGCCCCGAGGACGGCGGGCGCGAAGCGCCAAGCCGGCCGTTCGGGCCACCTGGACAATCATCAAAATCAATTAATGCATCACAAATTCTGAAGAAATTTGTGTTCGTTCTCAAAGAGTGACGACCGTTGTCATCGGCCAACCAGACAAGGAACGCATTCTCGATGACTCGACGCCACTTTGGCTCTGTAAGAAAGCGTCCATCGGGTCGCTGGCAAGCCCTGTACTGGCAGGATGAGCGCGTTCAATCCGCTGGCACCTTCGCGACCAAAGCCGATGCCCTGGCGTGCCTCTCCGCAATGGAGACGGACCAACGGAGAGGCAAGTGGATTGACCCTCGTGGGGGACGGGTGACCCTCTACAGTTTCGCCAACGAGTGGCTGCAGCATCGAACAGATCTCGCGGAACGAACTGCGGAACTGTATCGGCATGTGCTTGATAAGCACATTCTCCCAGTGCTCGGTACTGCAACAATCGCCGAACTGAGCCCCACCAAAATTCGAGTCTGGCATTCCAACATCGCAAAGGATCATCCCGCGACGGCGTCCAAGGCATATCGCCTGTTGTCGTCGATTATGCGAACCGCTGTCGTCGATGGCATCGTCATGACCACGCCTTGCAAGGTGGAGGGCGCCGGCGCTGAGCACGCCGCCGAGAGACCCACTGCCTCGGTCGTCGAGATTCAATCACTTTCGAGGGCAATGCCGGAGCACCTTCGAATCGTGGTGCAGTTCGCTACTTGGTGCCAGCTTCGGCGAGGAGAAATTCTCGGACTGCGACGGAACGACATCGATTCCAAGTACGACGTAATTCACATTGTTCAAAGCCGCACGTTCGGACTGGATGGGAAACCAATTGTGAAGTTACCGAAGACGGCGGCTGGTCGACGAACAATCTCCGTCCCTCGACCCGTGATGAAAGCTCTCGTTCAACATCTTGAAACATTCACAGGCCCCGAGCCAGAAGCACTCGTAGTAGCTGGTAGGGCCGGCGTAGTCCTGTCTAGGGGCGCCCTCCAAGGATCGTGGGAGAGAGCGCGGCTCGACATCGGCCGTCCGGAATTGCGGCTTCACGACATGCGACACACAGGTCTCACGTTGGCCGCAGCGACGGGAGCCACGACAGCTGAACTGATGCACCGGGCGGGCCACGCCTCCGCTCCCGCGGCCCTTAGGTATCAGCACGCGACGAGAGATCGTGACCGGCGCCTCTCAGTCGCCCTGGAGGTCATGATTCCGGCGTTTGAGGAGTAGAACGCGGGCTACAGTGACGCTGAGATTTGATGAGTCGGGGAGACATCCGAGCAAACTGCCACTGGTCTTATTGCGGAAGATTTCGGACAATGCCAGGTAACTTGGGTTCGTAGCGTGTAACACCCGTATGCGAACGTATGTTCGCTACGATCGACTGGAGGAGGTGGGCATGGAAGAACGAACTGCACTTCTAGCCATCCTTCTAGGGACGAAATTGAGCTGGAGTCAAGTCGGAGTTCTCGTAGACGAACTAGGTAGCGCGCAGGCACTGTTGTCCCAGCTACAGGGTGAAGGCGAGAGGCTGTTCGATGACGGAAACGAATTCCAAGAGGCAATCTCAAACGCTGAGAATCTGATTGCTGGGTGGGCACTTGAAGGTATCAATTTTGCCACGTTCTTAGAGGCTGATTTCCCTTCGCAACTTCTTGCGATTCATCAACGACCGCCCTTCATCACATGGAGAGGGTCTCAATCAGCCAATGATTCCAATGGTGTCGCGATTGTCGGAACTCGATCAGCAAGTGCAGATGGAGTCCGATGTGCTCGACAGCTTGCGTTCGAAATTTCTGGTCGCGGAGTGACGGTTGTCAGCGGACTTGCTGCCGGAATTGACACCGCCGCGCATCTCGGCGCTCTGGATGCGGGTGGACGAACCGTTGCTGTCATAGGGACAGGACTATTGCGAAGTTATCCGAAACAGAACGCTGCGCTTCAAGAGCGAATCGCCAATACGGGCATGGTTCTGTCGCAATTCTTGCCCGAGGCACCTCCCACGAAAATCTCCTTCCCAATGAGAAATGCTGTGATGAGTGGTTTTGCTTCGGCGACTGTGGTCATTGAAGCAGACTGGAAGAGTGGTGCAAGAATGCAGGCCCGTCTTGCGCTTGAGCACGGCAGACCAGTGTTTCTAATGGAACAACTTCGTCAACACGATTGGGCTCGCGAGTATGGAGAACGACCTGGAGCTCACTTTGTGACCTCAGTGGATGAAATTCTGTCGCTGCTTGATCGTTCAAGCCTGTGGGCAGGTCATTTAGTAGATTCCTGAATTTGACCTGTGCCCACGATTGATGAACTCAGTGAGCCGTACGCTAACTTTCTTCGTCCGGTCTTGCCGACGGGATTAGGTGTGTGCTCTTCATGTCACACATCAGTCATTGGCTCATTCCCTAGGTGCATACCATGTAACGCTGCAAGGAGTGCTCTTCCAAGCGTTGCGGACTCGATTGGCTTTGTATCACTCGCGGTCAAACAGCATCAGCGTGCATACGAGTTAGCGTTTTATAAGGATGAGCGCTATTCCTTTGACAAGAGATTCAGACCGGTCGCAGGCCTCACGGCAATTTTTTGGAGATGGCTAAAAGTCCACGAAGAATGCTTGGCGCGTTCTGCAGGGGTTCCGTCGTTCTCAGCCGTCACTTCAATTCCGAGCACTCGCAATCGTGTGGGGCATCCTCTCGCCACGATGGTGAGCGAGAAGATCGGTGTGACGATTGATCGATACCGCCCCCTCCTGCTATCGAATCCCAACTTTCCTGACAACCGTGATTTCTCAATTGAGAGGTTCCTTGTACAGGAGAAGGTTCAACCCGGAGCATCCGTGCTTCTAATTGACGACACCTTCACAAAAGGTTCAAGAGTGCAGAGCGCCTCGGCTGCATTGAAGTCAGCAGGTGCCGGAACAGTTGGGGTGATGTGCATAGGTCGTCACTTCGCTCCCTCTCAGGAAGGTGACTTTGGGGTCGCTGCGAAGTCCTATTTGAAGCAGTCAGAAGAGCTTGCGTGGAACTGGGATCGCTGTTGTTACTGCGAGGACTGAATAATTG
>Ga0208849_1001509_pt1 | contig 15855 bp, 14 predicted proteins | sample NGESurdeep072012_10_FD_184470 | JGI IMG/M metagenome (GOLD analysis project Ga0208849, IMG submission 184470) | Arctic peat soil microbial communities from Barrow, Alaska - NGEE Surface sample 53-3 deep-072012 (SPAdes) | ecosystem: Environmental > Terrestrial > Soil > Wetlands > Peat ...
AGGAACCACTGCCGCCATCGCCATCAATCTGTCATCTCATCTGTATTCGGACTTACATCAATGTGACCCGTGGTTGGCGAAACAAAGCCCGCAGTGCGGTCAAATTCAAAATCCACATTTTGGTAGTAAGTCGTGCGCAGAGCGTCGAAAACAGCCGCCAGAACTTTCGACACTTCCGGTGAAATGGTTGCAGGCTGGCCGGTGGCCGGATCCAGCAGTTGTCCCGGAGTGACCAGAAAAGTCTGGCTGGTGCCATTCGGCATTGTTAGCGCCAGCACCACACCACCGCCGGTGCTTTCAAAACAGGCCACGGCGCCATCCACGCTGATGCTGAACAGGGTGCCGCGCACGCCGGCAACGCCGTTGGGAATTTTGACGATGTATTGCGACGCGCCGGTCAGCTTTTTAACGCTGGCAAAAATTTTGCCTTTCTTCAAGTCAAGCTCCGTGTCGCTGACGGAATCTGAACCGGTGTCCACAATTGTCAGTTTGTCAATGGCCAAGGTGGTGTTGGGCGTCAGACGAACGGCGTTCTGCTGGGCACTTGGCTTGTAGGTGACATAACCACGAACCGGCGAATCCGGCGCAAGCGAGATACGATCCGGCATCCACTTTGCCTGCGGCAGTTGAACCGCCTTGCCCAGCACGAGATCCGCCACGGCGTTGTCATGGGTGTAGACAACCGAACCGGGCGGCAGGTATTTGCCGGCAACGAGCGGTTGCTCCGGCTGACCCGCGCCAAGCGAATAAGTGACAATGCCCTCAACGCGGACGACTGTGGCGTAACCCTGCTTGTAGTCCTGGGCGGATGCCGTGGCCGTGATTCCGGTAATTGCGCCGCACAAAGCGGCGACTGTCAAAGGTTTGAAAAATTTCATAATAAACTTTTTTTGCGATTCCAGACTGGAGCAACTATAGCCGCCAGCCGCGAGGATTGTCAATCGTCATTTTCATCAAAAAAATCCCGGCAGCAAGGGTTTGCCGGAGGCTTTTTCAGTCAATTTTTGCCGGCAGATCGCCAGGTAGTTCCGCGCTATGTCGTTGTTTGCGTATAGGTTCAACGAACGGATGAACCACTGCCGGGCCGCCGCGTAGTCACCGGTCTCCACGTAATGCTCGCCGATTTCCGAGACCATATAATAGCCGTTCGGTTCATGCGCCTCGGCTTCGGAAAAGAATTTTGCCGCCGCCGCATGGTCGCCAATCCAGTCCAAGCACATTCCGGTGCGCATCAGGCTGTAACCGTCGTGCGGATCCAGACGGATGGCGCGGGCATACCAGTCTATGGCCCGGTTGGCTAGAGCGAGATAATTTTCCTCGTATTTACTTTCTGTCCGATAGCATTCACCAATTTCGTAGGCGGTCTCGAAATTGTCCGGCTCGACGGCGAACGCTTTTTCCAATGTCGCTGCCCGTTCGGGTGAAAAATTCGGCAGCCGTTCCGCGCGCGAAAGCCAGTATGTTTCCCGGCCCCGCTGCCAGTCCTGTTCGATGAAAAACAACGCCGTCAACACGAGCGCGCCGCCCAGCGCCAGCTTCACCGGGATTCCGGTGGGAAACCAGAGCCGTCCAGTCGCGAACCGCAGATTGCTCGCCAGCAGCGCCAGCAACGTCACGCCGACGAGCGCGTTGGCCGGGATGTGCAGATTGAAATCCATCGTCGAGTGAACGGACAGCGAAAACAGCCCGCCGGTCGCGCCCAGAAAAAAAGCGAACCGGTTGCTCTGCCCCGTGCCGAAATCATTTTCCTCACGCCGGACGTGCGGCCAGGTTTTGAACAGCCCGACGATAAAAATTCCGATGCCCGCCAGCACGATGATTCCGCCCACCGCGCCCCAGTCCGCCAGCAGGTTCAGATAATCATTGTGGCAGCGGTCGGGCCGCATTTGAAAAGTTTCCGGCCGGTATTCGCGAAAACGATAATCAAAAAGCCCCGGGCCGACGCCCCACCAGGGATTATCCCGCCACATCCGAGTCGCCGCGTCCCACATGGTCAGCCGCGAACTCCAGTCATACAGCCCCGGCCCCTCGGCCGTGGGACTTTTCACCCGGTTCATGTAGCCCACCGTTTTGGACAGATAGGTGGAAACAAAAACCGTTCCGCCCGCCAGCAATACCGCCAGCAAAATCACCGCGCGCAAACGGTGGTTGCGGTGGCCGAGCAAAATTCCCAGCACCAGCAGGACTCCTGATCCGGCCGCCACCCAGCCGGCACGCGAAAACGTCACCGCCAGTCCGGCGCACATCGCCAGCACCGCGTAACCGAGCAGGAGGCGCGTCACGATTTTAACCCGGCCCACCAGCAAATATGCCAGCGCCAGCGGCAGCACCATTCCCAGAAGACCCGCAAGATGATTGGGCGAAATGTAGGTGCCGCCCGCCCGCGCGATGTTGCCCGAATGCATGTTCCAGACCTGGTCCGAGTGCGCCAGCAGTTGCGCCACCGCGTAGCAGGATATGAACGTCGCCACCGCGATGAGCGTAAAGCTGACCATGTCCGTTTCCTCCTGGCCGCGCAGGACGTTGACGATGACAAAAAATAACAACGCAAACATCAGAACCTGGATGAATTCCAGCCGCGCGACATACTCGATGTCCGCCGTGAAATAGCGCACGACCGCATAAACCGTGAACGCCAGGACCACCCACGCCAGCGGCGGCCAGAGAATTTTTGACTTGCGGCTGCGGCCCAGCCACAGCCGCGCGGCCCACAAGACAAACACAACGGCGGCCGTTCCCTGCACGACCAGAAAGGCCCACGCATCCACCGCGCCGAACGCCAGCGGCGCGAACACCAGCATTCCCAGGACAAGGAATAAAATTCCGCGCTCGCACCACCACTCCAGATTGTTGCGGGTCAAAACCATTTCAAGATTTGTAGCAGCCGGCGTGAACCGGCTCAAATTTATTCCAGTGAAGCATGAACGAAATCCGGCATGGCAAGATGATTTATGTTGCCTTCGCAACCGCCTTTGCCAAATTCGTCTGGTGAACTTTCTGCCACTCATCGAATCCAAGCGCGAAGGCAAAACCCTCGCGCCGGAGCAGATTCCCGATTGCCAGATGGCCGCGCGCGAAATGCCGGTGAACGCCATCGTCAACAACTCGTTCGGCTTCGGCAGCCACAACGTGAGTATTGCGGCGCAGAAGTTTGTGGGGTGAAATTGAGAATTCAATTGCTCCGTCTGCTTGCAAGATTATCATCCAAAGCCGATGAGCAAACTCGAACAAGCCCACCATCCATTTGAAAAGGCACTGACGGTTTGCAGTGAAGATTTACAGGACGTCCTTCACAATTTCCCCGCCCTGCCGTGGCTTGATTTTTGGTTAAACCCGCGCCGCTTGCGTGGCAGTGATTTTCTCATGCGTTGGTCGCAGGGCGTGTGGAGTGAGCATCGTCTGACTGAAGCCGTGAATGAAACCGGCAAATTCTTCGCCATTACTTATGGGCCAAGCGGCACAGCACCGACCGGCAGCGTCAGGGAGTTTGAACTTTATTTTGAAAGGCTGGAAGCTGCTGGGCTTGGCAAAGTCAAACGACCCGACCTTTTGATTTTCAAGAGTGCGGACAGAAAGAAAGTCGAAGATAAAATCTCGGCGGCAGGCGGTTCGACGGAGTTACCGTTTATACCAGAAACTGATCCACGCATTGCTTCGATTTTGGCCGATGCAATTGTTGCCGTGGAATGTGAAAATAGCCTTTGGCGCGGTGAGAAGATGCCGGATTTTTTGACACCATTGCGCCCTCAAAAGCGGCTCGGTGGAAAACTGGGATTACGGAAGGGTGCGGTTTTGCCAAACATCATTATCAAAGAGGAGGATCGGCAGCCATTGAAGGAATGGCAAAAACTCCGAGGAGTTCCGATTCATGTCTGGCACGTCTTTTACGACCGTGCTTACGGACTTTCTTTTGATCGCGCTGAAGAATTGATCAAAGAAAACCTGACTGAAGCGACCGTCCAGGTTTTTCAAGCCCCCGGCGGTGCGACGACCAAAAAGGCGCTATACAAGCACTACTACCATTACGGCTATCCGCTCGGCATCAGCACGGAAGACCCGAAACTTCTGCCTGCTTTTGTCGAAGATAAGAATGGTCACATATTGCCTTATGTCACATTCAGCGGCGGACATCTCTCGCTGCTGCCCGAATCTCTTGAGCAACTCCATTTGCTCGCATCGAAGCGGAAATAGTGTTATTGGCTATGCGAACCATCCAAAAACTTCCTGCCAGCGGAGACGAACGCGAAGCATTGCGGGTGAAAGGCCAGTTCTGGACGCCGCCGTGGCTGGCAAAAGTCATGGCTCGCTGGGTGACACAAGACAATCCTGAAATTCTCTTTGATCCAGCAGTCGGTCCGGGAACTTTTTTCGCCGCAGCGCGTGAAGCAGGATTTACTGGCGAGTTCCACGGTTTTGAACTTCATACCAATGCCTTTGCCGACGGCTGGAAACTCGGCTTGAAGCTTGATGACTTCCATCATGTTCAGATCGCAGATTTTATCAGCACATCTTTGCCAGAAAAATTTTCAGCTATCGTCTCCAATCCACCCTACATCCGCCACCATCGTCTGACCCAAGATCAAAAACTTGAACTGAAACAATTGGCTCAAAATCATCTTGGTTTTTCTCTTGATGGCCGTGTTGGTTTACACATTTTTTTCCTGCTCAAATGTCTGACGAGGCTTGCGCCAGGCGGACGGCTGGCGTTTCTTCTGCCCGCTGACGTTTGCGAGGGAATTTCGTCATCTATTTTTTGGAATCGAATCTGCCAGCAATACCGGCTGGTCGCCGCCATGACTTTTGCCGATGCAGCCGCGCCATTTCCAACCGTGGACACCAACGCGATGGTATTTCTTTTCACCAAAGAAAAGCCCACAGAAGATTTCTTATGGCTGCGCGTTTTGGAGCGGGACGGCGAAGCGATTTCTGCCGTGTTGGATGGGCGGAAGCCAGCAAGCACTGTATACCTTCACCACCGCAAACTGACCGAAGCTTTGAAAACCGGACTGTCGCGTCCGCCGCGCGCACAGGATAATTTCGGCATTCCACTTTCCAATTTTGCCAAAGTCGTGCGCGGAATTGCCACCGGTGACAATGATTTCTTTTTTCTCACTCACGAACAGATCCGCTTGCACAAATTGCCGGAGAGTTTTTTCCGACGAGCTATTGGAAGAACACGCGATTGTCCCAGCGACCGGCTTGCGGTAGGAGATTTAGATCGCCTCGAAGCCGCAGGCCGCGCCACTTGGTTACTTAACCTCGCGGACGAGTCCAATGGAAAGCTTCCGACACAGTTGCAGACTTATTTGAAAATCGGCGAGCAGGCGGGACTGCCCGAAAAGTCGTTACTCAAAACCCGTCGCCCTTGGTATAAAATGGAAAAGCGCACACCGCCGCCAATCCTCTTTGCATATCTCGGACGCCGCGATTGCCGGTTTGTTTTGAATCAGGCGAATGTCGTCCCCCTGACCGGCTTTCTTTGTGTGTATCCGTGGGACACATCTCAAGCTGGAGTAAAAAAACTTTGGCGGGCGCTCAATCATCCAGACACGCAGGCAAACTTGGGGTTCGTTTCAAAAAGCTACGGTGGTGGAGCATTAAAAACCGAGCCGCGACAGCTTGACCAACTCGAAATCCCTCAGTCCGTGTTGGATGAAGTTGGCCTCAATTCACTCAAGCCAATCAGCCAGGCAATGCTGCTTGATAAAGTCCAACGCCAAAAGAAACATTCCGTCAGTTGCAATCGCAAGCTGTGAACTTCCTTTCGTTAATTGAATCCAAACGCGAAGGAAAAATTCTCGCACCAGAACAGATTCAAGAATTCATCCGCGAATTCACCGCCGGAAAAATTCCCGACTACCAGATGGCCGCGATGCTCATGGCCATTTATTTTCGCGGCCTCAACACCGCTGAGACCACCGCGCTCACGCTCGCCATGCGAGATTCCGGCGACGTGCTGAAATTTCCCAACGACAAACGCCCGCTCGTGGACAAACATTCCACCGGCGGCATCGGCGACAAGGTTTCGCTTCCGCTCGCGCCATTGCTCGCGTGCCTCGGCTTCCGCGTGCCGATGATTTCAGGTCGCGGCCTCGGCATCACCGGCGGCACGCTCGACAAGCTCGATTCCATTCCCGGTTTCAAAACGCTTTTGCCCGCTGAAAAAATCATCGCACAAGTCCAAAAAGTCGGCTGCGTCATCTGCGGCCAGACGGACAAAATGGTTCCCGCCGACAAAAAAATTTACGCCCTCCGCGACGCCAGCGGAACCGTGCCAAGCATTCCGCTCATCGTCGCGTCCATTCTTTCCAAAAAGCTCGCCGAAAATCTGGACGCACTTATTCTCGACGTGAAGTTCGGCTGCGCCGCGTTCATGCAGACCAAATCCGCCGCGCGCAAATTGGCGAAAACAATGGTCGCGCTCGGCACTGAATGCGGCACGAACACGCGCGCCATTTTGACGGATATGAACACGCCGCTCGGCCGCGCCGCCGGCAACTGGCTGGAAGTTAAAGAGAGCGTCGCCGCGCTGGATCGCAGGACAGTCGTCGCGCCTGTCTCTGATTTCAAAAAAAGTGAGACAGGCGCGATGCCCGTCCTACAGGATTTGCGCGAACTCGTTCTTGATTGCGCCGCGCATTTACTGGTTCAAACCGGAAAATCAAAATCACTCGCCGCCGCGCGCAAGCTGGCGGAAGCGTGTTTGAATTCCGGCGAACCACGCAAGAAATGGGACGAGATGATCGCCGCCCAAGGCGCGGATTTGAAGGCGTTCAACCAAAAACTCGCTTTGGATTCCACCGCGAAAGTGGTCGTCGAAGTGAAGTCCGAAAAATCCGGCTACGTTTCCAAGTGCGACGCGAAAATCATTGGCGAAGTGATTCGCGATCTGGGCGGCGGACGTTTGACGAAAGATTCCCAAATCAATTTCGACGTTGGCATTGATCAAATGGCCACGCCCGGCGAGCGCGTGGAAAAATATGGAACGCTTTGCCGCGTTCACGCCGCTGGTTCAGCCCAAGCGAAAGCGGCAATTGTCCGGCTGAAAACTGCCTTTGAAATTTCCGCGAAGCGGCCGGCCAAAACTCCGCTCGTCATCGAAGTCATCCGTTAAAACAGATGCTTAAGCCAGCGATTGTAAAATCTTCTCCGCCGCCGCGCGCGGGTTTTCAGCGGCATAAATCGGCCGGCCAATCACCAGCCAGCTTGCGCCCGCTTCAATCGCTTCGCGCGGCGTGAGCGTGCGTTTCTGGTCGTCGGCCTTTTCCGCGCCGGTGCGGATGCCGGGCGTTACAAGCTGGATGCGCGAAGGTAAAATCTGCCGCAAGTCCGCGATTTCCAGCGGCGAACAAACCAGCCCGCGCAAACCCGCCTTTACCGCGAGATTCGCCAGCCGTTCGACTTGCGCGCCGACGCTCGTCGCGCAGCCGACTTCCGCCAGGGTGTCGCTGTTGAAACTGGTCAGCACCGTGACGCCAAGCACCAGCGGCGCGTTGCGACCCGATTGCGCCGCCGTTTGCTGCGCGGATTCTTCCGCTGCACGCATCATTTCCAGTCCGCCACCCGTGTGAATCGTGAGCATCTGCACGTCAAGCCGCACGGCGGAGGCGACGGCCTTGGCAACCGTGTTCGGAATGTCGTGAAATTTCAGATCAAGGAACACGCTCGCGCCGGTCGCGCGGATTTTTTTCACGATGTCCGGCCCGGCGGATACAAAAAGCTCCTTGCCGATCTTGAACGCGCCGACGGCGGGCGCGATTTGCTCCGCAAGTTTCAATGCCTGTTCCGCCGCCGGCACGTCCAGCGCGGCGATGATGGGATTTTTAATAGCCACAGATGGACACAGATAACCACAGATGAATCCGAAAGAAAAGTTTTTCGCGCACACGTCAATTTGCGGCGAATTTTGACTTTGCCCCGATAATTTCCTAGTCTGACCACGATGAAAATTGCCCGCCACACCGACAAAGATTTTTCCGCCCGGCTCCGCGAGGTCGCCGCCGACTCCAGCCTCTTCGATGCCGAAATTGAAGAACGCACCAAGGCGATTTTGCACGAAGTGTTCGTGCGCGGCGACGACGCGGTGCTGGAATTCACGGAAAAATTCGACGGCGCGAAACTTGTTGCCGACCAACTTGCCGTGACACAGGCGGAACTGTTCAACGCCTCGCTGGCCGCAGATGAATCGTTGCGCGCGGCGGTGGCGGAAGCGGAAGGGAACATCGCTGGTTTTGCCAAAAAATCCAAACGCAAAGGCTGGCAGGCGAAAAATTCTCACGGCGCGAGCGTGGGCGAAAAATTTGATCCCTTTCAGCGCGTCGGCATTTACATTCCCGGCGGCACCGCGCCGCTCGTCTCCACGGCGCTGATGACCGTGACGCTCGCAAAAGTCGCGGGCTGCCAGGAAATCGTCGTCACCACGCCGTGCGGCCGGGACGGTTCCATCAATCCGGCGATTCTTTTCGCGGCGCGGGCGGCGGGGGCAACGGAGATTTATCGCGTCGGCGGCGCGCAGGCGATTGCGGCGCTGGCTTACGGCACGAACACGATTCGTCGCGTGCAGAAAATTTTCGGACCCGGCAACGCCTATGTCAGCATGGCCAAACGCCTGCTCGTCGGGCGCGTGGCGATTGATCTGCTCGCTGGGCCGAGCGATTTGCTGGTGCTGGCCGACGACACTGCGAATCCCAGATTCGCCGCCGCCGACCTGCTCGCTCAGGCCGAGCACGGCTCCGGCCACGAACGCGTCTGGCTGGTGACGACCTCCGCAAAAATTCTCAAGGCCGTCGAAAGGGAAATCTCCAGGCAGTTGCCCAAGCTCGCACGCTGCGAATTCATCCGTCGCGTCCTGGAACGCAACGGCTGGTTGATTCAAGTGGCCGGCATCGCTGACGCCGTCACGCTGGTGAACCGCCTTGCGCCCGAACACTGCGAGGTCATCATGCGCGACGCGCGAAAGGTCAGCGGCGGCATCGTGACGGCGGGCGCGATTTTTCTGGGCAACTGGTCGCCGACGGTGCTGGGCGATTACGTCGCCGGGCCGAGCCATGTGCTGCCGACCGACGGTGCGGGCGCGTCCTTTGCCGGGCTGACGGTGGATCAGTTCCAGCGCCGCACCAGCGTGGTGGAATACAACCGCGCGTCGCTGAAGCAGGCGCTGAAGTCGGTGAAAAAATTCGCGGAACTCGAAGGCCTCGGCGCGCATGGAAAAAGCGCGGAAGCCAGAATAAAATGAACAATTTTCAATCAAGATATTTGCTTATCGTCGCACTGTTCGGATTGGTTGGTTGTTCGTCGCCAAAGCCAGTTTGGATTTCTGACCGTGAACGCTCCGCATCATTTGCAGCATATAATACAAATAAAATTGACGGCCAACCGATTGATTTATTTCTAAAACAACGAACGGCAATACTTTTCAGTGGCTTAAGTGGCATCAATGCGGCGGCGGCTGGCGCGCAAGCTCTTGCCATCAAGTTCAAGCAAGAACCCAATCGTTCTTTTGAAGGTGGACATGCAATCGCGATTGAAGCTGACGGTTATTTTCTTACGGCGGCACATTGCGTGAATCATTCTGCTATTAACTATCTTGTCTATTCTGACGGACAGACTGCCAAAATTGCCATTCCAAGAATTGTTGCCAAGAAACAGGATGTGGCGATTATTCATGTGGATGCCAATCTGCCAAAGGTATTCGTTTGGACTGACAAAAATGAGATTGTGGCGGGAAATGCTGTCATTGCTGTTGGTAATTCAGAAATTACTTTTCCTTTCAGAAATACCGGTTTTCTAGATCAGATATGTCTGGCGGGAAAAATCAAATCAGTCAGTGATTCCACGGACGGAATGAAAATGATTTACAGTGACCTTCCAGGTCGCGAAGGCGACAGCGGCGGTCCGCTCGTGGGACAAGATGGAAAATTATTGGGCGTCCAGTCGGGCGGAATCACCGATCAGATGAAAGTTACCACTGCCGTTGCGATTCATCCTGATCCGTCATGGATTGCCCGTGTTATTGCACCAGACCGTTTGTCGTCATTGCATGAACCGCAAAAGGCGCTTCCCATCATTGACAAAAATAAAGATGCGCCAGGCATTATTGTGAAGCTTTATTAAATTTGGTCTCGTAATTGATGTTATTCGAAATGAAAAATATCGGTCTTAAAAATTTAATCCGCCCGCTCGTCCGCGACCTGCACGCCCATTCGCCGGGCGGGCCGCCACCGTTGACTTTGATGCAGTGATGCAATAGCATCTGATGCATGAGAACGACGTTGGACATTGAAGATGATGTGTTGCAGGCGGCCAAGGAACTGGCGCAGCGCGAGGGCGGCACGGCGGGCCGGGTGATTTCCACGCTGGCGCGGCGCGGTTTGGCATTGCCGGCGGCGGGGAAAAAGAATCGTTCAGGCATTCGCGGCGCAAACGAACCATGAATTCTGGCCGGACGATGTTTCCTTGTGTGATGCAAAAATTTTCACGTCGGAGCGGATGCACAGTTCGCGGCAATTGACCGATCTTTATCTGCTGGCGCTGGCGTCGAAGCGTGCTGGACGGCTGGCGACATTCGACAAAGGAATTCCCATTTCTGCCGTGCGCGCAGGCAAGCCTGAAAACTTGTGCATCATTTGAAGTGTAATTTATTTATCCATTACCAAACCGCAATCACTCATCCGCCCGCTCGTCCCCGACTTGCACGTCCATGTGCCGGGCGAGCAGCCGAAGACAAAGAGTTGATCAAGCTCATCATTTCCAACGTTTTTTGGCGTGGAAATCCAAATTATGACACTATCTCTTGCCCATGAAACTTGACTAGCCGGCGCGGAAAAATTAGTCTTTCACCCGGTTGGTGGTCGTAGCTCAATGGTAGAGTCCAAGCTTGTGAAGCTTGTTGTTGCGGGTTCGAATCCCGTCGGCCACCCCATTCAACTTTCCGCCAGCAAAGTCCCGTCGCGCAGCAGTTTCATCCGGCGTCCGCGCCATTCCACGGTGTCGCCCGCAAAAGCTCCCAGCCAGATCGCCGCGTGCGACAAATCCTTCACCGGCACCAGCCAGGCGGGTGAAACGAGGCTGCGTTCCGGGGTAAAACGGCGTTGCAAATTTTGCGCGAGCGCGGCGCGGATGGCGATGCAGCCGATGGCGGCCAGCGGCGCGTAGAAACCCTTGGTCGTAAAGTAGGACACGACGAACCACAGGAACGGCCACAGCGTGGCGTTGGACAGGATGCTGAAAAAATAAGGCACCGGCTGGCAGACGCTGATGGTGCGCGCCCAGCGGAGCTGATGTTTCCAGACATCGTTCCAGTTCATCGGCGCATCCCAACATTCCACGACGACGGGACAGAGCGCGATGCGGTGGCCGTTTTTGGCGATGCGGTTTCCGAGCTGGTAATCGTCGGCGAGGCAGTCGGCCAGCGCCAGAAAGCCGCCCATTTCCTCCAGCGCCTCCCGGCGCATGAGGATGGCCGCGCCGAGCGCGAAGTCGAGCGGCTGCAAGGTCTGCGACTGCAACACCTGGCTCCAAAAGTCGGCGTTGATGGCGACGGCCTCCCAGCGCATTGCGGTGTTTGTCGGATTGGCGAGCCGGTAAAAACAGTTCACCAGCGCGTTTTTTTCGTCGCGCAGCGGCGTCACGAAATTGGCAAGAAAATCCACCGGCACACGCACGTCGGCGTCGCTGGTGAGAATCAAGTCGTGCTGCGCGAGCCGTTCAAGCTGTGCGAGCTTGGAAACCTTGGCGTTCGCGCCGGCCAGTTGCCCGCAGACGACGAGCTGCGCGTGGCAACCGGGATTTTCGGCGATGAGTTGGCGGACGATTTTACAGACGGGATCGCCTGCGCCCGCCACGCCAAAAATAATTTCCACCGGGCCGGCGTAATTTTGTTTGAACCAGGTTTGCAACGAGTCGCGGGTGGTGTCGTCGCAGCCTTTGAGCGGCTTGAGAATGGAAACGGCCGGCGCGAAATCAGGGCGAGCGAGCTTTTTATGCAGGGAAAATTTTCGGGCGGCAATCCACTGCCACAGGGCCAGTGCAAGGCTCAAAATGGCGAGCGCGGCAAAAATGAAGTTGCTAGAGTTCAACCGCTGATAAATAAGCACAAATCACGCGGCGGCGCCAGCAGATTTTGCGTCGGGATGCTCGTCAATGACCAGGACACCGTGCGGCGGGAGGTCGTAGTTGCCGACGATGTTCTGGCCGGTGAGGAAGTCGTGCATGGGCTTGTAAAACTGGAGGCGCACCGGAGAATTCTGGTGGTTGAGCAAAACGTAGATGCGCGAGCCATCCTTTTCGCGCAGGGAGACCTCGACGTTTTCCGGCACCTTCAACAGCGGCTGCAGGCCGGCGCTCTGGCGCAGCCAGGTGATGAGATCGTTGTAAAAATGCTGGTGGCTTTGCGTGCCAATGTAAATCGCCTTGCCGAGACCGAAGGTGTTCATTGTGATGGCGGGTTTCCCGGCGTAAAAATCTTTGGAATAGTTCGCCAAAATCTGGCAGCCCTTTGGTTCAATCAGGTCGCACCAGAGCCGGGCGGGATGCAGATGGCTCGTCGGGAATGCGCCTTTGAAGGTGAGATGGTTTTCCTCGGTGGGCGGCAGCATGTCGAATTCCTGGACTTCCAAACCGAACAAATCCGTCAGGTCGTGCGGAAAACCCGCGTCGGAGGCGATGTTGTTTTCGTCCACGAGACCGGTGTTGAACGTGCCGACGAGCGTGCCGCCGTTCTGGACGTAGAGTTTCAAACAGTCGGCCTCGCCAGCGGACAACAGGTGCAAGGACGGCGCGAACACGATTTTGTATTTCGACAAATCCTCGGATGGACGGGCGAAATCCACGAGAATGTTGCGGTCGTGCAGCGCGTTGTAAATGAGTTGAACGTGCTCGCGCAGGCTGAAATGCTTGTTCGGCTGGTTCGGTTGCGCGAGCACCCAGTCGTTGTCGTGGGAATAAAGAATGCACGCGTCGGCGGAAACTTTGGTGTCCCTCAACGAGGGCGCGAGCAGCTTGAGTTCCTCGCCGATCTGCGCAATTTCATCGAACACGCGGCGGTTGCCCTCGAACTTGTGCGGCAGCACCGCACCGTGGAATTTCTCCGTGCCGATGCGCGGCTGCCGCCAGGGAAAAAACAAAACCGCCGTCGCGCCGCGCGAAATCAACTGATAGGTGAACATCCGCAGCACGCCCGGACGGACGATGGAATTGACCTCCTGCCAGCTCACGTTGCCGGCCTTCTGCTCGATGACCCAGAAGCCGGCGTCGCCGTCGGGGGTTTTGATGCCGGATTTTTTCAGCGAACGGAGCATGTCAATCTCACACGCGATGTCGGCGGGTTTGGCCTTGATGGCCGCGCCGCTTTCAATGGAAACAAAATCAATCACCTCGGCCAGGTCAAAATGGTCAAACCGATGGCGCAACGCGCGCAGGTTGGTGGTGACGGGAAGATCCGGCGTGATTTCGCGCAGGGCTTCCGCCTGCATCTTCACAAACTGCACGATGGTGTCGCTGCAAAAACGGCACCAGTTCAGGACCAGCGCGGGATTGTGCAGCGTGGGCGCGGCCATCGGCATTGGCACCTGGTTCCACGCGGAAACCACCTGGCCCCAGTGGCGCAGCCCCATGCGTTCGTTCAGGCGCTCGATGGTTTCAAATTTGGCCTCCAGCCACAGGTGCCAGTCGCGGCGCGAATCTTCATTGAACGCCGCCTCGGTGAAATTGCCGCCGATGCTGTTGTCAATCTGCCACGCGATGAGCTGCGGATGTTTGCCGAGCGCCTGCGCCATCTGCTGGACGATGCGCTTGGAATAGTTCCAATAAATGTCGCTGTTCAGGCAGGCTGCACGACGGGTGCCTTCGTGCTTGACGCGGCCGGTTTCGTCCACTGGCAGGATCTCCGGATGTTTTTTGGCGAGCCAGATGGGCGGCGCGGCGGTCGGAGTGCCGAGAACGACTTTGATGCCGTGCTCGCCGAAAACATCCATCACGCGGCGAAGCCAGTCGAAATTAAATTTGCCGTCCTCGGTTTCGCAGAGGCCCCAGGAAAATTCACCGATGCGGACGACATTGAAGCCGGCGGCACGCATGAGCTGCGCGTCTTGCACCCATTGCGCCTCGGGATTTTCTGCGGTGCCGGCGTAAGGAAAGATCCAGTGTTCGGGATGATAATCAACGCCAAAATACATATAAACCTCGGGTTCGTCCCGACTCTAAAACCAAACTGCGGCGCTGGCAAACAAAATCGTCCGTCAGTCCAGCGTCTGGCGGTAGCGTTTGATGCCAATGGCCAGCATCACGGCCACGAACAACGCGATGGGCCACAGGTCCGGCGCACATTCGGCAATTCCATTTCCTTTCAGCAAAATGCCGCGCACGATGCGCAGAAAATGCGTCAACGGCAGGCATTCGCCCACATCCTGCGCCCAGCCGGGCATTCCGCGAAACGGAAACATATAGCCCGACAACAGCAGCGACGGCAGAAAAAAGAAGAACGCCATTTGGATCGCCTGCAACTGATTTTTGGCGATGGTCGAAAAGGTGATGCCCACCGCGAGGTTCGCCACGATGAACAAAAACGTCAGCGCCAGCAGCAGCAGCACGCTGCCGAGCATCGGCACGTCGAACAAAAACTTCGCCGCCAGCAAAATTAAAAACACTTGCACGTAGCCGACCATGATGTAAGGCACAATTTTGCCGGTGATGACTTCGCCGGGATGCACGGGCGTGGAAAGCAGATTTTCCATCGTGCCGCGTTCGCGTTCGCGCGTGATGGCCAGGCCGGTGATGATGATCATCGTCATCGTCAGCATTACGCCCATGAGTCCGGGCACGATATTGTATTGCGTGATGCTTTCGGGATTGTAGTGCTGGTGAATGATCAGGTTGACCGGCGGTGAGGAAGGCAGCAGCTTCGCCAGCGGCCCGGTCAGATCGCGGTTCAGGACGGTCGTCATCAACTGGCTTATCGCCGCCGTGGCAAATCCAACCGCCGAGGGATCGGTGGCGTCGGCTTCGAGCAACAGGTCCGGTTTTTCGCCGCGCACGAGTTTGCGCGAAAAATCCACCGGCACGGTCACCGCGAACTGCACCTTGCCTTCGGCGAGCCAGTTCTGGATTTCTGCCGCGCTGTGCGCCTCGCGCGTGATGTCAAAGTAGCTGCTGTTGCGCAGCGCCCAGATGATGGTGCGCGAGAACGGGCTGTTGTCCGCCGCATAAACCGCCGTGGGCAGATGCTTGGGATTTGAGTTGATCGCGTAGCCGAACAGGATGAGCTGCACCATCGGAATGCCAATCATCATCGCAAACGTCAGCCGGTCGCGCCGCATCTGGATGAACTCCTTCACGACAATCGCCCAAAAGCGCGGGAAGTTGAACGAAAATCGTTTCATGCAAAGTTGTCCTTCGCGGTTTCCATCAGGCTGATGAACACGTCTTCCAGTCCCGATTCAATTTTCGTCCAGCGATACCCGTTCGCCATGAACGGCGCGACGGACTCGCGCAGCTTTTCCGCGTCGCGCCCGCTGACGTGCAGCGTCGTGCCGAACGCGACGACTTGCTCCGCGCCCGGCAAACCACGGATTTTCTCCGCGAGCGCGGCGAGATTTTCACCGGCAACCTCCCACGTCGTCAAACCGGCGGCCTGCACCACTTCATGCACCGTGCCGCGCGTGAGCAGATTGCCATAGGCGATGTAGGCGAGACGATGACAGCGCGACGCCTCGTCCATGTAATGCGTCGTGATGAGCACGGTCAAACCGCCCGCCGCCAGCTTGTGAATCTCCTCCCAAAAATCACGCCGCGCCTTCGGATCCACGCCGGCGGTCGGCTCGTCGAGCAAGAGCAATTGCGGCTCGTGAATCAAACACG
>Ga0208849_1001510_pt1 | contig 15852 bp, 16 predicted proteins | sample NGESurdeep072012_10_FD_184470 | JGI IMG/M metagenome (GOLD analysis project Ga0208849, IMG submission 184470) | Arctic peat soil microbial communities from Barrow, Alaska - NGEE Surface sample 53-3 deep-072012 (SPAdes) | ecosystem: Environmental > Terrestrial > Soil > Wetlands > Peat ...
ACATCGCCGTCGACCGCCATCACGACGCGTGGCTGAATATTTGGACGTCAGACGTGATCATGCGCTACGACCCGACGGCGAATACTTGGGAGACATTCGACCTGCCGACCCGCGGCACCGAAGCACGCTACATCTCGCTGCTCGAAAAAGACGGCAAGATGGAAGTCGTTGTGCCCTACTCGCGCACCAGCAAGGTCGCCGTCATGACGTTCCGCAGCGATGCCGACATGGCGGCGGTCAAGCAGCAGGCGGAGCAGTAAAGAAGCGCCGGTTCGCCCCATTTCGCTTGTCTTCAATCGCCTACAGGCATAAGTTGTAGGGAGTATTGGCGAGGCGCTGGGGCGGGCCGATGCGGCACGGCATCTGGCTGGTTGCGTTCATTCTGATCATCGGAACGGCGGGCGATATTTACGCGTAGCGCGCCGACGCATCGTTGCGGCTTGCGCCGAGCGGCGCTCCACCGCCCATTCCGAATGCCGCTATCAAAGTGCCGCACAACTGGAAGATCGTCACCAGCCGGGCCGATCCACTGACCGACAAAGTCATTCGCTTGGCAATGACCCGACCCAAGTCAACACCTGTCATCAACGGCAAATCCGCTCCGGTCGCGCTGATGATGAGCTGCAATCCCGTTCCGAGATTGTCGCCTGGCCCGGTGCTCGTGGTGGCGTTCGACGAGTTGACTGGCGCAGGCCATTTCAAGACCTTCGCCAGCAGATATCGCTTTGACGACGGCGCTGTGCACGATTTTACGGCGACAACCATCCTCGGCAAAAATCATTCCCGCATCTTCGGACTGCCGCTCTCGACCAGGCTCGATCCCGGAGTCGAAATCACCGTCTCCAAGCGGTTGCGCATCGAGGTCAACTTTCAAGCTGCCGGCACAGCTTTTCTTGACTTTAACGTCTCGGGCTCGCCGCAGGCGCTGGCGGCACTGGACTGCCCTACGGCAGCGGCGCGCTAGAACCCGATCATGTCGAGCTTGGTCAGCGTCACTTCGTTGCTGATCCGCGCGGCGTTGGCGAGATGCCAGGCGGTATAGAGTTCGGGGAATAGATCGTCCGCCGACATGGCGTCCACCGGCACGATGACTTTGAAGCCGCGCAATGCCGCTTCGCCGCCGGTATGCAGCACCGAGGTCTGCGCCTGCGTGCCCATCGGCACCACAGTCTTGATCCCCTTATCGTGCAGCGTCTTTTCCAAATTGCTGTTGATGAACTTATCGGGACCGAGGGGCGGCAGCACTTCTTCGCCCGGTGCCGGCGTCAGCTCCTTGAGAATATCGCCCGGCACCGATTTCGGCACCGCGACGCTGTAGATGATGAGAGCGCCCTTGGCGCGCGCAGCCTCGACGAACTTTTTCACCTTCGGCACCGAAGCGGCGCAGCGCGGCCGCCGCGCCTGCGTGCAAGTCTGCACCGTGAAATCCATGACCAAAAGCGCCGTCGTCTTGGGATCGAGCGTGACCGGCTTGAGTTGCGGCGGTGATGGCAGCTTGGCCTTGTACCAGTCGTCGATGATGGTCGTGTCCGCTCGCGCCGGAGCCGGTGCGACGCCCGCGAAGGCTGTAACGACCGTCACGATGGAAAGAAGCAATATCGATTTGCGATGCACGTGTCCCTCCCGCCATTTTGCGTCAGCTTACGTCGCCGCGGTGCGCGCGAAAAGAGCCCCGCCAGGCCTTTCGTCGCAGCGGTCGAGCCGCTACGCTTGCGGGCAAAATACACGACAACGATTAGGGGAGGTCCGATGCGCAACGCGACCATGATTGCCGCCCTCTGCGCCACGGCTTTGATGGTGTCGGCGCATGCTCAGGAACCGCGCGCCAGTCCGATCAGGCGGCTCGACCCCGCACTCGATGCGCTGATTCCGCCCGACGCCAGACTTGAACTGGTAAAGACCGGCTTCGGCTTCACCGAAGGGCCGGTGTGGGTGCCACGCGGCGATAGCGGCTACCTTCTGTTCAGCGATATCCCCGCCAACGTCATCTACATGTGGAATCCGCTCGACGACAAGGTGTCGGTCTACCTCGATCACAGCGGCTATACCGGCCAGGACAGCTGGCGCGTCGGCTTCATGCAGACCAACGGCAAGGACAACAGCGACCCGAAATTCGAGGAATTTCCGATGATCGGCTCGAACGGGCTGACGCTTGACCAGGAGGGCCGACTGATCATCGCGACCTGGGCGGGCCGCTCCATCGACCGCATCGAGTGGAACGGCAAGCGCACAATGCTCGCCGACCGCTACGACGGCAAACGCTTCGGCGGCACCAATGACGTCGTGGTGAAGAAGAACGGCGCGATCTATTTCACCGACGGCTTCGGCGGCATGCGCCACACCACGAGCGACCCGCGCAAGGAACTCGATTTCAACGGCGTCTATATGCTCAAGGACGGCAAGGTAACCTTGATCATCAAGGATATTCTCAATACCAACGGGCTCGCCTTTTCGCCGGATCAAAAAATTCTCTACGCCAACGGTAGCCGTGATCGCTACGTCAAACGGTATGACGTCTTGCCCGACGACGCGTTGAGCAACGGCACGATGCTGATCGACATGAACAAGGACCCGGAGCACGGCATCACCGACGGGCTTCGCGTCGATGTCAAAGGCAACCTCTGGGAGACCGGGCCCGGCGGCGTCTGGATCATCACGCCCGACGGCAAGCATATCGGCACCATCCCGACACCGGAACTCGCCGCCAACGTCGAGTTCGGCGACGCCGACCGCAAGACGCTCTACATCGCCGCGCGCACGAGCATCTACAAAATCCGCACCAACGTGCCCGGCCTGCCATAAAGTTCGCGAGCAACCACCATGGCGACTGACCAGGACTTCGATACCGTCGACCGCCGCGTCTTTCTTGGCGCCACCGCGGCAAGCGTTCTCGCCTTGCCCAGCGTGGCGGTTGCGCAACAACAGCCGTCAGCCGGCGCCGCATCGGCCGCGCAAAGCGAACCGGTTAGCGAAATCATTGCCGATTTCATCGCCGGCTTCGATCTAAAGCGTGTTCCTCCCGTCGCGATCGAGCGCGCACGAACGGCTTTTATCGATACGGTCGGCGTCATGCTGGCCGGAAGCCAATTGCCGCCGGCCAACATCGTTGGCGAGGTCGTCAGGCTTACCGCCAGCGCGCCAGCGGCGACGATTGTCGGCCGCCCCTTGCGCGCCGCGCCGCAACTCGCCGCGCTCGCCAATGGCGTTGCCGGACACGACATGGATTTCGACTTCACCTATTTCGCCGGCCAGACCATCGCCGGCGTCATCCCCGCCATTTTGCCGGTCGCGGAGACGAGCGGCGCAACATCCGCAGACATACTGGCCGCGTTCATCATCGCCGCCGAAGTCGCCGGACGCATTACACGCGCAGCGCCGCTGGCGTTGCGCGCGGCAGGCTGGCATTCGACCGGCACCGTCGGCGTGATCGCTGCGGCCGCGGCATGCGCGAGGCTCATGAAGATCGATGCCAAGCGAATTGCCAACATTCTCGGCATCACCACTTCGCTGGCGAGCGGCCTGTCGATCAATTTCGGCACCATGACCAAGCCACTGCATGCCGGTCACGCGGCGCATGACGGTATACTCGCCGCGCTGCTCGGTGCGCGCGGATTTACGGCCAGCGGCAAAGCGTTCGAGGGCAAAGACGGCTACTACGCCAGCTTTGCCCGCGGTCTGCCGTTGTCGCTTGAGCCCTTTGCCAGTCTGGGCAAGACCTACGACCTCGTGGATTACGGCTATAGCATCAAGCCGTATCCCTGCGGCGGACTTGGTCACACCGCGATCGATGCCGCTCTCGAATTACGCAACAGCGTCAGTGTCGGCGACATGGCGCATGTCGACGTCGCGATCACAAAATGGGCGGCCTGCCACATCCAGGACCGCTACCCGGAAACGGTTGAAGCCGCCAAGTTCAGCGGCCCCTATCTTGCGGCCTACAGCCTCGTGCATGGCGCACCCCTGCTCGCCGCCTTCACCGAACAAGCGCTGCAGGACCAAACGGTCCGCGCCGCGGCCCAGAAAGTTTCCCTTACCACTTATCAGCAATACGCCGACTTGCTCGACGACTCGCCCGCCAAGGTGACGATCACGCTCAAGGATGGCCGCAAGATCGAACGGGCCAAATACTATCCGAGCGGATCGGTGAAGGCGCCAATGGCCGCGGCACAAATCAAGGCGAAATTCGACGTCTGCGCCGCGCAGGCCATCGATAAGGCGGCTGCGGAAAAGCTCTATACGATGCTCAGCACGCTCGGCGATCAGCCGTCGCTAGACGGCTTGTGGCCGCTGCTACGTAAGGCGTGAGGATTGCCGCGGCGGTTCGGCGCCTCGGCCAAATCGATCTCGCAAGATCACTCGGCGGCGTCAGGCGCCGTCTCGCGTCGAGTCGGCGCCGAGAGGACCGTGGTACGCAGCGGCCGCTCTTCCATGACGATCAGCGAAATGATGCTGATGATCAGAAAGAAGACGGCAACTGCGAAGATGTGGCTGAAGGTGCGGGCGAGGTGATCGACAGTGACGCTGTGGGCCACACTGATGACCGGCGACGATACGCTGCCACGCTGCGGCGCGGTGCCGAGATGGGTCAGCATGATGGCGCCCATAACCGCGACCACGAAGGCGCTCGCGAGCGCCCGGAAGAAATTCATCGCCCCCATGGCGATGCCGATCTGGCGATGGGCGACCGCGTTCTGAATCGACACGGTGACGACCGGGTATGAACTGCCGGTGCCCATGCCGACGAAACCCGTGACCAGCGCCACCGCCCAGACCGGCGCCAGCGGATCGAAAACCAGGAATGCCACGGCGACGGTGGCGACGCTGAGCATGATGAGCGGCGCCCATTTGTAATGATCGAGATAGAGCATGCAGCGCCCCGACAGAAATGAGCCGGGCGTGGTCATGATCACGATCGGGATCAGCGCGATGCCGGAGTCGCTCGCCGATAGCCCGTGTACCAGTTCGTAATAGATCGGCACGTAGATCGTCAGCCCGATGGCGACGCCTTGGGCGCATGCCGAGGTCAGGCTGCCCGCGCGCATGACCGGGTTCTTCATGATTGCGAGTGGCAGAAATGGCTCGCGCGCTCTCAGCACCCACCAGATAAAAATTGCCGTCAGCAGCGCCGATGCCGCAAATAGAAGAGCGATCTGCTGCGACAACCAGGGAAACCGCGTGCCGCCCCAGGTGAGCGCGAGCAGCAGCGCGACGGCCGCCGCCATCATCAGCAAGGCGCCGGTGACGTCGATCTTGTGCGAGCGCTCGTGCACCGGAACCAGTCGCAGCTGCCGGTGAGACAGAAAGGCGGCCGCGAGCGCCAGCGGCACATTGAGCCAGAAAATCATCGACCAATGCAGATGCTCAGCTATGACGCCACCCAGCACCGGGCCAAGACCGCCGGCAATGATCCAAACCGAGCCGGTATAGGCCTGGTAGTATCCACGCTCGCGCGGCGGCACCGCATCGGCAATGATCGACTGCGCCAGCGGCACGATACCGCCGCCGCCAATGCCTTGCAGGCCTCGGCCGATAATCAGCATCAGCATGCTCGGCGCCGCCGCACTCGCCGCGGAGCCAGCCATAAAGACGCCGAGCGCCACCAGCATCATGCCGCGGCGACCGTAGATGTCGCTGAGCTTGCCATAGAGCGGCGCCACGACGGTCGACGTCAGCAGATAGGCGATAATCACCCAGGACAGATTTTCGAAGTCATCGAACGCCCGGCCGATGGTCGGCAGGGCGGTCGCTACGATCGTCTGATTGAGAGCGCTGAGAAACATCGCCAGCGCCAAGCCACCGATGATGGCGACCACCTGGCGCCGGCCGAGCTTGGGCTCGGCGGACGGTATTGTAGCGCCGTCTTCTGCGATCTGCTGTTGCGATTTCGGCGAGGTTTCGGCCGGCCGATTCGGTCCTGCAATCGTCACTCGCCGCGCCCCCGGGAGGAAAGTGCCCTAGCTTTGCGCCGCGCTTGCGGTTGCGCAAGTGACCCACCGCCGGTCAGCCATGCGGGCCGGCTATTCGGCTGCGGCCTAGTCGGCTCCCGAACTGGCCGCGCGCAGCGGCCCATGCAACGGCTGTTCCTCAACAAACAGGACGCAGGCGCACGAAATTCCGAGGCAGATCGCCGCCGCGATGAAGACCCAGTGAAACGCCATTGCGAGATCGCCGCTCCCCGCCGCCAGCTTGTCGAGCGACATACCGGGTGCGCCCTGCCCCATCCCGCTCAGCACGATAGCGCCGAAGATCGCCACCACGATGGCGCCCCCGAGCGTGCGAAAGAAATTCAGCGTGCCGGTTGCGGTACCGAGCAGATGCGGCTTGACCGTGTTCTGCATGACGATCGTGCTGACCGGGTACATCGGACCAAGTGCGAGACCGAGCACGAACAGCAGGGCAACGACCTCAGTGAGGCTGTGCTGCGCCGGATTGGTGGCGAGCACGATAAGCACCAACACGGAGATGACGAGACCGCCAATCGGTATCCGCATGTAGTGTTTAACGCGAACGACAAAACGCGTCGACACCAGCGAGCCCAGCGTTGCGCCGCCCATATAGGCGATTAGCGCAAGGCCGGAGACGCTGGCGGAGGCGCCAAGCACGGTCTGGCAGTAGAGCGGCATATAGATCGTCACGCCGATTACGGTGCCGATTGAGAAGAATGCGGCCATGGTGATGGCGCTGGTCACGCGGCCGTGCAGGATTGCCAGCGGGATGAACGGTTCACGCGCGGTGAGCAGGCGCAGGACAAACAGCCCCCATAGCACCGCAGACGCCGCCAACGTCGCCGCGATCTGCCACGATGCCCACGGGTAATGGGAGCCGCCGAGGCTGAGCGCGAGCATGAGGACCACCGCGGCGCCGACCATCAGCACAGCCCCGATCACGTCAAGCCGATGCGGGCGGTCGTTGCGCGGCAAACGGCGCAGCGCTCGTTCGGTCATCACCAGCGCCAAAAGGCCGAGCGGTACGTTGATCCAGAAGATGAACGACCAATGCAGGTGGTCGGTGAGGAACCCGCCCAGCACCGGACCGAGAATGCTGGCGCTCATGAACATGATGGAGGTGCGCCCTTGAATAACCGGGCGTTCGCGCGGCGACAGCAGATCGGCAATGATGGTTTGCGCAATCGGCAGCAAGCCGCCTCCGCCGATGCCCTGCAGTCCACGCGCCAGCACCAGCGCCCAGATGGTCGGCGCCAGCGCGCAGGCGATGGAACCAAGGATGAATATGCCGATCGCCAGCATGAGTACCGCACGCCGTCCGTAAATATCGGACAGCTTGCCGAACAACGGCGTCGTTGCGGTCAGCGCCAGGAGGTATGACGTGATGACCCAGGACAGGTTGTCGACGCTGCCGAGACTCTTGCCGATCGCGGGCAATGCCGGTGCGACGATGGTCTGTTCCAACGCGGACAGAAACATCGCCAGCATGATGCCGGCGACGATGGCGTGGACGGTCGCGTGGTCAATTGCGGGCGCCGCTGGATGATGTTCGGCGACGATCGACTGCGCGGGCAGTTGCCGCGGCGCCGGCGGCGCGCGCGAGGTTGACACATCGCCTGCCGCAACGTCGGCGGTGGCCGCCAGAACATCCTGCGGGGTCGATTCGCTCGTCATGTCGGGGAAACGGGTACCTTGCTAAAAAACAAAACATGCGTGCCGCGCTTACGGATAACTCGCAACACTTGGCGCGCGCCGTTCGGCAAATCAACCGCTTCACCCGCAGAGCTGGAGTGCCGGTTGCGGAGGACCGGGCCGGCAGGCTGGATGGGACGATAATGCCGCGAGGCGGCCGACCGCGACACTCGCCCCCGGCACCCAGCGGCACGCCACCTGGGCACAAGAGTATCGCCAGTACCCGATGCAGGAAACTGGCGCTTAAGGATATCGGCCGGAATCAAGAAATTTTGAAACTCTCCGCCGCCGGCCGCATTGGTCATTCGCTTCCAAAAAACCGCCGGGTCTTTGGCCCTCTTCTCAAAATGGGACGGACGGATGTCGCCATGCACAGAAACGTCGCATTGCTGATGCGACTTGAACAAATAGCCGCTCGACCGTGTCCGTGCGAGGAACGCGCGGCATATGCACTGATGCTGATTAAGGCCGACATCGCGCAACTTTACGCGTGGCTCGGCATCGGGGCATCGAACCGCATCGATATCAAAGCCAAAGTCTTTGCCGACAACAGACTGGCCGACCTGCGAAATCGGGTTCTCAGGACCGAAGTGCGCACGTCTGCACCGTCGCGTCCCATTTTCACTGCCGTGCGACATCATATCGAAATGATACGGCATATCGAAATGATACGGCGCGTGCTTGCAAGCCGCATTGCCGAGAATCGTGCCGATGTGCTGCCGCCCGCGCCGGTGACGGATCCACACTGGTGAAACGTGCTTGGTGATATATTCCGGCGAATGGCAGCGTTGACAGTCAGCATTTTCATGGCTCTCGCCGCGCCCGCTTCGGCATCTTGAGGGGCCAGCTGACGATATAGTCTTCGAGCATGTCATCGGGAACTTGCGCCTCGCTGGCATGCACGCGTCCACGGACCGAGACACCGGCCGTGTGCACCGTCTCCGGATCCCCCGACACCAGCGGATGCCACCAATAAAGGTCCTTGCCCTTGGCAAGGAGCACGTAGGCGCAGGACGGCGGCAGCCAAGTGATGGTCTTGAGCGTCTCCGGCGTAAGCCCGACGCAATCATCGACCTTTTCCAGCCGCCGAGCATAGTCGCCGCACCGGCACGTTTGGCCGTCGAGCAGGCGGCAACCAACATTGGTGTAATACGTCCGGTCGGTCCCCTCCTCCTCAAGCTTGTTGAGGCAACACTTGCCGCAGCCGTCACAGAGGCTTTCCCATTCCGAATCAGTCATTTCTTCCAATGACTTGCGCTGCCAGAACGGCACCTCATCGGCGGAACCCGAGCGGCGATGGTCGGTTGCCATAATGTTCTCCAGGAGCGGGGCACGTTCCGCTCGGCGGGCAGCGGGACCTGCGTACCGTACACTTTTTGCGCGGCGTTCGATGTTTAAGCCAAATTTGCCCCCAATTTCCATTCACCTTGTGACTGGCGCGGCATTGGCCGTCGACACCGGCTCGGCTAAAAGTTGTCGCGCCTGCGTATTCCCGGCAATGCTATCGGCGGCCGAATCGGGACCGCCGCAAAAGGCAACTCGAGCGGGCAAAGCCCTTTCCCGGAGCGTGCAATCGTGACGGACATGTTCCCCGATCCGGGCGACAAGTGGCGACCGAAGCTTAGACGGCTCCTGCTCGACGTCGATGCGCGCATCGATTTTGCGGTCTTCGCCAGCGGCAAATGGGCCCGCGAGGTCTATGAGCGCTTCACCGCGGCGATGGACCGCTTCCATGTTTCGGGGTGGCGGCGCTGGCTGATCGTCGAACCGCTGGCCGAACTGGCGACGCTGGGCGCCGGCGCCTTCCTCCTCATGCTTGCGCTGTCGGTCCCGGCCTACCACCAGACCGCGGACGGAGATTGGCTGAAGAAATCCGATCTCGCGGTCACGTTCCTCGATCGCTACGGCAACAAAATCGGCAGCCGCGGCATCAAGCATAACGATTCGGTGTCGCTCAACGAAATGCCGGACGCCCTGATCAAGGCCGTGCTCGCGACGGAAGACCGCCGCTTCTACGAACATTTCGGCATCGACTTCCTTGGCACCTTCCGCGCCATGGTCACCAACGCGCAGGCCGGTGGCGTGGTGCAGGGAGGCTCGACGATTACCCAGCAGCTTGCCAAGAATCTGTTTCTGACGAATGCCCGAACCTACACGCGCAAAATCAACGAAGCCTTCCTTGCCAGCTGGCTTGAGGCGCATCTGACCAAGAACCAGATTCTCAAGCTTTACCTCGACCGCGCCTATCTCGGCGGCGGCGCTTTCGGCGTCGACGCCGCGACCGAATATTATTTCGGCAAGTCGGTGCGCGACATTACGCTGCCCGAAGCCGCCATGATCGCCGGCATGCTAAAGGCGCCGGTGAAATACTCACCGCTCGTCAATCTGCCGGCGGCGCGCGCCCGCGCCAACGTCGTGCTCGACAACCTCGTCAACGGCGGCTTCATGACCGAGGGGCAGGTTTACGGCGCGCGGCGCCATCCGGCGACGCCGATCTATCACCGCGAGGACGACGCGCCGAACTATTATCTCGATTGGGCGTTCGACGAGATGCGTCAGCTGGTCGAAACGTTTCCAAAATCCGTCACGGACCGTTACTTCGTCGTGCGCACGGCGCTCGACACGAATCTCCAGCGCTACGCGGAGCATGTCGTCGACGCCAACCTGCGCGACCACGGCCGCGAATATGGCGCAGGCCAGGCCGCGGTCGTGATCGCCGACCTCGACGGCGCCGTGCACGCCATGGTCGGCGGCCGCAACTACGACGAAAGCCAGTTCAATCGCGCCGTCGACGCCATGCGCCAACCGGGATCGTCGTTCAAACCGTACGTGTACGCGACCGCACTGGCGAACGGCTTCACGCCGAACTCGGTGGTCGTCGATTCACCTGTATGCATCGGCAACTGGTGTCCGCACAATTACGAAAACAGCTTTGCCGGATCGGTCACATTGATCGAGGCGCTGACCCGTTCGATCAACGTCATTCCGGTCAAGCTTTCGATCGCGCTGGGCGGCGGCAACGCCAAGATCGGCCGCGCCAAGATCGTGCAGACAGCGCGCAACATGGGCATTGTCACGCCCCTGCCTGACACGCCGTCGCTGCCGATCGGCGCCGACGCGGTGGAACCGCTCGAACACGCGGTCGCCTACGCCACCTTCCCCAATCTGGGCAAAGCCGTCTCGCCGCACGCCGCGCTCGAGGTCCGCACCGGCACCGGCAAATTGGTATGGCGATTCGACCGCGACGGCCCGCAGCCGCGACAAGTGCTCAGCCCGCAAGTCGCCATCGATATGATGAAAATGATGAACTCGGTGGTCGAAAACGGCACCGGAAAGCGCGCTATGCTCGACGGCATTCCAACCTGCGGCAAGACCGGCACCACCAACGATTGGCGTGACGGCTGGTTCGTCGGCTACACTGGAAACTTCGTCGGCGCAGTGTGGATGGGCAACGACGACTTTTCGCCGACCAAGCATATGACCGGCGGAACGTTGCCGGCGATGACTTGGCACGACATCATGGCCTACGCACATCAGGGCGTCGAATTGCGGCAACTGCCCGGACTGCCGGCGCCGCAACACGCTCCCGTCGTGCCCGAGGGATCGTTCAAAGGCTCGGACGAACAGCCGCATCCGGCCCTGCTCACCCGCAAGGCCACCGACGCGCTCGTGCATCTTGAGCAAACGCTCGATGATGCCGACCATGCGCTTGACGCGCAGGCCTCGCCGCCGGCCCGGCTCGGCGCGCTCGATGCCGGCAAAGGCAATGACGGCAATGGCGGGACCGATCGCTCGGACACGATAACCGCCGTCGCTGACCAGAAGGCGCCGGCGGTATCGCGCGGCGACTAAGCGCGACGATCATGCGTCTGCTATTTGGATCATTTTTCACGTTCCTGCTGGCGGCGGCCATTGGATTGGGAGCTACTTGGTTTACGCTCACCCGCGGCATCGCTTTCGGCTCGATGACGATTGGCGCCTGGACGGCGTGGCCGAGGACTGGATCGCAGGACATCGACCCTTACGCGCACGCCAGCATCGCCCGCGATGGCGAGCTGCCGATCGGCATTGGTGACGGCGTCGCCTTCTTTGCTCGCGCCGATGACAAGGGTCGCGAACTCGACGGCCGCTGTACTTTTGCACTGAGCGGCATGACGCCACCGGCGCGCTATTGGACCGTTACGCTCTACAATGCCCGCGGCGGTCTTGTTGCCAATGCCATCGACCGGCATGGCTTCACCAGTCAGGAAATCATCCGCGACGTGGACGGCCGCTTCACCATCATGGTTGCGCCGCAGGCACGGCCGGGCAATTGGCTGCCGACGGGCGGGATCGAGCGGTTTGTTCTGGTCTGGCGCCTCTATGACACACCGATTGGAGTCGCGACCGCCACCATGAAAGAAGGGCCGATGCCGGCGGTGGACCGAAAGGGCTGCTCATGATCCGTTGGCTATTATGGATCGCCGGCGGCATTCTGCTCGGCGGTATCGTCCATTTGGCGACCGTGCTTGCGATGCCGCGAGCCGCAACGCAGGACGCCTATTCGCGGCTGGTGCCGATGACGCCTGTCAACAGCATGGTGCCGTTGCCCGGGCCGACGGCGAAATCCTCGATCATGCCGTTCATGGATCCGGCCTTTGCGGCTGCGGTCTGCCGCTACGATCTCGCCAGCGGCTCAATCAAACTCAGCGCGCCGGTCAGCGACGCCTACACGTCGGTCACCTTTTATACGCGCAACAGCGTCGCCTACTACGCGATCAACGATCGCGCCGCCGGCAAACGCGCGATCGAACTCGATCTGATGACGCCGGCGCAACATGCGCAAGTGCCCGAAGAGCAGGATGTGACGGCCGCCGATCGACTGATTATCGATTCGCCGACCACGACCGGCTTGATCGTGCTACGCGCGCTGGCGCCGGCGCCAAGTCTCATGCCGATGGCCCGTCAAGCACTCGCCGCCGCGCAATGTCGCAGCGAGCCGGTGGAATAAATTATTGCTCAGCGGCTGCCGGCGTTTGCGCGAACGTCACAGGAACGGCCGCGAAGCGTGGCGGCGCCACTAGATTATTGTTTGCAATCCGCTGCTGCAGCTGCGTCAGATTTACGTCCACATCGCCGGCCTGCCGCTCCGGCTCCGCGATGGCCAGATGATCGAGTGCAAACCGGTAGCTGGCGCAACGCTCATTCAAGGAGTGCTGCACCCAGGCGATGACCAGCCCGTTTTCGGCGATACGCGCCTTCGCGTTGGCGCGTTCAGCCGGGCTGAGATCGGCGACGGCCTTCATGCTCGCCAGACGGCGGCGATCGATGTCGGCGACACGGCGCGCCACGACATAAAACGGCTCGATGCGCACGGTGTCGTTACGGATGTCGTCCGAAAGCTGGTTATACCGCGCTGACGGAGAACGATCCCACCTGGCCAGCAAGTGCTTGTAATAAGCGGTCCGGTCGTAGACCCACACGTCACGCCGTATCAAACGATCGATGCCATACTCATAGATCACCGATTCCCAGCGCTGGCGCTCATACGGCGGCTCGATCAGTGGAAATGCGAGGTCGCGCAGCGCGCGCTCGTCTTCGGTCAATCTGTTCTTCGATGCCGGCAACCCGGCATGCTTCGCAGCGTCGCGGCCGACCCAATCGTGAATGCCGTCGGTAACCAATTCGGAATCGATCCGGCCGAAGTCGCCAATGCTGGTGCAGCCCGTAAGCGCCACGAGCCCGATCAGGGTCAGAAGCGAAGGTGCGGTCTTGCGGCGATATCGAGCGCGCGGCGGCATTACTAGCCGACGCCTAGCGGCGTCTCACCCGCCGCCGGCCGCCATTGTCCGCCGGCGGCTGCGGTTCGGCCTCATCGACCCGCGAGACGGCATACCGTTCGATGCGCACGACCGGCAGGATGATGATGGTCGCAGACTCCGCGCCGTCGGGCCGTCCAAAGCGCACGATGCGCCCCTCGTCCGGAAATTTGATGACGTTGCCCACCAGCCAGTTTCCCCTGACGGTCGGCACGTATTTCAGTTCAACCTAATGATGCCGCCGTCATCGTCGATTAAGCGGCATGCAAGGTTAACGCTCTGCTAACGTGGAAACCTTAGGCTGGGCAGCCGATCATCTCTTTGTACCTGTTGCAATCGAGCCACGCCCGATGGAACCGCCGAGCCTTTCCAGCCTTCAAGGCTTCACTGAAATCGGTTTGCGTGGCGGGGTCGATATGCGCCCGACATTGTTGCGGGTTCTCACCGATCTCTATGTGCAGAAACTGACGCACACTCCCGACGAGAACCGCCATTACACTGAACTGGCGCTCCGGCTCCTTGAGTCCGTGGATGTGCCGACGCGGGTCGCCGTTGCCACGCGGCTGGCGCGCCATCTCTCGCCGCCGGAGGCGGTCATACAAAAGCTGGCTGCCGACCTGCCGGAGGTCGCGGCGCCGCTGCGCTCAATTCGCCCGTCGCAGACGCGCGGCACCATTGCGAGCAACAAGCCAAAGCTCGCCGTGACCGCCATTGGAGATCGAGCCCCCGACCGCGCCAAGATCGCCAAACCGCGTGGCAAGTTGGACGGCGACCTGTCTGGCGAACTCAACGAACTGTTCTTCGCCGCCGGCGCGCCGGAGCGGCGGCTCATCTTGCTCAACCTTCATATTGTCGCGCCCGCTTCGGCCGGACATTCCGGCATCGTTCACGACCCGGCGGTTGGACGCAGACTTGAAGCGTCAGTGCTGGCACGCAAGCGCGAAGATCTTGCGCGCGAACTGTCGCGCGCGCTCGTCATATCGCGCGAGCAGGCGCGCCGTATCGCTGGCGACGAACTCGGCGAGCCGATCGTCGTCGCCGCCAAGGCGCTCGGCGTGTCCCGCGATCAGCTCCATCGCATTCTGCTGTTCATCAACACCGCAATCGGTCATTCGGTGGAACGCGTCCACGCCTTGGCAGCGCTTTTTGACGAGATGCACTTTCAGGCGGCGCTCGATCTCGTCGAAGTCTGGCAAGCGCTCAACATTGGCGCAGGTGATCGTGCCTCACCGCCGCATCAGCCGCTGCCGGCTGACAGGCTGCGGGCGCAGCTTGCCCCGGCGACGAGGCGAGTTCCCCTGCCCTCGCGCGCCGTCGAACGGCGGGACGCATCCTAAGCCGGCGGCACGTCAAGCCGTGACGATATCGAGGAAGTTGCGCCCCGAAGGATCTTCGACCTCGACAATCCAAATATCCGGATCGAATTTGAGTTCGCGCGCCAGATAGGCGTCGACCGTTGCATCGGGCGCCGGCAGCTTGTCGAAACTTGGACTGAATGCCCGTGCCGCGGATGGCGCCGCATCGAACGCGCTTTGCGGCGCCGGTCCGAACAGGTCTGACGTGCCGTCGAGCCTGCTGATGCGCACGAATACCGCGCCCGCCTCTTCGGCGCCGCGTCTACACAGCACGGCGAAGACGCCCTCAACCTGGCAGCGGCGCATATAGGCGGCAACCCAGAGCGCGGATTTGAGGCGCATGTCCAGCTCACAGCAAGCAGGAGTGAAATATGACTCGCCCCGGCACCGGCCGCAAATCAGGCTGCAAATCGTGCCGTCAGTCCAGCGGGTGTCCCACCATGACCGAAAGGTCGCTGACCAGCCGGTCTGACAACCGCCCCGTCACCGGCAGATTATGCTCGCGCTCAAAGCGAGCGATGGCCGCGCTTGTCGGCCGATCGAGCACGCCGGACGCCCTGATCTGGCCATAGCCGTAATTGGCCAGCGCCCGCTGTACAGCCACGATGCGCGATGACATGCCGATGAGCTGTCCAATGGGATCGTTACGCCGTGCCACGACCGGCTGCGGCGAACGCAATACTTCGACGGTGTGACTAACCGGCTGCGGCTTCAAGGCATCGGAGCGCGAAGCAGCAGTATTCGGCGGTGCGGGTACTGGCATCGGCGTCGTCGCATCCACGCTGAACGGAGTCGGCAGCGAACCGGACTGCAAAAACAGCGCATTGACGGCAATGATCGCGCATGCCGCAACGGCAGCAAGCACCGCACACGTGTCGACGGGCCGGCGCGTCGCCTTTGCCCACACCGAAACCATCAGCGAACCGGCAAGCCTTGCGGCGCCGGCAGCTACTCCACGACTTTCGTTGCGGCGCTTAGGCACTTTTCTTCACCACTATCTCGCTTTGCGTCGGCGCAATCTCACTGACGGCTGGCGCGGCCGCGATAGACGCGGCCGGCGCT
>Ga0208849_1001511_pt1 | contig 15849 bp, 18 predicted proteins | sample NGESurdeep072012_10_FD_184470 | JGI IMG/M metagenome (GOLD analysis project Ga0208849, IMG submission 184470) | Arctic peat soil microbial communities from Barrow, Alaska - NGEE Surface sample 53-3 deep-072012 (SPAdes) | ecosystem: Environmental > Terrestrial > Soil > Wetlands > Peat ...
CAGCCTAACGCACAACAGCGCATCATCGCCGACCCGCAGGAGGTCGTGCGGCGTGCGGCGTGCGGCGTGCGGCGTGCGGCGTGCGGCGTGCGGCGTGCGGCGTGCGCCCGCACTTATCATTGGTTCATGGTGCGGCAAGAAATTTCGCGCCGAGCGGGTGCGTGCACGTGCGGGCTGGAGCGCAATCCCGGCGGTGCGCGACGGGCAGCTGTGCGAGATCAAGTCATGCGATATTCTGGCCCCGGGACCCGCGGCATTGACCGACGGTTTGCGACAACTGCAAGCGTTGATTGCCAAATGCGCTTCAATCCTGCCGCCACTTGAACAGTGTGGCACCAAGTACCAGGTAGAACAGACTCATGACAGCTAGCGCCAATAGATTAGGCGCGATCTGCTGCAGGCCAGCACCGTCCAGCATGATGGCGCGCGCGCCGCTGATCAGATGAGTCAGCGGCAGCAGTTGCGCCACGATCTGGAGTGCGCGCGGCGCCCCGTCAATGGAGAAGAACACGCCGCAAATCACCATCATCGGCGTGGCAATCACGTTCAGGATGCCACCGGCCAGCTCCTCGCTGCTGATCCGGGCGGAAACAACCAATCCCATCGCAATCATCGCGAAAGCGGCCAATACGGTCAGCGATATCAAGGCCGAGTACGAACCCTCCATGCGCAGATGCAAAAGCAGACGGCAAGCCGCGAACACGACTGCGTTCACGAACACAATCAGCAGCAGCCGCGAAGCCAGTTGCGCCAGCAGGAATTCGAACGCCCGCAACGGCGTGGCATTGAGGCGCTTGAGATAACTACTTTTGCGATAGCGCACGATTACATAGCCAATGCCGAACAGGCACGAAAACATCATGCTCATGGCGAGTACGCCCGGCGCCACCCAGTCGACGTAACGCACTTGCGCACCGGTAGTGGCCTGGCGCTGCAGCGGTTCACCACCTGCGCCATGCAATAGCTGCTCGAGTAGCTTGCCCTTGGGCGACTGGTCATTGACCCAATAGCGCCCGGGCACGGCCCTGAGATCGATCAACATATCGATGCGCTGCAATTGCACTTTGTGCAGCGCCGGGCCGCGCTGATCTTCACGGTAAAACTGTACCTGTGGCGTCCCAAAAAACGGATGCAGTGTTGCATCCAATACGATGCCGATCGGCGATAGCACGCCAACCTTGAACATGGGCTGTCCCGGCCCGGAGAATATATAGGCCAGACCGAGTACCAGGAATATCGGAAAGACCACATTCCAGCCTACGGCGGATTTGTCGCGGAGAAATTCGAGGCTGCGCGCCCACGCGGCCGCGCGCATGCGACGCCACGAATCGGCCACCGGATTGCTCAAGCCCGCAGCTCCCGACCCGTCAATTCCAGGAAAAGGTCCTCGAGCGTGCGCTGGCGGATGCGAAGGTGCGTCAGCGACGCGCCCGCAGCCAGCAGACGGGCGATGGCCCCGTTGATGTCCGGGGTGTGTATCTCGACCACATCGCCTTTCTGCTTGCAGGAGACTCCGTCGTTGAGCTTGCTCGCCTCCACCAGCGGCAATTCCAGCACGGAGTCGTCAAAGTGTTCCGCCAGCAGAGCTGCCGGACTGCCGCGCGCGATAATCTTGCCATGATCGACAATCACGATCGCGTCGCACAGCAGATAGGCTTCTTCCATGTAGTGAGTAGTCAGCACGATGGTCTTGCCCTGCGCTTTGATGCCCTGTACCAGATCCCAGAAGTTGCGCCGCGCCTGTGGATCTAGGCCGGTAGTGGGCTCGTCGAGAAACAGCACTTCCGGCTCGTTGATCAAAGCGATAGCCAGCAGCAGCCGTTGCCGCTGCCCACCCGAAAGCTTGCTGCTGTCGCGGTCCAGGAATTCCTCGAGCCGGCACAATGCGATGAGTTCAGCAAGTGTCCGGCTACGGGGGTAGAGCGAACTGAAAAAGCGCAAATTTTCACGGGTCGTCAGGCGCTCCTGTAACGCCGTGCTCTGGAACTGGATTCCCACGCGCTCGCGGTAGTGCGACCCCAGCGGCGCGGCGCGGAACAGTACCTGCCCGGAGGTGGGCTTGAGCAACCCCTCGAGCATCTCGATGGTCGTGCTTTTGCCGGCGCCGTTGGGTCCCAGAAGACCAAAGCAACTGCCCTGCTGCACCTCGAAACTGACACCGTCTACGGCGCGAACCCGCGGATAGTGTTTGACCAGCGCTCGAGCTTCGAGAACACAGGGCATGAAGGCCCGCTATTGACCGTGGTGCCGAATGGTCCCGTCGTCGCCCATCTGGTCACCCGGCTTCATGCTGGCCGGACAGCTGCCGACATACTTCTGATCCTGAATCAGTACCTCGTCGGTCTTGCCGGCAAAGGCAGGCGCGTACGTCGTATGAGTTTCCGAGTGCGTTGAAGTGCTGCCCTGGTAGGTAGCTATCCCTTTTGACACCACGGTCGTTCCGCCGATGGTGCAATGGCTATCAGCGGAAAACTTGCCGCCTCCGAGATTTTCGATGGCGGAAGTACATCCCTTCATGTTCTTGACCATGGCCAGTGCCACCTTGTCATAGGCGTGATCCCGGCACAGCTTGTGCGTGAAATCAGTCTTCTTATTGCCAGGATTCTCGATGCCCTGGCTGTGAATCTCCCATAGCCCTTCCTGGACTTCAGGAAGCCCCGCTGCGCGAGCGGCCATGACTGGAAGCAATACGGCCGCGACTGTGCATAAACGTCTGAACATCTTGGGTTTCCTATTGGGATCACTGATCGATGTGCATATTAGTCGCTGCTGGTGACGAACAGCCAATCTCCGTGCGCCAGCGTACCGAACGCGGGAGTCTATCAGGTCAAACTTCCGGCGCGGTTTCCGAGCCGCGTCTGCGCGATCCACCAGTCGCGGCACTTCAAAAGTCTGTACCGGAGAGATTCCTCCTGTGTTACGCCCTGTGCCGGTCATTGCGTCGGTAGCCATTCTAGTGGTCCAGTCAGCGTCTTGCGCCGCCCAATCGGGCTATGCGGAGCTGGTCCGACGGGTTTCCCCCAGCGTCGTGACGGTGCTGGTCGAAGAACAAGGACAAGGCGCAGGCCAACGCGCTGCCGACCGGGCGGCGGCCGGTATAGACGCCGATGCGGCCATGCGCGCCGTCATGCGCCGCCTGCTCTCCGGACCGCGAAGTAATCCCGATTCAGAAGAAGCCGGCTCGACACTCGGCTCCGGATTCGTCATTGGCGCAGACGGCCTGATCGTGACCAACCGGCACGTGATCGTGGGCGCTCGCACCGTGAGAGTGCGATTGTCGGATTCCAGGGAAGTTCCAGCGCAGGTCATTGGGGCCGATGCCGCGACCGATATCGCATTGCTCAGGGTCAAGGCCGGCCGCCTGCCCGCTCTTCGTTTGGGATCCTCGCAGAATATCTCCGTGGGCGATGCGGTCATCGCAATCGGCAATCCGTTCGGGCTCGGCCAATCAGTGACTGCCGGCATTGTGTCCGCCCGCGGCCGGACGCTTGAGGATGATCCTTACATCGATTTCCTGCAAACTGATGCTGCGATCAATCGCGGTAACTCGGGTGGCCCGTTGTTGTCCGTGGATGGTACGGTCCTTGGCGTCACATCAGTTATTTTCTCACCCAATGGCGGCTCTGTCGGACTCGGGTTCGCGATCCCGGCAGAAACTGTCGCGGCCGTTGTCAGCGAGATCGAGGCGCATGGCCGGGTAGACCGCGGCTACCTGGGCGTGACCGCGCAGGCACTTACTCCAGCAATCGCGACCGCCCTTGGCCTCAAGACGCCGGATGGTGCGTTGATTACGGCGGTTGACCCTCATAGCCCGGCGGATGGGACACTTTTGGTTGGCGATGTCGTGCTCAGCGTGGGTTCCCATCAGGCGACATTCGCCGCGCTGCCCAAGATCGTGGCGCGGCTCGCATCGGGCAGCAGCGTAGTCGTGGCGGTCATGCGCGACGGTGTGCGTCTTGCGGTTCCGTTGGCCGTCGGGAAACTTCCCGACCCGCCTTCCGATCCGGCTCTGACCGGCGGTGGGGACACCTGGGTGCCGAACCTGGCGCTCGGGCTGGCGAACGCGACCCCTGAAATTCGCAAGGCGATCAAGGCGGATGACGAGACCGGAGGCCTGATCGTCACCCAGGTAAGACCAGCGGGACCAGCGGCGCTGGCTGGACTTAAGGTTGGTGACCTGCTGACCCACGCGGGCACGAAGCGACTGACCGAGGCCGCCGACCTGGCGAGGGTGGCAAAGCCGAGTACCCAGATGCCATTGCTGCTGCGGGTAGTGCGCGACGGCTCTTCGCGCTTCATCGCAATAACCGGCTCCGACGAGCCCTGATCGCGTGAACGATGCCAGCACCACGGCGAATCTGGGTGTCGTAGCTTCCGTGCGCGGCAGTGTCGTCGATGTTCGGTTCGACGAGCATCTACCGCCGATCTACTCCGTGTTACGGGCAGGCGCGGACAAGCGGATTGTCATTGAGGTTCTGGCTCAGCGCGATGCTCGGCACGTGCGCTGCATTGCGCTGACGCCCACACAAGGACTCGCTCGTGGGATGGCGGTGGAGGATACGGGCAGTCCGCTCAAAGCCCCCGTGGGCAAAGCGGTACTGTCACGCATGTTCGACGTTTTTGGCAACACCATCGATCGCGAAGCAGCGCTCTCTGACATCCAGTGGCATTCCGTGCATCAGGCTCCGCCCCCTCTTGCCCGGCGTTCCACCAAAACCGAAATCTTCGAGACGGGTATCAAGGTCATCGATGTGCTGGTGCCGTTGGAACGCGGCGGCAAAGCGGGCCTGTTCGGCGGGGCGGGTGTGGGTAAGACCGTGCTGCTCACCGAGATGATCCATAACATGATCGGCCATCAGTCGGGCGTAAGCATCTTTTGCGGCATCGGCGAGCGTTGCCGCGAAGGCGAGGAGCTCTACCGGGAAATGAAAGATGCCGGCGTATTGTCGAACATGGTGATGGTGTTCGGGCAAATGAATGAGCCACCCGGAAGCCGGTTCCGGGTCGGGCATGTGGCACTGACCATGGCCGAGTACTTCCGCGACCAGGAACATCGCGATGTACTGCTGCTCATCGACAATATCTTCCGCTTCATCCAGGCCGGCATGGAAGTGTCCGGCCTGATGGGCCAGATGCCATCGCGACTCGGCTATCAACCCACCATGGGCACGGAACTGTCGGGGCTGGAGGAGCGCATTGCCAATACCGATACCGGCGCCATCACCTCGATCCAGGCGGTGTATGTGCCGGCGGACGATTTCACTGATCCAGCGGCGGTGCATACCTTCTCGCATCTCTCGGCGTCCATAGTACTTTCGCGTAAGCGCACAAGCGATGGCCTGTACCCTGCAGTCGACCCACTGCAGTCCAATTCCACCATGGCGACCGCCGGTATCGTCGGCGAACGGCACTATCTACTGGCGCAGAAAATCCGGCGCACCCTCGCCCAGTACGCCGATCTAAAGGACATCATCGCCATGCTCGGACTTGAGCAACTCTCGCCCGAGGACCGCACCGTGGTCGCCCGTGCTCGCCGCTTGGAACGTTTTCTAACCCAGCCATTTTTTGCCACCGAAGCATTCACCGGTCTTAAGGGCAAAGTCGTTAGCCTCGAGGATGCACTGCATGGCTGTGAACGGATATTGCTCGATGAATTCGAGGACTACCCTGAAAGCGCGCTGTACATGATCGGCGCCATCGACGAAGTGAAAGTGAAGGCGCCAGTCGCCACGAAGCCATGAATCTCAGGATCCTGTTACCATTTCAGATCTTCGCCGACGTTTCAGGCGTGTTACGCATCATCGCGCAAACGCGCGAGGGCTCCTTTGGACTGCTGCCCCACCGACGCGACTGCGTGGCAACGCTGGCACCGGGGATCCTGATCTATGAAGCCGCCCCGGGACGCGAGCAGTACGCAGCCGTGGATGAAGGCGTGCTGGTCAAGACCGGTGCAGACGTACTCGTATCCGTGCGCCGAGCCATCGGCGGCACGGATCTCAGTCAACTGCGCCAGGCGGTTGAACATCGGTTTCTGGCCGTCGACACACAGGAATCCAGCTCACGCGCAGTGATGGCGAAGCTGGAAGCCGGGTTCCTGCATCGACTCGCAGCATTTCAACATGGTTGAAAAACCGAACTTTGCCGAGCAAATCGGAGCAACGGCGGCTCGCAAACTCAAGGCGCGCCGTAGTTCCGCGCCCGGCCTCTGGTTTGGCTTGGGTGTCATGGGTCTGATTGGCTGGTCAGTGGCCATTCCAACATTGCTCGGCGCCGCGCTCGGCGGGTGGCTGGATCATCATCACCCGGGCACACATTCCTGGACGCTGGCGCTACTGGTCGCGGGGCTTGCGCTTGGATGTCTCAATGCGTGGCGTTGGGTCGCCAACGAAGGCCAGGCGATGCAGGACGACGATGACACCAACCATGAATGACGCACCGCCGCTGCTGCTGGCCGGTGCGGCTGGATTCGTGCTCGGCGCAATGTTTTTCGGTGGCCTGTGGTGGACAGTGCGCCATGGCATATTCTCAAAGCACGCGGGACTGTGGTTTGCCGCCAGCCTTCTTTTGCGCGTCGTTATGGTCCTGTCTGGCCTCTATCTGGTCGGAGGCCGCGACTGGCGGCGGCTCGCGATATGCCTGCTCGGATTTGCCCTGGCGCGGCTGCTCATGACGTCCCTGACGCGGCCACCGAGCCCGAGGCAGCCGCCCCGAGCGGCAGAAGTCAATCATGCGCCTTAGTTCCGATCAGATGATCTTCTGGCAATACGGCTTTCTGAAGCTTAACGCCACGATTGTATTCACCTGGGCACTTATGCTGGTACTGGCCGCAGGATCGCATTTGATTACCCGCAAGCTGTCCACGGATCTGCAGCGCTCCCGCTGGCAAAATCTGCTGGAAATCGTGGTCATCGCCATCAAGCAGCAAATTGAACAGGTCGGGCTGCCTCAAGCCGGGAAATATATGGGCTTCCTGGGCACGCTCTTCCTGTTCGTCGCCACCGCCAGCCTATGCACCGTGATTCCCGGCTACCAGCCGCCGACCGGCTCGCTGTCGACCACCACGGCGCTGGCACTGTGTGTGTTTGTAGCCGTGCCGTACTTCGGAATCGCCGACCAAGGCCTGGGCGGCTATCTCAATTCCTATGTGAAGCCGACAGTCATGATGCTGCCGTTCAATGTCATCAGCGAGATCTCGCGCACGCTCGCCTTAGCCGTGCGCCTGTTTGGCAACATGATGAGCGGAGTCATGATCATCGGTATTCTTCTGAGCATCACGCCGTTTTTCTTTCCGATCGTCATGACGGCACTGGGCCTGCTCACCGGCATGGTGCAGGCCTACATCTTCAGCATTCTGGCGGCGGTCTATATCGCAGCCGCCACACACTCTCGCCGGCCCGAGCCCAAGGATAGATAGTGGATAACACGACAGTCATCGCGGTGGCATCAATCGTCATTGCCGGGATTACCACCAGTTTCGGTTGCATGGGCCCGGCGCTCGCTGAAGGACGGGCAGTAGCAACGGCGCTCACATCGCTGGCGCAGCAACCGGACGCCTCCGCGACCATCACGCGAACATTATTTGTCGGTCTGGCGATGATCGAGTCCACGGCCATTTATTGCTTTGTGGTCTCGATGATTCTCATATTCGCCAATCCGTTCTGGAATCACTTCATCGCTCCCGTCACCGGGAAGTAGACCGTGCTCGTCGATTGGTTCACGGTTGGCGCGCAAGCGCTGAACTTTCTGATCCTCGTCTGGTTGCTCAAACACTTTCTCTATGGGCCAATTCTGGCGGCTATCGACTCGCGGGAGAAACGCATAGCCAGCGAGCTCGCCGATGCCATTGGCGCACAGGCCGAAGCTCAAAAGCAGCGCGATGAATTCCAGCGCAAGAACCAGGACTTCGATGGGCAACGCGCTGAGCTTATGAGCCAGGCGACGGCCGCGGCGAATGCCGAAGGTCAACGGCTCATTGAGTCAGCTCGCAAGGCGGCCGATGGCTTAAGTGCCAGGCGACAGGAGGCGCTAATCAGCGACGCCCAGAATCTCAATCAGGCGATCCAGCTTCGAACCCAAGCGGAGGTGTTCGCTATTTCACGCCAAGCGCTGACAGATCTGGCTGCGACAAGCCTGGAAGAACGCATGGTTGACGTCTTCACTGGGAAGCTGCACAGCATGGAAGCGAAGGCGAAGGCAGTGCTGGCCGAATCCCTCCAGTCTGCCGCAGCCCCGGCGCTGGTTCGTAGCGCCTTTGACCTGCCTGCCGAGCAACGCGGCGCGATTCAACTGGCGCTGAACGAGACTTTTGCGGCGGACATCCATCTTTGCTTCCAGACCTCGCCGCAATTGATCGCCGGCATTGAACTCCTGAGCAATGGTCAAAAACTGTCTTGGAGCATCGCCGGCTATCTCTGCGCGCTCGAACAGAGCGTCGAGGAACTGATGCAAAGCCAGAGTAAACGTGCAAGCTGACAATCTACACGACCTCTTCGATCACACGTTTGCGGGCATCAGCCAGGGGCGAGCGGCTTTCACGCCGGGATTGATGCCGCAGGAGGTCGGTGCAATCACCAGCATCGCCACCGGCATTGCAAAGATCTCCGGCCTGCCAGGCGTGGGCTTTGAAGAATTGCTGGAGTTTCCTGGCGGAGTATCAGGCATTGCGTTCAATGTCGATGAGGACGAAGTCGGTGTCGTGCTGCTGGACGAGTACTCGCGCCTGCACGCAGGTGACGAGGTTCGGCGCACGGGTCGGGTATTGGACGTGGTCGTGGGCGACGGGCTACTCGGACGGGTCATTGACCCGCTCGGCCGACCCCTGGATGGCAATGGCCCCGTGAGCAGCAGCGGACGCCTGCCCATTGAACGTCCGGCCGCACCGATTATGGACCGCGCACCGGTCACGGTTCCGCTTCAAACAGGTCTCAAGGTCATCGACGCGTTGATCCCGATCGGGCGCGGCCAGCGTGAATTGATCCTGGGCGATCGACAGACCGGCAAGACGGCCATTGCCATAGACACCATACTGAATCAGCGCGACCAGAATGTGGTGTGCGTCTATTGCACCATTGGCCAGCGCGCCTCGGGCGTCGCCAAGGCGGTCGCCGGCCTGCGCGACAAGGGAGCGATGGACTACACCGTGGTCGTCATCACCGAAGGCAACGACCCGCCGGGCCTTGCGTACATCGCTCCCTACGCCGCCACGAGCATCGCCGAACATTTTGCGCAGGCTGGTCGCGACGTACTCATCGTCTTCGACGATCTCACGCAGCATGCCCGCGCCTATCGGGAGCTTTCCCTGCTGCTGCGCCGGCCGCCCGGACGTGAGGCCTTTCCAGGCGATATCTTCTATATTCATTCGCGCCTGCTGGAACGTGCCACTCACTTTCGCAAGGAACTCGGCGGCGGCTCGTTGACTGCGCTGCCTATCATCGAGACCGAGGCGCAGGACATTTCCGCATACATCCCGACCAATCTCATTTCCATCACGGATGGGCAGATCTATTTGTCACCATCGTTGTTCGAACTGGGAGTGCTACCCGCCGTGGATGTCGGCAAATCGGTGTCGCGGGTCGGTGGTAAGGCGCAACGCGCGGCTTTCCGCGTGGTGGCAGGTGATCTAAAGCTCGCTTACGCGCAGTTCGAGGAACTCGAGAGCTTTGCCCGGTTCGGCGCGCGTCTGGACGACAGTACCCGCAAAATAATCGATCATGGACAGCGGATCCGCGCCTGCCTCAAGCAGAACGAGTCGGCGCCCATGCCACTGCGCGTCCAGATCATGGTGCTGATCGCGTTGACTGAGAGGCTGTTCGATACTGTGCCGATGGATCGGATGGCTGAAGCCGAACAGGCATTGCGCGAGACGGCGATCAGCATTCCGGCGGATGTAAGTGGGCGCTTGGAAACCGCAGAAAACTTCAGCGACGAGGACCGCCGGACAATTCTCGAACTTGCCGGCCTGGCGCTCGCACGTTTCCAGAAGGCCTCTTGAGCAACACGACGGCGAGCCTGCGCCGCACGATCGAAAGCGCCGGAGACCTGCAGGGCCTCGTCCGTACCATGAAAGCCATCGCTGCTTCGAGCATCGGGCAATATGAAACCTCGGTACGCGCATTGGCCGATTACTACCAAGCCGTGGAGTTGGGACTAGCGGCGTGTTTTCGGGACGGCGAACTTGCTCCCGCGATAAGGCAGCGACGGTCAAAGGTCACTGCCGCTGCCGGGACGACCCGGGCAGTCGTGTTCGGCTCCGACCAGGGATTGGTGGGTCAGTTCAATGACATCGTGGCCGATTATGCGATTAAGACCCTCGCCACTCTGCCCGGGAAAGCCGACGTTTGGGCGGTCGGCGAGCGCGTTTACGCGCGGTTGCAGGACGCGGGCGTGCCGCCCGTCGGAAGATTCGGCGTCCCGCACTCCATCGGAGCCATTGTGCCGCTTATAGGACAGATCCTGGTGGCGAGCGCCCCGTCTCATGGCGAAGGCACGGAACTCCATCTGTTCTACAACTGTCCAATGGGTGGAGCGATTTATGTCCCGGCCACCCAGCGACTGTTGCCGCTGGATGAAACCTGGCAACGCAAGCTGGCGCAGCTTCCCTGGCCATCGGGAAATATTCCCGAGCTGATGAGTGGCGGCGCGCAGTCCTTGCGAGCGCTGATAAGAGAGTATCTGTTCATCTCATTGTTTCGTGCGTGCGCCGAATCCCTTGCGAGCGAGAACGCGAGCCGTCTGGCAGCGATGGAACGCGCCGATCGAAACATCGATGAACTGCTGGAAATTCTGCAGGCGAGATTCCATCGCCTACGACAAAGCGACATCGATGAGGAGTTGTTCGATGTGATCTCCGGCTTCGAAGCGCTTATACTGTCTGTCGCCAAAATGCCCTAGGGTTAAGGAAAACGAGTCATGCCCACGCGTCGCCAAGTTGCCCGGTTGTGCATCGCTGTCAGCCTGACGTTGACGGCCTGGTCTGTTCTGCCGGCCGTTGCACAAGCGAGTGAGAACTTCCAGATTTTTGTGTCCAACGAGAAATCCGGCGATGTCACCGTCATCGATGGCAACGATTTCAAAGTTGTAGCCACAATTCCGGTGGGCAAGCGCCCGCGCGGCATTCAATCAAGTCCCGATGGCAAGACCGTGTATGTGGCCCTGAGTGGCACTCCGATCGCGCAACCGCCGAAGCTCGATGCCAACGGCAATCCGATCTTCAAAAGGGGCAAGGACGACGATGACGATGCCGCCGTACCCTCCGACAAAACGGCCGATGGCATTGGCGTCATTGATGTCGCGGAGAGAAAACTGACCAGAATTCTGCATGGCGGTTCCGATCCCGAGGAATTTGCCGTCAGCAAATCGGGGACTGAGCTCTACGTATCCAATGAAGACGTAAAGACTGCGAGCGTGATTAACATTGCCAGCGGCAAAGTGACCCACGTTATTCCGATCGGGCAGGAGCCCGAGGGCGTGCAGACGACGCCCGATGGCAAGAGTTTCTATGTCACCTGCGAATCCGGCGGTGACGTGTTTGTCGTGGACACGAGCAGTTACAAGATCGTTGGGCACTTTACCGTGCCGCCACGCCCGCGCAGCGTCGATTTTATGATGGACAGCAAGGTGGGATTCGTTCCTTCGGAGTCGGTCGGGCTATTGAACGTGATCGATGCCGTTCATCATACCGTCGTTAAAACCATTACCCTGCCGCCCAATTCGCGGCCTGTACGGGTTCGCGTGTCGCCCGATGGCCAGAAGGTTTACGTGTCCAACGGCCGTGCCGGAACTGTGTCGGTGATTGACAGCCATACCTACGCATTACTCGACAGCATCAAGGTTGGTACCCGCCCCTGGGGACTGGTCATTTCACCGGATGGTAAATATCTCTTTACCGCCAACGGACCGTCCAATGACGTGTCGGTTGTCGATCTACGGACAAACAAGGAAATCATGCGAGTCCAGGCTGGCACAAGCCCATGGGGCCTCGCGATCGTCTCCCGCTAGGGTCCGACGATGCTAAAAGATACACCCCCTGCGTATCTATGGTCTCGTCAGCCTGCGTGCTGACCGATTCGAATGCGCGAAACTCTCAACAGTGAGCCTGCCAACGCGAACGCGTCGGCTGACGGCATGGGTCGCGCAATCAGGTAGCCTTGAATCGTGCTGCAATGTTCCTGCGCCAGAAATTGCCGCTGTGCCTCGGTCTCTACCCCTTCGGCGACCGCTTCCAGTCCAAGCGCCAGACCGAGGGCGATGGCAGCGCGGCACAGCGCGCCATCATGCGGATTCGCGGTGCAGTCTTTGATCAGCGACTGATCGATCTTGACGCAATTAACGTTCAGGAGTTTGAGCCGCGAGAGCGAGGAATGTCCGGTGCCAAAATCATCGATCGCCAATGAGACTCCCAGTATTCGCAGCCGCGCAAGATGGCGCGCGGCGAGTTCGGGCGAGCGCATGGCCAGAGTTTCGGTGATCTCGAGCTCGAGCAATTGCGGCGCCAGGCGGGCGGTGGCAAGCGCCGCGGCCACGCGCTCCGCCAAATCCTCGCGCGCGAACTGAACCGGCGAGAGATTCACCGATACCTGCAGCGCTTCCCCGCCGCTCTCGATCCAGGCGCGCGCGTCGTGACAGGCTTTCTCAAGCACCCATTGGCCGATCGAGTCAATCAGGCCGGTCTCCTCGGCAATCGGAATGAACACGCCCGGCAGCACCAGGCCGCGTGTGGGATGGTGCCAGCGCAATAGTGCCTCGAGCGCGGTCGGTCTACCGGTCACCGTGTCCACACGCAGTTGATAATAGACTTCGAGCGACAGCCGGTCGGTGCCGGGCCGCATCCAGTCATCGAACAGGCGATATGAGTCGCCACCCTGGGCCTTGGCGGCGTACATGGCCAGATCCGCGTGCTTGAGCAGCGTTGAACTATCAGTACCGTCGCGCGGCGCAAGGCTGATGCCGATGCTGCGGGTCGAATAGACGGTGCGCCCCGAGAGCTGAATGTTGCCGCGCAGCTCGCCGAAAAGTTTCTGCATGATCACATCGACGTGGCTCTGATCCGGCAAGCCGCCGAGCACCAGCACGAACTCATCGCCGCCGAGTCACGCTACCACATCGGCGTCCCGTACCGTCAGCCTCAAACGTCGCGCGACTTCGACCAGCAGTTCATCGCCGACATCGTGCCCGAGGGTGTCGTTGACGTACTTGAATCGATCCAGATCGATCAGCACTACCGCAGTCAATATGTCAGCGCGGATCGAGGCACGCAGCAGCTCCTCGAGTTTCGAACGCAGTCCGAGGCGGTTCTCAAGACTGGTGAGCGGATCGTGATAAGCGAGGAAGGAGATATGCTGCTCGGAGCGCTTGCGTACGCTGATGTCTTCGTGCATTGACCAGATGCGTCGCGTGCCATCGTGCGCCTGCACGATGATACCCATGATCTGCACCGGCACCCGTGAGCCATCCTTGCGCCTCAGGCTCATTTCCACGGGCCCGAAGCGGCCATCCCCGACCAGCGCCTCAAGTCGCGGCAGATCCTCGGAATTGCCCTGCCGGATCGAGAACTCCGACCAGTTCGCTTGCAGAATCTCTTCCTGCGAATAGCCCGTGATGATCTCGACCGAGCGGTTGGTCTGCAGAAATCGTCCTTCCATATCGGTCAGGGCGATGCCGAGCGGTGACAGATCGTAGAGATTGCGCAGGTTGGCCTCACTGAGGCGCAGTTCCTCCAGCGCGCGCTTGCTGAGCGTGACATCGCCCAGATAACCGTTCCAGACCGTGCTGCCGTCCTCGCCCTGGCGAGCCACGGCGTCGCCTTCGACCCAGCCCAGTACACCGTCGGGCCGAATGATGCGGTGTTCGAAGTGCAACCGGCCGAGTGTATCCCAGGCGCGGCGAATGGAGGCCACGACTCTCTGATAGTCATCGGGGTGAGTGATATCGATGAAGGCGGTGCCATTGCTCTTGAGCTGCTCGGGGGACAAGCCGCAGGTCAGGCGTGATCCGGGGCTCGCGTATAGAAACTCGCCGTGACCGTCCCGATCCAGCCGCCATTGAAAGATCATGCCTGGAACGTTGTCGGCGATCAGAGCAAGCCGCTCGGCCGCAAGACCGCGCTGTGCCTCGGCGAGCTTGTGCTCGGTGATGTCGAGTTGTACGCCGAACATGCGCAACGGCTTGCCATCCGCTGCGCGTTCGACCGCGCCCACCGCGCCTAAAACCCAACGCCACGATCCATCACTGGCGCGCAGCCGGTACTGTGCGCGATAAATATCGCTGTGCCCGTCGACCACCTCTTGTATCCCGCGGTTGCTTCCGGGCCGGTCGTCCTCGTGGTACAGCTCGCGCAGCCAGTTCATGCTGTGGATGCGCTCGCTGGCCGGGAAACCAAGCATGTTCAGAAATACGGCGTTGGTCTCGACCTGATCGGTGGTCGCGTCCCACTCCCAGGTACCGATGTTGCCGCCCTGTATCATGGTCAGGACGCGGCTCTCGTTGCGTCTGGAGGCCTCGCGTTTCAGAACCTCCGCGGTCACGTCAGGCTGTATGCACACCCAACCCTGCAGCCTTCCATGACTGTCGAACAGCGGCCGGGCATCGGTGGCGAGCCACCATTCACGCCCGTCCTTGCTGCGCACCAGAACCTCGAAGCGCACGCCGCGCTCGGCGGCGAATGCCTCGCGCACGCGCAGTACGGTCTCTGGGTCCGTACCCGCGAAGTACAGCAGGTCACTGGTTTTCTGACTGGCGGCTTCGGCGACTGTGTATCCGGTCATGCGAGTGAAGCTGTCGTTCACCCACGTCGCAGCAGCCATAGCCACGGCAGCGCGATCAGCAGACTCAGGCCGAGCATTTGCCGCGTGTCGACGGCAGACAAGACCACCAGCGCGACCGACATGAGTGCCAGCGCGATCTGCAATACGCGGTGCGACCGCGCTGGTTGCGGGATCATGACAAGTGCCATGTGTCCGGCACACCTTATGAGATATGGCTAAATATCGGCGCGCGCTCGACAATCTTTATTGATCCGGGGATGAGCTCGAAACGAGCGGTAGATCACAGTCCGCGCTGAATCTGGACATTCAGCGCCTGTGATGCCGTGCACTAGCGCACGTAGTGCGGCGTCATGGCCTTGGCCGGCAGCAACGCCAGACATAAGGCCGCCGCCAGAGAACCAGCTGCCATGATGACGGCGACCACCTGCAGGCCAAAGCCGGCCTGGAACAAAAATCCGGCGATGACCGGCGCAATGACCGCCCCGCCGCGTCCAACCCCCACGGCAAATCCGGTACCGGTCGCCCTAAGCTCTGTCGGGAACGCGCGTGCCAGAACAGCGTACACCCCGACCACACCCCCGTTGGTGCAGAACCCTGTCAGCGCGCAGATCAGCGACAGGCTAGCGAGGTCAGCCTGGCCATGCCCGAACAGCACCACCGTGAAGCACGATGCAATCAGCATTGTGATGGTCAACGCTTTGAGTCCGAGGCGTTGCGTCAGCAGTCCCAGCACAGCGCCGCCGGCAGCACCGCCCACGTTGGCCCAGACCAGCACTCCGGCCGCCGCCGACGGAACGAATCCCATATCGACGACGATCTTCGGCACCCATTTGATAATGAAATAGAAGGTCGTGATGTGCAGGAAATAGGTCAGCGTCACGAGGATCGTCGATTGCCTCTGGCCGGGCCTGAAGATGCCCAGAGGCGTGCCGCGGCTGGTGGTCGCTAACGGCGCCGGCAACGCGTCGATCGGGCCGTAGCCCAGGCGTGCCAGGCTGTGGTTGGCCTGTGCCAGCGCCCCGGCCGGCTGAGCGCGGCACAGCCACCCGACCGACTCCGGCACACACCACCAGACGATGGGCAGGAA
>Ga0208849_1001512_pt1 | contig 15845 bp, 12 predicted proteins | sample NGESurdeep072012_10_FD_184470 | JGI IMG/M metagenome (GOLD analysis project Ga0208849, IMG submission 184470) | Arctic peat soil microbial communities from Barrow, Alaska - NGEE Surface sample 53-3 deep-072012 (SPAdes) | ecosystem: Environmental > Terrestrial > Soil > Wetlands > Peat ...
CCGCGTCCAAGCCGGTTTCGCTGGCGGATGAGATGGCGGCGCAATTGAGCAGTCGGATCAAGGGCAACACCTGCGATTTCGTCTCCAAAACGGACCAGCTTTATATGATGCTGCCCAAACAGCCGAAATTGAACCCGAAATTCTGGCTGCGCGATGTCACCAATATTCTGGCCACCAGCATCGGCGGATATAACCCATACTGGTCGGTGCATCAGCCGTCTTCGTGGCTGGTCGGCGCCTGCCTCTCGCCGGTTTCGCCGCGTCACTGCATCGCCACCACGCACGTCACCGGCGGCGCACATGACATCCATCTGTGGCTGCTGCCCAATGGTTCGCTTTATACCAACACCATCATTGCTTCCACCAACATTGGCGGCGATGTGACGGTTTGTCTGATGGCAAAACCGAACCCGACGTTTTACCGCGTGCTGCCGGACATTTCATCGAAGGTGAGCGGCATGCGGACGGGAAATTACACCAAATCCAAACCTGCGCTGGCCGTGCTGTTGCACGACGACAGCCAGAACACACCTTATGTCACCACCTTCACGGCGGCGCTGCTGAACTGCCATGCCTGGTGCGGGCACACGACAAATCAACTGGAGTTTGGCAATTACAGCCTCGGCTACACGCAAATCAGCGGTGACAGCTCCTCGCCCATTCTGACGGTGATCAATAACGAAGCGGTGTTCATCTGCCAGGTGTATGGCCCGATGAGCGGCCCGGCACCGGGAATGGAAACGAACAAGGTCAACGCCGCCATGGCGAGCCTTTCCAAAAACAACGACGCGCCGGTTTATCAATTGACGCCTTACGACGTGAGCGCATTTCCCGATGAATAGCTTCTCACGCGGACCAGGATAATGGGGCAGATCTGCCGGGAATTTTCCAAAAACATCTTGGCAAGTTTTCAGGTAAAGCGTAAAAGCCGCGCCAATAAGAGCAAATGGCAGACACAGGAAATTCATCAGACCAAAGCAGCCCGCATGACTGCAAGACAGGAAAGCGGAAACTATTTCCACTGCCCCTTGTGTTTGCAATGTTTATTTTTGGCGCGTTGCTCTTTTTGGATTTTCCCAAGCCGGGCTTGGATGATTTGTTCTTTGTCGGCACAAGCCTGAATCTGGCCCAAGGCGGGGATTATTCAAATCCTCTGCTGGAACGGCAGCAGTTTTCAAGTCATTTTTACTTTGTCCACACGCCAACTTATTCCTTTGCGCTGGCTGGCTGGCTGAAGATTTTTGGCGTCAGCACTTTTTCGCTGCTGGGGTTTCAATTGTTGATGTATCTGTTGATTTGCGGTGCGGTCATGGCCATTTTGCGGCGGAGCGGAGCTTCCGTCATCGTGGAATGGCTGGTTCCGCTGGGCGTCGCGGCGGCTTTTCTGCCGGAGGGACTTCGCCCTGAACCGGCTTCCGTGGCGCTGACCATGTGCGGCTTCGCCCTGATTCGATGCGGCGGCATCGGTGTGGTTTCCGTTTTCAGCGGATTCTTTTTGATGATTCTGGGGGCCTCGATTGCAGAACGTCTGTCCCTTTTTTCCGGGGCGTTGCTGGTGGCAGCCATCTTTGACTTGCGGAAGCAGGGTGTGACTCCGATTCGTTCGGCCATGTTGGCAGGTTCCGCCATGTTGATTGTCTGTATAATGTTGATGGATTTCATCGGCTTCAAATTAGGTGAATTCTGGCACACATTTCATTTTTGCGCCGCTGGCAGGCTGGACAGCGGCGCGCTTGCATCCATCACCGGTTATTTCCGCAGCTTGAGCGTCATCCAATGGCCGTTGGTTTTGCTGGGGATCGCCTGTCTTGCGTTATTGCCGCGTTTGTGGAAAAACGAACTGGCGCGCATCAGCATCTTTTTGCTGGGAGCTTTTCTGGCGACGGCCTTTATTGGTGCGCTGGGTCACGGTGCGATTTGGTATGTCATTTTAATGTTGCTGGTCACCAGCGCGGCCGGCGTGAAACAGATTTCAACAAAATGGTCATTGACCCTGCCCTGGCTGGTCGCAGTTGCCTTGCTGATTGCCAACAGCAGAAATGTCATTTACGCCGCCGGCATCGTCAGCGGCAAAATCAGGTCCGACAAAGGAAACCGGCTGGCAGAAACACGGGCAACAAGGGCGACACGCGAACATCAAGTCTTGATTGACTCCGAGACTGCGCGCTACGTTTTCGACTACCGCATTCCGCAAAATTTTCTGGACTGGAACTTTTCCTCGACGTTTCCGGGAACCTTGCCAACGGATGATGGTATGCATCCCGGCGACATTTATCTGATCGGTCCTGACTCTGTGGACTGGCTCAATCTCAAAACCCATCTGAATCTGGAGATGCCAAAATGGGCACCGCTGGGATCAAAAAAATCATTCCATGAATTTCCGCAATGGGCATACTTGATCCGCCCGGAGTATTGTGACGGGTTGAAGTCGCCTTGAGGTGATGAAGCGGTGATTTTGCAGTGTGAATCGGGCCAGAAACAAGCAAGTTGCATTTGTTGAAGCCTTGCTTGAATGTTCCTGAAAAGTTGGCGGCGAATCTTAAATGCGACGTCAGCCGTGCGACTGCTTCAAGATCGCCAGCGCCTTGAGCAGATCCACGGCCCGCGCCAGCGCGGGATCGCGGATGACCGGCTGGGCCGGTTCAGGGCGCGCGGTCGGCGAAACACTCTCCTCGCCATCCTTGATCTTTTCGCGCACCAGTTGCGCCTCATTGACATGGTCAACGTAGGGCATCAGGTCGTTCGTTGGTGAAAGCGCGGCCATCGTGTTCGTTGGAGGCGGCGCGAACGGCTTTTCCAGAAAATCTTTCTCGGCGTCCGCGCTGACATTCACCGCAATGTCCGGCGAAATCTTTCCCGGCGAATTGGTGCTGCCAATGACGATGCCCGCCTTTGCCGCGCGCAAACCCAATGCCAGCTCCGCCGCCGCACCGCGCGTCTCGCCGTCCACCAGAATCACCAGCGGAGTTTTTTTGGCGGAAAACAATTTCACCGCTGCCGCCGCGCCGTTGTCGCCGTCGGCAAACCGCAGATCCAAAACCGTTCCGACAGTGTGATTGGCCGGCTGAAGGGAACGCAGTTGTTCCGGCAGATTCTCCGTGACTTGGCCGGGGCGGACATACAGCACGTTGTTTTCCAGAACGGAAACAGCCGGCTCTGTGCCAGCGGCAGCCACGCTCGCCGCCGCCAGTCCCAAGGCCAGAAACAAGATCATGCGTCTTTTCATTCAGCGGACAAAATGCGCGAGGTGGCGGGGAAAGTAAAGCGGCTTGCGGTGGTCGGGCGGTGGTTGGGTGCATCTGGACACTGTGCTTGCGGCCGGCCGAGGTAGCGCAGATTTGTAATCTGCTGTATCGCCGAATTGCATTCGGCAGCGCGCCGCCAAGCCCATTGGACCGCCGACGCCTTGCGGATTGAAAATCCGCGATACAGCAGATTACAAATCTGCGCTACGAGCCAAGAAATAAGAACCATGTCCAGAGGCATCCGCCGCCGGTTCAAAGATTTTTTGTCGGATTTCAACGCCGGGCGGCGATATGCTTATGAAAATGACAAGCGATCTGGATTTGCTCCGGCAGTTCGCGCGCGACAATTCGCAGGATGCCTTCGGCGAAATCGTCCGGCGGCATTTGAACCTCGTTCATTCCGCCGCGCTGCGGCAGGTCCGCTCGCCGCAACTGGCCGAGGAAATCGCGCAGTCCGTCTTCGCCGACCTCGCGCGCGACGCGGGCAAATTGAAGCCGGACACGATCCTGACCGCGTGGCTTTATGCGGTCGCGCGCCGGACGGCGATTGACGTGGTCCGCCAGGAATCGCGCCGCCAACTGCGCGAACAAACCGCCGTGGAGATGACCAACATGAATGCAACCGCCGCCGACTGGACGCAAATCGAGCCGCTGCTGGACGACGCGATGGCCGCGCTCGACGAAACCGACCGCAGCGCGATTCTGCTGCGCTATTTTGAAAACAAAAGCCTGCGCGAAGTCGGCGAAGCTCTGGGCGCGTCCGAAGACGCCGCGCAAAAGCGCGTGAGCCGCGCCGTGGAACGGCTGCGGGAATTTTTTTCGAAACGCAACGTGACGATTGGCGCGGGCGGGCTGACGGTTTTGATTTCCGCCAACGCCGTTCAATCCGCGCCGCTGGGACTGGCCGCCACCATTTCCGCCGTTGCTGTTCTCGCTGGAACCGCCGCTCACACTTCAACCGCAATTGCCGCCGCCAAAATCATTGCCATGACCACACTGCAAAAAACCATCTTTGGAGCAACGCTCGCCGTCGTTGCTGGAACAGGAATTTTTGAGGCGCACCAGGCTGCGCAACTGCGCGGGCAAAATCAAAGGCTCCAGCAACAGCTTTCGCCTTTGACCAGTCAAATCCAGCAGTTGGAACGTGAACACGACGACGCGACGAACCAACTGGCTGGATTGCTCGCCGAAAACAGCCGGTTGAAATCGAACCAAAACATGGCGGAACTTCTTAAATTGCGCGGGGAAGTGAGTGTGCTTCAGCGGCAACTTGAGTCACAAAACGCCAAAATTGGCCAGCAATCAGGAACCAAGCTGCCAGTAGAAACGACCACGCGACTTGGCGGGCTTGTTTCCAAAGACCGGTTGGTTAATGTTGGGTTTCAAACTCCAGAGTCAGCGTTTCAAACTTATTTAAGCGCCATGTTTTCAGGCCAGTTTGATCAAGTCGTAGCCGCAATGCCATCCGAACTGCAACCCCAAGTTAATACTCAAGAAAGCCGCAAACAGTTTGAAGACCAGCAGGCACGACCAGAAATGCGTTCTCAAAGGGACAATTTTCAAGGAATGCAAATCCTCGCCAAGAAAGCCGTGAGCGATGACAAAGTTGATCTACAAACAATCATTTTTGAGAACGACAAAAGCCCGGACATTTCCATCGAGCATATGGTAAAAAATGGTGATGAATGGAAATATGCCGGTTCGGCAAGTTATGATCAGAGGTCGTGGAATCAAGCAACCAATGTTGAAGCTGTCTCGCCCTTTGCAAATCAATGAACCGTTCCCCGCAATTGGAGCGACCGTCCAAGTGAGTTTGCATCCGTTGCTGCCAGGATAAAGCGGACGCTGATACTTGGCTGTTCGTTCACCCGGCAGGTGAAGACCGGCCCAAATCAATTCCACCTGTTGCCGGTTTTCTTGGGTGCTGTTTCGACGCCGAAAGCCGGATTCAGTGTTGTTGCTTCATTCCTTTGTCCTCATTCCTTTGTCAAAGACCCGGGTTGGACGACCAAAACATCGGACAAAGGAATGGGGACAACGGAATTTGGATTCAATTTGCACTGCGGCAAGCCACCGCTTCAACTGCGGTTATTTGGTTGAAACGCTTTTGCCGCAACCCTGCAGCGGAACCGCGCGCCGTTGAAACATTCACTTCGCTTCGATGGTGACGTTCATGTCCATCTTCATGTCCATTTCCTGCTTTTGCTGGCCGATTTTCAGGCCCATGACGATCTCGGTTTTTTCGTCGAGCGTCGCCGCCACGGGCATGATGTGGGCCAGGTCGTAGGTGGTGGTGCCGCCGCCGGTGCCGGTCATTTTGGTGAGTTCGGTCTTCATGCCGGGCATCGCGGGGTTTTGAATGGTTTGACGGGCGGCGGTCTGCGTGATGGTGTTGCGGAGGGCGAGGCGGTCGCCTTCGAGGGATACCAGTTCGTAGGTGACGGTCTGGTCAATGGTCATGCCCTGTGATTTTAGCTTGGTTTTGTATTCCCATTTTGCACCGTGGCCGACAGCTTCGTCGGGCAGCGGCGTCGAGGAGCCGGAAACGGAATCTTTCGTCTGATCCAAGGTCTGTGCCAGTTGGGGGTTGGTGCCGGGCGGCAATTTCATCTGGAGATCCTTGATGACTCCGTGGTCGGACATCCGGCCGGTGCCGGTCAATCCTTGGAGGCCGGCGAGAGAAGATTTGATGGCGGCAGCCATGGCCGGCGCAATGTTGGTATCGTCCGCCACAGTGACGTCGCCAAAGGTCATTCCATAGGTGATGATGCCGTCGGGGGAAATGCTTTTTACGTCCACGTTCATCGTCATCTTGATCGGCGGGATGGCCGCAGACGGGGTGTTATTGCCGGCCACTGAAGCAGTCGTTGCCGATTTCGTGGTCATGGTCAGGGTCTGCCGGTCACCGACGGCGGGATGCAGGCGCAAAACGGTTCGCGGTTCGCTGCCGGCGTCGAGCAGTGTCACCGGCGATTTTGGGGCGGACGCAGATGCTTGATTGCCGGCGGCGCTGGTGTTTTCCGGAGCAACGGCCTGACCTGACGTGGGGGCGACTTTTTCGGTGAGATAATTCAGCCGGTAGGAAACGGTCTTGGCGTTCCAGTTTGGATTGTCGCGCTGAAACTGCATCAACTCCCGGCCAGCCTCGATGTATTTGGCGTGCGCCTGGCTGGTCTTGCCGCTGGCGTTCAGCGCGTCTGCCTGTTCAATGACGCCGTAGATGTTCAGGTAATCATCGTCCGGCCCGTCCGCCCGCGCCGCGCACAACGTCAGCAGCAGCACCAGCATGATCCAGACGGGGAAACCATTTTTTCGGACGGGCGGCATATGCGCGCCGGGCAGGACCGGGACAACCAGAAGGAGCTTCATGCGATGCACGTTAAATGTTGGGCATGGAACGTCAAACAAAAAGCTGACCGTCGGCAGTTTGCTGGCGCTTTTTTTTCTGGAACCTTAATGTCGCAACTCCCGCAAGATCTGCTTCAGCCCGCGTTGGCTCAAAATAAAAGGGCGCCGAGGACGCGCCCAAACCGTCCCGATGTCGCCAAGAACGAACATGGTGTTGGCGGCTGAATGTTTTGAAACGTGTCAAAAACCCACAAAAGCATTGATTTTATTGCATGAAGTTGGTAGCGCGCACGGGAATCGAACCCGTCTTTCAGCCTTGAGAGGGCCGTGTCCTAACCGATAGACGAGCACGCCAGCAGATTTAATCCTAGCGGCGAAAAACGCGAAGTCAATGGCAGCTACGGCACCGCGTCCTCGCCGAGTTCCACATTCCAGTAGGCAAGGTCCACAAAATGTTTCCAACTGTCGTGCCGGTGCAAGGTGAAGTTGATCTGCACAAACGGACGCCATTTTGGGCGTTTGGGCTTGCGCACAAGGTTCATGCCGGCCTCGGCGGGCGTGCGGTTGGCCTTGTGCGTGTTGCAGTTGATGCAGGAGCAGACGATGTTTTCCCACGTCGTCGGGCCGCCGCGGTCGCGCGGGATGACGTGGTCGAGGTTCAAATCCTTCCGGTCAAAAACTTCGCCGCAATACTGGCAGGTGTTTTTGTCGCGCTCAAAAATGTTGTGCCGGGTGAACTTCACCTCCTTCTTCGGCATCCGGTCATACATGAACAGCAGAATGATTTTCGGCACGCGGATGCGGAAGGAGATGGCGTGAATGGAATCGTCCGGCGGCGCGCTGGCGGAAACATCGCGCCATTCGTCAAAGTTGAAGGTGCGGAACGAGCCGTCAGGATTGTTCAACACCACCTGCGCGTGGCCTTGAAAAAGCAGCGTGAGCGCGCGGCGGGCGGTGCAGACATTGACCGCCTGCCAGAGCCGGTTCAAAACCAATACATGCTGGTTCAGTGCGGATTTCATGGCGCAACAGGCGGAACTCTAACAAACCGGCCGGAACGGGTCAACCGCGCTTCCGTGACGATTTGGCGAATTTCTTCCAATTGATTTTTGCAGCTTCCTGCCGGGCGTTTTTCAGTCGGTTTCGCGGCCGCTCCGGTTTTGATTCGCCCGGCCTCCGGCTGGCGGCTATTCTGTGTGGCCAAGCAAATGTCACCACAGCACAACCATCACGGCGGCGTGGCGAAGAAAAATAACGCGCTGGCCGCGCAGTTGAACGCCGCTGCGGAAATTTTGGAAAAAGCGGCGGGCAACCGCGCCTTGCTCGCCCAACTGTCCGAAGCGGAGCGCACGCGGCTGCTCACGGCGGCGGGGAAGATTTATTGCCCGGACGTGGCGCAGCGGCGGCGGCTCGTGAAAGCCAGCGCCAAACAACGCAAGGCGGAAAAAATCCAGCGCGACCAGTCGAAACTCAATGAGACGGGCATCCGCAAATTGCGCCGCGAAAAAATTTTCATGACGCCGAATGTTTTTCCGCCGCTCAATTTCAAACAGGAGGAAGTGTCGGACAATCCTGATTTCCGCGAAGTCGTCGAGCCGCAGAACTGCTACATCTGCAAACAGGATTACTCGACCATCCATCATTTCTACGACCAGCTTTGCCCGAAGTGCGCGGAGCTGAACTGGGTCAAACGCACCGAGACGGCAGACTTGCGCGGGCGCGTGGCGCTGCTCACGGGCGGACGCGTGAAAATCGGTTATCAGGCCGGAATAAAATTATTGCGCGCCGGTGCGCATTTGATTGTCAGCACAAGATTTCCGCGCGACTCGGCGATACGTTATTCGCAAGAGCCGGATTTCGGCGAATGGAAAAATCGGCTGGAAATTTTTGGATTGGATCTGCGCCACACGCCGAGCGTCGAGACGTTTTGCAAGCATCTGCTCACAACGCGCAATCGCCTTGATTTCATTATCAATAATGCGTGTCAGACCGTGCGGCGTCCGCCGGATTTTTACGCGCACATGATGGAGCGCGAGAACGGGCCGTTGCACGATTTGCCAGCGGATGCCGCGAAGTTGCTCGGCGCTTACGAAGGTCTGCGCGGTTATCACATCTTGCCGGAAGGGGGAACGGCTCGTGAGGACGCTCGCCCCACCGACGCAGCGTCTTCGGTTGGTGGGGCGAGCGTCCCCGCGAGCCGCGCTGGCCAAGTGCAGGAGATTTCAAAACTTGCCGGTCTCACCCACGCCGCCGCATTGTCGCAAGTGCCGCTGTTGCCGGAAGAACTCGCGGCGCAAAAAAGTTTATTCCCCGAAAGAAAATTGGATCAGGATTTGCAGCAAATAGATTTGCGCGAAAAAAATTCCTGGCGCTTGCTCATGGCGGAAGTTCCAACAGTTGAATTGCTCGAAGTTCAACTTGTCAACGCCATCGCGCCGTTCATCCTCAACGCGCGGCTCAAGCCGCTGATGCTCCGCACGCCGGAGCGCGACAAGCACATCGTCAACGTCTCGGCCGTGGAGGGGCAGTTTTACCGGAAGTTCAAGACCACGCGGCATCCGCACACGAACATGGCCAAGGCCGCGCTCAACATGATGACGCGCACGGCGGCGGCGGATTACCGCGCCGACGGCATCCACATGAACGCCGTGGACACCGGCTGGGTGACGGACGAAGACCCCGCGCACATCGCCGAGCGCAAGGTGGCGGAGCATCGCTTCCATCCGCCGCTGGACATCGTGGACGGCGCGGCGCGCATCGTGGACCCGATCATAGCCGGCATCAACACCGGCGCACATATCTGGGGGAAATTTCTGAAGGACTATCGCGAGACGGATTGGTAAATAGAAATTCAAAAATGATTTTGTTTTTCCATTGCCGCGTTAGTAACGTGCCAATCAATTATGAATAAAAGCTTGGTCCAAGAACTCGTTTCTAAATTTGTCCAAAGCTACGATTCGACTGCCAAAGACAAGATTTGGCAAAAGCAAAGCGCTGATTTCAGACAGTTCTGGTCAGAACGAGTGCTTACGCCGGAAAAGGAAACAATTTCCGATGACGACTGCGACGTAGTCATTCGCATTCTCGACTCTTGCGGAAAAGGTAAGACCAACGGCAGTGAGGCCGTTGCCCATGTGGGGTTGTCCCAAGTCAAGTGGCGGAAAGTTTTTAACAATCTTCACTCTGATAAAAAACTCGCAAGTTTGGTGGATTCGATTTTCAAGGAGGCCAACATTGACCGTAAGGCGCAATTAATTGATGAGCTTTATGCAGCAAACGCTGCCGGGAAAAAATACCTAACTGGCGAAGGTGGAAATGTGCTGAACGCGCTGCTCGCGGCGTATGACCCAGTTAAGAATTTGTCGGCAGTATCAATGAAGCACCGAAAAGCTCTCATGGACTTTTTGGAGATAAATTCGCCTTTTGATTTGGCTTCGGCTTCGATTGGAAAACGGATTTCATATAGTAATGAATCCATTAAAGAGGCCACTCGTGCTCTTGGTCTGACCGGTTCAGCGCGGACACTATACAGTTTTTTGTATTCGGAACCGGTCTCGAATCTCTGGCAAGACACCATCAAGCGAGAAGGCCAACAACTGATTGTCACCGTTCCGCAAAAAAACGACGCCGAAGAAATTCAACCGGCGAACAAAGGCGAGATACGGGAATCGCTGCAAATGCAAGCCATCCTCGCAGACATTGGATCAAAAATGGGATTTCAAATCTGGCTGCCTCCTTCAGACCGTGGCAGAGTTCTGACAAAATGGACACCGAAGACGGGTATGCTGCTTGAAGAACTTCCAGTCACATTCAATCCGACCACGATGAAAACCATCGAACAGATTGACGTGCTTTGGCTCAAAAGAGCAGAAATTGTCAGAGCTTTTGAGGTCGAACACACAACGTCAATTTATTCTGGGATTCTCCGCATGGCGGACTTGCTCGCGATGCAGCCCAATATCACAATTAAATTGCACATCGTTGCTCTGACTTCACGGCGCGAAAAGGTTTTCCAAGAGATTGGTCGGCCTGTTTTCGCCGCGCTGGGGGGACGCGCGCTGTCGGAAATTTGCACTTTTCTTTCATACGAAAGCCTTACGGATTTACACGAACAAAAACATCTGGAGCGTTTATCGGACAAGGTGCTTGAGGATTACGAAGAAAAGTCGCAGGAAGCATAGCACTGGCGGCGCGGCATCTTTACAGGAATTTTTTGTTAAATTGGACAAAAACAAGGGTTTTTTGAAGGTTTTAGGCGTCGCAACTCGAAAAAAGGGCATCGCAAGTCGTCCGAAGGCCGTCGCAGATGGCAAATCGCCGTCGCAAGTCGTCCGTGACCCGTCGCAACCCGTCCGATGGGCGTCGCAAGTCGTCCGCAACCCGTCGCAGCCCGGCCAACGGTCGTCGCAGACGCATTGGATCACTCCACTTTCAAAATCTTCGCCGCCTGTTTCGCACCGCCGAAGTTGAGTTGCGGCTCCTGGCCGGATTTTTTGCCCATGAGCTGTTCGCCCAGCGGCGATTGCGGCGTGATGACGAGAATTTCCTTTTTGTCGTGCAACACTTCAGTGCCGCCGTCGCGTTCAACGCCGCTCGACAAAGCGTTTTGCCCGCGCCATCCTGACCGCATGGCTTTTGAACCGGAATCGCCGTCGCCGCTGGATTCGCTCCGGCAGGAATACGCCCGCGTGTTCCGCGACTGGGACGGCCTCACGCGGCGCCCGCGCGTCGAGGTGGATTTCGTGTGAGAACGAGAACTTGGCCGTGTTCGGAATGGGGATTCAGGCCCTCGCAACGCGACGACCCTTCGCCAGGGAAAAATCTTCGTTCCCGGCCCTCAAAAAGCACTGGCTGGCTGTCACGTCTTTCACCGAAAGCGGACAGGAATTATTTGAATAAACCAAGATTGGCCAAATCCCGAACGGTTTGATAATTTATCTGCGATGAGCAAATCGCGATTGGAAATCAAAGTCGGCCTGTTTGTGTTCATCGGGCTGGTGCTGCTCGCGCTGCTGCTCGTGCAGTTCAGCAAGGGCACGAGCCTGTTTCGCGGCACCTACACGCTGAAGCTACACGCGGAAAACGTCGGCGGCCTCATGCCACGCGCCAGCGTCCTGCTTGCGGGTGTGCAGGTGGGCAGCGTGAAGAGAATCCAACTCGCACCCGACGGCAGGCACGTCAACATCTTTTTGAGCATTTACAAGGACAACCCCCCGATTTATCACGACGCGCAGTTCGTCATCGAATCGGCGGGTTTTCTCGGCGACAAGTATGTTTCCGTGCTGCCGACGGCCAACCAGGGTCCGGTGCTGACGAACAACGAGGTGGTGGAGTGCCAGGCGCCGTTTGATTTGCAGGACGCCGCGCGCGGAGCCGCAGGCTTCATCAAGCGCATGGATGAGACGGCCAAGACACTGGACGCTTCGATGACGGACTTGCGGACGCAGGTTTTGAACGCAGAAACGCTCTCCAGTTTCGGCGTCGCCCTGACAAACATGAAGGCGTTCACCGAACAGGCGCTTGGCGCGGTCAACGACATCCACTCGCTCGTCGCCACCAACGGGGAGCAGGTCGGCATCGCCGTGAGCAACCTCGTTTATTTCTCCGGCCAGTTGACGCAGCTTGGCGGTTCCGCGCAGGACATCCTTGCCACCAACAGTGTCAACATCAATGCCGCCACCAAAAACATTGACGACCTCACCGTGATGTTGAAGCAAATCGCGGCGGATTTACAGGCCGGCCAGGGGCTGGCGGGAGCCATCCTGCGAAACCAAGAACTGGCGACCAACGTGCTGGACATCGCCGCCAATCTTTCCATCACCAGCAGCAACCTGAACCGCCACGGACTTTGGGGCATCCTGTGGTCGCACAAGCCGCCGGCGAAAAACGATCCGCCGCCGAACTCCAAATCTTCGCCGCCATGAAACAGCTCTGGCCCATCCGGCTTTTGTTCCTCGGTTTATGCGTGATCGGCGGTTACGCCGTCAGCCAGGCGACTGAATATGTCGCCGAACCGCACAGCGCCGTTCTGGGCATGATCATCGGGTTTGGCTTCGGCGGATTGTTGATTGCCATTGACGAAATGCTCAAGGGTTTTTCGCTCCGCGCTTTTTCGGCCACGACCTTCGGACTGCTGCTCGGCTGGCTGGTGGCGCTGCTCGTGGACCATTCCGGCCTGTTTGGCGATGACGGGGGAAACTCGCGTCAACTCGTCCGCATCGTGTTGTTTTTGAGTTTCGGCTACATCGGCATGGTGCTGGCCATGCGCAGCAACAAGGAGGATTTTTCGCTCATCATCCCCTACGTCCGTTTCACGCGCCAAAATGAGCCGGACAACCTGCTGCTGCTCGACACCAGCGTCATCATTGACGGTCGCATCGCCGACCTCATCGAAACGCGCCTCGTCGAAGGACTGGTCATCGTGCCACGCTTCGTCCTGCTGGAATTGCAGCAGATCGCCGACTCCGCCGACGACATCAAGCGCGCCCGCGGCCGGCGCGGCTTTGAAATGTTGAACCGGCTCCAGCACAACCCCAAAATTGAAGTCCGCATCCATGACGGCGATTTTCCCGAGGAGAAAGGTGTGGACGCCAAGCTCGTCCGGCTCGCGCGCAATCTCAACGCGAAACTGTTCACCAACGATTCCAATCTCGCCAAGGTCGCCGGACTGCAAAGCGTCAATTGCGTGAACCTGCACGAAGTCGCCCATTTCATGAAAGCCGCGCTGATTCCCGGCGAAGTCGTCGGCCTGAAAATCGTCCGCGAAGGCCGCGAAAAAGGCCAGGGCATCGGCTATATGCCCGACGGCACGATGGTCATCGTCAACAATGGCCAGCCCCTTGTCGGCCAGCAGATCGAGGCGCAGGTGTTAAGCACCGTCCAGACCGGCGCCGGCGTCCTGGTCTTTGCCGAGGCCAAACCTTGAAATGCAGATGAACCGCGTCACCATTTCCACCAACTTCAATCTCGGCGAAGCGGAGATGGTTCGCGCGCGTCTGGAAGCCGCCGGATTTCATCCCTTCATCGCAAATGAAAATGTTGCCGGCTGGCTCGGCGGCAACTCCACCGCCGCCCAGCTTCGCGTGGAAGTTCCGGAAGACGAAGCCGCCGAGGCAAAAGAATTTCTCGACGCGCCCGCAGCGCCCGACGAATGAATCACGACCAGCCATTCTGAAGCCGCGAACGGCGGCTGCGATTTCGCCAAGGGAACGGGCAATTTCCCGAACGGAGCGGGCAAAAACACGGACGACGGCCTCGAAATCACGGACGGCGGCCTCAATTTTACGAACGGAAACTTCAATTGAATGAACGAACCCATTGATTTTACAGACGAAGCCCTGTTTTTACGGACGACGCAATCTTTTGAACAAACGATGCCGTTTTTGCCCCGAATTTTTCAAAAAATAGGCTTTCAAACACTTTCTCAAAGGCGTTTTCTCTGGTCATTGCTCCTGTGAATGTCGGGTGGCCTTCGCGGGGTTTCACAAAAAATCAAACATTACAACATTATGGCCGATCCAACACCAGCTCCGCAGCCCGATCCAAAAAAGACCGGAAAGAAATCATTCTTCAACCAGGCGCAATTGCTGGCCTTGAGCACAGCCGATGACGTTTGCACCGCCGCGCAAAAAACCGCCTATGCACCCGCGCTCGCTCTGCGTGAGATTGATTCGGCCTTCGTGACACAATTGATTTCGGACATCAAAGCCTGCCGCGACCTCGGCGCTTCCGCTGCGCAAAGCACCACGCTCAAACAAAGCGACACCGGCGGCGAGCACGCCGCCGAAGACAATTTGATGACCGCCATCCACGAAATTCAGGCCGCCGCGCGTCAGAAATACGCCCGCGCCAATCCCGTGATGATGCACGATTACATGGTCAGCCAGCGCATCAATCAAAACCAGAACACCGTGAAGCAGGCCGTTGAGTCCATCATCGTCAAACTTGGCGGCGACACCCTGCCGGGCATCACGCCGGCCAAAGTCGCCAGCCTGCAGCCGTTGTTCACGGCCTACATGAATGCGATTGCCAACCCGACCGGCGACCAGTCAGACGCCATCAAGCTGCGCGCCCAGCGCGATGCCGCGCTGCAATCCATCAACGACCGGCGCGCGACGATTCAATTTGCGGCGGACGCCGAATGGCCGTTCAATGTGGATGCCAACGCCGGAGTGCGCGGCGAATTTGATCTGCCGTTGCACCAGCCGTATCATGGCTGAACAATTTTGCCGCGCGTGAGCGCGGCGATGCAGCAAGAAGTAAAAATCGAAAAAATGTAAAATAAAACAAAAAATAATTTTGCGTAGCTTTGGCTACAGGGCTTCCTCGAAAACCGCTAATTTTCTGCCCATGTGTAGATCGCCAGCCGCCCGGCGCGGCTTGGCGTGCTGCTTGGACAGGCGCTTCGCGGTGCCTCGGATGAGGGTGCGTTAAGTCCGCGCCCTTTTGTTCCGTGACAGGGTTCGCAGTCTGGAAAAAATATGAAATCAATCAGAAGCATTATCTTGTTGGCGGGGATGTTCATTTCACTGCAATGGCTTCACGCCCAAACTCCAGCGATTCCTGACCAGGCAGGCGTGCCGGTGCCGACGGCCTATCAAGTGGTTGAAAGCGGCGAAAATCACAATGTGTGGCAGCGGGAAACCTACGAGAAGCTGCCCAACGGCACAATCGTGAGCCACCTGCATCAATTCACAGAGCTTACAACGGGCCTCAACTTCACCAACGCCAACGGCCAGTTGGAGCCGGCGAGCGAGCAGATCACCTTGCTGCCGCAGGGTGGAGGCGTGGCTGTTCGGGGACAGCATCAGGTTTATTTCCCGGCAGACATCTACAACGGCGTCATTGACATGATCACGCCCGATGGCCGGGAACTGCGCAGCCGTCCGCTGGGCGTGAGCTACGATGACGGCACCAACACAGTGTTAATTGCCACCCTCACCAATTCGGTCGGCTGGCTGACGAGTTCCAATCAGGTGACTTATCCGAATGCGTTTGCCGGCCTCAAGGCGGACCTCGTCTGCACTTATCGCAAGAGCGGGTTTGAATGTGATCTGGTGTTCCGGCAGTCGCCGCCCATGCCGGCTCAATTTGGTTTGAGCAACGCCCGCAGCACGGTGCAACTGGTGACGGAATTTTTCAACACGGCGGACCCGCAGTCCCTGCCGGGACAGACGAATGCAAAGTTTGGTTTGCAGGACAGCACGTTGCAGTTTGGCCGGATGACGATGACGCAGGGCAAGGCGTTTGCCG
>Ga0208849_1001513_pt1 | contig 15844 bp, 9 predicted proteins | sample NGESurdeep072012_10_FD_184470 | JGI IMG/M metagenome (GOLD analysis project Ga0208849, IMG submission 184470) | Arctic peat soil microbial communities from Barrow, Alaska - NGEE Surface sample 53-3 deep-072012 (SPAdes) | ecosystem: Environmental > Terrestrial > Soil > Wetlands > Peat ...
ACGCCCAGCGGCTTCAGGCCGCGGCGCTCGGCCTCCTTGGCTTCCATGATCACCACCGCGGCCGCCCCGTCGGATAGCTGCGAGGCGTTGCCGGCGGTGATGTAGTGACCGGGGCCGCGCACCGGCTCGAGCTTGGCCAGGCCTTCGAGCGTCGTGTCGGGGCGGTTGCACTCGTCGCGATCGACGACATAGTCGACGATGCTCTCTTCCTTGGTCTCGCGATCGACCTTCTTCATCTTGGTCTTCATCGGGACGATCTCGTCGCGGAACTTGCCGGCCTGCTGCGCGGCGGCCATGCGCCGCTGGGATTCCAGCGAATATTCGTCTTGATACTCCCTCGAAACCTTGTAGCGCTCGGCGACGATGTCGGCGGTGTCGATCATCGGCATGTGGATGTCGGGATACATCTGGATGAGCCGCGGATCGTTGTTCTCCCGCGCCCCCGCCCCGCCCGGGAAGCTGATCGACTCCACGCCGCCGGCCACCACGCATTCGGCGCCATCGTCGATGACATAGCGCGCCGCCATGGCGATCGACTGAAGGCCGGACGAACAGAACCGGTTGATGGTCACCCCGGCCGTGGTCACCGGCAGACCGGCCAGCAGCGCCGCGTTGCGGCCCGGATTGCCGTTGCCGTGGGCGACGTTGCCCATGAAGCAGTCCTCGACCGCGTCCAGTTCCACGCCCGATTTTTCCACCGCGTGCTTCACCGCGTGAGCCGCCATCGACACGGTCGGGGTGATGTTGAATCCGCCGCGGCCCGATTTGGCCAGGCCCGTCCGGGCGTAGGAGACGATCACCGCTTCGCGCATTTGCTTCAATCCTTCGACCATAAGGGCCACTCGCGGCGAAATGTACCCATCCTGGGGACGATGGCTATCGAAAAGCGAATCGGCGCCTCGCCCGGCGCGCCTCAGGCGGAAGCGGCTTTGGGAAGGCGTGCGCCATAGGCGGGATCATCGTCGATGTCCGCGCTCGCCAATCGCTGGACCAAGGCCGCGTGTTCCCGCCAAAGCCCGGACGGCAGACGGTCGCCGAACACGCCATAGGCCTTGGCGATCGACGCGGCTTCCTCGCGCCAGACTTGGGGATCGACGAAGAGCAGGCTGGCCTGGGCGTCTGCTCCAAGATCCAGGCCATCCACATCCAGGGCGCCCGGCGCGGGAACCAGGCCTATGGCGGTCTCTTGCGCGCCCGCCGCCCCATCAAGGCGCTCGACGATCCACTTGAGCACCCGGCAATTCTCGCCAAAGCCTGGCCAGAGCAGTCGGCCGTGCGCGTCCTTTCCGAACCAGTTGACGAAATAGATGCGCGGCAGCTTGGCTGCGTCGGTTCTCTCTCCAAGGGCCAGCCAATGGGCGAAGTAGTCGCCCATGTTGTAGCCGCAGAACGGCAGCATGGCGAAGGGGTCGCGCCGCATTTCGCCCACTCTGTTCTCGGCCGCGGCCGTGCCTTCCGATGCGACATTCGACGCGAGGAAGACGCCATGGCGCCAGTCGAACGCCTCGACGACGAGAGGAACGCCGTTGGCCCGCCTGCCGCCAAAGAGGATGGCCGAGATGGGAACGCCGGCGGGCTCCTCCCACTCGGGCGCCATGGAGGGACACTGGGCCGCCGGCGAGGTGAAGCGGGCGTTGGGATGGGCGGCGGGCTCGCCCAGCGCCGGCGACCATGGCCGGCCCTTCCAGTCGGTCAGGCCAGGAGGCGGGGTGGGCGTAAGTCCCTCCCACCATACGTCCCCATCGCTGGTCAGGGCGACATTGGTGAACAGGGTGTCGCGGGCAAGAGCGGCGACTGCGTTGGGGTTGGTCGCGGCGCTGGTCCCCGGGGCGACGCCGAAGAAGCCGGCCTCGGGATTGATGGCGTAGAGCCGTCCATCCTCGCCAAACCGCATCCAGCAGATGTCATCGCCCACCGTCTCGACCTTCCAGCCCGCAAGGGTCGGCTCGAGCATGGCCAGGTTGGTCTTGCCGCAGGCGCTGGGAAAGGCCGCGGCGATGTAGCGGACCTGGCCGTCGGGCGCGGTCAGCTTGAGGATCAGCATGTGCTCGGCGAGCCAGCCTTCGTCCCTGGCCATCACCGAGGCGATCCGAAGCGCATAGCATTTCTTGCCGAGCAGGGCGTTGCCGCCGTAGCCCGAACCATAGGACCAGATTTCCCGCTCATCGGGAAAGTGGACGATGTACTTGATGTCGTTGCACGGCCAGGGCGTGTCAGCCTCGCCCGGCGCCAGCGGACGGCCGACCGAATGGACCGCGGGAACAAAGAAGCCGTCCTCGCCCAATTGCTCCAGCGCCGCGGTCCCCATGCGGGTCATTATGCGCATCGAGACGGCGACATAGGCGCTGTCGGTGATCTCGACGCCAAGGGCGCTGATCGGCGAACCCAGGGGTCCCATGCAGAAGGGAACGACGAACATGGTGCGCCCGCGCATGCATCCGGCGAACAGGCTGATGAGGTCGGCGCGCATCTCGTCTGGATCGAGCCAGTTGTTGGTCGGCCCGGCGTCGATCGGGTCCTTGGAGCAGATGAAGGTGCGCGCTTCGACGCGCGCCACGTCCTTTGGATCGGACGCGGCGTGGAAGGAATTGGGCCGTTTGCCGGGATCGAGCCTGGTCAGGGTTCCGGCGCTGACGAGCGCGTCCGTGAGCCTCTCCCACTCGCCCTGCGAGCCATCGCACCAGTGCACGCAGTCCGGTTTGGTGAGCGCCGCGATTTCCTGAACCCAGGCGATCAGACGGGCGTGCTTGGTCGGGGCCGGAGCAAGGCCGGGCGGGGCCCTGCCAGTGGTCGCCTCGCCGTCCCCCATCGCCTCACCGTTGTTATGCCCGTCGCTCAGGCTTGCCGCCGATGCGACGAGAACGCCTCGTTCCTAAGCTTGACCAACGCCTATCGCAACGACTCGTTCATCGCCTGAAGGGCGGCGGCGCCAGGCGTGAGTTCGGCGTCGCCCAAACGATTCAGCGGCGTGGCCACGGTGCCGAGATAATCGTGCAGCTCCTCCGCCCGCGGATCGACGTAAAGCAGGCCGGTGACGATCTCGCCGCGGGCCTGATGGGCGAGCAGGTGGCTGATGGCGGCCAGGCGATCGGTGGGATCGTAGTCGCTGGGCAGCTTTCTGAGCGCCAGCACCGAGCCGTCGTGCTGGGTCACCCGCTGGACGCTTCCCGGCTCGTAGTCGACGGTGATCTCGTCGCGTTCGGAGATGATATCGAGCCGATTGACCGCCGCGTTGTGCTCGCGAACATAGTCGAAGCTCTTGGTCGAGCCTGGGTGGTTGTTGAACTGGACGCACGGGGAAATCACGTCGATGAAGGCCGCGCCCCGGTGGCCGATGGCTGCCTTGATCAGGGGAACGAGCTGAGCCTTGTCGCCGGAAAAGCTGCGCGCCACGAAGCTCGCCCCCAGCTGCAGCGCCAGGCCCACCAGCTCGATGGGCTGGTCGTGATTGACCGCGCCGCGCTTGGACTTGGATCCCTTGTCGGAGGTGGCTGAGAACTGGCCCTTGGTGAGGCCGTAAACGCCGTTGTTCTCGACGATGTAGGTCATGTTCACGCCGCGGCGCAGGCAATGGGCGAACTGACCAAGGCCGATCGAGGCGCTGTCGCCGTCGCCGGAGACGCCAAGGTAGATCAGATCGCGGTTGGCCAGGTTGGCGCCGGTGAGCACCGAAGGCATGCGGCCATGCACGCTGTTGAAGCCGTGCGACGCGCCGAGGAAATAGTCCGGTGTCTTCGACGAGCAGCCGATGCCCGATAGCTTGGCCAGACGGTGCGGCGGAAGATCGAGTTCGAAGCAGGCCTGGATCACGGCCGCCGAGATGGAGTCATGTCCGCACCCCGCGCACAGGGTGGAGACCTTGCCCTCGTAGTCACGGCGGCTGAAGCCCAGCGCGTTTGGCTGAAGCAGCGGATGATGCAACCTTGGCTTGGTGATGTAGGTCATCGGACGGTCCTGCGACGGGCGACATCCGCGACGCCGCGCATCTGCTGCGAGATCTGCTCGGTGATGAAGCGTGCGGTGATCGGCGAGCCGTCATAGTTGAGAACGGCGGCAAGCTTGGCGGGATCGACGCCGCCCTCGTTGATCAGCAGGGCGCGAAGCTGGGCGTCGCGGTTCTGTTCGACGACGAACACCGTCTCGTGCTCGGCGATGAACTCGAAAACGGCGTCGCAGAAGGGGAAGCCGCGCACCCTCATGGCGTCGATGTGTATGCCTGCCTGCTCTAGGGTCTCGAGCGACTCGTGCATCGCCGGTGTCGTCGAACCGTAATAGATCGCCCCGTGCGGCGTCCGCCGGGGAGCGGGCCGCAATACGGGCCCCGGAACCAGGGTCTTGGCCGTCTCGAACTTGGTCAACAGCCTCTGCATGTTGCCGACATAGACCGGCCCCTCTTCGCTGTAGCGGGCGTCCGGATCGCGCGACGTGCCGCGGGTGAAATAGGCCCCGCGCGAGGGATGCGCTCCAGGGAGCGTGCGGTAGGGAACACCATCGCCGTCGACGTCGCGATAGCGGCCGAAAGGCTCGCTCGCCTCGAGTTGGTCGTGACCCATCACCTTGCCGCGATCGAGGCGCCGGGCGTCGTCCCATTCGAAGGGACGGCAGAGCCACTCGTTCATGCCGATGTCCAGGTCGAGCATGACGAAGATCGTCGTCTGCAGCCGGTCGGCCAGATCGAAAGCCAGGGCCGCCATGTCGAAGCACTCGGCCGGGTCCTCGGGGAAAAGCAGCGGGTGCTTGGTGTCGCCGTGCGAGGCGTAGGCGGCGGACAGCACGTCCGACTGCTGGGTCCGCGTCGGCATGCCGGTGGAAGGACCGCCGCGCTGGACATCGAAGATGACGGCGGGGATTTCGGCGAAGTAGGAGAGGCCGACAAACTCCTGCATCAGGGAGATGCCGGGGCCGGAGGTGCAGGTGAAGGCCCGCGCCCCGTTCCAGCCCGCGCCGACGACGATGCCGATGGCGGCGATTTCGTCCTCCGCCTGGACGATGGCGTGGCGGGCGGCCCCGCTCTCCGGGTCGGTGCGATACTGTTTGCAATAGCCCATGAAGGCTTCGGCCAGGGACGTCGACGGGGTGATGGGATACCACGCGCACACCGTCGCGCCGCCATACACCGCTCCGAGGGCTGCGGCGCTGTTGCCTTCGACATAGATGCGGTTTCCCACCGCGTCGGCGCGTCGGATCTGCAGACCCAGTGGCTCGAGGCTGGCCAGCGCGTGCTCCCGCCCGAGCGCCAGGGCTTCTAGGTTGGGCTTGATCAGCCGGTCCTTGCCCTGGAATTCCTCGGCGATCAGCGCATCGCCGACCGCCGGATCGATGCCGAGAAGAGCGAAAAGGGCGCCGACGTAGATGATGTTCTTGAACAGCTGCCGCAGGCGCGGCTCGCTGTAGACGGCGTTGCAGATCGCCGTCAGGGGCAAGCCGATGATGTTGATGTCGCCCCGCAGCGCGTCCAGGTCGATCGGCTTTGTGGAATCGTAAAACAGATAGCCGCCAGGCTCGATCGAGGCGATGTCCTTGGTCCAGGTCTGAGGGTTCATCGCCACCATCAGATCGACGCCGCCGCGACGGCCCAGATGTCCCGCCTCGGAAACCCGCACCTCGTACCAGGTCGGCAGGCCCTGAATGTTGGAGGGGAAGATATTGCGCGCCGCCACCGGCACACCCATGCGCAGGATCGCCTTCGCGAAAAGGGCGTTGGCGCTGGCCGAGCCCGAGCCGTTGACGTTGGCGAACTTGACCACGAAGTCGTTGACCGCGACCAGGCGCGGCCGCGCCCGGTCCGACCGCTGTGCTGAATCGGCAGAGCTCACGTCCGACATGCGACCTCCCCCGCGTGCGTCATGTCGAGGAGGAATTTCTGCATGTCCCAGGCGCCGGTTGGACAGCGCTCGGCGCACAGGCCGCAGTGCAGGCAGACATCTTCGTCCTTGACCATCACCCGGCCCGTGGGCAGGGCGCTTGAGACATAGAGGTCCTGGGTGAGATCTAGCGCCGGCGCGTGCAGACGCGAGCGCAGGTCGGCCTCATCGCCATTGTCGGTAAAGGTGATGCAATCCACCGGACAGATGTCCACGCAGGCGTCGCACTCGATGCACAGCGGGGTCGCGAACACCGTCTCGATATCGCAGTTGAGGCATCGCTCCGCCTCCTTGAACCCGATGCCGACATCGAAGCCCAGCTCGACCTCCAGCGTGACGCTGGCCAGCGCCTCGCGCTTGTCGCGCAGCGGCACGCGATAGCGTAGATCGTTGGAGACGTCGTTGTCGTAGCTCCATTCGTGAATGCCCATCTTCTGGCTGACCAGCGTCACCCCAGGCGGCGGCCGCTGCGCCACATCCTCGCCCTGGCAGAGCTTGTGGATCGAGATCGCCGCGTCATGGCCGTGGGCGACGGCCCAGATGATGTTCTTGGGGCCGAAGGCCGCATCGCCCCCGAAAAACACCCTGGGATTGGTTGACGCATAGCTGACCGTGTCGACCACCGGCATGTCCCAGTCGTCGAAGGCGATGCCGATATCGCGCTCGATCCACGGAAAGGCGTTCTCCTGGCCGACGGCCAGAAGCACATCGTCGCACGGATAGCAGACCTCCGGTTCCCCGGTCGGCAGCAGGCGGCGGCGGCCCGCGTCGTCGAGGACCGGGGCGACCTTTTCGAACTGAACCCCGGTCAGGCGGCCATTCTGGTGGATGAAGGCCTTCGGCACGAGGTTGTTGAGGATCGGGATGTCCTCGTGCATCGCGTCTTCCTTCTCCCAGGGAGACGCCTTCATTTCATCGAAGCCTGAACGGACGATGACCGTGACCTCTTCACCGCCCAGCCGCCGCGAGGTCCGGCAGCAGTCCATGGCCGTGTTGCCGCCGCCAAGGACGATCACCCGCTTGCCGATCGAGGTGACGTGTCCGAACGAGACGCTGGAGAGCCAGTCTATGCCGATGTGGATGTTGGCGCCCGCCTCGCCGCGCCCGGGGATGTCCAGGTTGCGCCCGCGCGGCGCGCCGGAGCCGACGAAGATGGCGTCGAAGTCCTCCGCCAGAAGACGTCCCAGGCTGTCTATGCGCTCGCCAAGACGCATGGTCGGGCCCAGGCCCGTTATGTAGCCGACCTCTTCGTCGATCACGCTTTCCGGAAGGCGGAATCGCGGAATCTGGCTGCGGATCATGCCGCCGGCCTTGGCGTCGGCGTCGAAGATGACGACCTCATAGCCCATCGGAGCGAGGTCGCGGGCGACGGTGAGCGAGGCCGGCCCGGCCCCGATGCAGGCGATACGTCGCCCGTTGCGGGTCGCGGCCGGCTTGGGGAGGCGGCCGGTGACGTCGTCCTTGTTGTCCGCGGCAACGCGTTTTAGCCGGCAGATGGCCACCGGCTCGTCTTCCACGCGCCCACGGCGGCAGGCCGGCTCGCACGGCCGGTCGCACGTCCGCCCGAGAATCCCCGGAAAGACGTTGGACTTCCAGTTGATCATATAGGCGTCGGTGTAACGCCGTTCGGCGATCAGCCGGATATACTCCGGGACCGGCGTGTGGGACGGACAGGCCCACTGACAATCAACAACCTTGTGGAAGTAATCTGGCGCCTCGATATTCGTAGGCTCCAACGCTTGTAACCCTTTCTAACGTCTCGACGTCTGTCGCGACAGTCGGACGGCCACGCGAATGGTGTGGACGCCGGCGCCCCCGCGCGCGACGATTGTGTCGATGTTCTATGGCGATTGTCTGAACAAGGCCAGCCCAATGACGGCCGGCGAGAGGACCGTCGCCTTCGCCCGCGCCCGCGATACCGACGATTTTACGCGGCGATCGCTCCCGGCGCCGATCCGCGGCTGAACAGCAGGCGCCGCGTGCGGGCGGTATTCATATGAAAACCCGTCACCGCACCTGCCTCGCGCACCACGGTCAGACAGCCGGCGGTGAGGGGATTGCGGAACAGGAGCACCTCTTCGCTCACGGACTTCAGCTCGTAACGCGCCCGTCCAAAGCGGCCAACCACGGTCAGGACCAGAGCTTCGTCCTCCATATCGACGCTCGCGTGGCTGTCGGTGTCAGGATTTTGGTAAGGCCCGACAAGGCCGACCAAGCTTCCCACCGGCGGCGCCTCATCGGGCAGACGGCCATAAACATCCGCCTGGCCCGCGACGGTGATCGTCAGGCTCTGGGCGGGCGCGGCCGCCAGATCGGCGCCGGCGATGGTGATTTCCGACAGGCTCCCCGCCACCGCCCGCAGGCCTCCGCCCACGGTGCGCTCGATCCGCAGGGGCCTTCCTTGGCTGTTGTTGATGCGAAGGCCGAAACCCGCCTCGCTCTTGGCGATGCTGTAGAGCACGCCGGTCGTCGGCGAGTAATAGCGGCCGATGAGGGCCCGGCCCTCCTCCTCGTCGAGAAATCGCGGCGCCGGTCCCAGGCGGTCGGCCAGGACGATATCGATGATCCGTTCGGCCAGATCGGTGGGGACCACGTCGGAACGGTTGGTCATGAGGATGACGTCCAGTTCGTGGGCGGGAACCGTCAGCATCTGGGACGCCCCGCCGAAAACGCCGCCCGCATGGTGCAGGGTCTCCACGCCGCGATAGGCTGGCCGCATGAGACCCAGGCAGTAATCTCCGCCGGAGCCGCCGGCATACTGCGCTCTGGTCAGCATCTGTCGCCAGATGTCGGCGTCGCCGATCAGGCTCGGCGAGCGAAGATGCGCAAGCCAGGTGAGCATGTCGTCGATGCTGGAAATCATCCCGCCCTCGCCGATCACCTCCTCGGAAGGGAAAATACCGCGACGAAAGCCGTCGGGTCCGGCGACATGCAAGGTCGCCGCTCCCGGCGCGATTTCCAGATCGCTCGGGACGAGATCGGTGTCGATCATGCCCATGGGCTCGAAGATGCGTTTGCGCAGAAAGGCGCGCAGGGGGAGGCCGCTGGCCCGCTCCACGGCGATCGAGATCAGGACATAGCCGCCGTTGCAGTAGATCATCTGCTCGCCGGGGGCGAAGTTCGCCGCCTTCTGCCGGGTCATGTAGTCCAGGCTCGCCCCCACCGGCAGGATCGAAGAGCCGTTGGAGAGCAGCGATAGGTCCAGATAGCACCGATAGCCCCCGGTGTGGCTCATCAACTGGCGCAGGCTGGGTTCGCCCTCGAGCGCGGGAAGCTCGGGAATGACGGTCCGCACGCCCGCGTCGATATCGAGCTTGCCTTCCCTGGCCAGCAGCAGCGCGGCCAGGCAGGTGAAATGCTTCGTCGTGGAACCGATGCGCATGCGGGTGCGCGGCGTGTTGGCGCTGGCCTGTTCCATGCTGGCGAGGCCAAAGCCGCGCCGGTAGAGCGCCTCGCCGCCTTGCGCGACGCCGACCACCAGACCAGGCGCGTCGCTGCGGTTCCAGGGCGCGAAAAGGCCGTCGAGGGCCTCGATGACGCCGGCGCCGGTTTGCCCTGACTCGGCCATGACTGCGCAGCTCCGACCTATGAGTGATCACCGCCCTGGCGCCGTCTCGTCGGCGTCGCCCGGCGCGTGACGAGGGGCGTCCGCCGTGCGCCAGTCGGCGGCCGTGGCCGAGAACAGGGTCACCAGATCGATGAGCCGCTGGGCGGCCGCCTCTTTCCGCGCCAGGCGCGCACGCTCGAGTTGGCGCTCGGCGTCTACCACCGGCAGGAAGGCGCCGCCGCCCAGCCGCCAGGCTGCTCTCGCGTCGTCGAGGGCCGATTGGGCGACCTTTTGCGCCCGGTCGAGAGCCCCCAGGCGCGCATCGTCGTGGGCCAGGGCCGTGAGCACGTCGGAAACCTGGACGAAGGCGGCGAGCACGGTCTGACGGTACAGGGCGAGCGAAGCGCGGGCCTGGGCCTGGGCGGCGCGCTGTCTGGCGCGCAGGGTTCCGCCGTGAAAGATCGGGACGGTCAGTCCGGCGCCGAGGTTCCAGGCGGTCGAATTGTAGGAAAAGATCTGCAGCGGCGACAGCGCCTCCTGGGTGAGGCCCGCCTGAAGGCGGACGTCCGGATAGAGATTGGCCGTGGCGACGCCGATGTCGGCCGTCGCGACGTGAAGATCGGCCTCGGCCGCAAGGATGTCGGGACGGCGCCTGACCAGCGCCGATGGCAGGGCGATGGGCGTATCGGGCGGCGATGAGAAGGCGTCCAGGCTGAACTCGGGCGCCGACCATTCGCCCGGCGCCTTGCCGACCAGCAGGGCCAGGGCGTGGCGCGCCTGGGCAAGCTGTTGTTCCAAAGGCGGGGCCAGCGTCCTGTCCTGCGCCAGCTGCGCCTCTCCGCCCACCGCGGCCGACGGGGCTGCCCCGCCCAGCCTTTCGGCTTCGCGCACGATGCCGATGCTTCGCTGGTCGTCGGCGAGAACCGCGCTCAGGGCGGCGAGTTCGGCGCGGATGCCCGCGATTCTCACGGCCTGGGCTGCGACGTCGCCGGTGAGGGTCAGATAGGCGGCGTCCGCTCGCCTCGCCTGGGCCTGCGCCGCCGCCTGTGCGGACTCGACGCGCCGCTTGGCGCCGCCGAACAGGTCGAGGTCGTAGGAAACCGTCGCGCCGATGCTGTAGAGATTGATGGTCGGGCTTGGAAAGCCGGTGATGCCGAAGGCCTCGGTGTTGATCCGCTCGCGCTGCGCGCCGGCGGTGGCGTCGACCTGAGGCGCCAGGGCCCCCCGTGCGGCGGCCGCCTCGTCCCGCGCCTTCTCCAGGTTGGCGTCGGCCGCCGCAAGGTTCTGATTGTCGCTCAGCGCCAGGGTCATGACTTGGTCGAGTTGGGGCGAGCCGAAAGCCTTCCACCACGGACCGGCGGCGCGGCTGTCGGGGGTCAGGCGGACGCCCGCCGGCACGGCGTCTCCGGCCATGGCGTAGCTCTGCACGCCCGCCGCCTCGGGCGCTCGGAAGTTCGGGCCGACGCTGGCGCAGGCGCTAACGGCGAGCGCGGCCGCCAGGACGAGGGGGCGTTTAATCGACAAATGCGGTCGCCTCATTTGGCGCGAACTTCGGTGTGCGCATGAACAACAGCAGAGGCATCACCGCCAGGGTCATCATCATCATCAGGCGGAAGTCGTCCACATAGGCGACCATGGCCGCTTGGCGCGTTATCTCGCCATTGAGCGCCTCGAGGCCGCTGGCCAAGCCGAGATTGAACATCGGCGGCAGGGCCGCGGCGACCACCGGATCGCCGGGTTGGATGTGCGCGGCCAGACCTGCGTGCTCGACCGAGGCGTTCATCGTCAGCATCGCCTCCATCACCGATATGCCGATGCTGGCGCCAAGGCTGCGCATGAGGGTGAAAAGCCCCGTCGCCTCCGGCCGGTGGCTGGGGGCCAGAGTTGCAAAGGCGAGGGTGCTGAGGGGCACGAAGATGAGGCCGATGCCGACACCCTGGAATATCCCCGAGACGATGATCGGCGTCGCCGTCATCGACAGATCGAAGTGGCTCATCTGCCATAGGCTGAAGGCGCTCAGGGTGAGGCCGGTCATCAGAATAAGGCGTGTGTCCACGCGCCCGATCAGGCGACCGACGACGAACATGGCGGCAAACGAGCCAATCCCCCGCGGCATGGTGGCCATGCCGCTTTGCAAGGCCGAAAAGCCCATCAGCTGCTGCATCATGGTCGGCAGCAGGGCCATCGTGGAAAAAAGCAGTATGCCGATGAAGAACCCGAAAATGGTGCAGGTGACGAAGTTGCTGTCGAGCGCCAGGGAGCGATGGAAGAACGGGTGATCGGCCGTCAAGGTCTGGATGACAAACAGATAAAGCCCGATCAGCGCCACTACGGCTTCGGTCCACACCTCGCCCGAGGAGAACCAGTCGAGACCGGGGCCACGATCGACCATGAGCTGGAAGGCGCCGATGAACACCACAAGGGCGCCGAAGCCGAAAAAGTCGAAGGGCCTGGCCTTCACGCCTCCGCCCGATGACATGAAGAAGGCGACGCCGGCCAGCGCCAGCATGCCGATCGGCAGGTTGATGTAGAACACCCAGCGCCAGGAGAAATTGTCGGTCAGCCAGCCGCCGATTATAGGCCCGAAGATCGGCCCCAGGATGACCGCCGCCCCCCACATCGCCATCACCTGGCCGACGCGCTGGGGCGGGTAGAGATCGAGCACCGAGGCTTGCGCGAGCGGGATCAGCGAGGCCCCGAAAAACCCCTGCAGAAGTCGGAAGGCCACGATCTCGAAGAGGCTGGTGGCGATCCCGCACAGCATCGAAGCGGCGGTGAAGCCGGCGATGGAAATCAGGAACATCAGCTTGCGGCCGATCCTGACGGACAGCCATCCAGACAGGGGCGTCATGATCGCCGTGGCGATCAGATAGGAGGTCAGCACCCAGGTGATCTGGTCGGGGCTGGCCGACACGCTGCCCTGCATGTGCGGCAGGGCGACATTGGCGATCGTCGTGTCCAGCGAGTTCATCACCGTCGCCAGCATCAGGGCCACGGTGATCGGGATGCGGTTGGCGATGTCCGACGGCGAGGCCACGGCGATCAGCCGCCGCTGGACGGTCGGGCCTTGGCGCTGCGGACGTCGACGGTCACCTTGGCGGACAGGCCCGCGCGGTCGACCATCTCCGGCGGCGGCCTGTCGAAATCGATGCGCACCGGCAGGCGCTGGACCACCTTCACCCAGTTGCCCGTGGCGTTCTGCGCCGGCAGGGCGGAAAAGGTCGAACCCGATCCGGGACTGAAGCTGGCCACATGGCCGGCGAGGCTGCGGCCGCCAAAGGCGTCGATCTTGATCGTCACCGGCTGGCCGACACGCATCTTGCGCAGCTGATTCTCCTTGAAGTTCGCCTCTATCCAGGGCTCGCCGGAGAGCAGCCAGAACACCGTCTGGGCGGCGTTCACATAGGCGCCAGGCTGAAGTTGGTCTACGCGCGTGACGATGCCATCTTCGGGGGCCACGACCACCGTTCGGGCGAGATCGAGCTGCATCGCCTCGAGCGAAGCGCGCGCCTGAAGCACGGCCGGAAAGGTCTCGGGCGCCCGCGCCGCATCGCCCAGATTGGCCAGGGCGGCGGCGACCCCCTGTCGGGAAAGCGCTACCTGCGCCCGCGCCAGTTCGGCGTTGTGGCGCGCATCGTCGGCCTGCTGGCGCGAGGATACCCCGGCCCCGACCAGGGCCCGTTGCCGGCTCGCCTCGCGCTCGGCGTAGGTCTGCGTCTGCTGCGCGGCGCCGAGAGTCAGTCGCTGCTGATCCAGGGCCGCGCGCAGGGCGACCACTTGTAGGCGGGCGGAGGCAAGCGCCGCCTGGGCCCTGTGCGCCTGGGCCTCCTCATCGGCTGGGTCGAGCTTGAACAGCACCTGCCCGCCCTTGACGCGCTGGTTTTCGACCACATCGACCTCGGTCACCCGGCCGGCGATGGCCGTGCTGATGGGGGCCTTGGCGGCCTGGATGTAGGCGTCGTCCGTGGTTTCGAAGCGGCCGCCGGTGAGGATGAAATAGGCGACGATGGCCAGTATCACGAGCGGTCCGCCGGTCATCAGCGGCCAGCGCCAGCGTCGCCACCAGCCGGCCGCCTCGCCTTGGGCGGGCTGGCTGCTCACGGCCGCCCTCTGATCGACTGTGCTCAAGGACGGCGCCTCCACCTGGGGAACTCAGATCGACCCGCCCCCGAAGAGCGCGCCGCAGCGATCGGGGTTGCAACACGGCCACGTGCCGGGGCTTTGTTATCGAGCCGCGCGCAATGGCTCAAGCGGCTTCACGACGCCGGATCCGCAGCTATCCAAGTCTGGCCGAGGGCGACCCAGCGGCCGTCCTCTGCCGCCTGCGCCGGCGGGCTCTTACTTGTGGGCCGGCCCAGGCTCGGCCCAAAGATCGCCGTTGCCCGATTCGGTGATCGGAACAGAGTTCTTCTTGTGATCGTCGTCGTCGGTGTCGGGCAGGGTGATGTCGCTCTGGAAACTCAGAACCGGGGTCGTGGAGGCCGAGTCGGCGATCTGGTTGATATCCGGCGGCGGCGGCTGGAACGTCGGCGGCGGAATGGTGACGCAGTGGTCGCCGAAGACGCAGCTGTTGATCCGGTAGGCGTCAGAGGCGGCGATCGGCGAATCGAGCAGATTGGCCTGCAGGGCCGCGCCGACGTCGGAAGTGGTCGTGCCGTTCGGCTGGCGCAGGATGCCGAACACATCGATGCGCGTCGGGCCTTTCTGATAGGCGGCAACCCAGCCGCCCTGGCCGATGGTTTGACCGTCGAGGCCCGCAGGCGTGGCGATCAGAGGCGCGCCAGGGGTCGGCGCATCGATCTCCAGCCCGGCGTAGGCCGCGCTGTCGGGCGCGGTTTGCGTCGAGGTGTTCTGCTGGATGATCCGTCCCTGGGCGCCCAGCTGGAGGGTGCTGGCGGCGATGAACACATAGTCCTGGGCAAGTCCAGGATAGGCTTTCGAGGACTTGACGGCGTCGAAGTTCGGGTCGGCCGCGGCGGCGCCGATGAACCCGGTCGTGCCCATGAAGATGTCGTTGCGGGCCAGCAGGCTTACCGCCTCCAGAGGCGCCGAAGGCGCGCCCAGCGCCCCGCTGATCTCAATCTTGCCTGGAATGAATCCGGCCAGGGGGCCCGTCGGGCCGCTGTCGGTTCCGCTCGCCGCGGAGCGCGCGAAACCCAGGCGCACGTCGACAGGGCCGCCGCCGACGACACTCGTCTGACCAGTCACGTCTATGACATGGCCACTGGAGGTCCCCACCCACAGGGCCGAAAGTTTGGCCGAATCCAGCGTCAGGTCGACCAGCTGGACGTCGGCGTTCTGGGCCCCGCCTTCGCCGGCGCCGCCCATGACCACGATGTTGCGCCCGGTCAGATTGGCCAGATCGGCGTTGGAAAGCTGGAATCCCGAAGCGCCGGCCACCCCGCCGACGGTGACCAGGGACGGCGAACCAAGGGCCTCGATGTAGATGTCCTCGCGCGCACCGCTTTGGCCCGCAGTCACCTGGCCCTGAATATCCAGGGATCCGGCCGCCAGATTGAGCGCCGTCACCGTGGGCGTGCGCACGCCCTCCGTCGTCGAGGCGACGATGGTCTCCGGCGCGATCGGCCAGGTGGGCGCGGGCGTCGATCCGGTGGTCGCGATGGTCGCTCCGGCGGCGAGGCTCAGCGCGCCTTGCGCCACGCCGGCGAAGGATAGCCCGGAAACCTTGGCGCCGCCGGCGATGGTGAGATCGTGGTTCGACGTCAGATAGACCTCGCCGCCGCTGCTGACGACGCTGACGCCAGGATCGATGGCCAGGGCCCCCGCCCCTTCGGCGCGGATGTCTATAGTCCCGCCACTGGTCACGTTGGCGGTCAGTTCGGTGAAGCCCGGACGCGTCCCGCCATCGCCAGGGTTGCTGTAGGCCGCAACGCCCGATGTTCCGAGCACGGCCCCATCGACGATCAGATCGCCGGCTCCGGGGCCCGTGCCGCCGGTCGCGGTCAGGCTGACCAAGGTTCCGGCGATCGGTCCGGCGGTCAGGGCGCCCCCGGCCCCGCCGGTTCCCGCGACGATGGTCACCGCGTCCGTCGGCGCGGAGGGGTCGGCGCCGGCCATGACCAGTGAGGTCTTGTCGGTCGTGACGGCGCCCCCCGCCTGCAGGTCGACGCCGCCGGCGCCCTTGCCGGCGGAATCCGACCGCACCACGCTCCCGGCCGCCAGGGTGATGGCCCCGGCCGCGGCGTCGATCTGATCGACCGCGGTCAGGCTGGCGCCGGCACCCAGCACGATGGCGTCGGTGGCGTTGAGGTTCAGCGCTCCGCCGCTGGTCACCGCGGCGTTGACGAAGATGTTGGCCGGATCGATGGTGACGCCGGTCGAACCAAGGACGGCGCCGTTCAAGGTCGCATCGGCCGCCGTGCTCAGGGTCACCAACGTCCCAGAAACGGCGCCCAGCGTCAGGTTCCCGCCC
>Ga0208849_1001515_pt1 | contig 15834 bp, 17 predicted proteins | sample NGESurdeep072012_10_FD_184470 | JGI IMG/M metagenome (GOLD analysis project Ga0208849, IMG submission 184470) | Arctic peat soil microbial communities from Barrow, Alaska - NGEE Surface sample 53-3 deep-072012 (SPAdes) | ecosystem: Environmental > Terrestrial > Soil > Wetlands > Peat ...
TGTGTCCTCTGTGGTTAGAGCCCTTGACTCGAATGAAGACCATAAACCACCAAGGACACGAAGTCGCACGAAGGAAAATAGAAAAAGAACTGGATTTTCCTTTGTGGATCTTTGTGTCCTCTGTGGTTACAGCCTTTGACTTCCAATGACTGAAACTTCAAATCTAAATATCGCAGTGGTCGGCGGAGGGCCGGGCGGGTACGCGGCCGCCTTCCTCGCTGCCGATCTCGGAATGAAAGTAACGTTGATTGATCAGGAACCGAACCCTGGCGGCGTTTGTCTTTATAGGGGATGCATTCCATCCAAGGCGCTGCTGCACGTGGCGAAATTGATTGACGAATCGCGCCACGCCAAAAATTGGGGGATCGAGTTTGGCGAACCTAAGATTGATTTAGCACGATTGCGCTCGTGGAAAGAAGGAGTCGTCAAGAAGTTAACCGGCGGCTTAGGCCAACTCTCGAAGCAGCGCGCCGTTACGTATATTCAGGGCCGCGCAGCATTCGAGGACTCCAGCACTTTGCGAGTCACAAAGGTGGATGGGAGTGAACAGAGTCTGAGTTTCGACCGCATCATCATTGCAACGGGATCTCGGCCCTCAGTTATTCCGACTCTCAAACTTGACACGCCGCGAATGATGGATTCTACCAGCGCTTTGGATATCCAAGATGTCCCGAAGAGCTTACTCGTAATTGGCGGCGGATACATCGGCCTAGAGTTGGGTAGCGTGTACGCCGCTCTCGGATCGAAAGTGTCGGTGGTCGAGATGACCGCCGGGCTATTGCCGGGAGCGGATCGCGATCTAGTGCTTCCGCTTCATAAGCGAATCGAGAAATCGTTTGAAGCGATTTTTCTGAATACTACGGTCACTGCGGTCAAAGAAGAAGCAAATGGAATTCGCGTCAGTTTTGACGGAGCCGAAGTCAAAGAACGAGAGAAAGTTTTCGACAAAGTCTTGGTCTCCGTAGGGCGCAGGCCGAACTCCGAAATTCCGGGCCTTGACAAGACCGGCGTTGTCGTCAGCCAGCGCGGATTTATCCAGGTCAACAAGCAACTACAGACCGACGATTCGGCCATCTACGCAATTGGCGATGTCGTCGGCGAACCCATGCTGGCTCACAAGGCTTCGCATGAAGGACGCACCGCCGTCGAAGCCATCGCAGGACACAAAGTCGCATTCGAGCCAAACGCCATTCCAGCTGTCGTATTCACCGATCCAGAAATCGCCTGGTGCGGCCTCACCGAAACTCAGGCGCAGAAAGATAGCCGGGAAATCAAAGTCGCAAAATTCCCCTGGGCCGCTTCGGGACGAGCCATGACCATTGACCGTACGGAAGGCATGACCAAACTTCTCATTGACCCTGAAACCGAACGGGTCCTGGGTGTCGGCATCGTTGGCGCGGGCGCAGGGGAATTGATCGCCGAAGGAGTGCTGGCGATTGAGATGGGGACGCTTGCGAAAGACATGGCGCTGACAATCCATCCGCACCCGACTCTCTCCGAGACGCTGATGAATGCGGCGGAAGTTTTCTTCGGAACCAGTACCGATATATACCGGCCAAAGCGATAGCAAGCAGCCTCGATGAAAGTACGCGATGTACTCAAGCAGTTGGAACAGGACGGGTGGAGGCTGGTTCGAACTAAAGGCAGTCATCGGCAGTTTCACCATCCTAGGCGGTCGGGTACGGTTACTGTTGCTGGTCATCCGTCAGTGGACATTCCGCCCGGAACGTTGAACAATATCCTGAAGCAGGCAGGAATCAAATGAAATATCTGGTTATTTATGAGAAATCCGAAACGGGCTGGGGCGCTTATGCTCCCGACCTCCCTGGTCTCGGTGTCGCCGGCGAAACTTTGGACGAGGCGAAAAACCTGATTCGGGAGGCGATTGAATTTCACATTGAAGGTATGCGGCAGAACGGAGAAACAATCCCTTCGCCAACCGCGATAATTGAATACGTTGGAGTCTGACGTAGCAGAAATTGCTGCGCGGGTATGCCTCTTTTAGCTTTCTCTTCTTACCTTGAAATCTGGAGGCAGCGCGAAAAAACATGCCAGAATGATATTCACCGCCAGGCTGGCAGTCACGCTGACCCATGCCAGAGCGACGCATCCGAGGTAGGGCAGCGGACCGAAGGCAAACTGGCGCGTGATTCGCTCTATGGCAGCGACGTCCACATCGTGCGCCAACAAGTGCCGTTTTCGTGAAGTGGCATAGCGCCATAGTAGATTATAGAAAATAGCAATGAAGAAGAAGGTGCCATTGAAGAAAATTACCGCGAGCCGCTGATCGCCTTTTCCCAGATACATTGACAGTACGGCGGTGGGGTATGGAACGAAGGTTACTCCGAGGAGCAACAGCAGATTCAAAAGCAACAGGCCGTTATCGCATCGCCGAATGTGCGTGAAAAGACGATGGTGGTTGATCCACATGATTCCGATAAACGCGAAGCTGATGACAAAGGAAATGTAGGACGGCCACTGCCTCAAGAGTTGTGGGCCTAGCGGCCCCGCCGAAGGCATGGGCACCTTCATTTCGAGGATCAGCAGAGTAATCGCGATAGCGAACACTCCGTCAGAGAAAGCTTCGATGCGGGCGGTTTCGGTCGTCATGCCAAGGCTTTGTTGAACTTCTTAAACCACGAAGGACACTAAGGTACACGAAGGAGAGCCGTTCCTGCATATTGTCGGAACGCCATCGTGGCACTTCGAGTCCTTCAGGGTGGATAATGGATCCCATGCGTGAAGTAGTTATCGTCTCCTCTGTCCGCACTCCTGTGGGCCGCGCCTTCAAAGGCACCCTCCGAGCTACTCGTCCCGACGAGCTCGCCGCTATTGCAATCAAGGGCGCGCTCGAACGGGTTCCTCAACTCGATGCAAAGGAAATTGAAGACGTTATCCTGGGCTGCGCCATGCCCGAGGCCGAGCAGGGCATGAACGTCGCCCGCATTGCGTCTTTGCGCGCGGGATTGCCCGTTGAAATTTCAGCTATGACCATAAATCGTTTCTGCTCTTCCGGTCTCCAGGCAATTGCGATGGCGGCCGAGCGGATCATGAGCGGCGGAGCCGAGGTCATCGTTGCCGGCGGCACTGAATCCATGTCAATGATTCCGATGGGCGGACACAAAATCGCTCCCAATCCGTGGCTCGTGGATCATTATCCGGACGCGTATCTTTCTATGGGACTGACGGCTGAGCGGCTGGCGCAGAGGTTCAATATCACTCGGGAGATGGCCGACGAATTCTCTTTGCGAAGTCATCAGAAAGCGCTGGCGGCAATCCAAGCCGGAAGATTCGAAGACGAAACGGTTGCCGTGCCTGTAAGTTTCACCACTCCCAATGGGTCGAAACCAAAGCGCCAGGAAATTATTTTTAAAACCGATGAAGGACCTCGCGCAGACACGTCGCTCGAAGCATTACTGTCGCTGAAGCCTGCGTTTCACGCCAAAGGCACAGTGACTGCGGGCAATTCCTCGCAGATGTCCGATGGGGCCGCCGCCGCCGTCGTAATGTCGGGGGAGCGCGCAAAGTCTCTGGGCATCAAACCGCTGGCACGCTATGTCGCGTTCGCTACCGCAGGATACAAGCCGGAGGAAATGGGATTGGGGCCAGTGTTTGCTATTCCCAAGGCTCTAAAACTTGCCGGGATCAAGCTAGCCGACATTGATGTCATTGAATTGAACGAAGCCTTCGCCGCGCAATCGCTGGCGGTAATCAAAGAGGCTGGACTCGATCCCGAACGTGTCAACCCCAACGGCGGCGCGGTAGCTCTGGGGCATCCGCTGGGATGCACCGGTGCGAAGCTTACAGCGACCATCATTCGCGAATTAGCGAGAAGAGACGCGCGTTACGGTTTGGTGACAATGTGCGTCGGTGGCGGGATGGGTGCTGCGGGTATCTTCGAAAGGCTTTAACCACCAAGGACACTAAGGGACACGAAGGAAAGCCAAACCTTAAATCACCCGGTTCGGGTTTCCTTCGTGTCCCTTAGTGTCCTTGGTGGTTAAAGATTTTATTTCCACGCTTGTGACGGATGACCTTGCGCCCAGAACCCGCCAAATGAAAATCTCTGAGCGGAGGCACGCGCTAAATGGCCACCGCGTCTATTCGCAGACTCACATCCCAACAAGTTAGCCACGCCATCATCACTGCGGCTATGAGAGTACATACTGAACTGGGGCCAGGGTTATTAGAAAGCACCTATACCGCTTGCTTGAAGCACGAGTTGAGCAGCTCTGGGTTCGGGTCGGCTGCTCAAGTTGGATTGCCGGTCGTATATCGAGGCGTGAAGCTCGAACTCGGCTACCGCATGGATTTGGTTGTCGAGGATCTTGTGATTGTAGAGATCAAGTCCGTTGACAGCCTCTCACCAATACATCTTGCACAAATACTTTCGTACCTGAAGCTCAGTGGTAAATCGCTCGGCCTGCTTATAAACTTCAACGTGGTGCATCTTAAAGATGGCATCCGACGATTTGTGAACGGGACGGGATGGAAGTAAGCACGGGGATAGCCAGGAAGCACCAAGGTATCACGAAGAAAATCTTTTGATTTAAACCTTCGTGTTACTTAGTGTCCTTCGTGGTAAAAGAGTTCCATGGTTTCGAGTGCAATCCCAACTAACAGAATATCTGGCGGCAGCTTCCTGATCGAAGACCGCCCTCCATCCGAAGTTTTTACTCCTGAGGACTTCACCGAACAGCATCAGCTCATCGCGCAGACGGCTGAGGATTTTGCCGTTAACGAAATCGTGCCCAACATCGAGAAGATGGAGCACAAGGATTTCTCCATCACCCGCGGTCTTCTACGAAAAGCTGGAGAACTTGGACTGAGTTCATCCGAAATTCCGGAGGCGTACGGCGGAATGGAGATGGACAAAGTCACTGCCTCGATCATCGCCGATCATATTGCCAAGTATGCCGGCTTCGCTACGACTTGGGGTGGACACACCGGGATTGGCACGCTGCCGATCGTCTATTTCGGCACGGAAGAGCAGAAGAAGAAATATTTGCCCCGTCTTGCAGCGGGAGAAATTATCGGCGCGTATGCGTTGTCAGAAGCATCTTCCGGTTCGGACGCTCTCAATTGCCGCGCCCGCGCCGCATTGTCGCCTGACGGAAAGCACTATCTTCTAAACGGCGAAAAGATGTGGATCACCAACGCTGGATTCGCCGACCTTTTCACAGTGTTCGCCAAAATTGACGGCGAGAAGTTCACGGCATTCCTTGTAGAGAAAACTTTCTCTGGATTTTCGATCGGCGGCGAAGAACATAAAATGGGCATTCGCGGGTCATCCACGTGCCCGGTAATTCTCAATGACTGCAAGGTTCCGATCGAGAATGTTCTTGGCGAAATTGGCAAGGGCCACATCATCGCATTCAACATTCTGAATGTCGGACGATTCAAGCTTGGCGCGATGTGCGTTGGAGGGGCGCGCGTTTCTCTTGAAAACGCAATTGGCTATGCGAAACAGCGGAAGGCTTTCGGCAAAACAATCGCCGATTTTGGATTGGTCCGCGAAAAGATTGCGAACATGGCGGTGGGAATCTTCGCCGGCGAATCAATGGTTTTTCGCACTGTGGGCATGATGGATGCCGCGCTTTCGGAAATAGACAAAGCCGGTCCCGAAGCCGCAAAACAAACTCGCAAAGCCATCGAAGAATATGCAGTCGAGTGTTCAATCATCAAAGTCTGGGGATCGGAGATGATTGATTTCGTCGTGGACGAGACCGTGCAAATCTACGGAGGCTACGGGTTCGTCGAAGAATATCCAGCGGAACGCGCTTATCGCGACGCCCGTATCAACCGGATTTTCGAAGGAACAAATGAAATTAACCGCCTGATTATTACTGGATTCCTCCTAAAGCGCGCGACGTCCGGCCAGTTGCCACTTATGGCTGCAATTAAGAAGCTCATGGACGACGTATTATCAGGCCCATCTCAAAGTGACAGCCTCGACGGCCCGATGCCCGAAGAACGGAAACTGGTGTCCTCTGCCAAAAAGCTAACCCTGTTTGCCGCCGGGTCTGCCAGTCAGAAATACATGCAGGGGATCCAGGATCAGCAGGAAATTATGGGAGCCATTGCTGACATGGTGATCGAAACCTATGCGATGGAATCGGCAACGTTGCGTGCACAGAAAATTGCTTCCACTAAGGGCCAAGCCGCCGCTGCATTGCCCATCGCGATGACTCGTGTTTACTTGTCGCGGGCGATGGAGAAGATTGAAGCTGCGGCGAAGAAAATTATTGCCGCAGTGGCCGAGGGAGACATGCTTCGCACCCAGATGGCGATTTTGCGGCGGCTGGCGAAGCGTGAGCCATTCAATACGATTGAGCTGTCTCAGCAGATTGCAAAAAAAATGGTTGAACGCGGAAAGTACGCATTGGTATAAGGAGCGTCGTCTTTAAGTGAACGGTGGTGAGAGGGCGTTGCAGATGATCCAGAAATTGGTTCTTTCGTCATTTCTCCATCAACCAGCCGCCAAATATTCAAAGGTTCCCTTCAACTCCGTAGACAGCGCGCACCGGAGAGCTGTCCACGAACTCCGGCCGTTCGCCATTTTTCCCCGGAACTAGACTGTTGCCTTTGAGTGGACTGTTACCTCTTCGCAGCGTAGCGGCACGTTGTCAATCAACCGTGTTGTCCCAACGAAACCAGCCACGGCGGCTAGCGCTGTTTCTTTTACATCTGTGAGTGAATCAAGACTGTCAGGATGAACAATCTTCAAATAATCCAGTCGCGCAGACTCACCCGCCATGAACGCCTTCCTTCCTGCGATCATAAGGACATTGGCATTCCGTTCTCCCTGCTGAAACAATTTCTGAACTTCCATCAAGGACCTATACAGCGAAAGCGCCGCCTTGCGATCTTTGGAACTGAGGTATGCGTTCCGCGAACTCATAGCCAATCCATCAGGCTCGCGGACGATAGGACAAGCCGCAATCTCAACTGCAAAATTCAAATCTCTAACCATCCGCCGGATAATTGCAAGCTGCGCTGCATCCTTCTGCCCGAAGAATGCCATGTCAGGTTCCACGATATGAAAGAGCTTCGCAACCACCGTCGTCACGCCGCGAAAGTGACCGGGTCGCGATTGACCGCAAAGCCTGTCGCTTAGCCCTTCGACGGTAACGTGCGTTACCGCTCCCTCCGGATACATCTCTTCAACGGATGGCGCAAAAATGAAATCCACGCCTTCTTTTTTTAGCAGATCACGATCACGATCAAAATTTCGTGGATATTTCTCCAGGTCTTCATTCGGTCCGAACTGAAGGGGATTTACGAAGATAGAAGCTGCGACCGCCTCGCATTGCGCTCTTGCCGCGCGCACCAGCGACAAATGCCCGTCGTGTAGCGCGCCCATCGTTGGCACGAAACCAAGCCTCTTGCCGTCGCTCCGAATCGTGCGCGAAGCTGCCCGCACATCAGGAATAGTTCGAAAAATGTCCATCAGAAACGAAATACGTAGGGACAGCCGCCCCCGGCTGTCCGCCTTTGAATTGAGAATCAAGAGTCGTCGAGCTGCGCTCGACTTGGACGGGCGGGGGCACCCGTCCCTACACGAGCGTTGCGTTACCGCCGCATCGCACGCTTCCGTTCCAAAACCGATTCCAGAGCTGTCTTGGTTTCTTTCGGCAGATGATACGACTCCGCATCCGACGGATACTGCCGCGCCTCAACGTCTGCTTTGAATGTCCGCACTGCCTGCGTAATCATCCCTCCCGCATCCGCATACCTGCGAACAAATTTGGGTGGCTCAGAAAATGTGAGGTTTAAAATGTCATGGAAGACAAGAACCTGCCCATCGCAATCCGGGCCGGCGCCGATCCCAATCGTCGGTGTACTAACTTCGGCGGTAATCATCGCGGCGACTTCGCGCGGAATTCCTTCCAGATAAATACACGCTACGCCAGCACGGTCGAGGGCCACGGCATCCCGCATGAGCTGCTCAATATCCGTTAGCGACTTCCCCTGAACCTTGTAGCCGCCCATCAGATTTACTGACTGAGGCGTCAACCCGATATGTCCGGCGACAGGTATTTCGGCATCAATGATGCGCCGGATCAAATCAGCGCGTTTCTCTCCGCCCTCAACCTTGACCACTTCGGCGCCGTCTTTCATGAAGCGAGTCGCATTGCGCACCGCGTCTTCTGTGCTGGCGTGATAAGAGCCAAACGGCATGTCCGCGATCAGCAGCGCGTGTTTCACTCCGCGCCTCACCGCACGCACATGATGAAGCATTTCATCTACGGTGACGGAGAGAGTGTTTTCGTAACCGAGCATGGTCATGGCCAGCGAGTCGCCGACAAGAACGATGTCGATCTCTCCTTCATCAATCAGGCGCGCTGAGGGATAGTCGTACGCCGTCAGGCACGTGATCGGATCATGATGACTTTTTTTATCCCGGATGGACGCGACAGTAATTTTCTGGCGAGGCCCGCCAGTAGGCGTGAAACTCACAGTATCCTCCAGTGCCCCTCCGCATCGCGGATAGAGCCTGCACAACTTTGAGGACTAATTGTAGTCCTTAAAGACTTCGGAGGGTAATACTATGCCGTGGAGGTAATGGCTCAGTTTGAACAAATCCCTCGACGTCATCCTGAGGGACTTCAGTCCCGAAGGATCTCGCGTGCAGCGCAGTTGCTCTTGTTTAGCGCGTTTCCGACACACGCGAGATCACTCGCAAGCTCGGAATGTCGCCTCAGATTGAGGCAGAAATTCAAACTGAGCTATTATCGTCGTGGTAAGTCATTTGTATTACGTCTTACATTTTGGTAAGATACTCAGAAATGCGTACATATCGCACCTCGGTTAGTTCCAAAGGGCAGGTGGTGATTCCGGCCGAGTTGCGGGAGCGGCTCGGATTGGAAAAGGGCACGCCCGCGACCTGGAGTGAAGAGAAGGGCAAGCTCATTCTTTCCCCGATGACCGAGCGCCAACTCGACGAAATCATGGGATTCCTGAAGCCGGCGGCAGGAGCGCCGTCTATGTTCGAAGACTCATTTGTTGAACGGGAACGCGAGCGCAAACGAGAGAAGAAATGACGGTCGCGCTTTCTCGAGGAAGAACGCGGCGTTACGTCCTTGATGCCAACGCTCTCATTGGTTTTTTTGAAGATAGGCGCATCGTTGCAGAAAAAGTGCGTCATCTTCTGGGCCACGCTTTACGTCTCGATATGCCGCTGTTCATGTCAGCGATCAATTGGGGCGAAGTGTTTTACATTGCGTGGAGGCGCCACGGCGAGGTTCGGGCTCATGAATCTGAGGCGAAGCTGCAACAACTCCCAATCGCCGTAATTGCCGTGGACCGTGAACGCGCCACTCGCGCAGCAGCTCTCAAGCAAAAGCACGCATTAGGTTACGCGGACGCATTTGCCGCCGAGCTTGCCATCGAGCAGGGTGCATGGCTAGTTACAGCCGATCCCGAATTTGGGAAGCTTGGGGAGGCGTTATCCGTGTATTCGCTTCCTCGTCACGAGAAGTAGCAACTCGCTGGACGGGCGGGGACGCCCGTCCAGCTATAACACAAAGCCGCTACGCGCTGGCAGCTTCCTGGCTTCCCAACGGCAAAAAGTACTGTGTCCCCTTGATCGGCGCGGACACTTTTCGCAGCAACTCCTGCAAGTCCTGATTGCGTTCGACAAAATCAATTTCCGAAGTGTTCACAATCAGCAGATCGGAAGAAGTGTAATGAAAGAAAAAATGCTCATAGGCTTTTATCACTTCTTCCAGATAATCTTCGCTAATGGCCTTTTCCGCGGGCGCATCTTTCTTCTTTAGCCGCTTCTTCAGCACCTCTGGCGTCGCTTGCAAATAAATCACCAGATCAGGCGTGGGCAGTTGTTCTCTAAAGTAGTTATAAAAGCGGTTGTAGGTGTCGAGTTCCGTGTCGTTAAGGTTCAGACATGCGAATAGCTTGTCTTTTTCAAATATGAAATCGGTAATCACGGTTTTTTGCGAGCGGGCGCCAAGATCGAGCGCCCGCAACTGTTCAAAACGCCGGATAAGAAATGCGAACTGCGCCTGAAAGCCAGCGCCTCTCTCGCCATCATAAAAAGCACGAAGAAACGGGTTGTCTTCCGGCTCCGTTACCCGTTGGGCATTCAGGCGCTCCGCCAGAATGCGCGCCAGCGTGCTCTTTCCAACCCGGATCGGACCTTCGATTGCAATATAGCGGGGTAGTTCAAAAAGATTGGACATGTTTTCGAGGGCTTAACTTAGACATCGCAGGATATCCCGCCACAGCCCTCAACGCAATTGAGGGAAGAGTTAACAGACAGGACCGCAGATTGAATTGTGTGATAAAAATTTGCCACGCTGGTTGGGCAAGGCAAAACTCCGGTTCGCGCAGCTGCCGAAGAACCAGATCGCTAGTGTTTGCAGATTCTACCTCGAATGTTGACTTCTTGTCCCATCAAGTACGAGTTTACTGCTGGGTCTTCAAGCACGATGTAATCCACAACGCAAAAGAAGTCGTCCTTCAGATTGCTTGCCAATGCCTCATTCCGACTGAGGGCAACGCCTAAAGCCTTGAAGTTGACATGCTGGGAGCCGTTCGGGTCCTCTATTCTCATGTTGAAATTCGTGGGTGATGGTTCCACTGTGAGATAAATCCAGTGACGCTGGTCCAGCGCGGTGTCATCCCACCATTTGCCGATGCTCACAGTAAGACCAACAGCGACTTCCTTGTGCCCGGTTTGCAAAGTGGCAAAGTATACAGCGTAAGCGTCATTGTCTCGCTTGATGAACCCCACGACACTCTTGTATTGCTCTCCACAGCAAGAGCACGCCTTATTGGAGATCTCCTCGCCCAGTTCCAACGAAAACATTCACCCCATCCTTCAACTACAACCATCTCTGCAAAACTGGGGGAAGACACTAAGACGATTGCGCTTCACCGGCATAGCAATCATGCGATCCCACGCACCCCCAGCCTGGTTCGCAACCTCCAACTTACTGAAACCCGCCCAAATCCGCCGCGGCAGAATCAATGATTGCCGCCTCGTTTTCGAGCACTTTGGCGACACGCAAGATTTCCGTGTCAGCCTCCTGCCAGTGGCGCTGCTCGATGGCCTCGCGAATCCCGGGCATAGTCTTAGGCGCATATCCCGAATACACGCCCGGAGCGTAAATCATGTGCTTGTACCAGGGGCGGCGCGGCAGGCCGGCTGGATCGATAAGGCCGCGTTCGCTATGGATCAGTTTCTGGTTCAGCGCATCCATTTGCGCTTCGCTCGCGGAAAATCCCGAGGCCTCGGCCTTGTCGAAGGCGGTCTTGTAATGCTCTGCACTTTTGCTGAGCACATCGAGAGCATTCTCGAGCGGAGCAAAATTCAGGTGTGGAGGAATGTCCTCCGGCGGTGGAGCTATGGTCGGTTTGCGCGGATCGAAAGCGGCAGAAAATGCGCCTTCCTTCAATTCCTCGGCCCGTTCGCGAGATTCATCCTGCTTATCTCGCAAGAGCTTTTGCAGATCTTTGGTGTACTTTTGCATAGTGTCGGCGAGATCGGTGAATTGATACGGCAATATATCGGCGTCGGCCATCCGCATGACGGCCGTGCCAATGGTCTGCGAGAGCGCGACACCGTAAGTAAAGTTCGTATCGGAAAAATGGGTATACCAATAGAAGTCGTCGTAAACGGAGTGGTAGATTCCTCCGTCGTCCTCGCCCTGGTAATAGAGATTCAGGGACGCAATGCCGAGATGGTCAATAAAAGTTGTGTAGTCGGAACCGGAACCGAGCGCACCCATGCGCAAGTCAGGCCTCTGGCGCAGCTCTTTGCGTTCTTCGTCGGATTTGGCCTCGGTAATCCCCGCCAGGCGCTCGCGCTCAAACACCGAGAGTTTGCTCTCCGGATCCTCAATGTTCCGAGCCACCTCATTCATGAAGTGTTCAAGCGAGTGAGATCCCTCCATGGCGAGATAGCCGCGATCGTTGCCATCGCTATTGATGTATATGGCGGCATGCTCTTGTAGCTCACGGCCGTGGGTTTCAGCCCAGGCGGTTGAACCTAACAACATGGGCTCTTCCCCATCCCACGCGCAGTAAATAATTGTGCGCTTGGGCTTCCACCCCTGCTTCAGCAGTTCGCCAAAACTTCGCGCTTCTTCCAGCAAAGTCATCTGACCAGAAATAGGATCCTCTGCGCCATTCACCCAAGCGTCGTGATGGTTGCCGCGCACCACCCACTGATCGGGCTCGCCGGTTCCTGGAATGCGGGCGATAACATCGTTCACTTCTTTGATGTCCCAATTGGATTCGATCACCAAGTGCACTTTGGAAATGCCGGGGCCGACGTGGTAGGTAATGGGCAAGCCGCCACGCCATTCTTCCGGCGCAAGCGGACCGCTGAGTGCGGCAAGCAGCGGCTGGGCATCGCCGTAAGAAATTGGCAGAGTTGGAATTTTAGTAATGCTGGGAGCGTTGTCCTTGGTCATGTGGGGCGCATTGGGATCACCCCGGTCAGGAGTGAGAGGATCGCCCGGATACGCAGACGCAAAATCCAATACGCTTCCGCGCTGAACACCCTGATCGGGACGCATCGCCCCTTTAGGAAAAACGTCGCCACCAAAGTATCCATCATCTTTCGGATCGGAGTAGATGAGGCATCCGACTGCGCCGTGTTCCGCCGCAACCTTAGGCTTGATGCCGCGCCATGAGTGTCCGTAGCGCGCAATCACAATGGCCCCCTTCACCGAAACGCCAAGCCGGCCAAGGCGGTCATAATCGTCGGGCACGCCGTAGTTCACGTACACGAGCGGCGCGGTTACGTCCCCATCGCGGGAGTAAGCGTTGTAAGTGGGAAGCTGCTCGTCTTTCTGGTTGGAGGTAGGATCTTCCGCGAACGCCGGTTCCTGCAATTTGGCCGTGTAGTGTGTGGGCTCTAATAGCTCGACCAATCGCCGTTTGGGCGTGGGGAAAAGTACTTTGAAAGTTTCGATCTTGGCGTCGAGCCCCCACTCTTTGAATTTCGAGAGAATCCATTCGGCGTTCTGCTTATCGTAGGCAGACCCCACGTGATGAGGACGGGCGCTCAGCAACTGCATATACTGGCGCTGCCTCTCGGGATCGGGAAGGGCGCGGAATTTGCTCTCCCATTCGCGCTCGATTCGCGCATGCGGCATTGAAAATCCGTCAAGAGGAGCATCGGCCTTAGGTTCAGACCAGTCTGCGTTCGCTGGGATTAGAAATACTCCGATGACAAACAGGGCAAGGACTGATCGCCGCATGGGCCTCCTGAAATTGATGAGAAGACAATTTACAACTGGACACAGGAGTATGCCACAAAACTCTGAATGAGGAAGCTATTGGCAATGAGCGCAATTGCGACTTTCTCGATAACCACTCGGGCAGCGTCCTGGGCTAGCATCTGTCGTCCGTCCGGGATTGGTTTGTGGTTGCTTTGGTGCGTCTTCGGCGTACGAAACGTTGTTTGGAAGTTTGACCTACATTCTCTTTTGGACGACGGTGGTGCTGACGGTATGCCTCCCACCCTTCGCAAAACCGGCGAAGGACGGGGCATCCCCAGTTGGACGGCGCTGGCGAGATCAAAACCTAGCGAAGGCTTTGCCACCCGCTTGGACTGCACTTCCTATTCTTGCCTTCGTTTTCTGGGAAAGGCATCGTTAGGATGGAGTAAAAGAATCACGCGGCCTGCGCGTCGCGTTTTTTATTGGGGAGTGAATTTATAAGAAAGAATCCATGAAAAATAAGGGAATGAAGATCAAACACCCCAAACAACGGGGTGAATGGGCGGAGCTGCGTTTTATGACTCGGGCGGCGGAAGAGGGATTGCAAGTCAGCAAGCCTTATGGAGAAATGGCGCGATATGACTTTATTGTGGAGCATGGAGCGCGATGTGTGCGGGTGCAGGTGAAGTCCACGATGTTCAAGGATCGCGGAGGTTACTCGTGTTCGGTACGGGGCAGCCGAGGTCCGTACAAGGGCGATGCGTTCGATTTCCTGGCGGCGTATCTGATTCCGGAAGATTTGTGGTACATCATTCCGGCGGCGAAGTTTCGGATGCAGGGGAGTATTGCGCTGTATCCAAGGCTGAAGAAGTCAAAATATAAGCCGTACTTGGAAGCATGGCATCTGCTGCTGGGGATACCGGGGGTGGTTGCGCGGATAGAGGCGTGTGGGCTGATGCGGCCGGACGGCTTGTCCTGCATTGCGATGTGAAGAAGCGAGAATGTTGGGCCCTTCGTGGGCAGGGGCGCTAACGGGACGTTCTATTCATAGCGCAGGCTCTCGACTGGGTCCAGCTTTGCGGCTCTGGTGGCGGGGAGGGTACCGAAGAGGATGCCTACGAGCGACGAGACTACGATGGCGATAATCGCGGACAATCCAGAGATCGGAATTCGATATTCGGTCAAAAAGCGGACAGAATATGGGATGGCTAATCCGATAACGACGCCGATCAGCCCTCCGCCCACCGAGATCAAAATAGCTTCCGACAAGAATTGGACAAGAATCTCACGGCGGGTGGCGCCGAGGGCTTTGCGAATTCCAATCTCGCGAATTCGGGCACTGACCGTCGCCAACATGATGTTCATAATGCCGATCCCGCTTACTAGAAGCACGATTGCCGCGACGGCTAACAGCACCATGGTTAACGCATTGGTGGTTCTTTCAGCTACGGCGACAAGCTGGGTGAGGTTCGTGACGTCGTATACAGACTCGGCGCGATGGCGGCTTTTTATGACTCGCCTGATTTGATCCGTTGCCGGGCCCACCATGGAAGGGTCAGCCATCGAAAAGTAGATCTGCTTCACCGTCGGTGTGTCGGTGAAATATCGCGCAACCGTATACGGGATGACGATCGTATTGTCGGTGACTTCGGATTGTCCGAAAGTGTTGACGCGTTCTTTGAACGTGCCGATCACGGTGAATGGCAATCCGGTGAGCCGGATCACTTTGCCGATTGCGTTTTCCGGCGAGCCGTAAATTTCGCGAGCCATCGTTTCAGTAATCACGGTGACTTTATTGTGGGCCTGCTCATCTTCGTGATCGAAAAATCTGCCGGAAAGAACGACGAGGTTTCGCACGGTGAGGTAGTCGGGATAGACGCCCAGAATCTGGATATCGCGTTCCTTTCCGTTGCCAATCGGGATGCGGTCGCCAAGAGGAACTACGGGCGACGCAGCGACGATGCCGGGAACATCCCGCACGGCTGCGGTCATGTCGTCGAGACTGAGCGGGTCGGGCGCGGAGTTGGTGATGGGCTGGCCGCCTCCCTCGTACTCGGCATAAATAAGGTTCGCGCCGATGGATTGAATCTGATTTAAAACATACTGCCTGCCGGTCATTCCGATGGTCACAACGAGGATAAGGGAGGCTGTGCCGATCACCATTCCCAGGCCCGTCAGGGCAAAGCGTACCTTGTTGCTGCAAAAGGTGTCGTACGCGAAACTCACGATCTCGCTGAAGACTAAGGTAGGCTTGTGACGGGATATGGCAGGCGCGGTCGTTGTTGTAACCATGTTGAAATTAGATGCTACGTGGGATTGGTTGGAGTCGCAATCCGCGAGCCGGCGCTTTTGTGAAAGCAAGAAGGAAAGCCCGGAGTCCCCGAGGCTGTCCTAAGACCCTCCCGGTTAGAAGGGTGTGTTACTGGAATAAGCGTACCGATTGCGAGTTTCAGGATTGTTACGCGATCATAATTTTTGGTGAATTTAAGCTGGCTACAACTGGACGGGCGGGGATGCCCGTCTCTCCATCGCAATCTCCCTACACAAGGGAAGCCTAGGGAGATCGTAACCCCCGGAGTCATTCAAGTAGTAATCCAAAAGCACGGGAGGGAGCAAGCAAAGTTGTAAAGGGAAACTGGGTTGA
>Ga0208849_1001517_pt1 | contig 15800 bp, 15 predicted proteins | sample NGESurdeep072012_10_FD_184470 | JGI IMG/M metagenome (GOLD analysis project Ga0208849, IMG submission 184470) | Arctic peat soil microbial communities from Barrow, Alaska - NGEE Surface sample 53-3 deep-072012 (SPAdes) | ecosystem: Environmental > Terrestrial > Soil > Wetlands > Peat ...
GATTGCCTCGACCAGTGCGTTGCCGGCGTCGATGTTGACGCCGGAATCGGCATACGAGACGGGACGGAGCGGGCGACGCGCCTCGGTGGTCATGGGATTCGGGTGCCTCCTGGCGGGCGCATCCAAACGGCAACGACGGTTGAAATGCAAGTCGGCGAAGGGTGCCGGCGCTTGGCATTCTGCCGCGACGGTGCCATTTCTAGAACCGATCGCGCCCGGTCGCCCGGAAGCTCAAAAGAGGGCGTTTGGCCGATCGAGGAGACGCGCGGGCTTTGACCCTTCCCAATCTCATTACGATCGGACGGCTGCTGCTCGTCCCGCTGATCATCTGGTTGATCGTGGCCGACCAGCCGCTGGGGGCGTTCTCCGTTCTGATCGTGGCCGGAGTCAGCGACGCGGTCGACGGGTTCATTGCCCGCCAGTTCGACCTGCGCTCCGATCTCGGCACCTATCTAGACCCGATCGCCGACAAGGCGATGCTGGTGTCGATCTACATCACGCTGGCGGTCGTGCTGGCGATACCCGTCTGGCTTACCATCCTCATCGTCAGCCGCGACGTCCTCATTGTCGGCGCGGTGGTGCTGTCGTGGATGCTGGGCGAGCCGACTTCGGTGCAGCCGCTGCGCATCTCGAAAGTGAATACTACGCTGCAGATCATTCTTGCGGCCGTGGTGCTCGGTGACCTTGCCTTTACGGTCGACCTCGGCAGGGTGCGCGAGGTGCTGGTTTACGTGGTCGCGTTCCTGACGGTCGTCTCGGCGGCAATCTACCTGGTCGAATGGGTGCGTCACATGGGCAGCGGCGCGGCGGCCTCCACCGACACCACCGGCCCGCGGGATCGCGGCCCATGATGAGCCATCGCCAGAAGGCGGCGGCATTCTGGCTGGGCGGGCTGCTGCTCGTTCTAATCCTGCTGGTCGTCTTCCGGCAGATACTGCTGCCGTTCATCGCCGGGGCGGCGTTTGCCTATGCGCTCCATCCGGCGGCCGACTGGCTGGAGAGACGGGGCCTGTCCCGTTTCGCCGCCGCCGGTGCGATCCTCGCCGTGCTCGCCGTCCTGATCGTGGCGATTTTGATCCTGCTGGTCCCGCTCCTCGTCAACCAGATGATCGAGCTGCTTCGCGGCCTGCCCGGTTACCTGACGCGGCTGGAGCAGATGTTTGGTGCTTCCCTCGACAGCGAATGGGCGCGCTTTCTCGGCATCGACGCTGAAAGCATCCGGACCGCGATCGCAGCGTTTACCAGCCAAGGAGTCGGAATTGCGACTACGCTCATCGGCTCGCTGTGGACAGGCGGGTGGGCAATTGTCGACATTGTATCTTTGCTGGTGGTGACGCCGTTCATTACCTTCTATCTGCTGCGCGACTGGCACCAGATGATCGCCCGCGTCGATAGGCTGCTGCCCCGCGACCAGGCGGAGGAAATCCGCCGGCTCGGCCGGGACATCGACCATAAGGTGTCGGCGTTCGTGCGCGGCCAGCTTCTCGTCGGGCTGCTGCTCGGCATTTTCTACGCAATCATGCTGGTGGCGATCGGCTTGAACTACGGGCTGCTGATCGGGCTAAGCGCCGGCATCCTGAGCTTCATTCCCTACCTTGGCTTCACCGTCGGCTTCGCCGTGTCGATCATCATCGCCATCGTGCAGTTCTGGCCGGATTGGCCGTGGCTGCTGGCGGTCGTGCTGGTGTTCTCGGTCGGCGAGTTGCTGGAAGGCTACATCCTGCAACCAAGGCTCATTGGCCGAAACGTCGGGCTGCACCCGGTCTGGCTGATCTTCTCGCTGTTCGCCTTCGGCCTGCTGTTCGGCTTCGTCGGCCTGCTGATTGCGATTCCGCTGGGCGCTGCGATCGGCGTGATCCTGCGTTTCGGCATCGAGCGCTACCAGGCGAGTACGCTCTATCGGGGAACCGGTCCGATGGACGTCCTGTGAGGGGCCCTGTGCCGGCAGGACGCCAGCTGCCGCTGACGCTGCCACATCGCGCGGCCATGACGCGCGCGGATTTTCTGGTCGGCGCCGCCAATGCCCGCGCTATCGAGCTGGTCGACGGATGGCCGGCATGGCCGGCGCCGGTGGTGCTGCTTGCGGGCCCGGCGGGTTCCGGCAAGAGCCACATCGTCGAGATCTGGCGCGAGGCGAGCGGCGCTGCCGTCATCGATGCGGCCGGTCTCGACGATCATGCGGTTGCCCCCCTGGTGGCGGAGGGCGCCGTGGCGGTCGAGAACCTTCACGTTGGCCCGATCGATGAGCCGGCGCTGTTTCATCTCGTGAACCTTGCCGGCGAGAGGGGGACACCGCTGTTGCTGACCAGCCGGGCCGCCGCTTCAGCGCTGCCCATCGGGCTTGCCGATCTCGCCTCGCGGCTGCGGGCGGCGCGGCCGGTGGAACTCGGCGAGCCGGACGATGCACTGCTCAGCGCGCTTCTGGTAAAGTTGTTCGCCGACCGCCAGCTGATCGTGGACAGCGGCCTGGTCGACTACATCGCAGTCCGCATGGAGCGGTCGCTGGAGGCCGCTAACGCACTGGTCGACGAGCTCGACCGCGAGGCGCTGGCAGCCGGGGGAGCGGTCACCCGCAAGCTTGCTGCCGCGGCGCTGGCGCGCGTTTTCGACCGGCAATCCGACGATCTTGAATAGTATTCGGCGTGGCGGAAACGGCGTTTCGCATTGAAGTTGACCTCGGCGAGGCGGTCGAGGTCGGGCGGACGCCGTATGGCGGGCGGCGGGTGGTTGAGATCCTGGCAGGGCGCGTGAGCGGGGCGCGCCGCGCCGGCATCGTTGTTTCCGGCGGCGCCGACTGGCAGATCCTGCGCGAGGACGGCGTGACCGACATTCAGGCCCGCTATGTGATCAAGACTGATCACGGCGCGCATGTGCTGGTGCGCAGCGAGGGCCTGCGCCACGGGCCGCCGGGAGTGCTTGACAGGATCGCCGCCGGGGAAGCGGTCGACTACTCGCTTTACTATTTTCGCACGGTCTTGCGGTTCGAGGCGGCGGCGTCCGAGCTGCAATGGATGAATCGATCGATTTTTGTCGGCCTGGGAAAGCGCGAGCCCCGGTCCGTCAGTCTCGAGGTCCATGAACTGCTTTAGGCAGGAACCTGCCGAATGCCGGGTGCCGGGGCTTTGTTGCCCTTAGAAACAAGGACCTAAAAAGGGTTGGCGAAATCGTCATATTTCGCGTTTAGGGCTATATTTCCCCTATGGATTCCGCCAAAGCGTTGCCAGTCATGGACCAGAAGAGTTCGATCATTTCCGCCGACAATGCGGGCCCCGATGAGACCGGCCGCGCAACGGCGCGGCTGCGGCAGCGTCCCGACCGGTTCATCAACCGGGAACTCTCGTGGCTGCATTTCAATCGGCGGGTTCTCGAAGAGGCTACCAACCAGCGCCACCCGGTGCTGGAGCGGCTGCGCTTCCTGTCGATCTCGGCCAACAACCTCGACGAATTCTTCATGGTGCGCGTCGCCGGCCTGAAGGGCCAGCAGCGGCTCGGCATTGCCATGATCTCCGACGACGGCCAATCGCTGAGCGAGCAGCTCGCCCATATCGGCGAGGCGGTGACGGCGCTTGCCAACGATCAGCAGGAAGTGTGGGGCACGCTGCTGCCGGCGCTTGGCGAGGCCGGCATCATGCTGATCGACGCGAAGGATCTCGCCGACGACGAGCGCAAGTGGTTGGAGGCGCATTTCCTCGACGCGATCTTCCCGGTATTGACGCCGCTTGCCATCGATCCTGCCCATCCGTTCCCGTTCATCCCGAACCTCGGGCTGACCGTTGCCCTGCAACTCACGCGCAAGACCAGCGGCCAGCACATGACGGCGCTGCTGCGCATCCCCGGCACGCTCGACCGTTTCGTGCGCCTGCCTTCCGCCGATGCCGCGCTCGACCGCTTCATCAGTCTCGATCAGGCGGTGACGCTGTTCGTCGGGCGGCTTTTCCCGGGATACACCGTGCAGGGCATGGGCGCGTTCCGCGTCGTGCGCGACTCGGACATCGAACTGGAGGAAGAGGCCGAAGACCTGGTGCGCTTCTTCGAGAGCGCGCTGAAGCGGCGGCGTCGCGGTTCGGTCATTCGGCTTGAGATCGATGCGGCGATGCCGGAGAGCCTCCGCCAGATCGTGGCGGAAGCGCTGTCGGTTTCCGGCGACGAGATTTTCCTCGGCCACGGCCTGCTGGCGCTCAACGACCTTTCCCAGATCGCCGGCATCGACCGGCCGGCGCTGAAGTTCCCGGCCTACACGCCGCGCTTCCCCGAGCGCATCCGCGAGCATAACGGCGACTGCTTCGCCGCCATCCGGGAGAAGGATCTCATCGTCCATCATCCGTACGAATCGTTCGACGTGGTGGTGCAGTTTCTGCGCCAGGCGGCGTCTGATCCGGACGTGGTGGCAATCAAGCAGACGCTCTATCGCACCTCGAACGACTCGCCGATCGTGCGGGCGCTGGCCGAGGCGGCCGAAGCCGGCAAGACCGTGACCGCCGTCGTCGAGTTGAAGGCGCGCTTCGACGAGGCGGCCAACATCAAGTGGGCGCGCGACCTGGAGCGGGCCGGCGTGCAGGTGGTTTACGGCTTCATCGAACTGAAGACCCACGCCAAGCTGTCGCTGGTGGTGCGCCGCGAGACCGGTCAACTCGCCAGCTATGTCCACATCGGCACGGGCAACTATCATCCGGTAACGGCGCGTCTCTATACCGACCTGTCGTTTTTTTCGGCCGATCCTGCGATCTCGCGTGATGTCGGACGCATCTTCAACTACATCACCGGGTACTCCGAGCCGACAACGCTGGAGCGCATGGCGGTGTCGCCGCTGACGCTCAGGGCGCGCATCCTCGAGCTGATAGCGGGCGAGGTCGCGCACGCCAAGGCCGGCCGCCCCGGCCAGATCTGGATGAAGCTGAATGCGCTCGTCGATGCGCAGATCATCGATGCGCTCTACGATGCCAGCCAGTCGGGCGTCGACATCGATCTGGTCGTGCGCGGCATCTGCTGCCTGCGGCCGGGCATCGCCGGTCTTTCCGAGCGCATCCGGGTCAAGTCGATCGTCGGGCGGTTCCTTGAGCACGCGCGCATCTTCTGCTTCGGCAACGGCTTCGGCCTGCCTTCTGACGAGGCAATGGTCTATATCGCCTCCGCCGACATGATGCCGCGCAACCTCGATCGCCGGGTGGAAGCGATGGTGCCGATCCTCAATCCGACGGTGCACGAACAGGTGCTCGGCCAGATCATGGTCGCCAATTTTTCCGACAACCAGCAGAGCTGGCGCGAGCTTTCCGACGGCAGCACGGTACGCATCAAGCCGGCGAAGGGCGAGGCGCCCTTCAACGCCCACGAATACTTCATGACGAATCCCAGTCTCTCGGGTCGTGGCAAGTCGCTGAAGACCGATCCGCCCAAACCGCTGCGGCGTCGCGTGAAGGATGCCTGAGCGCCCGCGGAGGCCGGCGGCTGACGGCAAGCCGGAAGATGCGCCGGGGCGGATCCTCAACGGCGGCCCGGTTGCCATTGTCGACATCGGCTCGAACTCGGTCCGTCTGGTCGTCTACGAGCATCTCGGGCGTGCGGCGACGCCGCTGTTCAACGAGAAGGAACTGTGCGGCCTCGGGCGCGGGGTTGCCGCCCGCGGCCGTCTCGACCCGGAGGCCATCGCCGCGGCGCTCACCGCCATTCGCCGTTTCGTCGCGCTCACCGATCAGATGCGCGCCGCGTCCCTGCATGTTCTGGCCACGGCGGCGGTCCGCGAGGCCTCCAACGGCGGCGAATTCATAGCGGCGGTCGAGGCGGTCGCCCGCGTCGGCGTGGCGACGCTGACCGGCGGCGAGGAGGCGCGACTGTCGGCGCTGGGCATACTCTCCGGATTCGACCGGCCCGACGGGGTTGTGGGCGATCTCGGCGGCGGTAGCCTTGAGGTGGTCGATATCAACGGGTCGAAGATCGGCGATGGCGAGACTTTTCCCGTGGGTGGGCTGCGGCTGGAGGGGTCGTCCGACCGCTCGCTGAAGAAGGCCGAGAAAATCGTCAGCGAGGCGCTGGCCGGATCGAAGGTCCTGGCCAAGGCCGGCAAGCGGCCGTTCTATGCCATCGGGGGCACCTGGCGTTCGCTGGCGCGGCTGCATATGCGGCAGGCGGGCTATCCCCTCCACGTCATGCACAACTACGTCATGGCGTCCGGCGAAGCGGCAGACTTCTGCCGCATGGTCGTTCGCCGGGACATCGATTCGATCGACTCGATCGAGGTTGTCTCGCGCAATCGCCGGGCGCTCCTGCCGTACGGGGCGGTCGTGCTCGAGCAAGTCATCGCGACGATGAAGCCCTCATCGATCGTGATGTCGGCGTTGGGACTGCGCGAGGGGCTCCTCTACGATCTTCTCGATACGAAGGAGAAAGCGCGCGACCCGCTGATCGTGGCGTGCGAGGAGCTGGCCTATCTGCGCTCGCGCTCGCCCCGGCATGTCGCCGAACTCGGACCCTGGTCGGACATGGCTCTCAAGGCGATCGGCCTCGACGAGACACCCGAGGAAGTGCGCCTGCGCCATGCTGCTTGCCTCCTCGCCGATATCCACTGGCGGGTCCATCCTGAATATCGCGGCGAGCAGAGCCTGAACCTGATCGCGAACGCGGCCTTCATCGGCATCGACCACCCGGGAAGGGCCTACCTGGCGCTCGCCAACTTCTATCGCCACGAGGGGCTGATCGATGAGGTGCTGTCGCCGCGCATCCGTGAACTGGCCTCGACCCGCCTGATGGAACGAGCGCGGGCGCTCGGGGCGACGCTGCGCGTGGCGCACCTGATCTCCGGAGCAATGCCGGATATCGTACAGCGCACCCGGCTCGAGGCCAAAGGCAAGACGCTGACGCTGGTATTGCCCGCCGATCTGGCCCCGCTTGGCGGGGCGAGAGTGCTGCGCCGGCTGGGGCAACTGGGGAAGATCGCCGGACTGGAGCCGGCGATCGTGGCGGAATAGGCGGGTTTGATTTTGTCGGGAACCTTCCGGCCGCCGCTCCATCTAAGGGGATATGCCCCGTGTCGGAAGCCCTGCCGATGCGTAGCCAAATCGCAGAATCCCTGGATTTCGGCGACCAGGCCACCCTGATTGCCGGCGCCGTCCGCAAGGATGAGGCGGCCGTTCGTGCCATCGTGCGCCTGCACAACCAGCGACTCTACCGGATCGCTCGCAGCGTGTTGCGCAATGACAGCGAGGCCGAAGACGCGGTTCAGCAGGCGTATATCCATGCTTTCACCCACCTTGCCGCATTTCGTGGTGACTCGAAGCTCAGCACCTGGCTGTCGCGCATTGTGCTGAATGAGGCGCTCGGACGACTGCGGAAGCGGGAGTCCACAGTCGACATCGATGCGCCCGATATCGAGAGGGAGCTTCAGGCACAGGTGATCCGCTTCCCGGCCGCAAATGCCTTCGCCGATCCCGAGCGAACGCTGGCGCAGCGGCAGGTGCAGATTCTTTTGGAGCGGGCGATTGACGACCTTCCCGAGCCCTTCCGATTGGTGCTCGTGGCGCGCGTCGTCGAGGAGATGAGCGTTCATGAAACTGCCGACCTGTTGGGGCTTCAGCCCGCAACCGTGAAGACGCGCCTCCACCGCGCGCGTGCTGCGGTGAAGCAGGCGCTCGAAGCGCAACTCGGACCGGCGTTGACCAGCGCCTATCCGTTTATGGGGCGTCGCTGCGAACGCATCGCTGATGTGGTGGTCGCGGGTCTCGCCAGGCTCTGAAGGGAACCTTTTTCAGTTCCGGTGATCCAATGGACACGCGAGGCATCCCGCCTCGGATGCCGAAGGATGAAACCAATGCTCATCAAACTTGGTGCCGTGATCGCAGCCCTGCTGATGATTTCGGGCGCAGCGGCCGCGGCCGATCTTACCGATCCGCAGATTGCTCACATTGCCTACACCGCCGGTGTCATCGACATCAACGCGGCAAATCTCGCACTGAAGAAGTCGAAGAATGCCGAGGTGCGCGCCTTCGCTGAAAACATGGTAGCCGACCACACGGCGGTTAACGATCAGGCGCTGGCGCTGCTGAAGAAGCTCAACGTCGCGCCGGAAGACAACGACACCAGCAAGGCGCTCGTTGCCGGCGCCGCCGCGAAGGCGGCAGAACTCGGCGCGCTGAACGGGGCGGCTTTCGACAAGGCCTACGTTGCGAACGAGGTCGCTTACCACAAGACCGTCAACGGCGCGCTCGAAGGCACGCTGATCCCGGCGACCAGCAACGCCGAGCTCAAGGCGCTGCTCCAGACGGGGCTCAAGATATTCCAGGGCCATCAGCAGCATGCCGAGCATCTTGCCATGACGGTGAAATGAGCGGCCGTCCGTTCATGGCTCTGCGCACCGCAATAGTCGCGCTGGCTCTGGCTGCTTCGGCGGCCTCCGCCAGCGCCGCCGAGAACATCGCCGTCACCGTGAAGGGGATGGCGTTCTCGCCAGCAAAGATCGAAGCGCACGTGGGCGACACGATCGAATGGACCAACGGAGATTTCGTCACCCACACCGCGACGGCGACCGACAAGTCCTGGGATGTGGTCGTGCCGGCTGGCAAGAGCGGCACGCTCCTGCTGATCAAGGACGGCACGGTCGATTACTTCTGCCGCTTTCATCCGATGATGAAGGGCACGATCACCGTGGCGAAGTAGCCGCGACTACTTCTCTATCGCCACGACATGATTGTGGTCGACAGCCAGCGCCAGCTTGCCGCGTTTCAGGCGAAGCGCCGTCTCGCCGAAGAGTTCGCGGCGCCAGCCGGTCAGCGCCGGCACTTCGGCGGCATCGTCGGCAGCAATTGCCTCAAGGTCGTCGACGGTGGCGATGATCTTCGAGGCGACGCCGTGGCTTTCGCTGATCATCTTGAGCAGCACCTTGAGCAGATCGACGGCGGCGCCGTTGCCGTTGGTCGGCGGGCGGTGCTTGGGAACCTTGGGCAACTGGTCGCGCGGCAGGTCGAGGGCGTGGCGGACGGCGCCAAGGATTTCCTCGGCGGCGCGCGAGCGCTCGAAGCCGCGCGGAATGGTGCGCAGTTGGCCCAAGGCGGCGGCGGTGGTCGGCTGCTGGGCGGCGATCTCGTAGATGGCGTCGTCCTTGAGGACGCGGCCGCGCGGGACGTCGCGGGACTGCGCCTCGCGCTCGCGCCAGGCGGCGATGCCCTGCAGGACCGCCAGCTCCGAGGGCTTGCGGACGCGGAGCTTCAGCCGCTTCCAGGCGAGTTCCGGCTCCATCTGGTAGGTGTCGGGCGAGGTGAGGACCTCCATTTCCTCGCGCACCCATTCGGTGCGGTTCTGCTCGGCAAGACGCTGGGCGAGGGCGGTGTAAACGTCGCGGAGGTGGGTGACGTCAGCGAGCGCGTATTCCGTCTGGCGCTCGGACAGCGGCCGGCGGCTCCAGTCGGTGAAGCGGGAGGATTTGTCGATCTTCTCGCCGGTCAGCCGCTGGACGAGCTGGTCGTAGCTGATCGAGTCGCCAAAGCCGCAGACCATGGCCGCGACCTGCGTGTCGAAGACGGGGTGGGGGATCAGGCCGCCGAGATGGAAGACGATTTCGATGTCCTGGCGGGCAGCGTGAAAAACCTTGATGATTTTCTCATTCTTCATCAGCTTGAAGAATGGATCGAGCTCGAGGTCGGGTGACATGGCGTCGATCATGACCGCCTCGTCCGGGCTCGCCACCTGGATGACGCAGAGCTTCGGCCAGTAGGTCGTTTCCCGCATAAATTCCGTATCGACGGTGATGCTGTCGAATCGCGCAAAACGCTTGGCTGCGGCCGCCAGTTCCGCGGTCGTCGTGATGATTGTCATGCCCTCTTCATAGCCCGCGATCCGCCCCTTGTCGCTATCGCGGGACCAGCGAGGGCGCGAAATTTTGACTCATCCTGAGCGTTTCTAGTTGGGGCTTGTTACCGATCGGCCACACCCCCTCCGGAAAGCGCGGCATCCTTGACAACGACCGATGCGCATGCGCTTTTCCGCCCGCCTGAACGGCGATTTTCGGCTCCGATTCCGGCCTTTTCCAAGGTATTTCCATGCACCGCTATCGTAGCCATACCTGCGGCGCGTTGCGCGCGGCGAACGTCGGCGAGACGGTCCGCTTGTCGGGCTGGGTCCACCGCGTACGCGACCACGGCGGGTTGCTGTTCATCGACCTCCGCGACCATTACGGGCTCACCCAGGTGGTTGCCGATCCGGACAGTCCGGCGTTCAAGGTCGCCGAGACGGTGCGTTCGGAATGGGTGATCTGCGTCGACGGCAAGGTGCGCACGCGGCCGGCGGGAACGGAGAATACCGAGCTGCCGACCGGCGCGGTCGAGGTATTCGCTAGCGGCATCGAGGTGCTGAGCGCGGCAGCGGAATTGCCGCTGCCGGTGTTCGGCGACGCGGAATATCCGGAAGAGACGCGGCTCAAGTACCGCTTCCTCGATCTTCGCCGCGACAAGCTGCACCGGAACATCGTGCGCCGGGCGGAGATCATCTCGTCGATCCGCCGCCGGATGACGGGGGCAGGCTTCTTCGAGTTCCAGACGCCAATCCTGACCGCGTCGTCGCCGGAAGGGGCGCGCGACTTCCTGGTGCCGTCGCGGCTGCATCCGGGCAAGTTCTACGCGCTGCCGCAGGCGCCGCAGCAATTCAAGCAGCTCACCATGATCGCCGGCTTCGACCGATACTTCCAGATCGCGCCGTGCTTCCGCGACGAGGACGCGCGTGCTGACCGATCGCCGGGCGAGTTCTACCAGCTCGACATCGAGATGAGTTTCGTCGTGCAGGAGGACGTGTTCCAGGCGGTCGAGCCGGTGCTGCGCGATCTCTTCGTCGAGTTCGGCAACGGCAAGCGGGCGACGCCGACGTTCCCGCGCATCGCGTACGCGGATTCGCTGCGGAAGTACGGCAATGACAAGCCCGACCTGCGCAACCCGATCGAGATGAGCGACGTCACCGAGCATTTCCGGGATTCCGGCTTCAAGGTGTTCGCCGGGCGGATCGCCGCCGACCCTAAGGTCGAGGTGTGGGCGATCCCCGCGCCGACCGGCGGCAACCGCGCTTTCTGCGATCGCGTGAATTCATGGGCGCAGGGTGAGGGCCAGCCGGGCTTGGGCTACATCTTCTTCCGCGACGACGGCGAGGGCGCCGGGCCGATCGCCAAGAACATCGGACCGGAGCGCACCGAGGCGATCCGCGACAAGCTCATGCTGAAGGACGGCGACGCGGTCTTTTTCGTCTGCGGGCGGCCGGAGAAGTTCACGGCTTTTGCCGGGGCGGCGCGCACGCGCGTCGGCAAGGAGCTGAAGCTCATCGACGAGGACCAGTTCGCGTTCTGCTGGATCGTCGATTTCCCGATGTACGAATGGAGCGAGGAGGAGAAGAAGATCGACTTCTCCCACAATCCGTTCTCCATGCCGAACTACCCGCACGACGCTTTCATCGCCCTCGACGCCGCCGACAAGGATACCATCCTCGGCATCAAGGCGGTGCAGTACGACATCGTGTGCAATGGAATCGAGCTTTCCTCCGGCGCCATCCGCAATCACAAGCCGGAGATCATGAAGAAGGCCTTCGCCATCGCCGGCTACGGCGAGGACGTGCTGGAGGCGAAGTTCGGTGGCATGCTGCGCGCGCTGTCGCTGGGGGCGCCGCCGCACGGCGGCATCGCGCCGGGCATCGACCGCATCGTCATGCTCCTCTGCGGCGAGGAGAACCTGCGCGAGGTGACGCTCTTCCCGATGAACCAGCGGGCCGAGGACCTGATGATGGGGGCGCCGTCCGAGGTGACCAGCAAGCAATTGCGCGAGCTGAACATCCGGCTGGACCTGCCGAAGTAGTCAGTTCGCGGCAGGCGGAGCCGGCGCAGGCGTCGGCGCGGGCGCGCCGCTGACATTGATGCCGAGCAGGCCGAAGAGCGTAAATGGCGCCGTTTCCGCCGCAGTCACGATCGCCGATAGCGGCACCGGCGCGGCGGGGCTGGCCACGGCGGTGAGCGAGCCGGAGTTGCGCACGACGTTCTGCAGGATCGGCGCCAGTTTCGCCTGCAGGTCGCGATCGTTGAGGAAGGCCAGCATGAAGGGCAGGCCGGTAGCGAACTGCTGACGGAATTTCGCCGGATCGGCGTTCAGCTTCGTTGCCTGTGCGGTCAGCGCCCGGCCGATGATGGAATCGTCGGCAAAGGTGAATGTGCCGTCCTTCAGCGAAAGTTTGCCGACAGCGCCTTCGAGGGCGGCGATGTGCTGTGCTTCCGCCGGCCTGATGCCGAGCAGGTTGGCCGTGCCGGAAAGCGCGGCGGCATCCTTCACCGCAACGCGGAAATCCTTGACGGAAATCTCGCCGGCATTGCCCCAGTCGATGTGGCCGCCGGCATCGACATGCACCCGGTCGTAGCCGAAGGTCTTCAGAAGCTGTTGCGCGCGCGCGTCGGGAATGAGGGTTGCGGGGACGTCGGCGCCGGCGATGTCGAGGCCGATCGAGGTCGGCACCTTGTCGGCGTAGTTGGCGAGATCGACGCGGAAGTGATCGAGCTGCACGGCCGGGAATGCGCTGAGGGCGACGCCGATGCCTGCCGTCTCGACGTAGGTGAGCGGTGGGATGAGGCTGCTGTAGTTGATGTCGGCTCCGCTGTCCTTCGCCGCCAGAGCGGCGCGGATCGTGTCCGCCGACGGGAGCGCCAGGCCGCCCAGCGCGAGCCTGCCGGCGTTCACCGTTCCGCCGCCGCCGCTGATGGCGACCGCCAGGCCGCTCAGCGCCACGTCGCCGATGCGCTGGCTGGAAAAGTCGGTGACAGTCAGTCCATCAAGATGTGCGCGATCCAGCCCGAAGATCGCCATATCGAGATTGGTCACGGCGAAACGGTCGGCGCCGTAAGGCGTCAGCGCATCGAGGCCATCGAGGAGATTGTCGGCAAGACTGGCAGCAGCGGTGTCCGCTGCTCCATTGTGGAGCAGCGGCGTCCGCGGCTGGCGCACCCGAAATCCGTCGAGCGCGGTTTCGCCGACAGTGAGGGTCACGCCCGGAATGCCGATGGTAATTTTATGGTATGCGGCGTGCCCGATGGCCGGTCGCCAGACGCCGTCGCCAATACCTCCGGCGTAGCTCGCCGGATCGAAGAGGGCGACGAAGGCGTTGAGGTCGACGTCGCGGGTCTCGGTGGCGTCCACGGCGAGGGTAACCAGCGGATCCGGGCTCGGCGACTCGGTCTTCACCGGGCCGGCGCTGATCGCGGCGATCTTGCCGTTCCGCCAGCCGGCGACGGTAATGTTGTTGTAGGTCGTCTGCGTCGAGACACCTTGAAGCGTCTCGGTCACATGGATCGACTGCACCTGCGCGCTGGCCGCGATTGCCCGGGTCAGGGGCGTGAGCGCTTTCGCGACTGATACCAGCGGATCGGCGCCGTCCCAGACGAAACCGCCGCTCTCCGGCAGAACCGGCGCCGCGATGACGGCGTTGGCGATGCGCAGCGACCAGGCGCCGGCCTCGATCTCGCCGCCGTCGAGGTCGATCTCATCGGCGGCGAAGGAGCCGTCGCTCGTCTCGTGGAAACCGGCGACCGCGATCGTCGCAAAGGTCAGGCTGAAGCCCGGTTGTTCACTGGCGACGGTCAGGTCGGCGAGCGTTGCCTTGCCGCTCGCCGGATCAACCGACAGACCGGCATAGGTGGCCTTCCATTCCGGCGACGCGTCAATTGCGGCAACCCATGCCTTGACGGCAGTCTCAACGGGCGTGTCGGCCACGGCGGGCAACGTCCATCCACCGGCCGCCACTGCCGTTGCGAGGGCGAGCGCCCGCGCCAGCATTGCAATTGTCAGCACCGCATTCGACCCCGGCAGTTCGCGTCTAGTTGTTGGCCTCGACGGTCGGCGTCAACAGATCGGGGAGCGTCCCCGGCCGGTGCGCGGCGGCGCGCATGACCTGGCCGAGCGGCACCGGCTTGGCCGGCGCGAAGGTGATGGTGAGCGAGTGCGGGTCCTTGAGGAACACGGTCACGGCCGCGAGGAACTGGTCGCGGAAGGCGGCGTTGTCGACGAACGACAGCGCGAAGGGCAGGGCGCCATCGACCAGTTGCGCGCGCACGTCGTCCCGGGTTCCGCCCAGCATCTTCGCCTGCATGTCGAGCAGACGCTCGACGAAGCCGGCATTGTCGAGGCGCACCGAAAGCGCATCGAGCTGCGCGGCGGCACGGGCGTCTGCCGAGTGCTGGCTATCGGCGAGCGCGCGTACGGAAAAGCCGCTGGCCTTGCCGGCGATGGTGATCTTGCCGACATCGGCGATGTCGATGGTGAGCGCGTTGATCGCGGCAGTATGCGCGGCGGTATCGTAGGCGCTGTCCATCGTCACGTCGGCGAGCAGCGTCTTGTAGTCGAGCAGCCCGACCAGTGTTCCGGCGAGGGTGTTGGCGGCCAGTTCCATCGGCACCTTGACGCCGGTGACGTGCACTAGAATGGTGCTCGGCGCTCCGTCAACGACGTCGCCGATGTTAGCGGCGAACGACGCCGCCACGACCGGGGTTGCGATATCGGTGCCGGAGAGAGCGAGCGCCGACATGGCGACTGCCTTGAAGGGCCGGAACTTGCCGTGCCCCTTGATTTCGTCGGGCGTCGGAATAACGACGCCGGCAAGCGAACCGGTCGTCCACTTCGCAGTCTCGCCGCGCGCCGTCGCGCTGCCGCCGTCGAAGGCGATGCCGCTGGCCGTGAACCCGCCGGGCTGGCGATCGGCGACGCCGCTGACGACCAGCGAGGGGACGCTGACCACATCGCCGCCGTCCGTCGACGCCAGCTTCACGGCGGACAAGGTAACGGTGTCGCCCGAGCCGGTGACGCCGGCGTAGGTCAACGTCGCCTGGCCGGTGGCGGCGACGGCCGCGGCCAGCATATCGGCGACGGCCTGGGGTGCGGGTCCAGCTTCGGCGGCGGGAGCCGCTGCCAGAAAGAGCAAGCCGAGAGCGGCCGAGCGAACGAACGTCATCGACGTTGCGCCGGAGAAAACGGCTCTCTACTTCCCGGAGAAACGATGGAACTCATTGGCTTTCCCACCCGCGCTGGCGCGAGTGTGGCGGCACTTCAAGGCAAGGACAAGGCGCGCGACGACGTGCTCATTCGCCGGTGAAATCGTCCTTGGAGAGCGGCACGCCGTTGTGGCGCAGGATGTCGTAGGCCGTGGTCAGGTGGAAATAGAAGTTGGGCAGCGACAAAGCGAGCAGGTAGTCCGAGCCGGACATGCTTCGCTCGGTATTGCCGGCGGGGAAGACGATGGTCTTTTCGGCGGCGTCGACCAGCGATTTCTCTTCCATTCCCTTCAAGTGCGCGACCGTGAACGCAATGCGGGCCTTGAGATCGTCGAACGTGGCATCCTTTCCGTCGAAGGTCGGAATCGGCACGCCGGCGAGCCGCGCGGTGCCGCGGACGGCATGGCCGCAGGTGGCATTCACCTGCCGCGCGAAAGGCCACATATCCGGGTAGAGCCGGGCGGTGAGGAAGGCGGCGGGATCGATCTTGTTCGCCGCGGCGTGGGCGGCGGTCTTGTCGATGATCGCGTTCAGACCGGCGAGCAGGCGCAGATAGACCGGCACGGTGGCCTGGTAGATCGAAAACGGCATGGGGGTTTCCTGGGGACGGTGTCGACGGCGGGGCGGCGACCCTAGCATTGCGGATGGATTCGGCAATCCATGGCCCGGCGACCGGCTAGTGCCATTCCACCAGGCTGACCGAATGGTCGGCCGCTGCGTTCCGCAGGCGGGTTGAGGCGCAGACGCCGACGCGACGGTCCGCCATGTCGAGGAGGGGCAAATCGGCGTGATGATCGGTGTAGACCCACAG
>Ga0208849_1001518_pt1 | contig 15792 bp, 14 predicted proteins | sample NGESurdeep072012_10_FD_184470 | JGI IMG/M metagenome (GOLD analysis project Ga0208849, IMG submission 184470) | Arctic peat soil microbial communities from Barrow, Alaska - NGEE Surface sample 53-3 deep-072012 (SPAdes) | ecosystem: Environmental > Terrestrial > Soil > Wetlands > Peat ...
GGCGCGAAGAGCGGCTCGCGGACTCGGTAGTGAGATGTCGCCCCGGGCCCGCGGGCTCGTCGAACGCATGGGTGAGGTGGCGTCGACGATATGGCGCGAAGCGACCGACGTCATCATCGACGGCAAGAACGAAGCGGTGGGCGCCATCGAGGACATCGACGATGAACTCGACGACCTGCACGTGTCGCTCACGGCGGAGTTGACGTCTGGGTCGATGAGCGTGCCCGTGGCCGTTGAGGTGGCGTTGATGGCACGCTTTTACGAACGCTTCGGTGATCACTGCGTCAACTTGGCTCGCCGCCAGGTTGGACGAGATGGCGCGGATTAAACCAGCGCGAGGATTGCTTCGGCGATCTGCACCGCATTGAGCGCCGCGCCTTTTCGAAGGTTGTCGCCACTAAGAAAAAGCGACAGACCGTTAGTGAGCGTCTCCGCGCGACGAATGCGCCCCACGTAGCTCACGTCGGTGCCGGTGGCGAGTCGCGGCGTCGGGAGGTCGTGTAGCAAAACGCCCGGAGCGTTCGAGAGAATCTTGGTGGCTTCTTCGGGCGAGAGTGGACGTTCGAAACTCAACGTCATCGACAGTGAGTGACCGGTGAAGACGGGCACGCGCACGCAAGTGGCGCTGACCGCCAGATTCGCTATCTCAAGAATCTTGCGACTCTCGTCACGCAACTTCTGTTCCTCGCCCGTTTCGAGTGAACCGTCATCAACAATCGAACCGGCGAGAGGCAGCACGTTGTGCGCGATGGTGCCAGGAAACATCACGCCCTCATCGAGAGGAAAGGCCGCGCCGTCAAATGCCAACGCGCGTACGTTGTCATTACCCGTCTTTTCGAGTTCGACCGCGAGTTCTTCGACGCCCTCACGACCAGCACCACTGACCGCTTGGTACGTCGAGACGATCACCGAGGTGAGACCAGCCGCGACGTGCAACGGTTTCAAGACGGGCATCGCCGCCATGGTCGTGCAGTTGGGATTCGCGACGATGCCCTTTGAAATAAGGCGAAGCGCGTGCGCGTTGACTTCAGGAACAACGAGAGGGACGTCAGGGTCCATGCGCCAAGCAGAAGAGTTGTCGATGACGATCGCACCCGCGGCGGCCAACAAGGGCGAGAGAATCCTTGACGACGTCGCACCCGAGGACGCGAGTGCGATATCAATGCCCGAAAAGTCGGCCGTGGCGGCGTCTTCGACCACGATGGCTTGACCGTTCCACTCAATGGTCGAACCGGCGGAACGAGCGGAGGCGAAGAAGCGCATCTCTTCGACGGGAAAGTTGCGCTCGACCAAGATGGCGCGCATGACCGTGCCGACCTGGCCGGTAGCTCCAACGATGGCGACACGCATAGCGAAAGTTTAAGTCAGTCGGCGTCGAGGCCGAACGCGCTGTGCAAGTGACGGACGGCTTCGTTGACCCTGTCCGCCCGCAGCACGCACGAGATCCGAATCGAACTCGTCGAAATCATTTCAATATTGATGCCGTTGTTGAAGAGGGTCTCGAACATGAGGGCGGTCACGCCGGGACTCGACTTCATCCCGGCCCCGACAATCGTGACGCGTCCAATGTTGTCGTCACTCGTGACCGTGGTCGCGTCAATCTCCTTTTGCACTTTTTGACAGGCCTTCATCGCTGCTTCGAGTTCGGTCTTGGCGACCGTAAAGGAGATGTCGGTGACGGCGTGGGCGCTGGTGTTCTGCACAATCATGTCGACGTTGATCCCACCGTCGGCGAGTTCGCGGAATAGCTTCGCCGCGATGCCGGGTCGATCGGGCACTCCGGCAACCGTGATCTTCGCCTCCGACGTGTCGTCCGTGATTGCCGAAACGATGGCTTCTTCCATTGTGGGGTCCTCCTCCACGATCCAGGTACCTGGCTCCCAAGTAAAACTCGAACGAACGTGCATGGGCACGTGATGACGGCGAGCGAACTCAACGGAGCGAAGCATTAACACTCGCCCACCGGTCGCGGCAATCTCCAACATCTCATCGAAGGAGACCTTGTCGAGTCGACGGGCCTTCGCTACAACCCGGGGGTCCGCGCTAAAAACACCCGCGACGTCGGTGTAGATCTCACACACGTCGGCCTTTAACGCGGCCGCGAGCGCGACGGCGGTGACGTCGGAGCCTCCGCGACCGAGCGTCGTGATGTCGCGATCGGTGGAGACGCCCTGAAAACCGGCGACGACCGGCACCAAGCCATCGTCGAGAGCTTCGCGAATACGGTCGGGGCGCATCTCCAAAATCTTGGCTCGGGTGTGGCTCGTGTCGGTAATGATGCCCGCTTGACTTCCCGTGAATGACGCGGCCTCAACGCCGACGGCGCCGAGCGCCATACTCACGAGCGCCATAGAGATTCGCTCTCCGGCCGTGAGCAACATGTCCATTTCACGAGCGGGACGACTCGGGGAGACGCCGTCGGCCAAGACGTAGAGCTCGTCAGTGAATTTGCCCATGGCCGAGACCACCACGATGACTTCATTTCCGACAGCCCGAGTACGCGCCACGTGGTCAGCGACGGCACGTATGCGTTCGGCGTCGCCCACCGACGTACCACCAAACTTTTGCACGATGAGCGCCATGCGCACCAAGGATAGTTGAGTGATTCGAAGCCCTTTGGAGCGCCTACTAAAGTCGCATCCATGGCTACTTCCAAACGTGAACGACAAAAAGCGGCTCGTCGCGAAAAACTCGAACGAATGCAGCGCTACGACAAGCGTCGCAAAAACATCCGCCGCGGCGTCATTGTCGCGATTATCGCCGTCCTCGTCTTCGGCTCGGGCGCGCTGCTCTTCTCGGGTAAGTCAAATCCCACCACTACGACCACGTCCGCTGCGGCAGCGACCACAACGACAACGCCGGCAACAACGACAACGGCGCCAGCAACAACAACGACGGTCATCGCCAACGAGACCGCCCTGCAGTCCGCGGCCAACGCCAAGGCCGTCGCCGCGGGCTGTCCCGCGTCAACGAGCACGCGCGTCAACACCTTGACCTACAAAACGGCTCCGCCAATGACCATCGACAAGGCCAAGACCTACGACGCCCACTTCACCACGACCGCTGGCAACTTCGTCGTCCAACTTGACCCAACGATCGCGCCGATTACGGTGAACAGCTTCGTCTTCTTGGCCGAGCACAAGTTCTATAACTGCGTGATCTTCCATCGCGTCATTCCGGGCTTCATGATTCAAGGTGGCGACCCAACGGGCACCGGAAGCGGTGGGCCGGGCTACACGATTCCCGACGAGTACCCCAAGCCCGGCAACCCGACCTACCCGCTGTACTCGATCGCCATGGCGAACACTGGCCAACCCCACACTGGCGGCAGCCAATTCTTCATCGTCACCGGCAGCGCCGCGAACAACATTGGCAGTAGTTACACCTTGTTTGGTCACGTCATCAGTGGCATCAATGTCGTCAGGACCATCCAAAATGAAGGAAGCACCGCCGGCATTCCACCCGCAGTCACCAACCGTATGTTGAGTGTCACGATCACGGAGAGTTAGATAATGAGCGACGCAACTGCCAACCCCGACGGCTCGAGCCCCAAGCGTCAAAAGTTTGACGCCGCGCCCGAGATGATCCTCGACCCCGAAAAGACGTACAACGCGACGATGGTGACTTCGAAAGGGACGCTCGAGATTCTTCTCGATCACCACGGCGCCCCCGTCACGGTGAACAACTTCGTCCACTTAGCGCGATGGCACTACTACGACGGCGTGATCTTTCACCGAGTGATTCCTGGCTTCGTGTTGCAAGGCGGCGACCCGACCGGCACGGGCACGGGCGGACCGGGCTACAAGTTCCGTGATGAACTGCCAAAGCCGGGTCGCTACGAACTTGGTTCACTCGCCATGGCCAACTCGGGCCCGAACACCAACGGATCGCAGTTCTTTGTGATCTCGGGTCCCGACGGCGTGCGTCTGCCCCCCCTCTATTCACACTTTGGCAAAGTCGTCAAGGGACTCGACGTCGTGTCCACGATCAACGACCTTGGTTCGTCCTCGGGCACGCCAAAAGAGACCGTCACCATCGAGTCGGTCACCATCACCGAGAGTTAGAGCACAACCACCGTGTCGCCGCGGGTAACGACGACGTCGTCACTCGATGAACGCCACGTCGCCCCGTCAAAGTGCACGACGCCGTGCGGACCCAGCACGGCCAACGTGACGTCATCGCCGACGAGGGCGCGCGTTCGCGCCAACTGTTCGTCGCTCGCCCGCACGCTCGTCGCGAGGCCGAGGCGGTAACCGAGTCCCGTCGTGGGTGCGCCGCCGCGGGGATCGATCATCACGTCGCCGAGCACCGACGCGCACGATCCCACGGCGATGAGGCGTCGCGCGTCGCGGATCGCCTCACCCACCGGCGTACCTCGCCACACACTCTTGGCGTGCAGGGCCGAACCATCAGAGAGCACTACCAGATCCGCTTCGCTCAGTCGTTGGGCAAAATACGGCTCAGCGCACGACGCACGATCGCCGATCATGAGAGCTTCGACCTTCACGTCGAGCTCGTCGAAGACCGACGAGAGTTCGATCGCCGCCTCGGCGATGCCCGTAAACGCAGCGGCCGTTGGTACGACGATCACGTCCGCCCCACTCGCCAGCGTCACGAGCTCACCCGTTTCGAGCACGTCGCGTAGGGCCACGAGCGAACCCACCACGATCGTTGTCACCGGCACCGCTCCAGTATCTCACCCAGTCCTACCGGCCGGTAACGGTAGTGTTCGCACATGAGCTTTCAGAAAATCGGCGTCGTGGGTTCGGGCATCATGGGTTTTGGCGTCGCGGCGGTAGCGGCCACGACGGGCGCGGAGGTCCTCGTGCGGGCTCGCTCGACATCGAGTGGCGACGAGCTGTTGGCCTCGCTCGACGCCTCGCTCGCCCGCCAGGTCGACAAGGGTACGCGCAGCCTCGAAGAGGCCACCGCCATTCGCCAGCGCGTCGGCGTCACCACCGAACTGAAGGACCTCGCCGACTGCGACTTCGTCATCGAGACGGTCGTGGAGGACCTCGAGGTGAAAAAGGAGCTCTTTCGGATGCTCGACGACGTGGTGGGGCCAACGACCATCATCGCCACGTGCACCTCAACCCTGCCCGTCATTGATCTGGCGATGCAGGTCTCTCACCCTGAACGATTCTGTGGCGTGCACTTCTTCAATCCAGTCCACGCGATGTCGCTCGTCGAAGTCATTCGACCCTTAAACGCGAGCGATGAAACGATCGCCGCGGTGACGGAGTTCGTCCTCGCGTGCGACAAGGAACCTATTGAGGTCAAGGATCAAGCGGGCTTCATCGTGAACGCGCTCTTATTCCCGTATCTCAACAACGCCGTGCGTCTCTTCGAGCAAGGCGTCGCCACGAAGGAAGGTATCGATGCCGCGATGAAGGGCGGCTGTGGCTTTCCGATGGGCCCCTTCGCGCTACTCGACCTCGTTGGTCTCGACACGTCGCTGTCAATCCTCGAAGCTCTCTACGCCGAGTACGCCGATCCCAACTTTGCGCCCGTGCCACTGCTTCGACGAATGGTGAGCTCGGGTCAGCTCGGTCGTAAGTCCGGCCAGGGCTTCTATCAGTACAGGTAACCTTTAGCCGGAGGAACCATGAACAATCGTTCCAAAGCTTGGGTTATGCGCACGTACTCGGGTCACTCGAGTGCCGTGAAGTCCAACGAGCTCTATCGCACTAATCTCGCCAAGGGCCAGACCGGTCTCTCCATTGCCTTCGACCTGCCCACCCAGACCGGGTACGACCCCGATGATCCTTCGGCCGCCGGCGAGGTCGGCAAAGTAGGCGTACCCGTGGCCCATCTGGGTCACATGCGCCAACTCTTCGCGGGTATTCCACTCGACGAGATGAACACGTCGATGACCATAAACGCCACCGCCGCGTGGCTCTGGGGCCTCTACCTCGCACTCGCCGAAGAAGAAGGCGTGGACTTCTCCTCGCTTCAAGGCACCACCCAAAACGACATCGTCAAGGAGTACTTGAGTCGCGGGACGTACATCTTCGCGCCCGCACCCTCCAAACGACTCATCGCCGACATGATCGCCTACGGGATTCACCACGTCGAGAAATGGAACCCCATCAACGTGTGTAGCTACCACCTCCAAGAGGCCGGCGCCACGCCCGCGCAAGAGATCGCCTACGCGCTCGCCACCGCCATCGACGTCCTCGACGCCGTTCGTGACTCGGGCAAGGTCGAAGCCAAACTCATGCCCGAAGTCGTTGGACGAATCTCCTTCTTCGTCAACGCCGGTGTCCGCTTCATCGAAGAGGTCGCCAAGATGCGCACCTTTACCGCCATGTGGGACGAAATCTGTCGCACGCGCTACGGCGTCGATGACCCGTCGTTGCGACGCTTTCGCTACGGCGTCCAAGTCAACTCACTGGGCCTCACCGAGCAACAGCCCGAAAACAACGTGCAGCGCATCGTCCTCGAGATGCTCGGCGTCACGCTGTCCGCCGACGCACGGGCGCGCGCCATTCAACTACCCACCTGGAACGAGGCCCTCGGCTTGCCCCGTCCCTGGGATCAACAGTGGAGCCTGCGCGTGCAACAGGTTCTCGCCTACGAGAGCGATCTACTCGAGTACCCCGACATCTTCGCGGGCTCCCAGGTGATGGAGGCGAAGGTTCACGAACTCACCGTCGCGGCCCAGAGTGAACTGGACGAGGTCCTCGCCTTCGGCGGTGCGTTCAACGCTATTGACGAACTCAAGAGTCGACTCGTCGCCAGTCAGTCAGCACGAATGGAGCGCATCGAGTCCGGTGAACAGATCGTGGTGGGCGTCAATCGCTTCCAAGAGACGGCTCCCTCACCACTCACAACGAACGACTCCTTCGACGCGATCATGACCGTTGACCCAGGGGTCGAGAAGGAGCTCATCGACGACGTCGTCGCGTGGCGCGCGTTGCGTGACCACGCGGCCGTCGAGGCCGCGCTCGTTGAACTTCGTCGGGTGGTCGCCAGTAGTGATCCCAAGGACAACGTCATGGTGCCCACCATCGCGCTCGCGAAGGCCGGCGGCACGACCGGCGAGTGGGCGGGCGCGCTGCGCGACGTCTTTGGCGAGTACCGAGCGCCCACGGGCGTACGCGGCGGCATCAACAGTCGCGGTGAGCACTTTGGCGAACTCGTTGCTCGCTCCAAGGCGCTGACGGCAAAACGAGGCGCACCGCCCAAACTGCTCGTCGCCAAACCGGGCTTGGACGGTCACTCCAACGGCGCCGAACAGATCGCCGTCGCCGCCCGCGACGCCGGCTTTGAGGTCATCTACCAGGGTATTCGACTCTCGCCCGAAGAGATCGTCGCGGCGGCCCGTGACGAGGACGTGGACGTTGTGGGTCTTTCGATTCTCTCTGGGTCGCACCTCGCCTTGGTCCCACGCGTCATTGAAGGACTGCGCAACGCGGGCGTTGACGCCAAGGTCATCGTTGGTGGCATCGTGCCCGACGACGACGCGAACACACTTCGAGGTCTCGGTGTGGTGGCCGTGTACACGCCCAAGGACTATTCAATGGCCGCCATTATGGACGACCTACTAGCGCTGATTGAGACGGCTAGTTGAGGTGGTGCGGGCGGCGCAGTGCGTAGGGCCCGGAGTTAAACCAACGACCAGAAAAGCGCCACGTTGGCGGCCTGTCCTTGATGCGCTGACGCTCCTCCTTCAGTAACTCTTCGGCGACGGCAATAAGGACGGCCATCTCCTCGGGCGGAAGCGATGGCCGAGGCGCGAGCCCGTAGTTCACAGTGGCACGTTCCCGTGCTTGCGCTTGGGCAACTCTTCGCGCTTACCTCGCAAGAGATCGAGCGAGCGAGCGAGCACGCGACGGGTTTCGGCCGGATCTATCACGTCGTCGATGAATCCGCGCTCGGCCGCGATGTAGGGATTCGCGTAGCGCTCTTCGTAGTCGTCGATGAGTTGTGCGCGCAGCTTCTCAGGGTCATCGGATTCGGCCAGGTCCCGTCGATACACGATGCCCACCGCGCCCGAGGCCCCCATCACCGCGAGTTCGGCCGTGGGCCACGCGAACGCCAGGTCCGCGCCGATCGACTTGGAGTTCATCACGACGTACGCGCCGCCGTAGGCCTTGCGGGTGATGACCGAAATGCGCGGCACCGTCGCCTCACAAAAGGCGTAGAGCAACTTGGCGCCGTGGCGAATAATGCCGCCGTACTCTTGGGCGACGCCGGGCATGAAGCCCGGCACGTCGACAAACGTCACGATCGGCACGTTGAAGGCGTCACACGTACGCACGAAACGCGCCGCCTTCTCACTCGACTCGATGTCGAGCACGCCGGCGAGAATCTGGGGCTGATTAGAGATCAAGCCAATCGTGTGGCCGTCGAGGCGAGCGAAACCGCAGGTGACTTGTTGGGCGTAGGTGGCGTGAACTTCCATGTAGTCGCCGCCGTCCACCACCGACTGAATGACCTTTTTCATGTCGTAGGGCTGGTTCGGCGAGTCCGGAAGAATGTCGCGTAGGTCCTCACAGAATCGGTCCGGGTCGTCGCCGGTCATGATGCGCGGTGGCTCTTCCATGTTGTTCGATGGCAGGAACGACAAGAGATAGCGAACCTCGTCCAGGACGCTCTTCTCGTCGGGGAGGACAAAACTCGCGACGCCCGACTTCGTCGCGTGGGTCTGGGCACCGCCGAGCTCTTCGAGCGTGACGTCTTCGCCAGTGACTGATTTCACGACGTCGGGTCCGGTAATGAACATGTGGCTCGAGTCCTTGACCATGAAAATGAAGTCAGTCAAGGCTGGCGAGTAGACGGCTCCGCCAGCGCACGGTCCCAAGATGACCGAGATCTGGGGTACGACACCCGAGGCGCGCGCGTTGCGTCGAAAGATCCCGCCGTACGCGTTGAGCCCCGCGACGCCCTCTTGAATTCGCGCGCCCGCGCCGTCGTTGAGACCAATGATGGGTAGGCCCATCGTCGTCGCTAAGTCCATGATCTTTTGAATCTTCTCGCCGTGGGTCTCGCCCAGCGCGCCGCCAAAGACTGTGAAGTCTTGTGAGTAGACACAGACCTTGCGGCCGTCAATTTTTCCGTAGCCGGTGAGGACGCCATCGGAATAGGGTCGCGAGTCTTCGAGGCCCATGCCCGAGGCGACGTGACGATTCAACATGTCGAGTTCTTGAAACGAGTCCTCGTCGAGGAGATACTCAAGTCGCTCACGGGCCGTCATACGACCCTTAGCGTGATGACGCTCGATCGCTCGTTCTCCACCCGCGACGCGAGCTTCGGCCTTAAAAGCTTCTAATTCCTTAAGACGATCAGCCATCGAATGCTCCATAGCAAGCCAGGCTAGCCAGCACGCGACACGTATTCACAGTGACGCAGCCATGAGAAAGTTAAGAATCGCGAAACGCAGTTCGTCGCATGAGTTACCGCGAAGTAGGAATTTCGAGTTACTCGTTAGTAGAAAATTTCTAACTCCCGAGTAACTCCAGAGAAAGCGACAACCTAGTCGTTCTCTTGCACGAGTTCGATCAACGTGCCAAATGAGGCCTGGGGGTGAACGAACGCCACCGTCGTGTTGCGAGAGCCCGGGCGTGGATGTGAATCGATGACGTGACTGCCCGAGGCCTTTACTTTCTCGAGCGCGTCGGCGCAGTTCGCGACACGATAGGCCACGTGATGCAGGCCTTCACCCTTCTTCTCTAGGAACTTCGCGACCGGTGAGTCGTCGCGCGTTGGGGTGAGGAGTTGTACGTACGAGTCGGCAACGCGCACGAGCGCTTCTTCAACACCGTCGGACTCAACGATCTCACGGTGCACTACCAACGCGCCAAAAACGTCCGCGTACCACGCGATCGCGGCCTCAAGGTCCCGTACGGCAATGGCGACGTGGTCAATCTCGGTGAGCAGTGAGTCCATAAGTTCTCCTTAGTGGCGACGAAAGATGCTGAGGCGGTCTTCACCGACGCGGGCGCGAAGTTCGGGGTTGGTGACGCCCAGCCCTTCACTCGGCGCGACGCAAAGAACGCCAATTTTCCCCTCGTGACGATTCTGCTGCACTTCATAGGCCGCTTCGCCCGTCTCTTCGAGAGTGAAGACGGCTGAGAGCGGCGGCACGACCTTGCCGTCGATGATTGCCTGGTTGGCGTCCCACGCTTCGCGATAGTTCGAGAAGTGCGATCCCTTGATCGTCTTGAGCTTCATCCAAAGATGGCGATTGTCGTACTCGATCATGTACCCGCTCGTCGCGGCGCAGGTCACGATGGTGCCCGCGCGTTTGGTGACGAAGACGCTCGCGCCCATCGTGGAGCGACCCGGGTGCTCGAAGACAATGTCGGGATCGTCGCCGACGAGCGCGCGAATATCCTTACCCAGACGACGCCACTCACTTTCGTCCTGGGTGTGCTCATCCTTCCAAAACTGGTAGTTCTTCTCTTGACGATTGATCACGTGTTCGCACCCCAGTTCGCGAAGCATCGCGGCCTTGGACTCAGAAGAGACCACGCCTACTGGCACGCCACCAGAGTTCAACACGTGCTGCACGGCGAACGATCCCAGTCCCCCCGACGCGCCCCAGACCAACACTTTGTCGCCTTGGGTGACCGGAGCACCGTTGCGCGAGACCAACATGCGATACGCCGTTGAGTTACATAACGCGTTGACGGCCGCCTCTTCCCACGTCAGGTGCGTCGGCTTGGGCATCAGCTGATTGGCTTTGACCACCGCAATGTCCGCGAGTCCACCGAAGTTCGTCTCGAAGCCCCAGATGCGCTGATTGCTCGCGAGCATGGAGTCGTCGTGACTGCTCGGGTCTTGATCGTCCACGTGGTTGCAGTGGACGGTGACTTCGTCGCCCACTTTCCAGTTTCGTACCAACGATCCCGTGCGAAGTACCACACCCGCGGCGTCCGATCCAACGACGTGGTAGTCCAGCGCGTGGCGTTGTCCCCAGACCGACTCCTTCGCCAAACGGTCGAGGAAACCGAACGTCGGCAGCGGCTCAAAGATGCTCGTCCAGACCGTGTTGAAGTTGATCGATGACGCCATGACCGCGACGTAGACCTCGTCGGGCGCGAGGTCGGGAACGGCCACTTCGTCAACGTGCAGGCTGCGCCGGGGGTCTTTGTCTTTGCTCGCGAGACCCGCGAACATGTCGGCCTCGTCTCGTCGAACGAACACCGCGCGCGTCGTCGCGGGCATCGGTGTCGCGCTCAACGTCTCACCCGATGCCCCCGCCAGCGCGGCGTCAAGAATCTCACTCATCTGCGCGAGACTAGTTGGCGCCGACGTGCACTCCTTCACGCGGTACCTGGTACGTCTCCCTGGCCGACGGTGCCCCCGAAGCGTCTATCGTTTCAGGTGGTTCCCGTTGGGATCGATCGGAGGAGTCGTTATGTCGCGCAGTGTCATCGTCGCCGGTAGTCGCACCGCCATTGGGAAGCTTTCGGGCGCTTTCGCCACGCTCAGCGCCCAAGAACTCGGTGGCTTCGCCATCAAGGGAGTTCTCGACAAGACCGGCCTCGACCCCGACAGCGTCGACGTTGTCCTCATGGGCCAAGTCATTCAAGCCGGTCAGGGCCAAATCACCGCTCGCCAAGCAGCCGTGAACGCCGGCATCCCCATGACCGTGAACGCCACCACCATTAATAAGGTCTGCCTTTCGGGTCTCCAGACCATCTACCTCGCCGATCTCATGATTCGCGCTGGTGAGGCTGACGTCATTATCGCCGGAGGCATGGAGTCAATGACCAACGCGCCCTACCTCCTGCCCGGGGCTCGCGCGGGGTACCGCATTGGCGACCAGAAGGTTGTGGATTCGATGATGTACGACGGTCTTACCTGCGCCTTCGATCAGTGCGCGATGGGACTGGCCACCGAGCGCCACAACCACGGCGCCATCAGTCGCGCTCGCCAAGACGAGTTCTCGGCGCGAAGCCACCAACTCGCCGCCGCGGCTACTGCCTCGGGCAAGTTCGCCGAAGAGATCGTCCCGGTCCCCGTCGCCCAACGAAAGGGCGACCCTCTCGTGATCAGCGTCGACGAGGGTGTTCGTGGCGACACCACGGCTGACTCGCTCGGCCAACTTCGCGCCGCCTTCGAAAAGGACGGCACCATCACCGCCGGTAACGCGTCACAGATCTCCGACGGCGGGGCGGCGGTACTCGTCATGAGCGAAGAGCGCGCCCAACAACTCGGTCTCACGCCGATCGGCGAACTCGTCAGTTACGGACAAGTCGCCGGTCCGGACACGTCGCTCCTCAGTCAACCTTCGAACGCCATCTTGCTCGCGGCGAAGAAGGCCAACCTCGACGTCGCGGGCTTTGATCTCTTCGAGATCAATGAAGCCTTCGCCGCGGTGGGACTGCACTCGGCGGACGATCTCGGCATCAGCGAAGATAAGGTCAACGTCAACGGCGGGGCCATCGCGCTCGGGCACCCGGTTGGGATGTCCGGCACTCGTTTAGCTCTCACGGCGCTAATGGAGCTTCGTCGACGCGGTGGTGGCGTGGCGGCGGTGGCCCTGTGTGGCGGAGGGGGACAAGGCGACGCCGCCATTCTTCGCTCTCTCTAGCCCGGAACGTACGCGCTCACGAAGTCGTAGTGCGAGAGACCAATTTGTTGGCCGTCCGGAATAGACAACACGTACGCGCCCCCGGTGGGAAAACCGTCGCGCAACGACACGGGTAGTTTCTTCACGAGCGTCCACACCAACTCGAGCACCGTGGGATTATGACCCACCACGAGCAACGAGGTCGTCACGGGATCGATGGCCGCAATGTCGAGTAACAGATCCTCGCCCGAGACGTCGCGTCGTCCGTTATAGATCAGTTCACTAAAAACCACGTCGGAGACGAGCGGCGTGCCCGCGAGGGCCAGTTCGAACGTCTCCGTCGTTCGAACGGCGGAACTGACGAGCGCGATGGCGGGCCCGTAGAGTCCGAGTTCGCCCGCGTCACTCGCCCACTTCTTGAGTTGTTCACACTGACGTCGCCCACGATCACTCAACGTTCGCTCAAAGTCACTCTGACCCGGCGCGGCCTTCTCGGCCTTGGCGTGGCGAACGATGGTGAGGTAGCGCACGTGAGCATTCTGTCCCAGAACGTGACGTCGGGTGCAGCAGTCCTGGCTGAGCGCAGGGCGGTGTACGCCTCGGTCACGTTCTTCCGAGCCATCGTCATGGGCATTATCCATGTCGTCACCGAGCTCTCTCCGGTCTCGAGTTTGGGTCACGGGGTGCTCGTACCCGCACTCTTTGCGATGATGACCGCGTACGTCGCGGTGCGTTTTCTTATGCGCTGGTTCAGACCAAGACGCTGGTACCCTTCGCGATCTACTGCCTGATTGCCGGTGCGCTGTGCGTTTCGCTTAGTCGCTCAACACGCGACGGCCATCGAGCGCACGGCCCAAGGTGAGATCGTCGGCGAACTCCAAGTCACCACCCACGGGCAGACCACTCGCGGGCTGTGAGACGACGAGTCCGGGTACTTGGAGCAGCCGACTGAGGTACATCGCGGTGTGATCGCCCTCGACGTTCGAATTGAAGCAGAGAATGACCTCTTTTACTAGTCCGTGTAGACGTTGGATGAGCTCTTGAATCTTCAGTCGGTCAGGGGTTACGCCTTCCAAGGGATTGAGAACACCGTGCAGCACGTGATACGTGCCGTGAAACGCTCCCGATCGTTCCACCGCGACGACGTCCGGTGGACTCTCGACAACACAGATAATTGTCTGGTCGCGACGCGCGTCGGCACAGATCGGACACAGTCCACCCGATTCAGCGATGTTGCAACAACGTTCGCAGAACGACAGCTTGGTCTTCATCTGTTCGAGCGACGCGGCCAGTCGATCGACGTCTTCACTGGGTTGACGCATGAGCCAAAACGCGATGCGCTGCGCCGACTTGGGGCCAACACCCGGAAAACGTCCAAGTTCATCGACCACGGTCTGCAGCGCGGGAGGGTACGTCACGAAATCTCCTCAGCCCCGGGGAACATCTCAGTAATGAGGTGATCGGCCACCGAGTCGACCACGAGGACCGACTCGTCGACGCCGTAGGGTTCGTCCTCAAGCGGCACACTCGTGAGTGGCGCTCTGCGGGGTGCGGGCGCCGGCATCGGCCCGACGGCGAGAGACGCGTCAACGGTCCAGTAGATGGTCAGCGGTGACTTGAACTCGTGCTCGAGCGCACCCTTTAGACCCTGGGAGATCAACTCGGTGTTTTGGCGCATCTCTTCACTGGGCACCGCAATCGTTATCAAGAGACCATCCAGCGACTCGATCTTGGCCGAGCGCAGCAACAGTTGCGCCGCTCGAGAGGTCCTCGGTATCACGCGCTCGGTGAATCGTTCACGAACGTCGTTGAGCAACAACGTCTCGCCATTCGGGGTCGTCGGTGCCTCGGTCTCTTTCGCCAGTTCTACCCGAGGCGGTTGCGACACTGGCTTCACGCTTGATTCAACTTCGGGAGCGGGAGCGGAAGCGGGCGTACTCGTCGATCCAATAGGTCGAAGTTCCGGCGCTGCGGGTGCGGGCGCAGCGACTCGACTAGTTCCTCGTTCAATCTTCGTGAGACGCTCGTCGAGCGACTCATAGGAACTATCGAGTTCCGGCTTCGTGAGACGGACCATGGCGACTTCTAACATGACGATTTTTTCAGGCGCACTCTTCATCTCACGGATCGCTCGCCCAACGGTCTCGAGAACGCGAACACTTCTCGCGAGACCCAACTGTTCTCCCCAGGAAACGAGTCGGTCCCGATCGGCGTCAACGGCGTCAGCGACCTCCGGTGCCACTTGCAGTAAGAAAACCTGACGCACTTCACCGGCAAAGTTCTCCGCGAGTTGTTCGGGGTCCCATCCCTCTCTCGCCAGGATCGCGAGCGATCGAATGGCTTCCACGGCGTCGTTGTTCACGAGGGCGCGAAAGAGACCGTCAAACTCGGGTTGCGCCTCAGTAATTGAACCGGTGGCGATCAGTTGATCGAGTGCACTCAGTGCGTCACGGGCCGATCCACGTCCGAGTCGCACCGCAGCCTCAATCGTCGCGTCGTCGGCGTTGAGCCCAGCCGCGCCCTCCACGTCGTGCAACAATGTCGCGAGCGTGTCCGCGCCAATGAGGCGAAACTCCAGGTGTTGGGTGCGCGAGCGAATCGTCGGCAGTACCTTGTGCTGATCAGTCGTCGCCAAAACGAAGACCACGTGCGAAGGTGGTTCTTCGAGTGTCTTTAACAGCGCCGCCGACGCAGCTTTAGAGAGTTGGTGCACCTCGTCAAAGATGTAGACCTTCCACGTCCCGGGCGTGCCGTGCCAGGCACCGGCAATGATGTCGCGGATATCGTCAACGCCGTTATTGGACGCCGCGTCCAGCTCGATCACGTCGAGTGACGAGCCCTTGGCGATCGCGAGACAGCTCGCGCACACCGCGCAGGCGTCGCCGTCTTGGGGATTCTCACAGTTCAGTGCTTTGGCGAGAATTCGAGCCGTCGTCGTTTTGCCCGTGCCGCGGGGTCCCGAAAAGAGGTAGGCGTGCGAGATCCGATCGTTCTTGACCGCGCCTTGGAGGGCGCGAACGACGTGATCTTGGCCTCGAAGCTCGGCGAATCGGCCAGGTCGAAAGCGACGATAAAGAGAGGTCACTCCGTCGAGTGACGTGGGGGTCGCTTTTGCTTCTGCCATGCACCGATGATAACGACGAGGGGTAAGGTGCCGAAGTCCAAAGCGATGGCCAGGCGATCCGTGGCACCCAACACAGTTCGCTGAGAGCTGCTGGCTTCCACCCCTGACTCGGTTCACGAAAGGTCGTCGCACGGGACCCGACCAC
>Ga0208849_1001519_pt1 | contig 15778 bp, 14 predicted proteins | sample NGESurdeep072012_10_FD_184470 | JGI IMG/M metagenome (GOLD analysis project Ga0208849, IMG submission 184470) | Arctic peat soil microbial communities from Barrow, Alaska - NGEE Surface sample 53-3 deep-072012 (SPAdes) | ecosystem: Environmental > Terrestrial > Soil > Wetlands > Peat ...
AGCCCCTCGACCGCAACCAAACCCATCACATCTGTCCCCAAAGGACTCACGCGAAAACAACCCCTCATCATGCGATCCGGCCCTCTCCCCAACATCCCCTACAAAGCGCTTGCAATCGATCCAGAAGACCAACCCAAACCCGATCTATTTCCATGCCCCCAATGTAGAGGGCACCTCGCCTATCGATGTTAACCACATAGGAAGCCATCTGTCAAGCCTCAACCGCAAACACGGCGATTACCCCTGATTTCCCCGGGCGATCTTGCGCAGGTCGATCGTTGCGTCATACAGCTTCGCGTCGACCCCCTCCTCGAGCGCGATCTCGCGCAGCGGCCGCCCGGAGTCGGTCGCGCGCTTGACGATCACCGCTGCCTTGTCGTAGCCGATCGCGCCGTTGAGCGCAGTGGCCGCCGCCAGGGTCGCACCCGCCGAAGCGTCGGTCCCGGCCCGGTTGACCTCAATGCCGTCGACGCACTTCTCGGCGAACACGCGCGAGGTGGCGGCGAGCAGGTGCAGCGACTGGAGCAGGTTGCGGGCGATCAGGGGGATGCGGACGTTCAGCTCGAACTGGCCCTGCATGCCGCCGATCGTGATCGCGGTGTCGTTGCCGATCACCTGGGCTGAGACCTGGAGGACTACCTCGGGGATCACCGGGTTGACCTTGCCGGGCATGATCGAGGAGCCCTTCTGCAGCTCCGGCAGGCGGATCTCGCCGATGCCCGCGCGCGGGCCGGAGCCCATCAGCGCGAGGTCGCCGGCAATCTTCGTGAGCGACACGGCGATCACCTTCAGCGCGCCGGAGAGCTCGACCAAAGCGTCGCGGTTGGCCTGCGCCTCGAACGGGTCGAACGGAGCGGCGATCTGCTTCAGGCCCGATTCCTTCTTCAGCCGCGCGCGCACGCGCTCGGCGAACTTCGGGTGGGTGTTCAGCCCGGTGCCGGTGGCGGTGCCCCCGAGCGGAATCTGGCCGACGTGCTCGAGCGCCGCGCGCACGCGCTCCTGGGCGAGCGCGAGCTGGGCGGCGTAGCCGGCGAACTCCTGGCCGAGCGTTACAGGCACAGCATCCATCAGGTGGGTGCGCCCGGACTTGACGACGTTGTGAAAGCCTTTGGCCTTCCGCGCGAACGCGCGCTCGAGCTGCTTGAGCGCCGGCAGCAGCTCGTTCTGGGCGACGTCGAGCGCGGCGAGATGGACGGCCGAGGGGAAGACGTCGTTGGAGGACTGGCCCATGTTGACGTGGTCGTTGGCGTGCACCTTCCCGCCGGCGAGCGCGGCGATCACCTCGTTGGCGTTCATGTTCGTCGAGGTGCCGGAGCCGGTCTGGAAGACGTCGATCGGGAACTGCGCGTCGTGCTTGCCGGCGGCGATCTCGGCGGCGCCTTTGGCGATCCGCGCGGCCGTGGCTTTGGGAAGCAGGCCGAGCTCGCCGTTGACGAGCGCGGCGGCGCCCTTCACGCGCGCCAGCCAGCGGACGACCGACACGGGGACGGTCTCGCCCGAGATCGGGAAGTTGGCGACGGCCTTGGTGGTCTCTGCACCCCACAGCTGCTTGTCGGTCATGCAGGTCTCCTTTTTCAGAAAGCGAACAAAGATTTAAGGGGCCCCTGCCGGGGCCTGGGCGGGCGTTCGTCGTGATCGCCCCGGGACGTTATCCATAGAGGGCGGTGCCCGCCGTGCCGAACCAACGGCGTCCAAGACGTTACCCGCAGAACGCGGCGAGCTCCCGCGCTAGCCCGACAGGGTCGTCGTAGGCCATCAGGAAACCTGTGCTCTGGAGCACTCGCAGTTGGCCGTTGGGCAGCAGCGCCAGCGCCTCTTCGGCCGCGGCGAGCGGGTGCAGCCGGTCGCGGTCGGCCCAGAGCAAGAGCACCGGCATGTCCAGGCGCGGGTAGAGCTCGAGCAGTTGGGTCTGCGCCCCGCGCGGCCATGAGCGTGCGCACCTGGCCCACGAGCGCGCGAGGCTGGGGTTGCCGGGGACGTCGGCGAAGGCGTGGCGCACGAGATCGCGCGCGGCGGGGTCCGCGCGGGCGGACAGCCGCTGGCCTCGCTCGGGGGTGAAGGCGGCGCGGGCGGCGTAGGTGAGCAGGCGGTCCAGCCCGGGAACGGACCCGGCGGCGGCGGCCAGCCGCCAGGCGGTGCGCGTGCGCGCACGGCGCGGCGGCGCGTGCAGGCGGCTGGGCATCAGCACCAGCCGCGCGGGGCGCAGGCGGTCGGTGGCGATCGCGTGCAGCAGGATCTCCGCGCCCGCGTCGTGGCCGCCGATCAGCGGATGGGGCCCGAGCACGTCGGCGGCGAACCCCGACATCACCTCGGCGAACCAGTCGAGCGTGTACGGATGGCGCGGCCGGTCCTCGGAATCGCCGTGCAGGGGCAGGTCGGGGAGCACCACGCGAAAGCGATCGGCGAGATGCTCGACGGCGGGCTCCCACTCCTTGTGGGAGAGCATCGCGGAGTGCAGCAGCGCGAGCGGCGGGCCGGCGCCGAACTCGCGGTAGGCGACGCGCGCACCGTCAGGATGGTGGTAGAGACGCAGCCTCATTCCGCCATCGTAGGTCGCGGGGTCGTCCTGGCATGCGTAGCCCGCACCTACAATGGGCCGCCCGTGACGGCCCCCGAGAAACACACGCTGATCCCACACCGCGCGGTAGATGCTCGCCAGGAGCTGCCGGCGCTCGAGCTGGAGGTGCTGGAGCGCTGGCGCGAGCGCGACGTGTTCGCCGCGTCGCTGCGCGCGCGCGAAGGCGCGGAGCAGTGGGTCTTCTACGAGGGGCCCCCCACCGCCAACGGGCCGCCCGGCTCCCATCACGTGCTCTCGCGCGTGTTCAAGGACATCTACCCGCGCTATCAGACGATGCGCGGCTATCGGGTGGAGCGCAAGGGCGGCTGGGACTGCCACGGGCTGCCCGTGGAGATCGCGGTCGAACAGGAGCTCGGGATCAAATCGAAGGCGGAGATCGAGGAGTATGGGATCGGCGAGTTCAACGAGCGCTGCCGCGAGTCGGTGTTCACGTTCCTGGAGGAGTGGAACCGGCTGACCGAGCGGATCGGCTTCTGGCTCGATCTCGACGACGCCTACCGGACGCTGGATGAGAGCTATATCGAGTCGGTCTGGTGGGCGCTCGCCCAGATCGACGAGCGGGGGCTGCTGTACGAGGGACGGAAGGTCGTGCCGTACTGCCCGCGCTGCGAGACGACGCTGTCCTCGCACGAGGTCGCGCTCGGATATAAGGACGTGGTCGAGGAGTCGGTGTACGTGCGGCTGCCGGTGCGCCTGCCCGAGGCTGAAGGGGCGGGCCCCCTGAAAGAGGGCGACGCGTTGCTGATCTGGACGACGACGCCGTGGACGCTGCCGGGCAACGTGGCGGTCGCGGTCGCGCCGGAGGTCGAGTACGTCAGGGCGCGAGCGGGCGAGGACACGCTGGTCCTGGCGGCGGCGCTGGTCGAGAAGGTGCTGGGAGAGGACGTCGAGATCCTCGATCGGTTCCCGGGCGGAGAGCTCGTCGGCAAGCACTACAGCGGGCCGGTCTTCGCGCTGAGCGACCGCGAGCCGGGCGGATATCCGATCATCGCCGGGGACTTCGTCACGACCGCGGAGGGCACCGGCGTCGTGCACCTCGCGCCGGCCTTCGGCGAAGACGACTATCGCGTGGCGGGCGCAGCCCCGGAGGTGCCGTTTGACCCGACGCAGCCGGACACGCTCTACAACCCGGTCAGAGCAGACGGCACGTACGACGCTCGCGTGCGCAGCCTCGACGGGCACTCCTACGAGGGTCGCTTCGTCAAGGACCCCGAGCTGACGAGAGAGCTGATCGCGGACCTCGACGCCCGGGGCCTGCTGCTGAGAGAGCAGGCCTACGAGCATTCCTACCCGCACTGCTGGCGCTGCGGCACGCCGCTTCTGTACTACGCGAAATCCTCCTGGTACATCGTGACGACGAAGCTCCGCGAGGAGCTGCTGGCGGCGAACGAAACGGTGAGTTGGCACCCTCCACGCGTCAAGGAGGGCCGCTTCGGGGACTGGTTGAAGAACAACGTCGACTGGGCGCTCTCACGCGAGCGCTACTGGGGCACGCCGCTGCCCGTGTGGCGCTGTGGAAAGGGGCACGTGCACACGATCGGCTCGTTCGCCGAGCTCGAGGAGCGCTCCGGCACGACCCTCGCTGACCATCATCGCCCGTTCGTCGACGAGGTCGAGTTTCCCTGTCCGCATGTCGAAGGCGATGGCGAGCGCGGCGGCGAGCCCTGCGGGCAGACGATGCGCCGCGTGCCGGAGGTGATCGACGTGTGGTTTGACTCCGGCGCGATGCCGTTCGCCCAGCACCATTTCCCGTTCGAGCACGAGGACACCTTCGCGCAGCGCTTCCCGGCCGACTTCATCTGCGAGGCCCAGGACCAGACGCGCGGCTGGTTCTACTCGCTGCTGGCGGTCGCGACGCTGTTGGGCCAGGAGGCGCCCTTCGACCACCAGGCGCCGTACAAGAACGTCGTCTGCCTCGGTCTGATCCTCGACGAGGAGGGCCAGAAGATGTCGAAGTCGAAGGGCAACACGGTCGAGCCGTGGCAGGTGCTCGATACGTACGGCGCGGACGCCTTCCGCTGGTATTTCTTCACCTCCAAGCAGCCCTGGGACGGATACCGCTTCTCGGCGGAGACGATCGGCGAGGGCGTGCGCCTGTTTCTGAAGCAGCTGTGGAGCACGTACTTCTTCTACACCCTCTACGCCGAAGCCAATGCCTCCGTCCTCGCCGCGGCGCCGGAGCAGGCTGAGCTGACCGACGACCTCGATCGTTGGGCGCTGTCGCGCACCGCGGGCACGGCCCAGCTGGTGGCGGAGCGGCTGGACGCCTACGACGTGACGTCCGCCGGACGGGCGATCGCGGGGTTGGTGGACGAGCTGTCGAACTGGTACGTGCGCCGCTCGCGACGACGCTTCTGGGACGGCGATCCGGCCGCGTTTCAGACGCTGCGCACGTGCCTGCTGACGGTGGCCAAGCTGCTGGCGCCGCTGTGCCCGTTCATCGCCGATGAGATCTACGACAACCTCGACGGCACGCTCGCGAGCGTGCACCTGTGCGACTTCCCCGCGGACGACTCTTTGCCGGCGCGCGACGAGCAGCTCGAGCAGGCGATGGCGCTGGCGCGCGAGACGGTGCGCCTCGGGCTGGGCGCGCGCGGCAAGGCCAAGATCAAGGTGCGCCAGCCGCTGGGCGAGGCGGTTGTCGTGGCCGACGAGCGCGAGCGCGCAGCGATCGAACGGCTGGCCGATGTCGTGCGCGAGGAGCTGAACGTCAAGCGGATGCGCTTCGTCGCCGCGGCCGAGGAGCTGAGCGAGTACGAGGTGAAGGCCAACTACCGCACGCTCGGCCCGCTGTTCGGCAAGGACATGCCGCGCGCGGCCGAGGCGATCGCGGCACTCGACCCGGCGCGGGTGGCGGCGGCGGTACGCGGCGAGGACGGGGCCGGAACGATCGGGATTGCGGTCGGCGGGCGCGAGCACACGCTCTCGGCCGCCGACGTGATCCTGACGATGAAGGCCCCCGCGGGCTACTCGGTCGAGCGCGAGGGCGCCCACGCGGTCGCGTTGGACCTGACGATCGACGCGGACCTGCGGGCCGAGGGGCGGGCGCGCGAGATCGTGCACGCCGTGCAGAACGCGCGCAAGACCGCGGGGCTCCAGGTCGAGGATCGGATCGAGCTGTGGCTGGCGGGCCCCCCAGCCCTGATCGAGGCGGCCGAGGCGCACCGCGACTACCTGGTCGGCGAGACGCTGACGATCGGGTTGAGCCTGGACGGAGAGAACCCGGAGGCCCCGAGCAACTGCTACTCAGAGCAGACCGAAGTCGACGACCTGCCCCTGGCGATCGCCCTGCGCCCGTCCTGAGGCGCGAGGGCCAAGCGGAGCAAGGACGCAGGAAGCGCGGCGTGCTACGCACGTGAGCGACCGAGGACGCCGCTCCGCGCAGTGTGCCCTCGCGCCTCAGGCCGCGGTTAGCGACGGCTCGAGCTCTGCCTCCAGCTTCTTCTTGGGATAGGCGCCGATCACGGTCTTGACCGGCTGGCCACCCTTGAAGAGGATCAGCGTCGGGATCGAGAGCACCTGGAAGTTGGCCGCCGTCTGCTGGTTCTCATCGATGTTGAGCTTTACGATGCGCAGGTCCTGCCGCTCGGAGGCGATCTCCTCGAGCACGGGCGCGACCACCCGGCAGGGTCCGCACCAAGGCGCCCAGAAGTCGACCAGCACAGGACCCTCGGACTCAAGCACCTCGGCCTGGAAGTTGGTGTCGGTTACTTCATTAAGAGTGCCTGCCATGGGTGTCTCCTTGATTTATCGCTTGCCTCTTACCCAACCACTATACAAAGTGTAGTAACCCCTCCAATGGCCAGGCGGTCAGTCGGTCATCGAAAACAGCGAGCTGGCATCTTTGAAACATTGATCCCTTCACGGCTACCCATGACAGCATCATTGATCTCCGTGAAGGAATCTTGGATAGGGCCTGAATGCTCGGGACTTCAAGCTGAGATACCGTCCTCCAACGTGACCCTCCAAGCCCGGCCTGTCAGTGGATGGTGACGGTCCAGCCGCCGGAGGTGCGCACGATCGGCGGGTGGATGTGGGTGAGCGCGGTAAACAGGTGCGGAGAGACGTAGACCTCGATCGTGGCGGCGATAATCAGTAGCGGCACGGCGACCGCGACGGTCACGAACGTGGCGGCCAGCAGTTGATCCCAATCCCCGCGCCGGCTGGCGATGATCCACGCTGCCAGCGGCAGGAACAACGCGATCAGCTCGAGGATCGCGTGCGGCAGCAACCCCAGCAGCAGCACGCCGGGTGCGACTCCCAGGAAGCCGGAGACACCTGCGAGGGTGTGCCCGAGCACGTAGGCCTGCGTGCACAGCGAGAAGGCGGTGGCGGCGACCACGAAGCCGATCGCGATCCGCCCGCCGTGTTCGTGCACCCAGCGTGAGACGCCGCGGTGGTGCTCGGCCTGCAGCGGCAGCGAGCTGCCCGCGATGAACCCCGCGACACACGCCATCGCGTGCAGCGCGAGCACCAGCATGTTGCGCCGCAGGATGCTGAGCACATCGGCGCCATCGCCGACCGCGAACGGGGGTTCGAGGGAGAGGATCTGCTGGTAGCCGTGGTCGAGCGATGCGACAACCCACACGGCGCACAGTAGGCCGGTGGCGGCCAAGGCCGAGCCGGCGACCCACCGCCCCAGCACGACGCCGGGGGTCCGCTGCCAGGAGCGAAGCGTCGTGCGTGTCTGACGCACACCGTGCGCGAACGCGTAGGCTGAGGCATCCATCTAATTGTTGATCGGCATCCTCTCCTGCCGACGTGAGGCCGGCTGGCGTCCGAAGCGCAGCCGCGGCACGAGCCACATCGCCTCGGCGGCGATCCGCCAGGACATCTTGCTCTCACCGCGCTCGCGGTCTTTGAAGACGATCGGCACCTCCACCACCTGAAAGCCGGCTCGCACGGCGCGGTAGGTGAGCTCGACCTGGAAGGCGTAGCCCTGCGAGCGCACGCCGTCGAAGTGGATCGCCTCGAGCACCTCGCGGCGAAAACACTTGAAGCCGCCCGTCAGGTCGCGCACGCGCAGGCCCAGCACCAGGCGCGCGTAGGTGGAGCCGCCCTCGGAGATGAGGCGGCGCAACAGGCCCCAGTTCCTCACGCCGCCGCCGGGCACGTAGCGCGAGCCGAGCGCCAGGTCAGCGCCCGCTGCTACCGCCGCGAGCAGCCGGGCGAGGTCGGCTGGGTCGTGAGAGAAGTCGGAGTCCATCTCCATCACATAGCCCGCACCGTGGTCGAGCGCGTGGCGAAAGCCGGCCAGGTAGGCCGGGCCGATGCCGTTCTTCTCGGCGCGATGGAGGACCTCCACCCAGTCGTGCTCGGCGGCGAGGCGATCGGCGATCTGGCCGGTACCGTCGGGCGAGCCGTCGTCGACGACCAGCACGCGGAACCCGTCGGGCGAGGCGCCGGTGAGCACCTCGCCGGCGGCTGTGATGATCGCCTGCACGTTCTCGGCCTCGTTGTAGGTGGGCAGTATCAGCCAGGGCTCGCCGGTCATGGATCGCCGTACCCTAGAGTGTGCCGGCGCTGCTCGGCCTACTGACGCTACCGAGCGCCGGCCGCCCACCGGAGCAGCGGCGCGGCCACGTACCCTGCTGTGGTGGCCCAGCCCGAGCTGTCCAATACCGCGATCGCCGAAGCCCTCGAGGAGCTGGGCGATCTGTATGAGCTCGACGGGGCGATCGTGCACCGCGTGCTGGCCTACCGCAATGCGGCCAAGGCGATTCGCGAGGCGTCCGTGTCGGTCGCGGCGCTGGCCCGCGCGGGCCGAGCGACCGAGCTTCAGGGGATCGGCGAGACCCTCCAGCAGAAGATCATCACGCTGCTCGACACCGGCACCACCCCCTCGACGGAGCGGATGCGCGCACAGTTTCCGCCCGGCTTGATCGAAATCACACGACTGCCCGGCCTCGGGCCCAAGCGCGCGCGGCTGCTCTACACGGAGCTGGAAATCGACTCGCCCGAGAAGTTGCGAGAGGCGGCGCTGGCGCAGCGCTTGCGTACCGTGAAGGGACTCGGCGCAAAGTTCGAGACGAGCGTGCTGGCGGCACTGGATCGAATGCCCGCCCACCCTCCCGAGCGGACGGCGGGGCGTCTGCTGCTGCCACGCGCTCTCGAGCTGGGAGAGACGCTCGCCGCCGGCCTGACTGAGCTCGGAGGACAGGGCACGCACGTGCAGGTGGCCGGATCGGCGCGGCGGATGGCCGACAGCGTGAAGGACATCGACCTGATCGCAACCACAACCAAGCCGACGACGCTCGCGAAGAGCCTCTCCAGACTGCCGGAGATCGAGCGCGTGTCCTCCGCGGGCAAGCCCGGGGCCAAGGGCCGCACCCACTCGGGCTTCGGCGTCGACCTGAGAATCGCAAAGCCCGGTCAGCTCGGCAACCTGCTGCAGCACTTCACCGGCTCGGGACCGCACAACGCCGCGCTGCGCGAAGCGGCGGTGCGGCGCGGGCTGCACGTCTCCGAGTACGGGATCCGCGACGACACGACCGGCGCCATGCGTACGTGCGCGAGCGAGGAGGAGGTATACGATCTGCTCGGCCTCGCCTACATCGAGCCCGAGCTGCGGGAGAACAGCGGCGAGCTGGAGGCGGCGCGGCAGAGCGCCAAGGCCGGGAGCGGCAAGCACAGGGACAACGAGGGGGCGCCATCGGGGCTACCGCGGCTGATCGCGCTGGAGGACATCCGCGGCGACCTGCACAGCCACACGGTCGCCTCGGACGGGAAGAACACGATCGAGGAGATGGCGCTCGCCGCGCGGGAGCTGGGCTACGAGTACCTGGCGATCACCGATCACTCGGCGACGCACGGCTTCGGCGACGATGTCTCACCCGAGCAGCTGCGCCGGCAGATCGAGCTGGTGCGGGAGGCGAACGCGCAGCTGGCGGGCATCGAGCTGCTGGCGGGCAGCGAGGTCAACATCCTGCCCGACGGCTCGCTCGACTACGAGGACGATCTGCTCGGCGAGCTCGATTGGGTGATCGCCAGCGTGCATACGGCCTTCGGGATGGGCGAGCAGGCGATGACCGAGCGGATGATCACGGCGATCGAGCATCCGCTGGTGGACGCGATCGGCCATCCGACGGGCCGCTTGATCGAGCGACGCGAGCCCTATGCGGTCGATTTGCCGGCGGTGTTCGCGGCCGCGGCGCGCACGGGAACGATGCTCGAGATCAACGCCAACCCCGACCGGCGCGACCTTTCCGCGATCAACGCGCGCGGCGCGGCGCGCGCGGGCGTGCGCATCCTGATCGACTCCGACGCCCACCGCACGCACACCCTCAAGAACATGCGCTGGGGGATCGCCACCGCGCGCCGCGCATGGCTGAGCGCGGCTGACGTGGCCAATACCCGGCCGTGGCCGGAGCTGCAAAAGCTACGCAAGCAGGCGCGGCAGTAGCTGCTCGGCGACCACCCGATCCGTCGCCGCGCGGCTGAACGGACGGAGCGCCGCTCGCGCGCGCCGCGCGTAGTCGGCAGGCGGGTCATCCAGAGCGACGCGTAGCGCCCCTCGCAGATCCTCGCCCACGAGCCGCGGGTCGAGCCGGCGGGCGATCGGCAGCGCCGCGTAGGGCCCGGGGGCGGCTGTCGTGACGAGCAGACAACCATCGGCGAGCGCCTCTAGCTGGGCGATCCCGTAGTCCTCGCGGCGGGGAGCGCAAACGAACACGCGGGCGCGGCGCAGGAGCGCGCGGTACTCCTCGGAGGAGAGCCGGCCCACGACTCGCACACCCTGCTCGCCGGGCACAAGCAGCCCGGCGCCCTGGAGCTCCGCCGCCGAGGCGCCGGCGATGAGCAGCTCATCGCCGGCCTCGCTCGGGCGCCCGGCTTGCTCGGCCCGCACATCCCGCTCGGCGCGCACGCTGAGGACGTCCCTCACGTCCCTCACGGCCCGCTCGGCGCGCACGTCCCGCCAGGCCGACAGCACGCGGTCGAGCCCCTTCTTCGTGGGGTTGGCCGCGTAGGTGATCGCGGCGATGTCCCGCACCTCGGCGCCCGGCCCGTCGACGGGCTCCTCCCCACCGTCGCGATCGCCCACCGGGGACCCATCCCGATCGCCCGCCAGGGAGGGTTCGACCGCTACTGGCAACACGAGCGCGCGATCCCCATGCCGAGCCGTGGAGGGCGCCTCGCCCAGGCCGCTCTCACTCCAGGGGAGCAGCAGCGGCGCGTGGCCCAGGCGCAGGCGCTCGAGCGGCCGTTGCCACAGTCCGTGGCGGCCCGGCCGGTTGCCGGCGGCGGTAGCGTCGAAGCGGATCGCCCCCGGCCGCGGCCACAGCAGCGCGGCGGTGGTGCTCGAGTAGATCACCGCGCGCGGGGCATGGCGAGCAAGCTCGGCGCGGGCCGCACGGCGGGCGGCGAGCGCCCACCCCAGGTCGGTCAGGGCGAAGGTGCGCATCTGCCGGGGCGGCGCGGCGGCGGCGACCATTGCGCTTGCCCCGGCGCGGCGCAACGACCCAGCCAGCTCCTCGTCGGCCCTGCGCAGGCCTTCGGTGGAGCCGAGCGAGACGATCAATACGTCAACCGCCTGCGTCGCGGCCATCAGGTGACGAGCCCGTTCACTAGGTGACGGCGCCGTTCACGCGCTCGGGACGCAGCGCTTTGAAGCCAGGGGCGCGCTCGAGCGCCATCGGCCGCACGGGGGATGTGCGACGTACGTAGAAGCACACGCCGTCGCGCTCCTCGATCGCGGCCACCGCGGCGTCCTGGCGCCGCCAGGCGAGCGCCCAGATGATCGCGAAGCCGGCGGCGATGCCGGGGATCTGGGGAGCGAGGAAGGCCAGGCCACCCGCGAGGAGCGTGAACAGCAGCAGCGGCCACAGCCGGTTGAGCAGGATCGCGCCGGGATGGTGCTCGGGCAGCGTGGTCGTGGATTTGGCGCCGGCGAGCAGTCGCGCGATCGGAGGGCTGGTCTCGGCTCGTCTGCCGAGGCGCAGGCCGAGGAGCGCGGCGAGCACCCACCAGCCGACCGCGATCGGGGCGAGCAGCGTGTCGGAGCTTTGCCCTGCGGCGAGGATCGTGACAGCGGCCAGCGCGGTGGCCGCGCCGGCGCTGAGCAGGACGGTGGTCTTGAGGAAGTCGACGAAGCGCACGAGCGGCGCCTAGAGCAGGGCCTCGAGCAGGCCGCGCACGCCGCCCGTGCCGTCGAGCAGGAGATCGGCCTCCGCGGCCAGCTCCGGGGGGGCTTCGTCGGAGCTGACCGCCGCGCAGATGGCGGTCGTCAGGGTTCCCGCCTTGACGAGCGAGCGCAGTCCGCGGAAGGCATCGAGGTCGGTGGTGTCGTCGCCGACATACAGCGCGGTCACAACCGGCGGCGCGGGTGGGCTCTTAAGCAGCGCGGCGATGCCGAGACCCTTGTCGAGGCCGACGGGCGGGCGCACCTCGAGCACCTTGCGCCCCCAGTGGACCGCCAGGCCCTCCTCCTGCGCGAGCCGCGCAATCTCCTGCACCGCCGCGGCCGCGGCGGGCTCGTCGGGGGCGCCGCGCCAATGAAACGCGGCGATCGCGTCCTTGTCCTCGCTGCGCACACGGATCCGCTGGTGCTCGGCGGTATAGACGCGCGCGGCGAACCGGCGCACGCGCTCGGTCCAGGCGGCGACCTCGGGGTCGATCTCGGGTCGAGTCGCCCCGGGGCGCAGGAGTTCGCCGCCGTGGTTGCCGATGTAGGCGATCGTTCCGATCGAGACGATCTGACGGGCGGTGGCCGCGCGACGGCCGCTGACGCAGCCGACAAGCTGGTAGCGCTTGGCGATCTCGATCAGCAGCGAGCGCGTCGCCTCGGGAACGTGCGCATCCGCGGCGTGCCGGACGATCGGCGCCAGGGTGCCGTCGATATCGAGTAGCACCGCTGCGCGGGCGGGGTCGGAGCGGAGCGGCTCAAGCGCCTCCACGAGCGTGGCAGCGGGGGACACGACCTTTAGTATGGCGCGCACGGTGGTTGACTGGTTTCAGATCGCACGTGCTCGCTGAGGAGATCGTGAGGAGCGGCGATCGTTCGCGGCAGCGAACGCTCAAGCTGATGGCGATTGGGACGGCCGCGGGCCTGTTCAGCGGGCTGTTCGGAGTGGGCGGTGGAACGGTGATCGTGCCGCTGCTCCTACTGTGGCTGGGCTACGGCGAGCGTGAGGCCACGGGGACGTCGCTGGCGACGATCGTGTTCATCGCAGCGTTCGCGACGGCGGTGCAGGCGGCGTATGGCAACCTCGAGTTCCTCGACGGGCTGCTGATCGGCGTGCCCGCCGTCGGCGGCGTGATGATCGGCACGTGGCTGCAGCGACGTTTGGCGACCCGCTCGATCGCGCTCCTGTTCGCGGCGGTGCTGGTGGCCGCGGCGGCCGAGCTGTTGCTGGAATGATCGGCGCGATCGCGATCGGGTTGGCTGCAGGGGTGCTCGCGGGGCTGCTGGGCCTGGGCGGCGGTGTGCTGTTCGTGCCGGGGCTGGTGATCTTTCTGGGCCTGAGCCAGCACCAGGCGGAGGCCACGTCGCTGATGGCGATCGTCCCGGTCGCACTGGTCGGCGCGCTCGCACAGGACCGCCGGGGAAACGTCTGCCGGCCGGACGCGCTGCGGATGGGCCTCGTCTCGATCGTCGGCGCGGCGGCGGGCGTTGCCTTGGCGAACGTGCTGTCAGGAGCCGTGCTCAAGACCGCGTTCGCGCTGCTGATGCTCTTGATCGCGGCACAGCTGGTGCGACGTACGCTCGGCCAGCAGAGTCAGAGCAGCGTGGGCGCGATCGAGCGGGAAGCGGGTGGATGAGGGGTAGCGGAAAAAATGATCCGGAGGCGCCAAGAAGTCGTAGACTTGTGGTAATGGGACTAGATAACCCACTCCATATAGTCTTCTTGGTCGTAATTCTGTTGTTGGTGTTCGGCGCCAAGCGACTGCCTGAGATCGGTCGCTCGCTGGGTAGCGGCATGCGTGAGTTCAAGGACTCCGTCACCGGCGCGCAGTCCGATACCACTCAGCAGCAGCAGCCGACGCTGACCCAGGCCCAAGCCCAGCAGCAGCCGCCGGCTCCAATCGCGCAGCCCGCCCCCGCGCAGGCCCCCGTCGCCGCACCACCAACGCCAGCTCCGGCCCCCGCCCCAGTCGAGCACCAGCACCAGGCTTAGCCCCGGGAGGATCCGGGCGTGCACCGGCTCAGCCGGTGTGCGGTTGTGCCGCGCGTGCACCGCCTCAGTGCATATGCAAGATCGGTCCGCTCTGCACCGCCTCGAAGGCGGAGCCCGGGACCTGCTTGATCTGTTCCAGGTCTTCGTCGTTCCAGCGCGGATCGGGCGCGCCGGTGATGTACCAGGACGAGCCGTTGTCGGCCACGATCAAGCCGTAGCGCTTGAGCGCCCGCAGCACGACGAGCGACTCGCCGTGGAAGCCGGACAGGCTGAAGCTCGCCTTCAAGCGCAGGCGCAGCCCCATCGGGGGAAGGGAGGGATCGGTGCTGGAGGAGGCGAAGTGGGTGGCGGGATGGATGAAGCCCGCCTGCGTGCGCTGGACGGTCACGCGCAGGGCATGGTCGATCCGGCCGGCGTGGACTTCGGGATAGCGCACGAGCAGCGGCAAGATCGGCAGCCCGGCGGCGTCCGCGGAGGTCCAGCCGTTGGGGCGCAGCGCGTTTGAGCGCAGGTTGAAGACAGCGCCCGAGCCGGCGTCCCAGCCGCCGGGAGTGCGCTGGGCGTTGTAGAGCTCATACAGCTTGCAGCTGCCTTCCTGGAGGACGAGCACGTGACGATCGCCTTCTTCGCCCGCTCCCTCGACCGGCGCATTTGGGGGGATCGGATAGGGACCGGAATTGGATTCTTCGCCGTATTCGGTGAACTTGATCGGCACCTTCGACTGATGAGCGCCGACGACCGTGTAGGGGATGCCGTAGCTGGGGTTGGCGCCGAAGTCGGGGTGCAGATGGCCGGTGATCCCGATGCTGGCGATGTAGGCGGCCGAGTTGGGATCGACGGGAGCATGGGAGATATCCCGGTTGAGCGAATTGCTCGCGGGGAAGATCGGACAGGAGTACTCGCGCGGCGCGGCCCCCCGCCGTCTGCTGACAGACCGCGCCTGTGCCTGGGCCGAGGCGACCGTCGCGATCGCAATTGCAAGCGCGACCGCAGCCACAATCGATCTCCCCCGGCGCGCCGGCACGCATGCAATGTTACTTCCGAAGAAGGGTAGGCAAGGAGGTCGCCAAGAAGAAAGTCCTAGCCGGCGCGGGCTCGCCCGCACAGGCCTAACCTGTGGGGAATGACATCCCGCGGGAGAGCCTCCTTCATTCTGAGCAGGAGCCGGCGCCTCGGCCGGCTCCTGTCTGGCCTCATAGCTGTGGCGCTCGTTGGCTGTGGCTCGGCCAAGGCAACCCACGGCACCTCGACGGCGTCCGCCCTCCCCGCGAATGGCTCGCTCGAGCGCTCAGCCGCCTCCCGCTCAGCCGCCTCCACGACCTCGCCCGCGCCCACGCTCGCGAGCTGCGCCGCCACGGTCGCGAGCACGCTCGGCACGGTCGCGGCGCGTGTCTACCACGAGGCCGCAACCGGCGGCAACGTCGCGCAGGCAGTGCATCGCGTGCAGAGCTCGAGCGCCCTCGCCGGCGCGATCGACAGCGGCAACTCCGCCGCCGCCCGCGCCGCGCTGCGAGCGCTGTTGCTCAACCAGATCGTCCGCGTCGAGGTCGTGCGCGGCGGGCGCGTGTTCGCCCAGGCGGGCTCAGGGCCGGCGATCGCGCCCGTCCACGGTTCGATCCCGGGCACGTCCGCGACCTTCGTCCTCTCGACCCAGTCCGACCACGCCTACCTGCAGGTCGTCCAGCAGGTCACCGGCGCGCAGGTGCTGCTGCTCGCCGGCAGCCATCGACTGACCGGCACGATCGGCGGCGCCCCGCCCACGGGCGCCCCCGCTGAAGGACCGCTGACACTCGCCGGTCAGAGCTACCAGTCGTTCACGCTCCCCGGCGCGGTCTACCCGTCCGGCCCGCTTCGGATCGTGCTGCTCGTGCCGTCCGCGACGATCTCCTGCCCCGGCTCACCGGCCCAGACCCGTGTGGAAACGCTCGGCTACGTCGGCGAACGCATCTACCAGGAGGAGCTCCACAGCAAGGACGTGACCGCGACGCTGCGCCACATCGAAAACTCCACCGGCTTCCAGCGCGCGGTGGCCGCCGGCGATGCGACGGCGGCCAGAGCCGCAATCGTCGGCTTCTTCGGCCAGCAC
>Ga0208849_1001521_pt1 | contig 15746 bp, 17 predicted proteins | sample NGESurdeep072012_10_FD_184470 | JGI IMG/M metagenome (GOLD analysis project Ga0208849, IMG submission 184470) | Arctic peat soil microbial communities from Barrow, Alaska - NGEE Surface sample 53-3 deep-072012 (SPAdes) | ecosystem: Environmental > Terrestrial > Soil > Wetlands > Peat ...
GTGCGCTAGAGAGACATAATCGGGCAGTGCGGGCTCCCGGGCTCGAGGCAGAGGAGGTCGACTTCATGTCCCTCCTGAGCGAGGCCAATCAACGCCGCCTTCTGGAGGGGTCGACCCGGGACGTGCACGCAGCGGGCACGGTGATTTTTCACCCGGCAAGCCGGGGTCGGGCTTACTTGCTCGAGCGAGGCCTGGCCCGTGGCTACACGACCGTTCCGGACGGGCGTCAAGCCACGATCACCTTCTTCCACTCCAGGGAGCTCATGGGCGGGACGTCGATCGTGAGCCGCCCACCGGCGATCTTCGTGCAGATCGTCGCCAAGTCCATGATTACAACCCTCGAGCTCGAGAAGGTTCGCAAGCTGGCGGCGGCCGAGAATGAGGTCCTTGCCGCTGTTGCCACACACCTGGCAGCGCGAGTGCGGAGTGCGTACAAGCTGATCGCGGTCCGCACATTGGGCGACATCAGGCAGCGCCTGGCTTACGACCTGCTCGATCGGGCCTGTCGGGCACAGCTCGATGCCGGCCTCCTCGAGGCGAGGGTGACGCACGCAGAGCTCGCCGACTCCATCGGATCCGCCCGTGAGGTGGTCGGCCGGGCACTGGCTGCTCTCCGCGAGGCTCGGCTGGTCGAAACCGCGCCCGGCCTGGTTCGGGTAGTCGACCCGTTACGCCTGGCTGGGATCGTGCGCGCATTCGCGCTCTAGGCTTGCCTTCTTCGCCTCTGCCGGAGCGAGCAATGGCTCGGGCCTCCCGATCGGATCCGCCTGGCGCCCGACGACGACGAGCACCAGCACGATCGCGCCCTGGCGGGGCGCCTACCCGTCTACGACACGAGTCCGCTCAGGAAGGACGTGATAGATGTGCCTGGGGCAAGGTCGGCTCGAACAGCTCGATGGGATTCCCTGAAGGGTCTTCGAGCAGGATCTGCTTCCCGCCCACCCCGGTCACGATGTCGTTCCGAAAGCGCGCTCCTTTGAGGCGAAGCTGCTCGACCGTGGCGGGCAGGTCTGCAACTTCAAGCGAGAATCGATTCCAACCGCCAGGTTTGGGCACCTGGCCATCTGGCATTGCCTGGCCTCCGCCGGGCCCTCCTCCTGGAGCACTGAGCACCAGACGAAGGTCCCCGCGCGAGAGCATCGCGAAGGTGGGGGCCGGATGCATCACGACCTGGAAATCAAGGAGCTCGCAATAGAAGGCGATCGCCCTGTCCACGTCGTCGACGATGTAGCGGACGCTGACGGTGGCCATGAAGTTTCCTCCGGATTGTCGCGGTTTCTCTGCTGTCTCGGGACCTACCTTCTTCGCGCCCTGCGCGCACGTCTGCCGGCTGCCCAGGTCAGCGGTGCGGCGAGCACCACCGCAAGCACAGTCTGAACCGAGAGATTGGCACGTAAGGAATTGTGAGCCCCGGCAGTCGTGACCGACACGAGCACGACACTCCCCACCGACAGGATGCCGTTCGGCGATGCTCGCGCGAGCAGGACCTCCGCGATCCCGACCACAAGGAAGCAGGCCACGAACATGACCGCGCCGATGCTGACCCAAACCACCACCGATTCGAAGCCGTGCGGATTGAGGCCGTGAGGGAGCTTCGCCGGCCGGATGGTTCCTGGTCCCGGCCAGGCGATCATCGCCTGTTCGTCGGTGTCCTCGAACTGGGCCGTGCGAGGAGTCTGGAGGATGACGGCGATCATCCATAAGTCCCCGACCGCACCGGCCGTGTTGAAGGCGAACGCGAGCAATGCGGGTACGACCAGTGGGCTGTAGCCGGCGAGGGCCAGGGCGGCGCCGTCGATGATGACGAGCGGCAGCGCCCCGATGACGAGGAACCGGCCCCCGCTGAAGCGTTTGCCCGGGCACATGGCGAAGAGGTAAGGCGCTCCGCCTTTGATTCCGGCGCCGAACTTCGGACGGCCGCCGAAAACGAGGAAGCCGGCTCCGTGCAGGCCTTCATGGACGAAGAGGACGGCGAACGGGGTGAGGATCGTCGGCAGGTACGGAATCTGGGCCACGTCGAGGGTGCGCCGCGCGAGCAGCGCGTAGAGCGCGAAGGAGACCACGAACAGGATCAATGAGAGCGGGGTGAGCCGCGCGGCCAGGCCGCCGGTCATGCGAAAGACCCAGAGCGGCTGCTCGGGATTGTCCACTGCGACCTTGACTGTAGGTCTTGCTACCTCCCCGCTTGCCGTGGAGGTGAAACTTACTCCAGGTAGTCGCGGAGCTTTTTCGAGCGCGATGGGTGCCGGAGCTTGCGCAGGGCCTTGGCCTCGATCTGGCGGATGCGCTCGCGGGTCACTCCGAACCGCTTCCCCACCTCTTCCAGGGTGCGCTGGTGCCCGTCGATCAGCCCGAACCGCAGCTGCAGCACGCGCCGCTCGCGAGGCGTGAGGGTATCGAGCACGTCCTCGACCTCGGAGTGCAGCATCGTCAGCGACGCCGCGTCCTGCGGGGATACCGCCTCGCGGTCCTCGACGAAGTCGCCGAGGTGGGAATCCTCTTCCTCGCCGATGGGCGTCTCGAGCGAGACCGGGTCCTGAGAAACCTTGACGATCTCGCGGACCTTCTCGGGCGTGATGCCCATCTCCTCGCCGATCTCCCCGTCGCTCGGCTCGCGGCCCAGCTCCTGCAGCAGGCGGCGCGACACGCGCACGAGCTTGTTGATCGTCTCGACCATGTGCACCGGGATGCGGATCGTCCGCGCCTGGTCGGCGATGGCGCGGGTGATGGCCTGCCGGATCCACCACGTCGCGTAGGTCGAGAACTTGTAGCCCTTGTGGTAGTCGAACTTCTCGACCGCGCGGATCAGACCCATGTTGCCTTCCTGGATCAGGTCCAGGAACGACATGCCGCGGCCGATGTACTTCTTGGCGATCGACACGACCAAGCGGAGGTTGGCCTCGGTCAGCCGCTGCTTGGCCTCGTAGGCGCGCTCGTAGCGCTCGGTCAGGCGGTAGCGCGCGATGCGGTACGCCTCGAGCGCCTCGGCCCGAACCCTCGGGCGGGCGACGCCGTTGGTCGCCTGGCGGCGGCGTTCGGCGGCTGCGGCGTCGATGAGGTTCTGCAGCTTGGACACGTCGGCGAGGCCGATCAGCTCCAGCGCGATATGCGCCTGCTGGCCCTTGCGCTTGATCGTGGCCAGCCGCTCCACCACCTCGGGCAGCAGCTCCTCGACCGACCGCTGGCGGCCGTCCATCTCCTCGATCACGTTCAGCGCCTTGAGCGCGTCGTGCAGAGGCTTGGCCTCGATCGCCTGGGCGAGCTCGACCTCGTCGTTGGCGGTCAGCAGGCTGACGCGCCCGATCTCTTTGAGGTACATGCGGACCGGGTCGTCGAGCGAGACCGAGTCCATCATCTCGATGTCGAGCAGCATCTCGTCGTCGATCTGCTCGACCTCCTCGAAGTCCTTCTCGCCGTCCGTGACCTCGATCCCGATCTCCTTGAACGCGGCGAAGATGCGGAAGATCTGGTCAGGCTCGGCGTCCAGCTCGGGGAAGCCCTGAAGGATGTCGTCGGGCGTGAGGTAGCCCTGCTCCTTGCCCCTGACGATGAGCAGCTCGGCCATGGCCATCAGCTCGTCTTCGAACTTGTGCTCGGGCTTGGTCTCAGCCTTGCCGGCGCGAGGCCCAGTCTTGGTTGGCACCTTGGGCGTTGTCGTTGCCACTTTCGCTAGACGCGCGATGTCAGCTTCTCCTTTCCAGATCGTTGATGGCGCGTGCGAGCTCCCTAGCCTTGGCTTCGAGACGCGCCACCCGTTCCGAGTCCTTACCACTTTCGGCCTCAGAAAGCTCGCGGATTATCCCACTGTGCAGGCCCTTCATGTGGTCGAGCCGGACCCGTTCCGCCAGCTCTACAGCCACTTCGTCGTCGACACTCGGCGGCGGCGCCGCCCACGCTCTTCGAATCAGGTCCTGTTCCTCTGCGGGATATCCCGCCAACTCCGTCTCGAGCCCGGACACACCGCCGCGCTCGTATGTCTCCAACATCCGTACGTATATACCGCGGTCCCCTTCATCCAACTCATCGGGGGTGACCATTGTTCGGACCCGCTCGAAGGCGACAGGGCGCACCGCAAGCAACTGCAGCAGATATCTGCCTACGGTCAGTTTCTTCCCAGCCAGGCGGGCGGCCAAACCGGCCCTTCCATTGGCTGCTTCCCCGACCCTCCCCCCTGAACGGGGGGAGGGGGATGCTGCCTGCGCGGTCAGGAGGTGCGGTTGAACTCCGATCCATCCCGCCGCCCGTTCGCGGTAGGTCTCGCGGACGGCCGGATCCGGGATCTTTTCGAGCACCTCGCGGGCCCGGCTGGCCGCGAGCTCGAGCTGGTTGGGATTGCCGGGGTTGAGGCCGGTCAGGGCGTCCTTGATCCAGAATTCCCAGCCCGAGGGGGCCGCGGTGGCGAGCTCGTCCCACCTCTCGGCCGCTTGCGCGCCGGCGGCCCTGAGGAACTCATCCGGGTCCTTGGCGGGTGGCGTGACGGTGGCGACGCGGGTGCGCATCTGGTGGGCGGAGGCCAGCTCAATCGCCTTGAAGGCGGCGGCCCTGCCCGCACGGTCGGCATCGAAGACCAGGAGCAGCTCGTCGGTGAAGCGCTTGAGCAGCCTCACCTGGTCGTCGGTCAGCGCGGTTCCCGAGCTGGCGACGGCGTTGGTGACGCCGTGGTGATGAGCGGTGATGACGTCGAACTGCCCTTCCATGAGTACGGCGTGACCTTTCCTGGTGATGTCGTCGCGCGCCAGGTCGAGGCCGAAGATCACGCGTCCTTTTATGTAGGCGGGGGTTTCGGGCGAGTTGATGTACTTCCTTTGCTCGTCCGCCCTGACGGTTCTTGCCGTGAACGCGAGGGGCTGGCTGCGCTCGTCCCTGATCGGTATCACCAGCCGTTCCGCGAAGAAATCGGTGCCGTCGCGGCGCATGAGTCCGGCCTCCTGTGCGTCCTGCAGCGACTTCTTCTTCGCTCTCAGGTATTCGGCGAAACCCCTTCCGGCCGGGGCGTAGCCGAGCTGGAAGCGTCGGGCGGTCTCCTCGCTGACCATTCTTGATTCGAGGAGCCGCCGGCCTGGCTCGCCTGCGGGGCTCGACCAGAGCACGTACTCGTAGAACTGGGCGGAGAGCTTGAGCATGGTGAGGAGGCGCTTGCGGGAGTCGGACCGCTCCTTCTGCTCTGGGCTCAGCTTCTTGAGCTCGACGCCGGCGCGCTCGGCAAGCGTCTGCAGGGCGCCACGCTTGTCGGTCTTCTCGATCAGCTCGACGAAGGTGAAGACGTCGCCGTGGCGCTGGCAGCCGAAGCAGTACCAGGTCTGCGTCTGAGGGTGGACCGTGAAGCTCGGGGTGTCCTCCTCGTGGAAGGGGCATAAACCCACGAAGTCCTTGTTGCGCCTGGTCAGACGGAGGTGCTCCTGGACGATCTTGACCAGGTCGACCTTGGCCTTGACCTCGGCGAAGGCGTCATCGGACGCTGGGGTGGGCATTCCTTCTATTGTCCGATGCTCAAGGGTGCGGTAACGGGCATAGAGTTAAGGGGATGGCGCTGGAGCTCCTGGGAGTGGCGCTGTGGCTGGTTCTTGCCGTGGCCGGCGCCTGGCTCCTGGTAACGGGTCGCGACACGTTCTTCGGACTGCCCCTGGGCTTCAACGACGTGCGGATTCGCCGCCTGTTTGGGCTGTTTTGCATGCTGGCGGCCGCCTTCTTTATTTTCCGGATCAGCCAGGGGTCGCTCGGCCTTTGGCCGGGCATCGGCCTCTCCAGCGGGTTGGCTTTTTCGGCCGTGCTCGGGTGGTGGAAGGCGCGTGATGCGCGGGTTTAGGAGCGGGTAGAGGGTAATGGTCGTCGCGGAGGTGCTCGGAGTCGGGTTGTGGGCGGTCCTTGGGTTGGGCGGCGCCTGGTGGCTGCTGACCGGCCGCAAGATGATCTACGGCCTACCCAAGGGCATGAAGGAAGGGTGGCCTCTGCGCGTGATGGGATTGGCGTACTTCCTGACGGCCACGTTCCTGATTTACCAGGCGGTCCATGGCTCGGTCAGTGCCGATAGCGTGGTCTTCAGCTACGCCTTCGTGGCGGTGGCGTTTGCCGTTTTCCTGAGCCGACGGCGGAAGGCGAGGATCGCTGAGCCGCCAGCGCCGCAACAGTAACGGCCCGTGGCGCTCGAATTGCTCGGACTCGCGCCCTGCATCGTCATGGGGGTGCTCGGATACGCACTCCTGGTGACGGGCCGCAAGCTGCGATTCGGAATTCCGGCCGGCATCAGAGAAGGTTGGCCTCTGCGCGTGTTCGGGCTGGTCTACTTGATAGCCGGTCTGTTCTTTGCCTCGAGAGTGATCCAGGGGTCGTTTGAACCCGCGGCGTTGATCGCCACTTACCTGGCCCTGGCCATTGGTGTCTTCCTCAGCGTCGATGGGTGGCGAAGAGCTCGATCTCAGTAGGGGCTTTGGGGGGACGGGGAAGGACCGTGAAGAGGGTGTTGGGGTGGGCTTGGGTGGCTCAAAGGACGGGTTGGCGTGCGGGAACTTTGTAAATTAGGGCTTGACATACGAACATTCGTTTGCTAGACTTTCCTTATGTTGGGGGAAGGGGGAACAGCCCTCTCTAAACTGCAGGCGGCGGTCCGCGAGTTTCGGGCTCGTGAGGATCGCTGCGTCGACAACAAAGAGCTCCGCGTCGTCATCGAGGCGCTCGAAGGCGAGTTCTGCGCCAATGCGCGAGCCTCCCAAAGGGCCGGCGAGCACCTCATCTCCGGCAACATCACCGCCGCCTCCTGGATCGCGCGGACCTGCGGCATGTCGATCACCTCTGCAGGCGATCGCCTTTGTGTCGGTGCGCAGATGGAATCGCTGCCCAAGTTGGCGGCCGCACTCAGCTCAGGCGAAATCTCCTACCAAACCACTTCTGTCCTCTGCCACCTGCGCGAGCAGCTGGGCGACAAGCGAGATCTTTTCGACGAAGAGGAGATGCTCGCGTACGCCCGTGACTGTTCGGTGTCTGAGCTGCGCAGGCTCTGCAACGCTGCCCGCCATGTCGCCGATCCCGACGGCTTCTTCAGCGACGCCGAGGAGAGCTTCACCCGCCGGCGGCTGCATATCAGCCAGATGGCGGACGGCCTTTACGTGGTCGACGGCTTGCTCGACCCGGTCAGCGGGGCTGCTTTCAAGACTGGGCTCGATGTCCTGGCCAAGCGCAAGGGACCGGAAGACGAGAGAACCCGCTCCCAGCGGATGGCCGATGCGGCCGGTGAGCTGGCGTTGCACGCGATGGAACAAGGCAGGTTGCCTCGGCGCCACAGCGTCAAGCCGCACATCAACGTGACGATGACTCTCGAAGGCCTTAAGGGCGAGCTTGGCGTGCCGCCGGCCGACCTCGAGCTCTCGCTTCCCATCTCGACTCGGACTGCTGAGCGGATTGCTTGCGACTGCACGATGTCGCGGGTGCTGCTGGCCGACTCGATGGTGATCGACGTCGGGCGGGCGACGCGAACTGTGTCGGCGCCGACTCGCCGCGCTTTGCGGGTGAGAGACAAGGGCTGCCGGTTCCCGGGGTGCGATCGCCCAGTCAACTGGTCCTCCCCGCATCACATCATTCATTGGACGAGAGGTGGGCCGGGCAACCTGCCAAACCTGGTCTTGCTCTGCTACTACCACCACCGATTGGTGCATGAGGGCGGCTGGCAGGTCATCAAATCGGGCCGCGAGTTTCGGTTCATGGCGCCTGATCGGGTCTTGATGAGGCGAGCGCGCGGGCCGGGTTTGCGCTGGGCTGCGTGACAATAAGGTCGTGGCCCGTGCCATCGAGGAGCTGAATCGCCGCATGCTGCGGGCTCGTGATGCCATCGATCGCTCCTATTCGCGGCCACTTGACATCTCCGATCTCTCCCAGGTGGCGCACGTCTCTGAAGCGCACTTCATCCGGACCTTCAAATCCACCTTCGGGGAGACGCCGCATCGCTACCGACGACTGCAAGAAGACCTACGAGACGCTCAAGGCCCGGGGTGTCGAGATTACCTCGGAGCCGACCGAGCACTTCTACGGCACCGACTTCGGATTGCGCGACCCGTTCGACAACAACATCCGCGTCGTACAGCTGGCGACCGTGGACACCGGGCTACCCAAGACCTTAGATGCGCCGAAGGCGGCCAAGGCGTAGCGCGGCGATGAGATTTCGGGCCAAGATCCTGCAGTCCGGCAAGACGGCCGCCGGGATCGAAGTTCCAGAAAAGGTGGTGGCCGCCCTCGGTTCGAGCAAGCGGCCACCCGTCCGCGCGACTATCAACAGCTTCACCTACAGGACGAGCGTGGCGTCGATGGGCGGTAAGTTCATGCTCGGCGTGCCTCCCGAGTTCCGCGAGGGGGCCGGGGTGACTGCCGGCGACACGGTCGACATCGAGCTCGAGCTGGACACCGAGCCTCGCGAGGTGTCGATTCCGCCCGACCTCGCCGCCGCGCTCGCGCGCGATGCTCGGGCCAAGAAGTTCTTCGACGGGCTGAATTACAGCAACAAGCGCCGCCTGGTCATCCCGATCGAAGCCACGAAGTCACCTGAAACCCGGGAGCGGCGCATCGCCAAAACGGTCGAACAGTTGAGGGACGGTCGGGCTTAGATCTCTTCGCCTTTCGCGGCCAGGTCGGCGCGCAGCCGCTCGCCCATCGCGGCCAGCACCTTCACCAACAGCCCGTCGCTGCCTTTGATGGCGTCGCGGAACTGCGCGTGGCTCATGACCAGGAGGCGCGCATCGGCCTTGGTCGTCACGGTCGCGCTGGCCAGGCCTCGATCCAGCATGCTGATCTCGCCGAAAAAGTCTCCAGTCTTCAGCGAGCGGCGCGGCTTGCCGTCGACGTCCACGTACGCCTCCCCTTCGAGCAGGATGTAGAACGAATCCCCGGGGCGCCCCTGAGTCGTCAACTTCTGGCCCGCCGGTGCATCGACTTCGTCCGCCCTGGTGGCGACGAACTCCAGCTCGCGTTTGGAGAGCTGCGCGAAGAGCGGGACGCGGCTGAGGGCCTCCGTCTTGGTATCGCTCATCGATTTGCAGCATATTCTGCTGCGATGGTCACTACCTGCGCGGTCTGCGGCCGTCCGCTGCCGAACGCGGCCCGGTTCTGTCCGAACTGCGGCGCCGCGGTTGGCCCGCTCGTCGGAACCGAGGAGCGGAAGATGGTCACGGTCCTGTTTGCCGACATCGTCGACTCGACGGGCCTCGGCGGAAGGCTCGACCCCGAGCGGTCACGCGAGGTCCTGGGACAATTTTTCGGCGCGGCGTCCGAGGAGCTGCTCGCGCTCAGAGGCCGGCCCGAGAAGTTCATCGGCGACGCCGTGATGGCGGTGTTTGGGCTGCCGCACGTTCACGAAGACGATGCGCTGCGCGCGGTCCGTGCCGGCCTTGCGATCCGTGCTCGCGCGCTCCGGCTGGGCGAGGAGGCCGGGCTCTCCGAACCGCTCGAGGTCCGGATCGGGATCGAATCAGGCGAGGCGGCCATGGGGCGAAATCCCAGCGGCCAGATGCTGGTGACGGGGCCCGTCGTCAACGCAGCGGCGCGACTGCAGACCGCCGCCCGGCCAGGTCAGCTGCTCGCCGGGCACACGACTCATGCGCTCACGACGACAACGGTCTCTTACGGCCGCCATCACCGGGTGCGGGCCAAGGGCTTCAACTCGGCTCTCGATGCCTTTCCGGTGGAAGGGCTGACGACGCGCTCTGCCCGGCGGACCATCCCATTCGTCGGACGCACCGCCGAGCAGGCGATCCTCGACCAGAGTCTTGGCCTTGCGACCTCCACTGGCAACCCCGTACTCGTGACCGTCCTGGGCGAGGCGGGCATCGGCAAGTCGCGCCTCGCGGACGAGTTCCTGGCGGGCGTCGGGGCGGCGGTCGTCGTCCTCCGCGGCCAGCCCCGTTCCACCACCGACACGGCGACGTTCTCTCCGGCCGCGGCCATCGTCGGGGACCTCGCGGGCATCGAGGCGGGCGACCCGCCCGACAAGGTGCGCCGCTTGCTCCACCAGCTGGTGGATCGCTGGAGCGAACCGTCGGAGGCCGAGCGGACAGTCCACCGGCTCGCCCTCCTCTTCGGCGTCGACGAGCCACTGGAGGAGGCCGCCTTCGTCAGCGACGTGCATGCCGGATTCGCCGCCGTGGTGGACGGGCTGGCTCGCGATCACCCGGTGCTCGTCGTTTTCGACGATGCGCACTTGCTTCATGCGCCGATGCTGGATCTCATCGAAAGGTTGGCCGCCCCCGGCCGGCGCGGCCCTCGACGCGTGCTGATCCTGGCGCTGGCCCGCAACGAACTGCTCGCGCGGAGGCCGAACTGGGGGTCGAGCAGTGGAAACGCGGTGCTGCTGCGCCTGGATCCCCTTTCGTCCGAGGAGTCGATCCACCTCGTCCGCCACGCCGGGGGCGGTGACATGGCTGACCCGCAGGCCGTGGAGATTGCCGCTCGCGCCGGTGGCAATCCTTTTTTCATCGTCGAGACGACCGGCATGCTGATGGCGAACGGCGAACCCGGTTCCGCCACGGCACACACGCCGATTCCCCCGACCGTGCAGGCTGTGATCACCGCCCGCCTGGACGCGCTGCCGGCTCGGCTGCGGGATCTGGCTCGGCGCGCATCCGTGTTCATGTACGGCTTCGACCTGGACGAGCTGGCGGTCGTTGACGGAGCCGCGAAGGCCGAAGAGCTTCAGCAGCTCGAAGACGCGGAGCTCGTCGTGCGCGACAACCCGGCATCAAGCGCGCCGGCGTGGCGCATTCGCCATGCGACGTTGAAGGACGTCGCGTACGCTAGCCTGCCGAAACGAGAGCGGCTCCGCCTTCACAACCTGGTCGGGGATTTCCTGCTGGCCAACCGCCATCCGTCGCTGGCCGCCGATCACTACGAGCTCGCGGCGTTGGCCTCTCTCGACCTGGACCCCAACGATCGCACCGCGCCTGACCGGGCGGTCGGCGCTCTGCTGGTGGCGGGCGATCGGGCCCGCAGGCGGATGGAGAGCCGTTCGGCGATCGATCGGTACGAACGCGCGCTCGTCATGGCCGGGCCCGAGAGCGCATGGGGGATGCGCGAGGCGCGGATCCTGGCGGGCCTCGGCGAGTCGCGCTACTGGCTCGGCGAGTATCGCCTGGCGACCGAGGCCCTGACCCGCGCCGTCACCCTGGCCGAAGCCAACGGCGATGACTTCGCGCTGGCGCTCGCCCTGCGCTTCCTCGGCGACATCGCGATCAACTTCGAAGCCGACGTGGACAAGGCGGAGAGGCTGCTCGATCGGTCGCTGCAGGCGGCCGAGAAGCTGGGCGAGCCGTGGGCCATCGTGCGGACCCTGCTGTTCGCCGGCTGGGTGCCCTGGACACGCGAGCGATTCGACGAGGCGGAGGTGATCTGGCGGCGAGCACTCGAGTTGGTCGACCCGAGCGATCACTGGGCTCGGGTGCGCGCGCTGACGGCTCTTTCGATCAACCGCGGCGAGATGAAAGACCTCGAGGGAGCGCTGAAGCTGATCGATGAGGCGAGCGCCCTGGCGGAGGATACCGGGGACCAGTTCAGCGTCGCCAACACGTCGGTGCAGAAGGGCCGTGTGCTAGACGATCTCGGCCGCCGGGAGGAAGCGCTGCCCTGGTTCGATCGCGGCGTGGCGATCTTTTCCGAGCTGGGCGCCCGCTGGGAGCTGGCCGACGCCCGGGCGGCGCGCGGAATTGCGAAGCGCGAGCTGGGAAGGCTCGATGAGGCTGAGGAAGACCTGCGGTACGCAATCCGCATCGCCGAGGAGATGGGCGATCGTCAGCTGCCTGGCTGGACGTGGCGGGCGCTCGCGCGTGTGGCGGAGCTTCGCGGCGACGGCGCCGCGGCCGAGGAGCACTGGCGCCGGGCGCGAGAAGCCGAGTCCCGCGGGCCGCATTAGCCCTTCTGCTTTCTCGCCCTGCTACTTCTCTTTCTCGCCCCTCTCCCCGACCCTCCCCCCTGAACGGGGGGAGGGGGTTCTTTCCGCGGCTCGCCCTAGCTCAGAGCTTCGGCGCGCGAAGAACTATGGCGGAGCGCCTCATCTGCAAGCGCGCCAGCTGTGGCGACCAAATAAACGGCGCAGCCGCCAATCACCAGGCCCAGGCCGAGCCCGACCGCAACGGTCCGGGCGCCGCCCTGGAAACCCAAAAGTGAAATTAGAGCGATGGCCGTCCCAAGCACCCCAAGGAAGTAGTAAGGGCGGAGTCTGAAGATCCGGCCAAGAGGTAGGAAGTGGAGGCTAATCACAAGCCCGATCAACGGCCAGATCAGGTCGAGACGGTGCAGCTTCCAGCAGATGAAGCCAACCAGCCCGATGCTCACCGTCTGCACCGTACCAACGACGTTGAAGGCGATGCCGATCCTGCGGATCGAGCTGCCCTTTGGCGCGCCGCGCAGACTCGCTCGAGAGAAGCCCGGGGCCTGGCGACGAATCCGAATGCCACGCCAGATGAGGAGTCCGCTGAGCAGAAGGATTGGAGCAACCGCTATCAGGAGGACGCTCGCGCCCAACGTCCACGCCGCGAGGCCCATCCAAAAGCCTGCCGAGACTGCGAGAACGACGACGCCGTTGGACAGGCCCCACATGAATTGCTCGCGGCTCACGTCGTCAACACCGCCCGGACCTACCTGCAACTTCAGTTTCATGAATCGTTTGATGGGACTGTTTCGGCGGCTCTGAGCAGGGCTCGCAGCGATTCTTCTGGACCCCGGCGTAGCTCACGACCCAGCGCCAGGGCGACCAGGCGGCCCCGCCACCCGGGCGGGAGATGGAAGTCTCAATTGAACCGGACGAGCGTGTCGCCTTCCTTGGTTTCGGTGAGCGTCAGGTGTTCGTGATTGTCGACGCCGAACGGCAGATGCACAAGCAAATCGATCCAGCGCGACTGTGGGTCCATGTCGCGCACCTCGATCGTCACCGGCCACTTACGTCCCAGGGACGGCGCCGCGAGGTGGATCTTCTGTCCGGGCTTTACTGGACCGGGCGGTTCGGCCGAGACAAAGGTCGCGTCGTTCCATTCGCCAAAGCGTTCGAATGTGGTCAGCACGCGCCAAACACGGTCGGGAGGCGCGGACGTGACTGCGGCGGGACAAACGTTGACCACCATTTCCCCGCTAATGTGACAAGGCACCGTGAGCAATGCAAGGCTTGACTGAACGAAGGTGCCGCCTGATCTACGTGTTGGCGCCGGACGGCAGCCTTGGCGAATACCTCTGACGCAACCAGCCGGACCTGCGTTCGATGCGAGGAACGAGGGCCTAGTTACTACGTCCACCAAGCGTCATGAAGGGCGATGATGGACACCATGCTCGACCGAGCAAAGATGCCCAGGTTCTCGGCTCGTCGGATCTGGGTCCCAGACGAGGCCTCCTCTCAAGCCGGACCCCCGATCGTATACGTCACCGAGCATCGAAGGCGGCTGCTCGGCGGGCTGCTCATCGGATTGGGACTGATGGTGATGCTTGCGATCGCGGTGACCTCACTGCCAAGCGGCCTGCTCGTGATTGCACTCTTGCTCATCGTGCCAGGCGGTGCGTACGCGCTTGGCGGCGAGTCCGGCTTTTACGAAGTGGCGGAGGACGGAAGCCTCGGCGAATACCTCGGGAGAACGCAGCCGGACCTCCGTTCGATGCGAGGAACGAAGGTCCGGTAGTCGGATTTCGTCAGACCGCGACGCTCGCCGGCGCGGTGGTTTCGTCGGAGACGACCTTGCCGTCCTTGAGCTTGATCACTCGGTCGGTTTCGGCCGCGAGGTCCAGGTCGTGGGTGACCAGGACGAACGTCACCTGATGCTGCCGGTTCATGCGCCGCATGATCGCCACCAACTGCTGTGCCGTTTCGGTGTCGACGGCGCCTGTCGGCTCGTCGCCCAGCACCAGTGACGGCCGGTTGACGAGGGAGCGGGCGATCGCCACCCGCTGCTGCTGCCCGCCGGACATCTGGTCCGGGCGGCTGTTCATCCGATCCTCGAGCCCAACTTCGATGAGCAGCGCCCGCGCCCACTCGCGGTCGCCCTTCGGCTTCGCCGCGTAGTGCAGTGGGAGCATGACGTTCTCCAGTGCCGTGAGCGTCGACAGGAGGTTGTACTCCTGGAAGATGAACCCGATCTTCGAACCGCGGAGTCGTGCCTTTTGGTCGTCCTTCAGCGCCGAGGTGTCCGTGCCGTCGAAGACGATCCGCCCGCTGGTCGGGCGGAGCAGCAGCCCGAGGCTGTCAAGCATCGTGGTCTTGCCCGAGCCGGAGCGGCCCACGACGGCCACGAACTCGCCCGATTCGATGGTCAGGCTCACCTCGTCCAGCGCGCGGACGATGGTCTTGCCCTGCTTGTAGTGCTTGCTGAGCCGGTCGATCTCGATCATTCGAATTTCTCCTTTTCCTGAATTTCTAGTTGGACCGCAGCGCCGCGACCGGGTCCATTCGGGAGGCGCGGAAGGCGGGGATGATGCCGGCGACGGTGCCGAGGGCGAGCGCAAAGCCGATGCACAACGCCGCCAGGCCTGGCGTGACCAGGAAGATGGCGCCCTGCGAGGCGGGCATGGTCGCGTTGATGAGCGTCGTGACGGCGAACCCGAGACCGAAGCCGATCACGCCGCCGACCAGTCCGATGAAGCTCGACTCGAGCAAGAACTCACGCATGATGGCTCTCGTCGTGGCGCCGATCGCCTTCTTGATGCCGATCTCGCGCACCCGCTCGCTGACGGCCATGATCATCGTGTTGATCACGGCGAGACCGCCGATGACCAGCGCCAGCAGGGCCGCCGCCATGGTGATCTCGGTGAACAGCGCGCCGCCGGCCACGAGCGCGGCCACCAGCTTGCTCGGCTTCTGCGCTTTCACTCCGGTCACCTGCGCGTTGATGCGATCCGACAGCGTGTCGAGGTTGGTACCAGGCGTCCCGTAGACGTCGAACCCGCTCACGTACAAGGTCTGGTCGAAGGTCGACTGCAGCGCCGGGGACAGCTGGTCCTTGAACAGCTGCTGCGCGTCGGTCAGGCTCACGAATGCGCCTGTGTCGGGTTCCGTCAGCGTCTTGTCCAGGATTCCGACGACGGTGTAGGTGTGTTGAACAAAATCGGGGTTCGCGTCTGAGGGCTTGATCGGCAGCGTGATGGTGTCCCCCACTTTCTTGTTGAACTCGGCCGCGAAGTTCGAGCCGAGCACGACCTCGCCAGTCGCTCCTGCGTCCAGGGTGTGGCCAGAGGCGTACGTGATCTTGAGCGCCGAATAGCCGTACTCGGCGGGGTCGAGGCTCGAGATGTAGTCGGGCAGGCCCAGGCTCACGACCTGGAACGAGCCGGGCTTGGCCGCAACCTGGACGCTCGGGAACACCCGCGCCACGCCCTGGACGGCCACGAGGTCGCTTTGCTTGGCGAGCGGCAGCACGCCACTACCGGATAAGCCGTTGGAGCTCGCGTCGCCCACCGGGACGTAGCTCGCGATGTACTTGGCGCCGCCGTCGAGTAGGGCGTTGAAGTTGTTCGCGAGCGCACCCATGGTGGTGAGCGCCAGGATCCCGATCACGATGCCGCTGATGGTCAGAAAGCTGCGGAGCTTCCTGCGAGTGAGGTTCCTGACGATCTCGTTCATGGCGTTGCCCCCCTGATGTTTTTTGGCTGTACGGTGTGACATCAGAGTCGGTTCAAACCGAGTTTTCAGACAGTCGCAGGGGTCATGACTTTGGGCTGAGGCGGGTCAGTGGTCGGAGGTGACTTCAGCCTGGGAAACGGCTGACTTTTGTCACGAGATTGCCTAAGGGAGCACC
>Ga0208849_1001522_pt1 | contig 15706 bp, 13 predicted proteins | sample NGESurdeep072012_10_FD_184470 | JGI IMG/M metagenome (GOLD analysis project Ga0208849, IMG submission 184470) | Arctic peat soil microbial communities from Barrow, Alaska - NGEE Surface sample 53-3 deep-072012 (SPAdes) | ecosystem: Environmental > Terrestrial > Soil > Wetlands > Peat ...
GTCAAACGCACCGGATCACTCTACACCGCCGCTGCCGAAACCGGCGCGCCGGCCACGCTTTTCAATCTCTCACGCCCGGTTCTGCATGTGGCGCCGGGCGAAGCGATTGCCGTCTATAGCGCCGTCTTCGCGCCGATCAAACTTTCAACGCGCATTGCCCATCGCTGGCAATGGTTCGATCCGAAGCGCAAGCGCTGGGTCGTGCAATCCGTCGTTTCCTATGCCATTTCGGGGGGACGCGAAGGCGGCTACCGCGGCTATACGGTGAAGACAATCCCGCGCGCCGGTTCCTGGCGTGTCGATATCGACACCATCGACGGAAGGCTCATCGGCCGCATCGCGTTCGAGGTCGCTCCGGTTGCCAAAGCGCCAGCCATTGCGCTGAAGGCGCTGCGCTAGTGGCGCACGTGAAGCCAATCGTATATTCCGATGAGGTTCCCTGATTTGCGACGCGGGTATGAGTCCGATCCCTACATCGCCAAAATTGGGCAGTTTATTTCGCAGAACTTGTGGGACGGGACAAGAACTGGCGGCCCTCGGTCAAACTAATAGCATTTCCGCCTTTCCTGTAACTTACCAATCTGACATGCGTTCCGATTATCGCCACGAAGCCGCGGTGCAAACGAGGCCGAAACGATGTTGGCGCGTTAACACAGTGAGAGCCGCAGATGCGCGGACTCCACACGTTCCAATAAGGCGTGCGCTTAACAACTGTTGCCGCGTTCCATGCAAATGTGAACGTGCAACGGCCAAAAGAGGAATGCTCATGCGTAAAACTCTGAATGGCGCAATCGTCGCCCTTGGAATTGCCGGTGCCGCTCTGGCGATCGCCGGTCCGGCCAGCGCCCAGGACGTTGGAGCCGGCGTCCATGTCGGCGGCGTCGGAATCGGCGTCAACGTCGGCGTCGCGCCCAGCGATGTAAGGTATGGATATCAGGACGGTTACTGGGATACGGGCCATCAGTGGCATGCCTGGCGCAACGAGCAGGACATGCGCGACTACAGGAACTCGAAGAACAGCAACTACAACGACTGGAAACACGATCGCGACAGCGACCAAGGCTGGCATAGCTGAGATTTAGCAACCTGCGATTTTCGACATGCAGAACCCGGCGCTCCCCGCGCCGGGTTTCGTCCATTTTGGCACGTCGGTATTATTATTGGTCCCATGCGTGGTAAGAGGAGACGATACGAAACATCCGACGCACGCCTCGCGCGCTGCGTCTCGCGCCTGTCCCGGCCAGAGCACAGCTATCGAATACGCTGGGGAATCGCTGCTTAATTCGCTGGTGCGAAGGCGAGGACAGCGCGCCGGGGATCGCTGATAAAATCCCTGTTCGCAGCGAACGCAACCGGCAGTCGAGAGCGGTGCGATCGGTGCTTATCGCTGATAAAGATGGCTGATAGCAGCGAAACAACCATTCACCCGGCGCCGGCAGCGTGATCGCGTCAGGACCGCCCCGTCGGGCCGGTCGGTTCGGAGGCTAAGTCCCGGCCGCAAAATCGAGGGCACTGCTTCGGCACCGCCCTTCGACCTGTCCGGGTGGATTGCCCTTTCTTTCCCTATCGGCTATACGCCGCCCCCTTGAAGAGCGGCTGCGGTCGCGGGAGGCGTCGATTGCGCCCAAGCCGGAACGTCCGGCATCCCTGCGAGCCAATGCCTGCGAAGGCAACCCCGCCTGCGCAGGTACCACAGCCCGGAAAGGGACGGACATGGCTCTTTACGAGCATCTGCTGATCGCGCGCCAGGACATCAGCGCGCAGCAGGTCGACGCACTGGCGACCCATCTGAAAACGATCGTCGAAGGCGAAGGCGGCAAGGTCGAAAAGCAGGAATATTGGGGCCTGCGCTCGCTGGCCTATCGGATCAAGAAAAACCGGAAGGGGCATTACGTGCTCCTCAACATCAACTCCCCCGCCCGGGGCGTGCAGGAACTCGAGCGTCAGCTGAAGATCAACGAAGACGTGCTGCGCTTCATTACCGTGAAAGTCGAACAGTTCGAGCAATCGAGTTCCAACAAGGCGCGTCGCGATGCCGAGCGCAAGCCCGAGGGCGAAACGCCCCCCGCCACGGAAGGCACGACGCAAAACGCAATGCAGAGCGCAACGGAGACCGTGCAATGAGCCAGGCTGGCACCCAGCGGCGGCCGTTCTTCCGCAGACGGAAGACCTGCCCCTTTTCCGGCGCCAATGCGCCGAAGATCGACTACAAGGACGTGAAGCTGCTTCAGCGTTTCATTTCCGAGCGGGGCAAAATCGTACCGTCGCGCATCACTGCCGTTTCCGCGGGCAAGCAGCGGCTGCTCGCCATCGCCATCAAGCGCGCGCGCTTCATGGCGCTGCTTCCCTACGTCGTGAAGTGAGGCCGCCATGCAAGTGATCCTGCTCGAACGCGTCGAAAAACTCGGCCAGATGGGCGATGTGGTGAAGGTGAAGGACGGCTTCGCCCGCAATTTCCTGCTGCCGAAAAAGAAGGCCCTGCGGGCCACGAAAAGCAACCGCACTTACTTCGACACCCAGAAGACGCAGCTCGAAGCCCATAATCTGGAGCGCAGGGCCGATGCCGAAGCGGTAGCCAAAAAACTTGGCGGCAAAGTTTTTGTGCTGTTGCGGCAGGCGGGCGATCGCGGGCAGCTTTACGGTTCGGTAAGCCCGCGCGACATCGCCGATGTTGTGAGCGCAGGCGGGTTCACCATTGCACGCACGCAGGTTCCTCTGGACAAGGCGATCAAGACGATCGGGCTCTTTCCCGTGGCCGTCGTGCTTCATCCGGAAGTCCGTGTGAACGTGACCATCAACGTGGCGCGCACCGAAGACGAATCCGAGCGCCAGGCCCGCGGCGAGGATGTGCTGACCGAAGCGGCACCCGAGGAAGAAGCCGCCGCGACCGGCGACGCGATCTTCGAGGAAGGCTCAGTGCCGCCTGCCGGCGAAGAGGCTTCGGAATAACGCTTCCCCCGCTTCGCGGGAGCAAGAGGATCCATGTCCGCCGTTGTCGATGTCAAGCGCGTCACCGTCCCGGAAATCAGGGGACACAAGGGCGCAAAGCCCGTTGTTTGTCTGACCTGCTATCACGCGCACACCGCCCGCCTGCTTGATACCCACGTCGATCTCATGCTTGTCGGCGACTCCGTGGGCATGGTGATGCACGGCATGGAAACGACGCTGGGCGTTACCCTGGAAATGATGATCCTGCATGCCAAAGCCGTGATGCGCGGCAGCCGGCGGGCGCTCGTGGTCGTCGATATGCCGTTCGGCTCCTACGAGGAAAGCCCCAACGTCGCGTTCCGCAATGCGGCCCGTGTCATCCAGGAAACGGGATGCGGCGCGGTCAAGCTGGAAGGCGGCGTGCGCATGGGCGACACCATCCGTTATCTCACGGCGCGCGGCATCCCCGTCATGGGTCACATCGGACTCACGCCGCAGATGATCCAAATTTTCGGCGGCTTCAAGACCCAGGGCCGCACGGAAGCCGAATGGCCCGCCCTCGAGGCCGACGCCAGCGCTGTCGCGGACGCCGGCGCCTTCGCCATCGTGCTTGAGGGCATGGCCGAGCCGCTTGCCATGAAAATCACGCGGCAGATTGCAATCCCCACCATTGGCATCGGTGCTTCGGCGCAGTGCGATGGGCAAATTCTCGTCATGGAAGACATGCTGGGCCTCAATCCACACCCCCCAAAATTCGTGCGCGAATACGCAAAGCTCGGTGCCGACATCGAGGCCGCGGTCAAGGCCTATGCCGAAGACGTGCGGGAACGCCGTTTTCCGGGAGTGGAAAATATCTATCCGATGAAGCGCATCGGGTGAAATCCGTGGACCGTCGATTTCGTTCCGATTGCCAGCATGCGCTGCAAAGGCTAATCATCGCGACCGATCAGGGCATTGGACATCGGTCGAAGAGGACGAAGACGTGACCGACATCTTCCACGAGGTCGAGGAGGAAGTTCGCCGCGAACGCCTTGAACAATTCTGGAAAAAGCACAGCGACTATATTATCGCGGGCATGGCGCTCATCGTTATTGCCGTAGCCGGATTCCAGCTTTGGCGCGTCTACGACCAAAAGCAGCGGGTCAGAGCTTCCAACGAATACACCGCTGCAGTGCAGATGCTGCAATCCGGTCAATCGAACCTTGCTGCGGAGCTGTTTGCGAAGCTGGGCAAGAGCGCGCCGCGCGGTTATTCCGCCGCATCGCGGCTGCAGGAAGCCGATGCGCTGCTGAGCGAAGGAAACCGCGCCGATGCGATCGCGCTTTACAAACAAATTGCCGCCGGCAGCGATCCCGATCTGGGCGCGGTCGCCAGGCTTCATGCGGCATGGGCGATCGTCGATCAGGCGCCAAAGTCCGAAGTGACGGCGCTGGTGGGTCCTTTGACCGCCGCTGGCAGTGCATGGAATCCCATGGCGCGCGAAATTCTGGCTTATGCCGATTATCGCGCCGGCAATGCGAAGGCGGCAAACGAATATGAATCGCTTGCTGCCGACACGAATGCTCCCGACGGTGTACGCCAGCGCGCGCGGATAGTAGCGCTGTTTCTGAAAGCCGGCGGCGACCGGAATTTCGGCAAGGTGCCTGCGCCGGCCCCTCCCGCGCAATCGCCGGGCGCAAACCCCACCGGCGCCGGAGGACCTCCGTCCAGATGAGAATTGGCACCCTGAGTTTGCTCGCCTGTTTTGCGGGCTCGCTTGCGCTCGCAGGCTGCCAGCAGCTTGACGCGGTTTCGGACCTGACATCGGGATGGTTCACCGGGGCCAAGAAATCGAACATCAAGGGAGAGCGTATCTCCGTGCTGGCCGCGGAGCAGTCCGTCAAGGTCGATCCCGACATGGCGAAGACGAAAGTGGTGCTGCCCGCGCCTTATCGCAACGATGCATGGCCGAGCCCGGGCGGATACGCCTCGAACGCCATGTATCACCTGAAAGCCGACGGAACCCTGGTGACGGCGTGGCAGGCTGAGGCCGGCAAGGGCTCCGACACCGACTCACGCCTCACCGCACCGCCCGTCGTCGCCGACGGCCGCGTCTTCGTGCTCGATGCGGCCGCTCACGTCTTTGCTTTCAACGCCCAGAATGGACAGCCGCTTTGGGACAAGGACCTTGCTCCGAAGGGGCCCGAGGATTCCATTCTCTTCGGCACGTTGCCGGGTTTCGGGCTTTTCGGCGAGGACCTGTCAATCGATCCTTCAAAAGGCTTCGGCGGCGGGGTTGCCTGCGACGGCAGCAAGATCTTCGTATCGACGGGCTTCGGCTCGGTGATTGCACTCGACGGCGCCAGCGGGCGCCAATTGTGGAAATCCGATCTCGGCGTTCCCATCGTCAATGCGCCCGTCGCCAATGGTGGCCGCGTATTCGTTTCCTCGCAGGATAATCATTTCTTCGCCCTGGCAGAGAATGACGGCCGCACGTTGTGGGATCACCAGGGCATCACGGAATCGGCCGGCATTCTCGAAAGCACGAGCGCGGCTGTCTCGGGCGATTACGTCATAGTGCCTTATACTTCCGGCGAGTTGTTCGCGATCCGGGTCGAGAACGGCCGACCCGCCTGGAACGACATGTTGACGCGTTCTGGCAACGTGACCGCACTTTCCGAGCTTGACGATATTGCGGGACGGCCCGTCGTCGATCGCGACATGGTGTTCGCAATCAGCCATTCCGGCGTGATGGTCGCCATCAATCTCAATACCGGCGACCGCGTCTGGTCGCGCGATGTGGGCGGCATCCAGACCCCGTGGGTCGCCGGCGATTTCGTCTATGTGCTGACGACGGAAAGCCAGGTGCTTTGTCTCGCGCGCAAGGACGGTCGCGTCAAATGGATCCACCAGCTCACGCGCTGGCAGGATCCGGAAAACAAGAAGGATATGATTATCTGGTCCGGACCCGTCCTGGCGTCCGACCGACTTATCTTCACCTCATCCGATGGATACGCGGTGTCGCTCTCCCCTTACACCGGCGATCTTCTCGGCAAAATCACGATTCCGGATGGCACGTTCATTTCGCCGGTCGTTGCCGATGGTACGCTTTATCTTCTGACCAATGGTGCCGAGCTCGTTGCCCTGCGATGAATGTGCCACCGCGGCGGTGCGCCAGTTCCAGGAGGCCAAGAACAACCGCGAATGGCGAGCAAGAGCATCATTGCGTGGCCCTTGCCGCTTTTCATTGCCGGGTGCCGTGATACCGTCCGATCATGCCGGTAACCGTCGCCATTGTTGGACGCCCAAATGTCGGAAAATCGACGCTCTTCAACCGGCTCGCCGGCAAGAGACTTGCCATCGTCCACAACACGCCCGGCGTCACACGCGATCGCCAGGAAGCCGCGGTTGAAGTCGGGCCGATCTCGCTGGTCCTGATCGATACGGCCGGACTGGACGACGCAGCACCGGGATCGCTCTCCGCACGGTCGATTGCCCAGACGCGCGATGCCATCGCGGGCGCGGATATTTGTCTGTTCCTCATTGACGGTCGTGAAGGACTGACGACAGGCGACGAGACCATTGCCGATGCGCTTCGCCGCTCCGGCAAGCCCGTGATCCTCGTTGCCAACAAATGCGAAGCTTCGCGCAGCATCGACGTTGCCGAAAGTTTTCGCCTCGGCTTCGGTGAACCCATCACGATTTCCGCGGGGCATGGTCTGGGGCTGGACGAACTTTTCGACGCATTGGCTCCCTTTGCGGCGGAGGAGGGCGTTGAGGACGAAGAGAAACCGGAGGCAGACCGGGAACTGAAACTCGCGATTGTCGGGCGGCCGAATGTAGGCAAATCGAGCCTCTTCAACCGCCTCATCGGCGAACAGCGCGCCTTGACCGGTCCGGAACCCGGTATCACGCGGGACGCCATCGCGGCGCAATGGACCATCGGCGAACGAACAATTCTGCTTCACGATACGGCGGGTCTTCGCAAGCGCGCGAGAATCCAGGGTGAAGCCATCGAAAAACTCGCGGTAGAAAGTACGTTGCATGCCATCCGTTTCGCCGAATGCGTTGTCGTTGTGGTGGATGCCATCGCGTCGTTCGAGAAACAGGATCTGACAATTGCCGATCTTGTCGCGCGCGAGGGCCGCGCCATTGTGTTCGCGGTAAACAAGTGGGATTTGATCGAACATCCCGCGGGTGCTATCGGAAAGTTGCGGCGGCTGCTGGATGATTTGCTGCCGCAGATCGCGGACGCGCCCCTGGTCGCGGTTTCGGCCCTTACCGGCGAAGGGGTCGCGCGCCTGCTGCCCGCAGTGCTCGCAGCCGACCGGGCATGGAACACGCACATACCGACGGCCGAGCTGAACCGGTTCCTGGCGCGCGCGCTTGAACGCCATCCGCCGCCGGCGATTCATGGCCGGCGCGTTCGCGTGCGCTACATGACGCAGCCCAAGACCCGGCCACCGGCCTTTGCCCTGTTCGGCAACCAGCTCAACGCACTACCCGAATCTTACCAACGATATCTGCAGAACGAACTGCGCGCCGCATTTGGTCTCGGAGGTACACCCATCCGTTTCTCGTTGCGCACGACGATTAATCCCTACGCAGATAAATGATCGGCCGGTGAACCCGCCTCATATAGGCCGAAATGGCGCGCCATGCGTTTCCCTCGTTGCCAGTCCGGAGGAGCCGCGCCGGCGTCGCGCACAGAGGATTTTTCCAATGGCCCGCAAACTCGTGATGCTTTTTGCCACCCTGATTGCGCTGCTTCCGCTTTCGGCGGTTCGCGCGGCGGATACGACTGCCGATCCCGCGGCGCAACAGATCCAGACCTTTTATGCGTCGCTGCTCGAGACGATGAAACACGGCCCGGAGCTGGGCGTGCAGGGCCGGTACAAAGCGCTCGCCCCTGCCATCGACAGGGTTTACGGCCTTCCAATCATGATGCAGCTAATCGTGGGGCCAAGCTGGAGCACCATGGCGGAAGCGGACAGGACTGTGCTGCTCGCCGCCTTCCGCCGCATGACCGTCGCCGATTACGCCAGCAATTTCGACAAATTCTCCGGCGAGCAGTTCGAAGTCGACCCCACCGTGCAGCAGCGCGGCGGGGACAAGATCGTCCAGACCAAGCTGATACCGTCGGGCGCCAAGCCCGTTTCACTGGTCTACCGCATGCGCGAGCAGTCCGGTAACTGGAAGGTCATCGATGTTTATCTCGCAGGCTATGTCAGTCAGGCGGCGCTGAAGCGATCCGATTTCGCCTCGACCCTGGCAAGCGGCGGACCCATTGCGTTGGCGGCAAAAATCAACAGCATTGCCGATAATGCTCTTGCCGGAGCAAAACCGGGGCAATGAGCCCGCGCCGCTGGATCGCTTGGCGGCTCAAACGTTATACGGTTTCCGGCAAACCCTCGCGATAGGTTGCCCGCGCCAGAAGTGCCGGCAAGAGAAAAAGAACGCTGCCCAGGATCCATGCCAGGGAAATCGTCAGCAACTCCCCCATACTTGCGATTCCGGGATGGCTGGAAAGCCAAAGCGTACCGAACGCCGAAACAGTGGTACCGGCGCTCAGGATGATGGCCCGCGTCAGCGGCGATTGCAGCAGCCGCCGCGCGCCGGCGCGCCATGCCATCACGAAATAGATGTCGAAAGCGACGCCGATTCCGAACAACAGCGGGAGCGCGATGATATTGGCGAAATTGAGCTCGAGACCGATGGCGACACAGGTACCGAGCGTCATGATCCCTGCCAGAACAAGCGGGCCCAACGCTATGACAACGTCCTTCACCCGCCTCAAGGCGATAATGAGCAGGATGGTGATCGACAGAAAGGAGAGAATACCCGCCTGAATGAAGGCGCGTACGATGGTGGTGCCCGCTTCCTGGATGGAGATCGGCGCGCCCGTCGCATCCGGCGCTACGACCCGGACCTCGCGAACGAATTCCCGGATGACCCGGTTGTCGTTTGCATTGCCGCTCGGAAATACCTCGAGACGAAATGCACCGTTGGGCGCGACCCAGTCGCGCAGCAATTCGGGCGGTAATTTGGCGAGCGCGACCGGCTGCGGCTGCAGGGCAGCGCGAATCTGGTCCAGCATTGTGTCGAGACCGGGCACGAGTGCGTTTGCTGCGCGCGCACGCAAAGCTCTCGATCCGGCGGCGAAACGATGAAGCGTCGCCGCGAGGCGGCGGGCAGCGATTGCTGTGGCTTCCCCGGCGCCTCCGGCTGCGGTCTCCAGTGCCTGCGCCGTCGCGGCAAGACTCTTGGCGGTTTCTGCGTCGCTTGGCGCAGGCCTGGTAAAAACCGGATTGATGGTGAGATCCAGCAGCGACGACGCATCGTTGATGACGGACAGCTTTTCATTCTGATCGGTCGGAATGAAACTGTCTATCGACACGACCTGAGAGACAATCGGAAGGGCCGCAAGAACCATCGCGCGCGTTTCGGCTCGGGCGCGCGAGGTCAGCACATTGATGGTATTGGGGGAGGTCTGCGGATCTCTCATCAGGTCGAGAGCGGTGCCGACCGATTCCACCTTCGGATTTCGCAGGTCCAGCGGATTGAAATCGAACCGCAGCGATGGCAGCAACGCAATTGCCGCGAGGACAAGAATGCCCGAAGTCACGGTCACGACGACCCGCCGCTTCCCGAGGAAGCGATCCAGCGGCGCCAAGGCGCGATAGCCGATCAGGCCCGGCTCTCCTCCCGGTGCAAGCAGCTTCACCAGCGCCGGCAGAAGCGTGACGGTGAGCACAAAGGTCACCAGCATTCCGATGCCGGCGACGAGACCCAGTTGGGCGACACCGAGATAGCTCGTCGGCAGGAACGAAAAAAAACCCGCAGCCGTTGCCGCAGCGGCGAGTGTCAACGCATTGCCGACGCCATCGCCCGCCCTGCGCAGCGCGGCGTCCAGATTGTCGAACTCATGACGCTCCGCGCGATAGCGCACGCAGAACTGAATGCCGAAATCCACTCCAAGCCCCACGAAGAGCGCAATGAAGGCGACGGAAATGATGTTGAAGGATCCGAAAATGCGAAGACCGATGGCCGTCGTGATGCCGAGGCCTACAAAGACCGTAAGAAGAATCGCAAATATCAGCCGGAAAGAGTGAACCGCCAGCCAAAGCATTGTCATCACGGCAGCCATCATCAGAGTCGCCATCAGGGGTGCCCGCTCGGCGAGCGTGACGAATTCGTCATCCGCAATGGGAACGGGCCCGGTCAGGCGCACGCGCACGCCTTCCGATGGCACGAGGCTGAGGCGCCGTGCCGTCGAACGGATGACATCGCTTGCCCGTCCGCCGGGCGTCAGCGACAGGTAGTCCAGCTTTGGTTGAACCTCGATGAAACGTCGCAATTCCCGCCTCGCCGGCGGCTGACCGGTCACCAGCGAGCGCCACGGAAGAAAGGATGGGCGGCCTGCCAGAACCCCGTCCAGGGTTTTCGAGAAGGCAGTGATCGGAGCACGCAGGCGATCCAGGGGACCCTGTCCATGCGCCACGCCAGCCAGCGCGGTGGCAAGGCTGTCCATGATGCCTCGCAGACTCGGGTCGGCCGCGAGCCCGCCAAGGAATGGTTGGGCGGCGATCAATTGCCGGGCTGTTGCCTTGACTTCTGCCAGAGGCAAAAACAGCAGACCCTCGTGTTCGAAAAACGGGCCGCCGTCCGGTTGCCGCACGGAACGGAACTGATCCGGATGCGTCCGAAGCGCAGCCGTGAGCGCCGATGCCGCTGCTTGTGCCCGCTCGGGCGTTGCGCCGTCGATCACGACGTCGGTGAGATTGGTCTGCTGGGGAAAGTCCGCGTCGAATGCGGCCTGATTGCGGCGCCAGGAGGTCTGCGGAGAGATAAGCGTTTCGGCGTTGCTGTTCAGGGAGAAATTTGCGGCGCTGTACTCTCCGCAAACGATGCCGAGCAGAACGCAACCGATCGCGACAACCCAGGCATAGCGGGCGCATACTCCGACGACGCGCTCGACAATGGACGTTGACATCCCTTCGCCTTCAGGCGCGACTAGAAATTCGGAAGGTTTTCAATATTCGGCTTGCCGTGATTGATTTCTGCTTCCCGGTGCTGACGATAGAGGCTGCGTTCGGTGGCGTAGAGATCGACGGAACTTCGCTCCAGTTGATCCAGCGTGTCTATATTGCGCGCCCTTTCATCGATGATCGTCAAAAAACCCCTGCCCAATTTGAAAAACATGCTGCTGCGGAATGTTATCCATGTCGTCGGGTCGAGGGCGATATCGACCCCGTAGCCGAGCGCGTCGCGCGGATTGCTGGGACCGAGCGTCGGGAGCACGAGATAGGGGCCCTCGCCTACCCCGTAGACTGCCAAGGTTTCGCCGAAATCCGCCGAGTGCTCGGGTATACCCGTCTTCTGCGCTACATCGATCAACCCTCCGATTCCGACCGTCGAGTTGACGACGAAACGTCCGAACGTATCCACCCCGCGCTTCGCCTCTCCCTGCAGAACATCGTTGGCAAACGTCACGGGCACGGACAGGTTGACCAGAAAATTGTGGATCCCGTCACGGGCGAACTCGGGCACCACCCTGTTATAGAAAACAGCGATCGGCCGCGCGACGTTTTTGTCAAGGCTTTGATTCAGCGCGAAAATCTTGCGGTTCGTCGCTTCGTAAGGATCGTTATCGCCCGTGGCTATGGTTTGCGTGGCGGAGGTTGCACAGCCGCAAAGAACAAGCATCAGCGTCCCAGTTGCAAGGGCTCGACAGGTGGCCGGCATACGAATTCCTCATAAGCTCCCATCGCACAACGAACGAGCCCGCGATTTCGGCAGACGCTAACATAAGATGCGGATTTCTGTTCGCAAGCTGGGCTTTGGCGGCCACAGTGTGAGGCCCCGGTACCTGCTGCACAAAGGCCGATACGGGTCGGAGCAACATTTGCATGTGCGAGCGCCCAAGGCTGGTACCTTTTGGCCCTTTCGCCCCTCGTGCTAGCCTGCCGTGGGGATTCGTCGCACAACCGTCAGACAAAGTGCTGCTTCCTTCTGGCGTCCGCCATACGCGCCATTGATCGAGAACGGCAGTTCAAGCGAGCTCGAATGCTTCAGTATCTGCCGACGCTTCTCAATTTTGTTGTTGCCGGCGCTGTCCTACTGCTTTTCCTTGCGCTCGTCGTCATCGGCGCCGCCGTGGGCGGAAGGGAACGGCGGGCGGCGTTCGATCCCCTGGCCGGATGGGCGATCGCTTGCCTGCCTTTTGTGCTGCTCGGCACGCTTACGACATTGTCCTTTGCCTGGATCGACGGGATTTGCATAGTTATCCTCGCAGCCTCGTTCCTGCACTGCCGGCGCCGCGGGATACAGGTTGGCCTGGGTGGCTGGGGACCTTATCTCGCCCTCGCCTTCCCTTTTTTGTTGCTCGTAATCCCGACTGAACCCTATGGCTGGGATCAGCTCAGTCATTGGCTGCCGAACACAAATTATATCACCACGTTCCAGCATTTTCCCAGGGAAGGGTTTCCGCCAAGCACTTCGGCCCATGCGGGCTATCCCTATGCATTTGCGCTCGCGACCTATTGGGTGGAAACGGCGGCTCGCCTTCTCGCTGTTCCGGCAAAAGCGGTCGGGATTTCCGCGGCTCTCAACGTGTTGCTGTTTGTCATTGCCGCCCGCCTGCTTGTCGAACAGGTGCGCGCGAACCCTGGTCCAACGGCCGCCCACAACAATACGTCGCTCGGCAGAATTCTTTTCGTGGACAATATCTGGCTGGCTGCAGGCTTGTCGCTGCTTTTAATGACTGCCCTGTCGCCGACATTCCTGCCGACCAATTCGATTTCCGCCAGCGCCGACAATCCGACGTCCGTCGCGCTCCTTGCGATTGCGTTTGCCGTTCTGCCGGACGGAACGGCGAACGAACGCGCGCAAGGTGCAGGATTGATACAGCTGGCGTTGATTCTGGTTCTTACCGTCTTTCTCAAAGAGGACAACGCGGTACCTGCCATCGCGCTACTTATAGGACGCATCGTCTGGGACGCGAGGACGGGCCGCGAACCGTTGCGCACATTCCGCCATTTCGCGCTCGCAGTCATTCCCATGCTGGCTGTGGCCGTGCTCTGGCACTCCTACGTCTATCTTCATATTCCACAAGGCGAGATGACCCTGCGGGCGCCCGCTGAATGGAGGGTGGATCTCCTGCCGCGGATCGCGGGGGGAATGGCGTTGATGATGGTATCGAAGACAGGGTTCTTCATTTGCCTGTTGGCAACCCTGTTTTTCGCTGGCCGAAGTCTCTGCCGTCGCACGAACCCAAACAGCGCCACGGACTCATTCGCCGTGATCGCCGCAGCAGGATTCATCGGATACAATCTGTTCCTCGCCTTTGCGTATGTCAGCATCTTCTCCGCCGCCGAAGCAAAGCGTCAGGCAGCGGTGTGGCGCTACGAAACTCATTTGGGACTCCTGCTGGAATGCGCTGTCATCCTGCTGGCCTGCACAGTCATGGTCCGGCGTCGGCCCGTCCATAATCGGCTGGCGCTTCCCATTGCGGCCACGATGCTCATGGCGCCGATCATCCTGGCGCCCGTGATACGACCCGATCTCGATCCGCAAACGCGCGCCGTGCGAGCCATCGGCGACGACGTCAGCACGCGTATCGCCGGGGCGAAGGACATCTATGTCGTCGATCAGTCGGGAAACGGCGCGCCCTGCCCCATGATCGTGTACGAGGCGAAAACGCCGGTCAAGCTTGCAGAGTGCGTCACCAAGATATCGCCCTGTCCGGCGTGCATGATCCGGACGGCGGCGGCGCAGGGACAATTTATCTGGTCCAATGGATGGTCGCCCGCGCTCGATCAGGCGACCCGTCTGCACCTGCCCGCGAATGCCGCGTATCTGCTGAAGCGCACAGACGGCAGGTGGAACGTTGTGGCGGCGTGGCCGAAAACGCCTACTCGAATTCGGGGGGTTCGCGCCATCTGGCAGGCGTCTTGAAGGCCCGTCAGTCGCGCCGCCATCATATCCGCCGAGACTCTCATATTGCGTCGTTGAAAATGATGCCGAGCGTGCAGCGGCTGCCCGAGCGAATGCGGCTCACGCCATGGCGCATGGCGACACGATAGACTCCACGTGTCCCTTTCACGGGACGATGCCGCACCGGAAACACGACGCCGTCGCCTTGTTGCAGCGGCACGACTTCCGCGCGCGACTGCATGCGCGGCCGCTGTTCCGCTAATGTAAATTCTCCTCCGCTGAAGTCTTTTTCGGGATGCGACAACAGGACCGCCGCCTGCAGGGGAAAGATGTGCTCGCCGTAAATATCCTGGTGCAAACAATTGTAGCCGCCTTGGCCATATTTTAGCAGCAAAGGGGTTGCCAGCTTCTGACCTGCGCCATGACAGCGGTCGAGAAACGCCTGGTGAGCGACCGGATAGGAAGTGTCCATTCTCAATGCACCGCTCCAGCGATTGGCAATGGCGGCCAGCGGCGAGTATAGAGCAGTCCGAAGATCGGCGATGAGCGGCGGCAGAGGATAAGTGAAGTATTTGTACTCGCCGCTTCCAAATCCATGCCGCGCCATGACGATGCGACTGCGGAAATTCTCCTCCGCATCGTAGAGCTCGCAGACAGTACGGCACTCTTGCGGCGAGAGAAGGCCCGCCTGCACGGAGCAACCATGGGTGTCGAGTTCGCTCCCGACGATTTCCCAGTCCGGGAACGCGAAGTGTCCGGTGGCGAAAGGCCGCACTTCCGGCAAAGATACACGCAGCGCACAGCCTCGGGAGGACGTTATGGGCCGCATCATGAATGAGCACGCGGCAATGTCATTCCGTTTCTTGCGCGGCGCCGGTCAAGCCGGAATGCGCACCGGCAGCTTTTCGTAGCCTTTGACAAAGCTGGACGGCACGCGCTCGGGCTCGCCGGTCACTTCGATCACGGGAAAACGCTTCATGATTTCTTCCCAGATGATCTTGAGCTGCAGCTCGGCCAGACGGTTGCCGACGCAGCGATGGATTCCGAAGCCGAAGGAAAGATGTTGGCGCGCACGGGGCCGGTCGATGATGTAGGCGTTCGGATTTGCGATCACCTCTTCGTCGCGGTTGCCCGAGACGTACCACATGATGACCTTGTCGCCTTTCCTGATGGTCTTGTTGCCAAGCTCGACATCGCGTTTCGCATTGCGACGCATATGAGCAAGGGGCGTCTGCCAGCGGATCGTTTCCGATACCATGCTGGGAATGAGATCGCGATGCCCGCGCAGCTTCGCGTACTGGTCCTGATTCTGGTTGAGAGCCAGCACGCTGCCACTGATCGTGTTGCGCGTGGTATCGTTGCCGCCGACGATCAGGAGGATGAGATTGCCGAGATACTCGTTGCGCTCCATGTTGCGCGTGGAATCGCCGTGCGCCAGCAGCGAAATGAGATCGCTTTTCGGCGGTGCGTTGACCCGTTCGTTCCACAACTTCATGAAATAGTCGACGCATTCGAACAGTGTTTCGCGGCGATGTTCGTCGGAGACATACAACCTGGAGTGCTTGCCTGCCGTTGCAATGTCCGACCAGTAGGTCAACTTGCGCCGATCCTCCCACGGAAAATCGAACAGGGTCGCGAGCGTCATGGTGGTGAGTTCGATGGACACCTTATCCACCCAGTCGAATTCTTCGCCACGGGGCAGCGAATCGAGAATCTTGCCCGCGCGCTCGCGAATGACCGGCGCCAGATGCTCCAGATTCATCGGCGAGACCGCCGGCGTCACCACCTTGCGCTGTGCGTCATGCTTGGGCGGATCCATCGCAATGAACATCGGCAGACGAAAATCGTCCTTGGGATCGACGAT
>Ga0208849_1001523_pt1 | contig 15700 bp, 16 predicted proteins | sample NGESurdeep072012_10_FD_184470 | JGI IMG/M metagenome (GOLD analysis project Ga0208849, IMG submission 184470) | Arctic peat soil microbial communities from Barrow, Alaska - NGEE Surface sample 53-3 deep-072012 (SPAdes) | ecosystem: Environmental > Terrestrial > Soil > Wetlands > Peat ...
TTTTTTATCCCGCGGCGCCTGGCGATCTGCATTGCCCAGGCCTTGAGCCAGGACCATTTCTTCGAACGCAGCATGCTCTGAGCTGCTTCGTAGAGCATGACCCTTATCATCTCGTCTCCGCAACGCGATATTCTGCCGCTCCGATCGATCTCGCCGGATTGATACTTGGAGCACGTCAGTCCAAACACGGCCCCGACTGACTTGGATTTACGGAAGCGAGCGGGCACATCGACGGTGGCGCGATAGGTTAGAGCCACCACCGGACCGACACCGGGGGTCGTCATCAGGCGCCGGCACACCTCATCATCCCGGACAATGGCCAGCAAGCGGCGATGCAGGATGAGGATCTGTTCGCGTAGCACCCGCCGGACGATGAGCAGCGGTTCCGCCAGTACCGCCAAGTCGGGAAGGTTCTCGACCAGCTCTTTAATGCGGGCCTCAAACTTCACCTTCCCGACTATTCCGACCTTGAGGCCGAAGTTGCGTAAAGTACCGCGTAGGTCGTTCTCGATGGCGATCGCCTTCGACTGCAGCAGCATGCGATGTGTCAGCAGCATCCGCAGTTTCTGACTGCGTAGCGTCTTCACATGCACCGGACGGTAAAGCCCAAGCCGCATCATCTGCGCAATACCGCGCGCATCGTTGCGGTCTGTCTTGTTGATCTGCGCCTTCAACACCGCCTGCATGATAACTGAGGCCGCCAATTGAGGCGGCCTTACTTACCGTCGGGATGCAATTGGACCTTTTCGGCTTCCAAATCCGTGATGACTATATTGAAAATGCACGAAACTAAAATGTGGCAGGCGGGTTGGTTACGTGGACGGCCCCCGATGGCCCCCCAGCCCCTCACCCCTCATGGGGCCGTCCAGAGCCCCGCGTGTTCGCGCGGGGCTCCCTCTTTTTTGGGTATTGGCCGGTTTTGAGAATTACGGATTTGTAAGATGCATTGAGTGGGCGTCGGACGCAGAATATGCACGGCTGCTTGCCGGCAAATGTCGCCCCCGCTGGCAAGGGCTGAGGGGATAGGCCGCGCGGTCTGTCCCCTCTTTATTTTGCCTACCACACGTGCAGAAGCGTACTATTATGGCATCGCCAGCGGGGGCGCTGGAAGTCGTCGGAGGGGCCGCCTTTAGTTGGCGGCCTCTTTCGTTATTGCAGCAAAGAGAACATTGCCAGACCCAAGTACGTATTGTGAACGAAGCGCATATCGCCGCCGTCGGCCATTATCGACATTTCGGCGACGTGCCGGCATGTTCGCTTATGCCCCCACCACCGACATCACCGGCGTTGCAAGGTCAGACGGGACGATCGCTAACCGCCCCGTTTCAGGACCTGGTCGTCGGCCTGTCTCTTTGCGACGGTCAGGCCCTGCTGCAACCAGAATATCCGGAGCGCGTTGATCGCGACTGCCAGGATCGGAGCTTTCGGGGTCTCGGGCTCAGCCAGAACCTTCGGGATGCAGGTTACGGAAAGACGTCCGGATTTGACCGGGAGTTCGTGGATGCTGCAGCAATGTGGGCACGAAAGCCTAAGGGTCGCAGAGCTAATTACGGCGAGAGTGTCCATGTCAGTTTGAATGCCGGCATCAATCACGCGGTGGGTACGCGGGCACTCGAATATTAGAAGGGTCATCTGAAACTCCTTCAAACAATTGTCGAGCTTAAACTCGGAGCAGGATGGTTAACGAAGGGTTAAGGAATTGCTGCGCACCCTCGGACGATAGAACACTCAGGGGGAACCGAAATGCTTTCCGTGTGCCGCCCTCTTGATGATGATGCCTGCCCTGTGTCTGCTCACGTGTTGGCACTACTGTACAGTGCCAACGAATGTTCGCTGCGGGGACTGCTTGAGGCAATAGATCCGAAGATCAAACCGGAACTTGCATTTTTTTGCTATCGACGCGCCCATCTTCAGACCGTGGGTTTGGCCATTGCTGCCAATTGCGATGAAAGTGAATTGGTTTACGCCGGCGGAGAAGCGGGGACGGCGCTTTTTGCGAGATCGCGGGAAGCGTGGGATTTTGTGCAGGTTCGGCCTGCCTCTTCCCCTCGCAGGAAAATCACACTTGCGAGTGGACCTATCTGGAGCCGGCCATTTGAGGACGAGGCTGATGACGGCCCCTTACCGCCTGAAGCCGAGCGAGCGCCGGGCTAGCTCGTAAGCGCCAAGCAGTCCCGCAAAGTCTGCCGTTACAGTTTCGGAGTGCGCGCTGAGATTACCCCTACGGCCGCGATGGTCGCGGCCTCATAGGCGAGGGGAAAATCTCACATGAGTGCAAGGAAAGAAATTTCCGACGAAATCGGCCAATCCCTTGGGCGGCTAATCGAAGAGGATCTGGACCGCAATCGGGATCATCTAAAATGGCTCGAAGGAAAGGGGTGAGAAGCGCGCGGGCGACTCGAAAACTGAGGACGCTGAGCCGGGTGTCGGGAGTGCCCCCGTCCTGATGGGCGGAGCGGAGGAAATCTGGACCAAGGTCCCAGGAACCGGCGCGAACCATACGGTTACTGCAATCGCCGCCGCTGATCCATGGCGAGCCGTCCGTCGGCGCTCTATTGTAATTGCTATGGGCGCAATCGTCGACCCACTCCCAGACGTTCCCTACCATGTCGTGGTCCCAGGACAACGCATCGACTTGTAAGGACCGAAGCGCGTCAAGCCGCGCCCGCTCCGGTTCGAGCCACCCACTGAACCTTGCCCATCCACGAAACAGCGCCTCATGCGCCACCTCGATCGTGCCCCCATCGGTCTCGCCCTTGCGCACCACGAGACGCCATTGGTCGAAAAGTTCCAACAAGCCGCGTTCCTGATCCGTGAACTGCTGCCATTTTGCAACGCGCCGGATCGTAGCGCCTTCGTGGTTGACCTGGATGAGCGCTGGAAGAAAAGTTCTTGAGGCGAGTTCAACTCGGTCTTTAGGGGGCGGACCCGTGGGTAGCGGGACATGTTGCGCGGGCGAGATACCGTAGAGCGCCCGCTCGGCGGCGTCCTCGATGAGTCCTTTGAGGCCACCGACTTTTGCATAATTTTCTTCAATCAACGTTTTGGAAGCCGAGTAATCTCGCCATAGGCGTTCCAATGCAAACGCGAGGAGCGGCAGAGCGTCTTCTTCGGACGCGTCACTTATCAGGGCAGCGGCTAGATCATAATCGATCGTGACGCCATAGCGCTTAGCTGGCTTCTCGATCACATCGGCAAAGCGAAACGTGGGCAGTGCCCGCAGGTCGTATCCACGCGCATTGAGGTTCTGAAAGCGGCGATGCTTTTGCAGTTCGGGGAAGCTGTCAGTGCGGATCGTGAAAGCGAGCTGCCAACCGCTTTGCGCCAAGCCTAACGCCGTGCGCAAATAATCGGAGAGCGCGTCACTACTCTTGCCTTCCGTCCGCGCAATTTCCTCGGCCTGATCGACGCAGACGAGGATGGACGCATTGGGCCGGCTGGCGACTTCGCGTAGCTTGCGGCCCTCGGCTGCGAGGCCTGCTGCCAGCGCCGCTCGGCCTGTGTCAGTGAGTTCCATCTTGTCATCGCGCTCAGCTGCGGACCAAATTTCAAATAGCCGGTCGCGTATGACACCTTGCGCCTCGACCTTGGCGAAGTCGGCAAGGCTGCGCGCCAACGCCTCGGCAAAATTAAGCAGCGGATCAGCGCCGGGACGGAACGCTCGTAGCGGCAACCAAGCGGGCACTTCCCGACGGAGGCGAGGGATGATGCCGGCCTTGAGCAGCGACGATTTTCCCGCACCCGACGCACCGAGGATCACAAACGGTCGCAAATCCCCCACGGCGCGCACTTGTCGCAAATCGTCCAGGGCTTCTGCGATCTCGCGACTGCGGCCATAGAACACTGCTGCATCGGCATCGTCGTCGCCGAATGAGGCAAGGCCAGGAAACGGCGATGGATGCTGTTTGCTATCGATCGCGAACGCTTCTGGATCGAGCCCAATATCCGCGAGCGCGCCGGCCGCCCGCAAACCGGCCGTCAATCTCTCCTCGATCTGCGGGTCGCGCGACAGATCAAGTCGGTCTTTCGCATCTATACAATCAATAACGTCAAATCCTTGGTCTTCGGCCAGCACCTTGGCCAGATGATCGCCCGAGATCGGGCGGTCGTGTTTCAAAGCGAGCAAGGGAATGATGCGCTTGCCCATATACCAGGCCGCTTTGAACTCACCGAAGCATTCATCGGAAGCCAGCCAATTCTCAGTCACAAGGCAAATTATGATGCGGCAGGCGCCCGACGCTTCGCGCCGCGCCTGCGCCCACTTTTCGCCGCCTGCGATGTTGCTGTGATCGATGAAAATATCGGTGAAGCCATGCTGGCGCAGCCACTTTTCCAACGAGCCCGCCAGCGTGTCGTCCTTGCTAGAATGGCTTACGAACAAAACCGCCATACCCGCTCGCCTCACCCTGGGCACGCCCACAACATGGATTACTCAAGTGCCCCAAGTCGATAATGCGGCCGGAGGAGACCGCCACGCAACATGGCGCCTCAGATGTTGCGCTGCAAAAATTGGCGGAGCTGCTAGGAAGCGGTGGGTCAAACGCGTCGTGGATAGCTGAATATTTTGGTGCTGAGCATCAAGCTGATGGGGAAAAGAGGCCGTGATTAGGCCTCAAGCATTCCTCGCGGGACCATGGATGAGGTGAGTCGCATTTCCGCTCGGATCTGCCGTTCGTCTGACCGAAGCCGATCCAAAGATTGTTCCGCCTCGTCTTCGAATCCCATGACCGCGATGATGATCGTCCTGGTTTAACATGTGGCCACAGTATAGTCGCCGCTCACGGTCGGCTTCATGACGCTTCCGTTGCTTATGGCCAGCGTGGTAATGTGGGTGATTGTCAAAAGTATTCGCGTCCTATCCGGGGGGGGCAGCATGGCCAGGACCTGCGCCGACATGACGGATGGCGAACTGGGAAGGGCATTTTCATTGTGGTCAGCCCGGATGGCAGAATCAACCGGCTGGGCGGCATTGCAGTTCGCGGCTGAACAGGTCGAACGAATCGAGCAAGAGGCCGCTCGACGATCGCTGAGATCCGCGAGTAACTGTCGAGAGCCGCGTATTGTCGAACTGGAAGCGGACCCGTCGAAACCTTCATAAAGGTCAACATTGGGTCTTCGCGGGTAGTCGAAACCTCTTTTCCGGATCGCGCGCTACCTTTTCAGGCTGAATATCTTGCTTGCAGAATTCGTCACTCGTCGGCAAGCGGTAAATTCTGCGGAAAGATAGGCCGTCTCGATTGGGTCAGAAACCGAGTAGTTCACTTGCCAGCCATCGAAACCGGAGCGCTCCACCAGCCAGCCAGCGCCGCCAAGGGCACGTTCCTTATCGCCACCATCGCGAAACAATGCCGACTCGAAGATGTCTCTTGCGATGTCGTCGTCACCCAGTATAGCCAATTCGAATTTCTTCACTTGCCAGACATTTCGAGCATACGCGACGGCGTCGTGGCGGTTGCTAATCCTGTAAGTTTCCAGGCAATGCTCCCCGAAGATGGCGCGGGAAATTTGCCCCAGGGTCTTCGCTGGTTGCGCCTCCTGAGCGCGCGGATCGGCAACGTACTGCCAAGCATAGACAAACGCGAACATGAAACACAAACAGGCGGCACTCGCCTTCCAAAAGACTCTCATCGAAGGTCCGCGCTGGAGTGGCAGGCACGGCAGTTATGTTAACCGCGCGAAGCCATTGCGTCCACGATGGACTAAACTGCACCAATTCCGAACGACCAGGTTCAGACAAGTTGTCGCCATAAACGTGGTGTTGGAATTGGGGCTTTCCAGGAGTGCTCAAGGCGTGCGGCGACGAACTTCTGTGTGAAGCAGTGGCGCCTGTTGGAATGGACGCCGGGCTGACATCGAAGCGCCGACGTTGACACGTGTGCCATGATCGGATGCGCCAGAGCTTTTGTGTTCTGTTTGATCGCGGGGCTGCTGGTTTGGGCGTCGCCGTCGCCGGGCTACGGTCGTGTTTACTCCATCAAGCATCCGACACTCATCCTGAAAAGCGATCAACGTACCGTTGACGTCCTGGCATTTTCGGCAGATGGCCAGCAACTCGCTCTGGTTGGAGATAGTGGCGAGGTGGAAATCTGGGAAATTCGCACCGCGCGTCGGCTGCGTACCGTCAAGGTTTCTTCGAAAGTCTTTGCCATTGCATTTTCTCCCGATGGCCGGCAACTCGCGACCTCAAGCGCCGACAACAAGGTCAACATCTGGCAGCTTCAGGTTGACGAATCGGCGTTTTCCTTTGAGGTGCCCGGGGGGCCTGTTTATTCAATCGGATACACGCCCGATGGAAATCGGATCGCGACCGGATGCAGGGATGGCGTGATACGTCTGTATTCCACCGGTGGTCAGCTTCTCCACGCTTTTGGCGATATCATATCCGGGATTGCGGTCGTCGATTCGCCGGGCGGCGCGCGGATTGCGGGCATTATCACGCTGCGCGCAGTCGCAATTTGCAGCAACGTGCTGTTCGCAACCTTCGGCGGATTAGCGCACGTCTATCCAGTTCTCGCGCTTCATCCATTAGCGACGGCCAGGCCCACTCCGCCAAGAGCGCTCACGACGACGACCAAGAGCGGCGGCGCGCGCCAGACCATCAGCAGAACAAAAGCGACGAGCGCGACGCCGAAATCGCCGCGGCTGGTGACCGAACTCGTCCAGACCGGATTGTAGAGAGCGGCGGCAAGAAGGCCGACGACGGCGGCGTTGACGCCGCGCATGATGGCTTGCGCGCCCGCCCGCTTTCGAAAGCTGTTCCAGAACGGCAGCGTGCCTAGCAGGATCAAAATACCGGGAAGAAAAATACCGATCAGACCAAGAACCGCGCCGGGAACGCCGTGCGGCGACGAAGTGACCACGGTGCCGAGATAGGCGGCAAACGTGAAGAGTGGCCCGGGAACTGCCTGGGCAGCGCCATAACCGGCAAGGAAGGTGTTGTCGCTGATCCAGCCCGGCGCGACAAAGGCCTGACGCAACAGCGGCAGCACGACGTGTCCGCCGCCAAAGACCAGCGCGCCGGAGCGGTAGAACGCCTCAAACAAGGCGACGCCCGACCCCGTCCACACGCCCCGCACGAGCGGCAGGCCGCCAAGCAGAACAAAGAACGCACCCAGCGCAACAAGTCCGACTCCTCGCGAAACAGGCAAAACCATATGACCGCCGGGCGGCGACGCTGCCCCGCGGCACAGCCACAGCCCAGCGAGACCGCCCAGCGCAATCGCTCCGATCTGCGCGATGGACGAGGTACTGAACAAAATGATGAGGGCTGCGACGACGGCAATGGATGCCCGTTCGCGGTCCGGGCATAAGGTCCGCGCCATGCCCCATACGGCTTGCGCGACGATCGCGACCGCAACGAGTTTAAGGCCGTGCAGCAAGCCGGTTCCGATTGGGCCGCTCAGCGCGCTGGCGCCATAGGCGAATAGCACGAGTATGATGGCGGACGGCAAAGTAAAACCGGTCCACGCCGCGAGGCCGCCGAGATAGCCACCGCGCATGAGGCCGATGGAAAACCCGACTTGGCTGGAGGCCGGCCCCGGCAAAAACTGGCACAGCGCGACGAGGTCGACGAAGGCCTGCTCGTCGAGCCAACGGCGGCGGACGACAAACTCTTCACGGAAATATCCGATATGCGCAATCGGGCCGCCGAAACAGCTCACGCCGAGCTTGGAAAAAACCCGCAGCACTTCGAGTGGCGAGCCAACATGCCCGCCGTCTGGCGCGACCCTGTCGACCGTGATTTCCGCTCCCGCGTTCGTCATGCGCGCCGGTTCGTTCGTCATGCGTAGTTGACCATCGCCATGAAGCCGAAGTCCATGTGTAACTGCTGATGGCAGTGGAACAGCGTCGGCCCCGGATTGTCCGCGACCAAATCGAACTCCACTTCTTGGAATCCCCCTAGCATCACCACGTCCTTCATAACGCCGGCAGTCGGCTTTCCGCCGACGCGCACCAACTCGAAGCTATGCCGGTGCAGGTGCAGCGGGTGAATATCGTCGCTCGCATTGCGGAACTTGAAGCGATAGCGAAGGCCTTGATGGACGGTCCAAGCCGGCTTCATCGACTCCATTGAGAAAGCCTCGCCATTGAGCGTCCACCGATTGAAGCCGTGGTCCGCGCCATTCTGTTTGACAACTGTAACGTCAAAGGTTTGATCCGGCTTGGCCGGCGTCGCACCGGCCCTGCCGAAGATCGTGTAATCCCATTTGTACGGCTGCGGCTTGCTCCATTGCGGCTTGCCGTTGGCACCAGCGTATTCGACGACGATACCCATGCCGTGCCCTCGATCGTCGTCGGCGAGATCGCCCATCACCCAGACGCCGGGACGGTTCATCTCCACGATCGCAGAGATGCGTTCTGCCGTGCCGAGCCAAAGCACCGGCACGTCGGTGGGGGTCGGCACTGGGTTGCCGTCGAGTGCGATAACCTTGAAAACATGCCCGGGCAGCGCGAGGCTTCGGATCTCTCCGGCACTGGCGTTGAGAATATGGAACAGCACTCGCTCGCCCTGCTTGACCCGGATGGGATCGCCGTGGCCGAGCATCTTGCCGTTGATACAGAACAGGTCGTAGCCGACCTCGTAGCCCTTAGGCCCTTTGAACTGATCGTCGGCCTTTTTGCCGATGTCCTGCAGCTCCTTGATCGGATCGCCGACCAAAAAGTCCATGGCCATGTCGCCGCCGCGGCTGAACGACGGCAAAAACTCCTTGAACACGAGGAAGACCTCGCGGTCGTAGGCGCCGGGATTGTTCACCGGCTCGATATAGACCGGGCCAAATTGTCCCGTGTAGGTGCCGCGGTTGAGGTCGCCTCCGGCGACCACGTGCGTGTGATAAAATCGGAACCCCGCCGGCTTTGGCACATACGCAATGCGGCGCATCCCGTGCGCGGGAATAAAGGGCGTGCCCTCTTCGGAAGCGCCGTCGACGTCGCTCGGAATCATCTGGCCGTGCCAATGCAACTGCTCGGGCGTGTCGGTGTCGTTGTGGATGTCGACGACGACGCGCTTGCCTTCGCGCAGCCGGATGAGCGGACCGGGAAATTGGCCGTTGTATAACGTGGTGGATACGATGTGGTCGTTTGCGAGGTCGACGAGCCCCGTCGCAATTCGGATGGTGTAGTCCGCCTTTTCGGCCGACGGACTCGCGGCCGACGGACTTGCGGCCGTTTGCGCAAAGAGCGGGCCGCCGGCCACGGCCGGCGCCGTTGCGGCGATTTTCAATAGCGAGCGGCGATTGATCGGCATGAACTACTTTCCTTCCTTCGTTCGTAATCCCGGTGCGGCGCTAGCGCCCCACTGATCCGTGCGGCCTCGGATTAAGGTGACGGGTATTCAGGCTCGTAAGCGGAAGAAAGCGCCCAAGCCAGAGCGACGAACGCCAACACATCGGCCGCGCCGCGCAAATACAGCCCCCACATGAAAAAGGCGTCAAAGTCGGACTGCAGGGTCGCACTAGGCACCGGCCCACCGAGGCCCAGCATGATTGGGGCCGCCTTGATCGTCAGAATCAGGCCGGCAATCGAAAAGAACGCAGCGCCGTAGAGAGGAGCCACCACAGCGGATCGAGATTTGCGGTCGACGTAACTGCTCACGATGGTAGCGATAATCAAGATCGGGGTCCCGATGCCTTCGACAGGATAGGCGATGAGACCGGTCCCGAGATCGGCGTGTCGGCTGTATTCGAGCCACGCTTGTGCGCCGAGTTCGTGCCACGCTGGACCACCTACAATCACCCGATCCATACCGCCGCCGGCCAAAAGACCGCTCAGAACAGTCGCGGCAAAGAGCAGGATGATGGTCCTGGCGCTGGTCATGATGAAGTGCCTTCGCTAAGAAGGTCGGCTAAGTGAGATGTTGTGAATAAAAGTAGCCGCCGAGCGCGGTAGTCCGTCGACCAAACAGAAGGACTGTCCTTGAGTAACATTTAGCATCGTCGCCTATGCGTCGCCGCGTTGATATGGCTCGAAGAGTTCTATGCAGTTGCCGGATGGGTCCTCTGCTAATATCTGCTTGCCCCCATTACCGATCACGATCTCATTGCGAAAGCGGCACCCCACGTCCCTCAACTGAGCGACTGTTTCTGCCAGATCGTCGACCTGAATTTGAAATCGGTTCCAGCCGCCCGACGCCGGCACCCGGCCGTCATCCATCGATTGCCCGGCGCCGCCGGTGCCGGGCCTGTTGAGCAAAAGCTGTAGATTACCTTTGGACAGCAAAGCGAAGCCGGGCGCAGGGTGCTTTTCCAGCTTGAACCCTAAGATGCTCGTGTAAAATGGAATTGCCTCGTCCACGTCACTCACGATGTAGCGCACGTTCACCTTTTCCATTCGGACCTTCCTTCGTCCCGGGGTATTGCATGGTACCCGTCCAAAGTGACGGTTTGCGGGGAACATTATCCCGCGGCCACCGCTCGTCGTTCGCTCGTTGTCGGCATTGCCTGTAAGAGCGGTCTCACCTCTTTGGCAAAAAGTTCGATCGTTTCGATGACATTCGTCTGCGGAAGATTGCCTAGGAAGCCAGTCACAAGTTGGATGCTCCCGAACCCCAAATCGGCATGGAGGGCAGCGATGCGCGCGGCGACGCTCTGGGGGCTGCCGATGATGGCCACTTCGTTCATCCAGCGTTCGGTATCGAGCTCATCTTCGGTTGAAATTCGCCGCTTGACCTGTTCGCCGGTCCGACGGTAACCGGCCGTCAGTTTCTCGGCAGCCGACCGCGCCGCGAGGCGCGCCGCTTCGTCGGTTTCCCCGACCACGACAAAACGCCCGACTGGCACTTTGGCTGCATCACCGCCGGCATTTTCGAACGCATGAATGCAGCGGCGGAGGCTGTCGACCGACTGCTGGCTGCCCTGAAACAATGTGCAGCCCTGCTCCGCCACCCAAGCGGCGCCTTCCTCGCGATAGGTCGCCACATAGACCGGCGGATGCGGGCGCTGGACGCATTTCGGTTCGATCGATTCGGTGCGGGAACCCACCTCGACCTTTGCCTCGGTCCAATAACGGATCAGCTTGTCAAAGGTGGTCGAGAATGCACTGGGCCGTTCGTCGTAAGACAGCCCCCACGCTTCGAAATACCGGCTGGTGTTGCCGCGTGAGACGCCCACATCGACACGGCCTTCGGAGAGCACGTCGAGAGTGGCGATTTCCTCGGCCAGCCTTATCGGTTCGAACAACGGCAACACCAACACCGAAAACCCAATACGAATGGTGCGGGTACGCATCGCCAGCGCGGTTGCCAGCGGAATGGGCGACAGACAGGTGCGGCTGTTCTGGCCGAAATGTTCCTCATTGAGCCACAGCCCATCGTAGCCGAGCGATTCTGCGACAGGCGCAAGTCGAAGCAGATCTTTACCGCTCTCATCCAGGCCGGCACCGCATCCGGACAAGTCAAAGCGCATTGAAAACATCCTCCTCGACTGTCAATATGCGTACGATCCGCTTGCTCGTGACGAACGCCGAGTATTCGCGATTATCGATATCGGAATCCGATACTATGATCCAATCGCTCGATGTCAATGGGCCGACGAATCAAAGCAGCGCTGCAACAATCGTGTGAAGTACCGCAATCAGCCTGTGTCGATATCGACTTTCGATACTATTACGGATAGCATAAGGCCCTCCAGTTTGGGCGCCATCTCTTGGTCCCGCTTGGCGGGTGCCACCGCGATTGGGTAAATATGAGATTGTGGTCGAAGGGTCGATGCCGATGGGTTTGGCGAGCGCCCCGACACGGAGCGCGGCGGCTGGCAAGATGGGGCGCCATTGGCGCATTTCTGATCGCGACAACCGTCGGGCTTGTGAAAGCCTGGGCCGACCCTGATAACGTTAGCTCCCAACCTCCGTGGTCCTATATGTATCACAACAGTCCGGGGCAGCGGATGGAGTTCATGGCCGCTACGCCATCACATGAAGATCGCAAAGTCTGGCTGCTGCTTGTCTGTTTCGCCTCGCGAACGTTCTTCGTCTCGTTCGTTGACGCGGAAAAATTCCCATTTCCGCTGGCCGAGCGCACGGAGGTGAGATTTCGACTGGATGCGTTGCGACCGGTTGTCTTGCCGGTGGCTGGCGTCGAGCAGAAGCAGATCACGGCCGATCCTGATTCAACGAAGGACCTGTTTGCGGTTCTGAGCCGGAGCAAGTCTCTTTCCGTCTCGATCCCGGAGCGGACGGGCGCAACCCACGACTATTCATTTGCTCTGCAGCCGAACGATGTCGCCCTGCGCGACATTGACATCCACTGCTTTCAATCAGGCACCTGAGCACCCTTTTTGGCAACCGGCTAACCATGCAGAATGCCCCCGATATCGAAGCGAAGCCATTTCTTGCACCGAAGTCTCCCTCTGACGCTCAGCCAGCTGTATTCGGAGCGGCGGCCCGCCGGCACATGGTCTTTGCCGCGGCGCTATCGACTATCTTTATGGCGGCCATCGAGGGAACGATCGTGGCAACAGCGATGCCCACGATCGTCGGGGCTCTCGGCGGGCTCGACCTCTTCAGTTGGCTCTTTGGCGCATATCTGCTGACGCAAGCCATTATGATTCCGATTTATGGCCGGCTGGCCGATCTCCACGGCCGCAAGCCGATATTGCTGTGGGGAATCGCCATTTTCCTCGCCGGCTCCGCCCTGTGCGGCTTTTCCTGGAATATGGCGTCCCTGATCGCCTTTCGCATCGTGCAGGGAATCGGTGCCGGTGCGCTGATCCCAATTTCGCAGACCGTCGTGGGCGACATCTATAGCGGCGAGCAGCGCGCGCGTATGCAGGGCTATGTCTCCAGTACTTTCGGCAGCGCAGCAATTCTGGGGCCGATGGTCGGCGGGCTGATCGCGACGCACGTAAGCTGGAAAGCGATCTTCTGGGTCAATATACCCCTGGGCCTCGTTGCCGCTTCGCTGTTGATCGTTGCGCTGCAGGAGACCTCTCGGAAGCGTGAACATCGAATTGATTACGCTGGCGCTGTGCTTATGGCGGTCGCAATTGCGATTTTCATGTTCGCGCTGGTTCATGTCGAAACGCTCGAAACAGGCACGCTGACGGCTGCACTGATCGCTTGCTTCGGACTTATGGTGATCTTGGCGTTCTATGAGCGCCGAATCCCAGAGCCGATGCTGCCCTTTAAGCTTTATCGCAACCGCATTATCGCAGGTGGCAATTTTGTCGGCGCCGCCAACGGCGCGATTATGATGAGCATCGTTGGGTTCTTGCCCGTTTATATGCAGGGTGTGATGGGAGCTGGGACGGTGCTCGCCGGATCCGCCCTTGGGGCCATGTCGGTAGCGTGGCCGTTCGGTGGCTTTGTCGGCAGCCGTCTGGTTCTGCAAACCTCATATCGTGCGGCGGCCATGATCGGCGCCACCGTTCTGGTGATCGGCAGCATCATGCTGATCACCCTTCATGCCGGCGGCAGCGCGCTCCAGCCCATAGCCGGTGCTGCGCTGATGGGACTGGGCATGGGGGTGACGAATATCTGCTTCGTCATCGCCATTCAGGCCGACGTGGATTGGACCCAGCGCGGCGCCGCGACGTCGAGTGTTTCCTTCTCTCGGATCATCGGACAGGCCTTGGGCAGCGCACTGTTCGGCGGGATATTGAACGCGGGCTTGGCGAAACAATCGGCAGGGCACGGCGCCGAACTCCTCAGTACCTTGCGATATGGTGGCCATCAGAATGGTGAGATAGCCAAACTGCAGTCGGTGCTCGAAGCACTCGCCGGATCACTTCATTCAATCTACATGCTCAGCGGCCTGCTTGCGTTGCTGGTGCTCACGGCAGTGATGTCCGTCCCGTCCGGCATGCAGCTGATCGAAGAGCCCTAACCGTCCCAACTGTGCATGATGGATACGCGACGAGGGCTATGAGGTTGATCCGGAGGTACGCGATCGTTGCAATTCCCCGATCAACTCTCGGACCTGGAGCCTGGCGACCTTGTTCGCCTCGCGGCCGAGCGCGGTTGCGCGGTAGAGGCGCCGAAACGTCCGTCCAGAGCGTTCGATCTTGGACTTCAAGTACCCGCGACGTTCCAAACCGTGCAGCATGGGGTAAAGCGTGCCGGGACTGAGCGTGTAGCCGTGGCGAGCGAGTTCGTGAATCATCCATTGGCCATAGAAGGCCACCTTGGAGGCATGGTGTAGAATATGCAGCCGTATGAGCCCCTTCAGCAGTTCCTGGTGCTTCATCTTCGGCATTGTGGGACCCGGTTGCGCAATTGCGCACCATAACGATTTGCGGCGATTCCAACAAATGCCTGAAAGGGGGCGATAGCCTTGCACCAACCGGAGATCAGAATGAAAAACGACTTTTCGAACGAGCGGAACGATCCTCACCGCACCGGACCGAGCCGCCGCGCCCTCCTCCTGGGCGCGGGAGCGGCCGTAATGGCCAATACGGCTGCGTCAGCGCAAGTGCCCGCGCCGAAGTTCGATCACACAATCACAATCGAACCCGTCGCGCTGGAACTTGCACCGGGCAAGATCATCAAAACGACCGGCTATAACGGAAAAGTTCCCGGCCCCGTGCTGCGGCTTCAGGAGGGAAGACCGGTCAATATCAAAGTCATCAACAATGCCGGCTATGATGACAGCCGGATGCTACTATTCACCTAGAGTTCGCGAAGATTCCCGGTGGCCGCGGCGGGTACAACAGGTGGACCATCAACGGCAAATCCTGGCCGGACACGAATCCGTTGTTCACCGTGCAGGAAGGCAAACGCTATCGGCTTGTCATGCACAACAACAGTGGCGACCGTCATCCCGTTCACACACACCGCCACACTTTTGAGGTAGCTAAAATTGGTGACAAGTCCATCTCAGGATTGATGAAAGATACCTTGAGCATGCCGAGGTTCTCGACCGCAGAAATCGATTTTATCGCCAATGACCCGGGTCCCACCTTCTTTCACTGTCACCACCAAGACCACATGGACGAAGGGTTCATAGGTCTAATTACCTATGTATAGGCGCCACGAGGGCAGCGTTCGGCATCGAACAGCGACCTATCCACCTGCGGAACGCCAGTCCGCCGCCGGCGGCAGAACTAAAGGAGGTCTCCGCCTGGTTCGGTCAAACCGATGACGCTTCAACTCTTTATGTTCACTGCAAGGGGGGCTTCGCACGGCCGCGGCGAGGGCGATCGGGCTGTTGCTCACTTATGGCGCACCTCTCGATCGAGCGATCCAGCTGGCTCAGTCGTCCTACTGCTGAGGAGCTTGGCGACGCTGGATGGCTGCCACCCTTTCTTCCCCCGGAATGGATTTACGCCAGCCTCGTTCAAACGACGTTCGCCCTCTTCGTTGCGCTTGCACGGCTGATATTCGCCCAGGACCGTCGGGGTCGTCACCCTGGCGGACGAACGGCTGTACACCAAGGAAAGCGTCGACAACGACAATTTCCAGCTGCTCGCCAGCCTCATCGTGATGACGCGCTCGCCCTTTCGTTGAGACTCTTCGTGGGCGCGGCGCGTTCGGAAACCCGGCTTAATGAGGAACAGATGGCTTGGCTGCGTTCAGTCGAACAAGATGTTGGCCGGCGATGACATAGGTGCGATATGAGAAGGGCGGTCAAGCATCCAGCCGGCCCTGAAAGCTCATCAACGTATAACTGCATCCACTGCGTCGTGCTCTCTCTCCGACATTTCGGCTGGCGCGATGCTGCTCATTATCCCTTGGCGGGGGTGGGCGCCGCGGATTCTGGCGCGGTGCT
>Ga0208849_1001524_pt1 | contig 15693 bp, 12 predicted proteins | sample NGESurdeep072012_10_FD_184470 | JGI IMG/M metagenome (GOLD analysis project Ga0208849, IMG submission 184470) | Arctic peat soil microbial communities from Barrow, Alaska - NGEE Surface sample 53-3 deep-072012 (SPAdes) | ecosystem: Environmental > Terrestrial > Soil > Wetlands > Peat ...
CTGGCCGCTCACCCACACGCCGTCGGGCCCGATGGCGAGACGCACGGCTCCGTCGGGCAGCGATCCCGACGTCAACACCGCCCCGGTGCGGGGATCGATGAGACTGACCGTTCCGGCTACGAGGCTCGCCACCCAGACCCCGCCGTCACCCGCCGCCAGCGACACCGGCCCCTCGGCCACCGGGATGGGGGACCCGACCACGGCAGCGGACTTGGGGTTGATCTCCCACACCCTGCTCCCGGCGATGTCGGCCACCCAGATGCGGCCGAAGCCCGACACCACCGAGATCGGCCTTCCCCCCAGCTGCACCGGGTGCCCCACAGCCGCGCCGGTGGTGGGGTTGAAATGCCGGACGGTTCCGGCGTGGTCGTCGACCAGCCATCCACCGCTGGAGTCGAACGCCACCGACGCCGCCACGCCGTGGACCATGACCTGGGTGGTCGCCGGTGCGGGGCCGTCGGCGCCGGGCGTCGACGGCGACGTGAGGGCGTCGATGGTGAACGCCAACCCGATGACGAGCGCCAGGCTGAGGGTGAGCACAACACCCACACCCCGCTGCGTGAGCTTGAGCTTGGGCCGGGGTCGTCGGTCTGGGACGCGGCGGGGAGCCGAGTCCGACACCTCGTCGTCGAGGGTGCGAAGGGTGTCCTGGGGCGAGCGCGCCCGTGTGGGCGGCGCGTCGTCGCGGGGCGGAGCCGCCGGGGCGGGCGGTTCGGCCCGGGGACGCTGGCGTTGGAGCTGATTCCCCGTCGGGGCCACCGCTCTATCCTCGTCGCACTGCGCCCCGCGCGGGGTGATCATCGCCCCTCGGGGTGCCCCCCGGTGTCCCGTCACCACCGTCGCCGGAGCCCGCCGCAGCAGCTCGCCGGTGGGGGCGCGACGCGTCGCCCGTGCACGGACCTCCGGTAGCCTCGCGGCCCATGGACCACCCCATGTCACAGCGGCTGGCCGAGCTCAAGGCCCGCAAAGAGGAGGCCCTGCACGCCGGGGCGCCCCACGCCGTGGAGCGCCAGCACGCCAAGGGGAAGATGACGGCGCGCGAGCGGATCGAGTACCTCCTCGACGAGGGATCGTTCCAGGAGCTCGACATGCTGGCCCGGCACCGGGCCCACGGCATGGGCCTCGAGGAGAAACGGCCCTACACCGACGGCGTGATCACGGGCTTCGGCACCGTCGAGGGCCGGCGGGTGTGCGTCTTCAGCCAGGACTTCACCGTCTTCGGCGGGGCGCTGGGCGAGGTGTTCGCCGAGAAGATCCACAAGGTCATGGACCTCGCCGAGTCAATCGGGGTGCCCATGATCGGTCTCAACGACGGGGCGGGGGCCCGCATCCAGGAAGGCGTGGTGTCGCTGCACTCCTACGGCGGGATCTTCCATCGCAACGTCAAGGCCTCAGGCGTCATCCCCCAGATCAGCGTGATCATGGGCCCGTGCGCGGGCGGGGCCGTCTACTCGCCCGCCATGACCGACTTCATCTTCATGGTCAACCAGTCGAGCCACATGTTCATCACCGGGCCCGACGTCGTGAAGACCGTCACCGGCGAGGACGTCACCCTCGAGGAGCTCGGCGGGGCCATGAGCCACGCCACCAAGTCCGGTGTGGCCACCTTCGTGGCCCCCGACGAGAAGACGTGCCTGGACGAGGTCCGCTATCTCCTGTCGTTCCTCCCCGCCAACAACCTGGAGGAGCCACCCCTCGTCGACACCGACGACGATCCCGACCGGGGCACGCCCGAGCTCGTGGACATCATGCCCAATCTGCCCACCCAGCCCTACGACATGAAGCGGGTGATTACCTCGGTCGTCGACGAGGGCGACTACTTCGAGGTGCATCCCCACTGGGCCATGAATATCACGTGCGGGTTCGCCCGCATCGACCGGCGCGTGGTGGGGATCGTGGGCAACCAGCCCGCCGTGCTGGCGGGCGTCCTCGACATCGACTCCTCGGAGAAGGCGGCGCGCTTCGTGCGCACGTGCGACGCCTTCAACATCCCGTTGGTCACGTTCGTCGATGTCCCGGGATTCATGCCCGGCACCGATCAGGAGTACGGGGGCATCATCCGCCACGGGGCCAAGCTGCTCTACGCCTACTGCGAGGCGACGGTGCCGCGCATCCAGGTCATCACCCGCAAGGCCTACGGGGGTGCCTACGTCGTCATGAACTCCAAGTCGATCGGTGCCGACCTCGCCTTCGCGTGGCCATCGGCGGAACTGGCGGTCATGGGCCCCCAGGGCGCCGTCGAGATCGTGTACCGACGCGAGCTCGCCGAAGCCGCCGACCCGGCGGCGAGACGGGCCGAGCTCGTCGAGGAGTACACCGAGCGCTACGCCAACCCGTATGTGGCGGCCGAGCGTGGTTATGTCGACGATGTGATCGACCCCACCGAGACCAGGCGGGTCCTCGTGCGCAGCCTGCGTCTGCTCGCCTCCAAGCGCGAGGAGCTGCCCCGCCGCAAGCACGGGAACGTGCCTCTGTGAGCGAGGCGAGGACACCGGGCGCACCCGTGGTCGTCTCGGTGAGTCCTGAGCCCGAGCCCGCCGTGCTGGCCGCCATCGTCGCCGCCGTCGAAGAGGCATGGCCGCGGCCCCGCCCTCCCGACGAAGCACGCGGCGGATCGGGTCATCCCCCCTGGCGCTTCAGCGGCCGGTGGTGGACGCAGCCGGCGGCGTTGCGACGGGAACGTCCCCGGTCGAGTCGCTGAGCTTCGATCCCGCCGCTGTGGGCGGCACATCCGGATGAAGATCAGCGTGCCGCGGTGCTGCCGTCGCGGGAGACCTCGACGAGGGAGAGCAGTTCGTCGACGATGTGGCCCAGTTGGAAGTCCTTGGGGGTGAACACCGCCGCCACGCCCTTGCCCCGCAGGACCTCGGCGTCCTCGGGAGGGATGATGCCGCCCACGACGACGGGGACGTCGACGCCGGCTGCCCGCAGTCGGTCGAGCACCTCGGGGACGAGCTCGAGATGGCTCCCCGACAAGATGGAGAGACCCACGACATCGACGTCCTCGTCCCGGGCCGCCGCCGCGATCTGCTCGGGACTGAGCCGGATGCCCTGGTAGATCACCTCGAAGCCGCCGTCCCGGGCCGCCACCGCGATCTGCTCGGCCCCGTTGGAGTGCCCGTCGAGACCGGGCTTGGCCACGAGAAGCCGCGGAGGGCCCCCGGTACGCTCGGCCAGGAGACGGGAGCGCTCGCGGGCGCCCGACAGCTCGGCGCCACGATGCCCGACCCCACCGCTCACACCGGTGGGGGCGCGGTACTCGCCGAACACCTGACGCAGTGCCCCGGCCCATTCCCCGGTGGTGCCACTGACGTGGGCGAGGGCGATGGTGGTGGGCATCAGATTCTCGGACTCGTCGGCCGCTACCCGGCGCAATTCGTCCAGGGCGCGGCGCACAGCGGCGTCGTCGCGTCGCGCCCGCCACGTCGTCACATCGGCGCGCAGCTCTGCTTCTTCTGCGGGGTCGACCTTCAGGATCGTGGTCAACCCGTCGTCGGCCATCTCGAGGGGGGACGGTTCAGTCTCGGTGAAGGAGTTGACACCCACTACGAGCAGGTCGCCGGTTTCGATGCGCCGTACCCGCTCCGACTGGCTGCGCACCAGGCGGCGCTTCAACTCTTCGACCGCCTCGAAGGCGCCACCCATGTCGAGCACCTCCTCCAGCTCCACCCCGGCCGCCTCGGCCAGCTCGGAAGTCTTGGCCTCGATCACGGTGGAACCCTCGAAGATGTCGTCGTACTCGAGCAGGTCGGTCTCGAAGGCGAGGATCTGCTGGATCCGCAACGACCACTGCTGGTCCCACGGCCGGGGCAGGCCGAGGGCTTCGTTCCACGCCGGCAGCTGGATCGCTCGCGCCCGGGCGTCGCGCGACAAGGTGACACCGAGAGCCTCGAGCACGATGCGGGGGACGTTGTTCTCGGGTTGGGCCTCGGTGAGCCCGAGCGAGTTGACCTGAACGCCGTAGCGGAACCGGCGCAGCTTGGGGTCCTCGACCCCGTAGCGCTCCAGGCAGATCCGGTCCCACATCCGGGTGAGGGCGCGTACCTTGCAGGTCTCTTCGACGAAGCGGATACCGGCGTTGACGAAGAACGAGATGCGCCCGACCACGGCGGGGATCTCCGAGGTCTCGATCTTCCCTGAGTCGCGCACGGCGTCGAGCACGCCGATGGCTGTCGCCAGCGCGTACGCGACCTCCTGGACGGGGGTGGCACCGGCCTCTTGGAGGTGATAGCTGCAGACGTTGATCGGGTTCCACTTCGGGACCTCGCGCACCGTGTAGGCGATCATGTCCACGATCAGCCTGCGACTAGGCCCCGGGGGGAAGATGTAGGTGCCGCGCGACAGGTACTCCTTCACGATGTCGTTCTGGGTGGTCCCCTGCAGCACCCGGCGGTCCACCCCGGTGTCCTCGGCGTAGGCGATGTAGAGCCCGAGCAGCCACGCCGCGGTGGCGTTGATGGTCATCGAGGTGTTCATGTCCCCGAGGGGGATGCCGTCGAGGAGCTCGGCCATGTGCCCGCGGTGAACGACGGGCACACCCACCTTGCCCACTTCGCCCGCGGCCTCGGGCGAGTCAGGGTCGTATCCGGTCTGGGTGGGCAGGTCGAAGGCGATCGACAGCCCGGTCTGGCCCTTGGCCAGGTTGGTGCGGTACAGCCGGTTGGATGCCCGCGCCGAGGAGTGGCCCGAGTAGGTGCGCATCATCCACGGCTTGTCCCGAGCGCGATCTTGAGGCGCCACGTCGCTCACCTCTCCATTCTCCCCCGCTCCCGGCGGTATCCGGTCCCTCTGTCCGATCTGGGTCCCCGAGGCGGGGAGGGTCCCTGCGGTCGAGGGTCTACTTGCGGTAGTCGAAGAAGCCCTGACCCGACTTCCGGCCGAAGAGCTCGGCCGCCACCATGCGTCGCAGCAGCGGGACTGCGGCGTAGTTCGGGTCTCGGAACTCCCCGTAGAGGGCGTCGAGGATGGCGAGGCTCGTGTCCAGGCCCACCAGGTCCAGCAGGGCGAACGGTCCCATGGGGAATCCGCATCCGCCCTTCATCGCCGTGTCGATGTCGTCGCGACTGGCGACGCCGTTCTCGAGGAGCCGGACGGCGTTGTTGAGGTAGGGGAAGAGCAGGGCGTTCACGATGAATCCCGCCTGGTCCTTCACCTCGACCGGTGTCTTGCCACAGGCCTCGGCCAGTGCTTTGGCGGCGGTGACGGTGGCGTCGGAGGCGGTGATGGGCCGGACCACCTCGACCAGGCTCATCACGGGCGCGGGATTGAAGAAGTGGATGCCGCACACCTGGTCGGGGCGGCCCGTCTCCATGGCCATTTCCACCACCGGCAGCGTGGAGGTGTTGGTGGCCAGGATGGTGTGCTCGGGGCAGATGCGGTCGAGCTCGGAGAAGAGGTGTTTCTTCACCCCGAGGTCTTCCACGACCGACTCGATGACGAGGTCGCAGCCGGACAGCTCGCCGAGGTCCGAGACGGCGGTGACCCGCGACAGCGCCGCGTCGCGGTCGGCTTCGGCCAACTTGCCCTTGTCCACCTGCCGGGCCAGCGACTTCTCCATGGCGGCGACCATGCCCTCGGCCGTGCTCTGGGCCCGGGAGCGCAGGACGACTTCGAAGCCGTGCACCGCCACGGTCTCGGCGATGCCCGAGCCCATGATCCCCGAGCCGACGATTCCCACTCGCTTGATCGACATGGGCCGTATGTTACCGGCCGGTTACCTGCACGGCCCGTCCGACCGGCGAGGCTCCTCAACCCCCGGCGCTGCGCAGGGCCCGACGCATAAAGCGAGGCCCGTTCTCGATCATGAGTCGGGGCGAAATCCGGTAGATCCGCCACGGGATGCGGGCGTGCCGGGGGGTGACGATGATGGGACGGTTGCGGGCCACGCCGTCGAGGACGTCCTCGGCGAGCGAGGCGGCGGGGTAGGCGCCACCGATCATCTTCGTGAGCAGGGTCCTGGCGTTGGGCGCGTGCGCCACGGGGGGGAGGTCGGGAGGGTTGCCCTTGTCGAGCAGGGGCGTGTCGATCACTCCGGGGCACACCACGCTCACCCGCACACCATGCCCGGCGGCCTCCATGCGCAAGCTCTCGCTCAAGCTGACCACGCCGTGTTTGGTCATGCCATAGGCCGTCAGCATGGGCGAGGGGAGCAGTCCCGCCAGCGACGCGGTGTTCACGATGTGGCCGCGACCCTGGCGGATCATGATGGGATAGGCGGCCACCACGCCGTGCACCACGCCGCGCAGGTTGACGTCGATTGTGCGATTCCAGTGCGCCAGGGTGAGCTCGTGCACCGGTCCGGCCACGGCGATCCCGGCGTTGTTGAAAAGGAAGTCGAGATGGCCGTGGTCTTGGGCCACGCGCTCGACGAGCGACGCCACCGCCTCGGCGTCGGTGACGTCCAATGCCACCGCCGCCACCCGACCGGGCGGGCCCGCCGCCAAGGCATCGGCAGCCGCCTTCGCCCCGGCCTCGTCGATGTCGGCGAGGACCACGGTGGCGCCGCGCCGCGCCAACGCGCCTGCCAGTGCCGTGCCGATCCCCGAGGCCGCCCCGGTGACGATGGCCACACGTCCTTGGAAATGGGTTTCGAACGCCACGGTGCGAGCCTAGGTCCCACGCGCGCTCCGAGCCGGGGCCTCGGTCCGGTCCCGAGCCCGGCGTCGGTCCCCCCTACAGTGACGTCCATGGCGACGACGACCGGGCCCTGCGGTCCGCTGGCTTTGGTGGGCGGGGGCGAGTGGACCGACGGGTGCGATTTCGACGCTGAGCTCCTGGCCGCTTCGGGGGGCGACGAGGTGCTTGTGCTGCCGACGGCGGCCGCCTACGAGCACCCCGAAAAGGCCGTGGCGACGGCCCAGGCGTGGTTCGCCCAACTCGGGGGGCGGGCGCGGGGCCTCATGGTGCTCGGCCGGGCCGACGCCGAAGACGAGGCCAACGCCGCGCAGGTCCGGGCCAGCCGGTTCGTGTACCTGGGCGGAGGATCGCCCATGCACCTTCGATCGGTGTTGAAGGCCTCACCGGTGTGGGAGGCATTGCTCGACGCCTGGCGGCGCGGGGCCGTGGTGGCGGGGTCCTCGGCTGGGGCCATGGTGCTCACCGACCCCATGGTCGACCCGCGTGGCGGTGCGTTGACCGTCGGGCTCGGCATGGTCGAGGAGCTGGCGGTCATCCCGCATTTCGGTGACGAGAACGCCGAGAAGGTGCACCGTTCGATCGCGTTGGCTGCTCCGGGGTTGCCCGTCGTGGGCCTGCCCGAGCGGACCGCACTCATCCGCGACCCCGACGGTGCGTGGCGCCAGGCGGGACAGGGTGACGCGCAGGTGTTCGTGAGCGGCCAGCCCGCTGGGCTCGACGCCCTGCCGCACTGAGATTGCCGACGGACTGAGATTGCCGACGGACTGAGATTGCCGACGGTCTGAGATCGCCGAGTCAGTCCGCTTCGACGACGGTCACCGACTCGATGGTGACCTTCTCCTTGGTCTTGCCCGAGCTCGACCCCACGGCGTCGATGGCGGCGACGACGTCGAGACCGGCCACCACCTTGCCGAACAGTGAGTAGCTGGGGGGAAGGCGCATTCCGTCGGGGCCCGAGATGACGAAGAACTGGCTCCCGTTGGTGTTCGGTCCGGCGTTGGCCATCGCCAGCGACCCGAGCTCGTAGCGACCCGCGGCGGGGAGCTCATCGGCGAACTTGTAGCCGGGGCCACCGGTGCCGGTGCCGGTGGGGTCGCCCCCCTGGAGCACGAAGCCCGGGATTACCCGGTGGAAGACGATGCCGTCGAAGTAGTGGTAGCGGGCCAGGAACACGAAGCTGTTCACCGTCCGCGGCGCGGCCTGCGGGTCGAGGGCGATGGTCATCGACCCCTTGGAAGTGACCATGGTGGCCGTGTAGCGCTTGGCCGAGTCGATGACCATGGGCGGCTCGCCCTTGAAGGATCGGCGCTGGGCGCTCGAGCCGTCGGCGGCGGGCAGTTCGACGGACATGGTGCCTCCTTATGTCGCCGAGATGGCGATCGACAGAATGCGGTGGATGACCTTGGGCGGCACGCCATTGGAAGTCGGGTTGGCGTTGCCGTCCTTGTTGATCTCGGTGGCCACCTTGATCTCCGATGTCACATGCCCGAAGAGCGAGTAGCTCGGTGCCAGGGTGGCTCCCTCAGAGCCGGTGACGATGAAGAACTGGCTGCCATTGGTATTGGCACCCGAGTTGGCCATGGCCACGGCGCCGACCGGGTATTGCGGGCTGGCCTTGGCGGGGAGCTCGTCGGCGAACTTGTACCCGGGGCCACCGGTGCCGGTGCCGGTGGGATCGCCGGTCTGGTCCATGAAGTTCGGCACCACCCGGTGGAAGGTCACACAGTTGAAAAAGTTCTTCTTGGCTAGGAAGACGAAGTTGTTGACCGTCAGCGGCGCGTGGGTGGCGTCGAGGGAGATGACAAAGGAGCCGTCGTCGGTCCTCACCGTGGCCGTGTAGGTCTTGGCCGTGTCGATGGTCATGGCCGGGGGCTTGCTCCACGATGGCTTGTGCAGGGTGGCGGTGGGGCTCGAGGCGCAGCCCCCCGCCACGGCAGCGGCGTCGGCCTTCTCCTGGAGGGTGAGTACCTTCTTGCCCGGCTTCAACGCGAGATAGACGCCCACGATGACGGCGACGACCACCACGATGGTGATGACGCGTCGTCTCCGGGCTCGCCGCCGTCGCTGGCGCTCCAGAGCTGCCAATTTCGCTTCACGCGCTGAGCGCTTGCGGGATCGCTTCTCGGTAGGCACGGCCCGCCACCCTACCGTCCGCCGCTCGCCCCCAACGCTCGGGAGGGGCCGGGTGCGACCCGGAGGAGGGCGGTGCGACGGTGGGGGGTCGATAGGCCCGGTAGCTTCGACCTGTGGCCCTGGTGGTGCAGAAATACGGCGGGACGTCGGTGGGTGACGCCGAGCGGGTGCGCGCCGTCGCCGACCACGTGGCCCGGACCCGGCGCCAAGGTGCCGATGTGGTGGTGGTCGTGAGCGCCATGGGCAAGACCACCGACGACCTGATCCGGCTGGCCGGCGATGTGAGCTCGGTGCAGCCCCCCCGTGAGCTCGACATGCTCCTGACCTCGGGCGAACGGGTGTCCATGGCGCTGCTGTGCATGGCCCTGGCCGGGCTCGGGGTCGACGCCGTCTCCTACACCGGCAGCCAGGCCGGCATCATCACCGACACCACGCATCTCAAGGCCAAGATCGTCGAGGTCAAAGCGGACCGGCTGCGCTCGGCCCTGGACGAGGGGCGGGTCCCGGTGGTGGCGGGATTTCAAGGGGTCTCACTCGAGCGCGACGTGACGACGCTCGGCCGGGGTGGTTCGGATACCACCGCCGTGGCGCTCGCCGCGGCACTGGGTGCCGAGGTCTGCGAGATCTACACCGACGTCTCGGGGGTGTTCAGCGCCGATCCCCGCATCGTCCCCGAGGCGCGGCGACTGGCGCGGGTGAGCTACGAGGAGATGCTCGACATCGCCGCCAGCGGCGGGCGCGTCCTGGCCCTGCGCTCGGTCGAGTTCGCCCGTAACCACGGCGTGCCGCTGCACGTCCGTTCGAGTTTTACCTGGGAGCCAGGTACCTGGGTCGTCGAGGAGGAACCGTCCATGGAACAGGCCGTCGTCACCGCCGTGACCCACGACATCTCCGAGGCCAAGGTGACCGTGACCGGGGTCCCCGACAAGCCCGGCATCGCGGCGCGATTGTTCCGGGCCCTGGCCGACTGCGACGTCAACGTGGACACCATCGTCCAGAACACGTCGGTGCACGGCACGACAGACATCTCCTTCACCGTCCCCAAGATCGATCTCGCCGACAGCCTCGAAGTGGCCCGGGTCCTCGCCCCCGAGATCGGCGCGGGGGAGGTCATGGCCGACGACGGCGTGGCCAAGGTGTCGCTCGTGGGCGCGGGAATGCGCAGTCATCCCGGGGTGTCGGCCACCATGTTCGAGGTGCTCGCCACCGCGGCGATCAACATCGAGATGATCTCGACCTCATCGATCCGGCTGACGTGCGTCGTGCGGGCCGACCGGGTCGAGGAGGCGGTGCGGCTCCTGCACCAGGCGTTCGACCTGTCAGACGGCTGACCCCGAGGCATTACGATGGGCGAGATGCGACTCGCCGTCGTCGGTGCCACGGGCCAAGTCGGCAAGGTCATGCGTGCCGTGCTGGCCGAGCGTTCCTTCCCCGCCGACGACGTGCGCTTCTTCGCCTCGGTCCGCTCCGCCGGTGCCCGCCTGCCGTGGCGCGATGGCGAGATCGCGGTCGAGGTGGCCGAGGGAGCCGACTACGGCGGCATCGACATCGCCCTCATGTCTGTCGGGGCCGACGCCTCGCGTCGGATCGCACCCCGGATCGCCGCCGCCGGCGCGTTGGTGATCGACAACTCCTCGGCGTGGAGGATGGACCCCGACGTGCCCCTGGTGGTGGCCGAGGTCAACCCCGACGCGCTGGAACACATGGACAGGGGCATCGTGGCCAACCCGAACTGCACCACCATGGTGGCCATGCCCGTCCTGGCCCCCCTGCATCGCGAGGCCGGGCTCCGGCGCCTCGTGATCTCCACCTATCAGGCGGTGTCGGGTGCCGGCCTGGCCGGGGCGCACGAGCTCGAGGAGCAGTTGGCCAAAACCGTGGAGGCCGCAGCGGGGCTCACCTTCGACGGCGCCAGCGTCGATTTCCCCACCCCCACGGTGTTCCCCGGTCCTGTCGCCTACAACGTGTTGCCCCACGCCGGTCGATTCCTCGACGACGGGACGGGGGAGACCAACGAAGAGCAGAAGCTGCGCGACGAGAGCCGCAAGATCCTCGGCATACCCGACCTGGCGGTGACCGGGACGTGTGTGCGCGTGCCGGTGTTCACCGGCCACAGCATGTCGGTCAACGCCGAGTTCGCTCAACCCATCTCGGTGGAGCGGGCCCGTGAGATTCTGGAGCAGGCCCCCGGCGTGCGCTGGGTCGACGTGCCCACCCCCCTGGCCGCCGCCGGCACCGATCCGGTTCTGGTGGGGCGACTGCGGCCCGACGACACCGTGGCCCACGGGCTCGTGTTGTTCTTGTGCGGGGACAACCTGCGCAAGGGCGCCGCGCTCAACGCCGTGCAGCTCGCCGAGGCGCTCCTGGCCCGGCGAGCTTCCTGACGCGCAGACCTCCTACTTCGCCCTCGGCCCCAGTCTGTCGGCGGCGCGCAGTCTTTCGGTGGCGCCTGTGGTGGCTCGGCCCACCATGACGGCGATCCGGCGGGCCAGGTTGACGGCATGGTCGCCGAAGCGTTCGTAGAAGCGGGCCACGAGCGCCGCCTCGATGGCGACGGGCAGCGGCATCGATCCGCTGGCGATCTCGGCCGTGAGCGTGACATGGAGCTCATCGAGCTCGTCGTCGAGCTCTTCCACCTCGTCGGCCACCGGAGCGCGATCGGCATAGGCGTCGGCGGTGGCGCGCCACATGTCGCACGCCACCTCCCCCATCTGCTCGACCAGGCCGCGGGCCCGCGGCGACAGTTCCACCCCGAGGCCGCGCACGGCCCGGCGAGAGACGTGTTCGGCCAGGTCGCCGCTGCGCTCGAGCTCGGGCAGCATCCGCAACACGGCCACGAGGTAGCGCAGCTCGTCGGGCCCGGTCTCGCGCAGCGCCAGCTGGCTCTGGGCCAGCTGCTCGACCTCGCGATACAGCGCGTCGATGGTCTCGTCGCTCTCGGCCAGCACCCGGGCCGCCTCGCGGTCGCCGTCGAGGAGGCAGTGCGTCGCCCCCGCCACACCCTCACCCACCAGGGCGAAGAGCTTGATCACCTCGCGGTCGATGTGCTCGAGGGTCTCGGTCACCTGATCGGTGTTGTCCAACTCCACCACGACCCGTTTCGCCACGCAGCCACCGTAGCGCTCGAGGCTGGGCTCAGGGATCGGCGTCGACGTCGGCGACGATGAGTCGCGGCCCCGACGGCCAGTCCAGGTAGCGCCACCACCAGTTCACCAGTACCACCACCCGGTTGCGGAACCCCACCAGGTAGACCAGGTGCAGGCCGAGCCACGCCAGCCAACCCAGGGTGCCGCGCAGGATGGGCCCCCGGCGCAGCTGCGCCACCGCCGCGTGGCGTCCGATCGTGGCCATGAGGCCCTTGTCGTGGTAGCGGAACGGCGTGGTGGGTTGGCCCTGCAATTGCCGGGCGATCTGGTGGGCGGCGTGTCTCCCGGATTGGATGGCGACCTGGGCCACCTGCGGACAGGCCTCGGGGCGGGTCGGGCCCCACGGCACGGCGCCGGCGTCACCCACGACGAACACCTCGGGGTGCCCCGCCACCGAGAGGTCGGGCTCGAGCGTCACCCGTCCACCCCGGCCATGGGCCACCGGGAGCGAGGCCGCCAACGTGCCGTCGACGGTGACGCCGCCCGCCCAGATCACGGCGACGGCCTCGATCCAGGCGCCGTCGCCGAGGCGGACGGCCCGGTCGGTGACTTCGGCCACCGGGGTGTGGAGTCGGACGTCGACACCTCGGGAGAGAAGCGTCTGCAGCGCGTAGCCACTGGCCTCCTCTTTGAAGCCCGGCAGCAGTCGGTCGCCCGCCTCGAGCAGGATGACCTTGGAGCGCTCGGGGTCGATGCGCAGCCGGTCGCGGCGCACCGACACGTCGAGCAGCTCCAACAACGCTCCGGATATCTCCACGCCTGTGGCGCCGCCACCCACGACCACGAAGGTGGGCGCCCCGTTGTCGAAGTCCTCGGGTCGGGCGTCGGCCGCCTCGAGACAACTCAGGACGGCGTTGCGCAGACGCCGGGCGTCGGCCAGCGTGTACAGGGGGAGCGCGTGGCCGGGCGCCCCGGGGACCGAGAAGAACCCCGTGGTGGCGCCGGTGGCGACGACGAGCCGCTCGTACTCGAGTGCCGTGCCGTCGGAGAGGTCCACGTGTCGCGCCTCGACGTCGACCGAGACGGCGCGGCCGTGGCGGAAGACCACGTGGGGCTCGCGGCCGAAGATGGTCCGGACCGGATAGGCGACATCGGCGGGGTCGAGACCGGCCGTCGCCACCTGGTACAGCAACGGCTGGAAGGTGTGGAAGTTGTGGCGGTCGACGATGGTCACCTCCACCGGTTGGTCCCGGAGGTGCCGTGCCGCGCTCAGCCCGGCGAAGCCGGCTCCGATGACCACCACGCGGTCCACGCCCTCAGGATGACACGCCCCGGCTCGGCCCACCTCCCCGGCATGGGAACGGTCAGGCGGTGGCCAGGAGCCGTGCCGCGCTGACGATGTCCTCGACCTGGGGGAGGATGGCGTGCTCCAGGGAGGGCTCGTAGCCGACGAAGGTGTTCTGCGCCGCGACGCGCACGACCGGCGCGTCGAGATCCCAGAAGCAGTGCTGCGACACCCAGGCCGCCACCTCGGCTCCGAATCCGGCGGTGAGGGTGTCCTCGTGCACGACGACGAGGCGACCGGTGCGCTGCACCGACTCGGCCACGATGTCGTGGTCCCAGGGGGCGATGGTGCGGAGGTCGACGACTTCGACCGAACACCCTTCGGCGGTGAGCTCCTCGGCCGCCACCAACGACTTCTGCACCGTGGCACCCCAGGTGACGATGGTCAGGTCCCGCCCGGCCCGGGCCACGGTGCCGCGGCCGAAGGGCAACACCCATCCCGGCCTCGGGATGGGGTCCGCGGCGTAGCGCTGTCGGTAGAGGTGCTTGTGCTCCAAGAACAGCACCGGGTCTTCGGTGGTGAACGCGCTGCGCAGCAGCCCGACGGCGTCGCGTGCACGCGAGGGGAACGCGATGAGGAGCCCGGGGATGTGGGCGAAGATCGACTCGCCGCTCTGGGAGTGCCACAGGGCCCCCCCGGTGAGGTATCCGCCGATGGCCACGCGCACCACCAAGGGGCAGGTGAAGTCGCCGTTGGACCGCCACCGGATGGTGGCCGCCTCGCTGTGCAGCTGCTGCATGGCGGGCCAGATGTAGTCGAAGAATTGGATCTCGGCGCATGGGCGCAGGCCCCGCAGCGCCTGCCCCACGCCGCGGCCGATGATGTTGGACTCCGCCAGGGGTGTGTTGTAACAGCGCGCCGAGCCGAAGCGGCGTTGGAGCCCTCGCGTCACCCCGAACACCCCACCCTTGCCCTCCACGTGGTCGAGCACCTCGTCGTCGGCGTCGGCCACGTCCTCGCCGAACACCCGTATTCGCTCGTCCGCGGCTAGCAACTCGTGCAGGGTCAGGCGGATGGCCTCGGCCATCACGACCGGCTCTGTGCCGCCGGGCCCGGGGGCGGGGTCGGGCTCGGCCTCGGGCAGCGACGGCAGCCGGACCACGTTGTCGGTGACGGTGGCGGGATCGGGGCGTGCCGCCGCCAACGCCTCTTCGGCGGCGGCGGCGGCGAGGTCACGCGCCTCGGCGCGTGCCGATGCCGCCTCGGCCTCGGTCAGGATGCCGGCGCCCACCAGTTGGCGTTCGAGGGTGTCGATGGGGTCGTGCGCCTGTTCCTCGGCCAGCTCACCGGCGGCGCGGTATTTGGTCTGGGAGTCCGCCGAGGAGTGTGAGTACGGGCGCGTCACGTGGGCGTGGATCAGACCCGGTCCCTCGCCGGCGCGTACGCGGGCGATGGCGCGTCCACCCTTGGTCCGGCACGACGCATAGTCCCACCCGTCCATCTGCGTCACCGCCAGGCCCCGGAATCCCCGCACCAGTTCGGCGACGGGTGCGGGCGACTGGTCCGCGGCGCGCACCGAGATGGCGTACCCGTTGTCGGCCACCACGAACAGCGTGGGCAGGTGCAGGCGGCACGCGGTGTTGAGGCTCTCCCAGAACTCTCCTTCGGAAGTCGCCCCCTCGCCCAGCGACACGTAGGTGATCTCGTCGCCTTCGGCCCTGCATCCCGCCAGACCGGGCCGACGGGCGATGTAGCGACCCGCCTCCGCGCATCCCACCGCCGGCAGGCACTGGCTCCCGGTCGGGCTCGACTGGGTCACGATGTTGCGCGTCACCGCTCCCCAGTGACAGGGCATCTGTCGACCGCCCGACGCCGGGTCGAGAGACGAGCCCACCGCTTGGAGCATGATGTCGAGCGGGGTCACCCCGAGTGCGAGCACCAGCGCCCGGTCGCGGTAGTAGGGAAAGAACCAGTCGTAGGCCGGACGGAGGGACCGGGCCAGTGCCAGGAGCAGGATCTCGTGGCCCGCGCCCGAGATCTGGAAGAACACCCGGCTCTGCTTTTGGAGCAGGATCTCGCGGTCGTCGAGGGCCCGCGAGACACAGGCCAGCCGGAAGTCCTCGACGAGCTCCGTGGCCGGGAAGCTGCGCAGCGTCCCACGCGTGGCACTGGGCGTGGCGGTGCCGGGCCCCTGGTCGGCACCTCGCGCTTCCGTGCCCTTGCGCACCACCGTCGACGCTACCTGCCTGGTGGTCCCAATCGGTGGCCTTGGGAGGCTCCCCGGAGCTGTTACACCCCGGCGTTACGCTCGGCCGCGTGCACCCTCGGAGCAGGGAGACCTCATGATCGTCGGCCTCGTGATCGGCATCGTCGTCGGTGGCGGCGGTGGCGCCGCCGTCGCCTGGACCCTGGCCGCGGCGCGGGCGTCGGCCCGCAAGGGCTCCGAGCGTGAAGGCCACGCCGAGGCTCTGGGCTCGGCCCGTGCCGAGGTGCTCTCCCTCCGGGCCACCCTCGAGCATGAGCGGGCGGTGGGCGAGGAGCGCCGCGTGGCGG
>Ga0208849_1001525_pt1 | contig 15681 bp, 23 predicted proteins | sample NGESurdeep072012_10_FD_184470 | JGI IMG/M metagenome (GOLD analysis project Ga0208849, IMG submission 184470) | Arctic peat soil microbial communities from Barrow, Alaska - NGEE Surface sample 53-3 deep-072012 (SPAdes) | ecosystem: Environmental > Terrestrial > Soil > Wetlands > Peat ...
CTGCTGCTTGCGCATCTGACACCTTCCTAGCGATGCTTTCGCTAATAGGGTGTCCAGCTCCGGCGGGGGTCACTCCACACCGTCGTTGAAGTTCACAAAGCTCAAAGCCGCGCTCCGCACGATCCCAAGTTCCTGGGCGGGCGCAAGTTACACTGGATACAATTTCATAACCGATGCTGAATCGGCCACGGCTAGCGAAATCGCTGTCTTCGGTGTAAAGCCCGGCGGCAAGCACCGGCCGAAAGCGCCTATTACGTTCCTCCGGCTGGTTCAGACGTTGAGCAACTGGTCAACGCGATTGCTGGGATTGACTGATCCTGTGCGCACGAGGCGACGGGGCCCGCCAGCGACTAGATTGCTGGCGGTGATAGCTTTGCATGCGGGCTGAAGTATCGCCGACTACTTGAGGATGAGTGCCAAGGACGTACGGCAACGGTACAATTCGATGTACGAATTGTATCGCGGCAAGAACGCGATCTGAATGGCGTCTGCGAGCACGCGGAATGCGAAGCGCCAATTTGGTGCTTAATAGTGGAACTCGCGAGGTGGACAATGCATCCAGAAGGTTTACTCGTGCAAGCAGGAGCCGCTAGTACATTGAATCCGTGGGTGTATGTTGCCGCTTCGATAGTATTCATGTTAGGCACGTTTCTTGTTATCATTTTTGTTCGACAAGTAAATTTCGAACTCAGACGGCAAAATCAAGCTGAGTTTGAGAAGGTTGCCACACTTCAAAATCGCGTTGCTCAGGAACCCGAGAAAGCCAAGCCCGCATGGGACCTTGCTCAGGCAAGGCTAGAGGAGTATTTCGCTAGGAATCTAGCGCAAGTTCGTATCGTATTTGCCATCAGCGTCGTCACTATGGCACTGGGATTTGTTGTAATGCTAGGTGGCGCAGTACTGGGATTCTTCAGTCCCCATCCAAGCCAAACTTACTTGGCAACAGTTGGGGGTCTGATTACACAACTTATCGGCGCAACGTTTATCGTCATGTATCGATCGATAATCACGCAATCGATTCAATACACAAAGACGCTTGAACGAATCAACGCCGTCGGCATGGCAGTTCAAATTTTGGATACTATTCCAGAAACCGCTCATGAACATGACTTGAAAAGTAAGACTAAGTCCGACCTGATTACGATCCTAGTCGGTGGGATAGTCAATAGACCCGAGTAACTATCGCAAATCTATCAACTCGAAACGCTCGTTGAACTCGTCGCCTCTCCTTGAAACTAGACGTGGCGGTCGCTGCGACGATAGAAAGGTGATCATTTGATATGGCAGGCTCTTGGGATTCGTTCAACGCACCGACCGGAGTAAACGCCGACACAATGCTTCTATTGACCGACGGATCGGTCATGGTCCACGACGCTGATCAAACCACAGATTCGAACAGTCGGATAACTAGTGGCGGAAAGAATTGGTATCGGCTGGCGCCAAGCGCCGACGGCAAGTACAAGAGCGGTCACTGGTCCGGACTCCTTCCCGTGCTAAACGCGCGCGAGTATTTCGCTAGCGGTGTCCTCATGGATGGGCGAGTTTTCGTAGTTGGCGGCGAATATTCTGATGCGTTCAATCAGGACGGATGCACGCTCGGCGAAATCTTCGACCCGCAGACAAACACTTGGTCCAAGTTGAACAAGCCGAGTCCGGAGTTCGACTACATTACCGGAGACGGCCCATCGTGCGTCCTGGCAGACGGCCGCGTACTTTTCGGAGGAATCAGTGATACGCAGACGGCGATTTGGAATCCAGTCGCGGATCAATGGCTGCACGCAGGGCGCGGATTCAGCCCGGCTGGAGCTGACTCAAAGACTAGCAGCAGCAGCGAGGAGACGTGGACGCTGCTTCCTGATGGATCGGTGCTCACTGTAAATGTCGCAAATCCGAATAATACTCAACGCTATGATCCGACCCGAGATTGGTGGGTGGACGCAGGCCAGACGCCTCAAAACCTGGTCGTGCAGTCGATTAACGGTGCGAACGTAAGCGAGATTGGTCCTGCCGTATTGATGATGAATGGAAAGGTCTTCGCCATCGGCGGCACAGGTCATACCGCAATATTCGACCCGGCACTCCCTCCTGCGAGCGCCTGGAGTAAAGGGCCGGACTTACCGGCGGACCCGGGCAACCCACTTGCACCCGCAGGGCTGTACACAGTCATCGACGGAGCTGCGTGTGTGTTACCTAGTGGAAAGATTCTTCTCGTCGCTGGCAAGACCATAGCCGAAACTGATAGCGGCGTCACCGGCTACTGGTCGAATCCAACGATTTTTTTCGAATTTAATCCGGCGACGTTCAATCCAGCTATTCCCGGCACACTTCCTCAACTCGCTTCACAACCGTCAAATAACGGCGACGACTGCTGGGAGTCCTCGCTTCTTTTGCTCCCAAATGGTCAAGTATTGTATTCGAGTCAGCAAAATCCAATCGGCGTCTATACGCCCGATTTGGCCGAGTCGACGCCTCAGCCGTCCTGGCGACCGACAATATCCAATTTTCCGATAACGATCAAGATCGGCCAGACGTACACATTGTTGGGTACCCAATTAAATGGCCTGTCCCAGGCGAACAGTTATGGCGATGATCGACAGATGGCCACAAATTGGCCTCTTGTGCGGGTCACCGACAGCTCGGGGAACATTAGTTACTTGCCGACCTCAAACTTCACGTCGATGGGAGTAGCGACGGGCACCACGCAGCATTCCGCTAGCGTCTTCGTGCCAAAACAAACCCAGTCTGGTCGTCAACTCACAGCGGGCACATATACACTTGTAGTAATCGCGAACGGCATCGCGTCCGCGCCGATGAACGTCACGCTGACCGCCTAGGGCAGCCTAACCTGGGAACGCGCTTGGAACTTTTCGACGTCCGTGCGTCGAGCGCGCTCAGAATCTCACAATTTCCGCCTGTCTGACTTTACCGCATCGCGTGACTAACTTAAGCTAATTACCGAGGTCCAAGCTTGCCTCTTGCGATTTTCCGCTTCCGCTCGGAGGCGGTAAAATTGACGAACAGCCTGGACGCGACTTTGTTCGGTTCATTCTCGCATTGGACTTCGTTCTCGAGCCACTTGTGATGCGACCTTATACTGTCATCTATGTGACGTAACTCAGCCAAATAACTTCTATTATATTAGTATCAAATATGGGCCGAAAGTTCAGTGGGGAATCTACCGTAGTTTTGCAAATAATCGGCGACGGACGCCGCCTAATCGGGGGGCGCTGCGTTGAGTTAAGCTACAACCCTTGCGCTTTAGGAGCCGATGTATGGCGATTCGAAGATTTGCCTTTGCGCTCGCCGCCCTCGCGACTGCAGGAACTCTATCCGAAGCAGCGGCCGCGGCCGCCTCATCAACTATATTCCAGGTCAAGTCCGCGTGCCTGCGGACACTGTCGGAATCCGAAGTCGTGCATTTGTCGACGTCGGATCTGCGATTGTACATCACGATCTGTTCTCGCATGCCCGCCGCCCTGGCGTCGCTCGTCGATCCGCCGGCGCCGTCTCCTGAAGTTGGATACATAACACCGGCGGTGGCTGCGCGAAAGGCGGCCATCGAGACGCAGATGACAGAACTTCGGCTCAGCGCAGCACTGACGACCGTCGCCCTCGCTCAAACCGAGGCGAAGGACGCGGCGCTGCAACTTGCGGCAGACGACAAAGCGGCCGCAGATTCTTCGGACTCATCGAAGAAGGCGTGCCGAGACCTCTCGACAACAGAGTCGGCGTTCACCGGCGGTCTCGCCCTCAACCCCGCGGCGTACGGCAAGACGTACATCGGCATCGCGGCGCTCATTGCACCATTGTTCTTCCCCCACTGCGACACGCCGCCCGTCACCACGTCTCAAAAGCTACAACCCGACACAATCAAACAGCAGCTTCAATCTCAGGTTGACAGCCTCACCCAGCAGCTCAACGCCCTAACGACCGAATACAACGCGCTGTGACGACGCGCGGCGAGGATGAAACCCGTCAAGAGCCGGGCACGTTACACGCGAAGCTCTTTCAGTGCGAGCCGCTCTCGTTTCGAATTTCCGCCGCCTCGTTCGGCGCGATTATCGGATTGTTGCAATCCTACGGCTTCGAGTTCGCCTCCGATCCTACCGCACCTCATGGCAGCGCGACAAGAGACGGCCTCACCATCGACTATGCGTGGGACGAAGCGTCCGAGACGCTCACCGTGACACCGTGTGTCGAAGATCGGCGAGACTGCGATGGCTGTCGCGAGGCGGCGCGCAAACTGATTCAGGACATGCTCACGGAGTCGGCGGCGACGGATCCTCGATGACTTCCCAAGTTCCCGCCTGCAGCGCCAGTTTTCGGCGATATCGCCTCTTCATCTCCAGTACGTCATCGTCGGTTATCTCGCCGCGGATGTACATGATGACGAAGTCGCCGAAGTTGCCGCGCGACCCAGGCTTCGCAGCCTCATCTTCAATTCTCGTCTCGACCATATCGCACGCTCCTTTCACCATAGGATGCTTCGGCATCCGGCGGCCGAGGATTAACGAAACATGGGATAAGAGATAAGCGCCTGAAGCGAAGGATCATCGGCGATGGCCGTTGCTCAGAAACGGTGTCGCTGCAGTGATGTGCCTCGCGCCGTGCAATCAATCGCGGTGAAACGTGTAGTGCGTGCGCTTTTTTGCGCCGAGCGCAGAGTGGAGGCACTTGTGGAAGTAACGCCGTCGATGAAGCCGCAGATTGAAGCATCAGGGTCGTCGTAGTCTTTGAGATAGATTTCGCCTCGTATAACGGTACCGATGAATCGTTCGCAGCTCGCTTCGTCGGTCGCTATCCCCGGTCGACTCATGCTCGGTCGTGTACAGTGCACTTGCGAGTTCGTGCGCAACGTAACGCACATTATCGAGGATATGCTAGCGCATCCGCACTATCCACAACAGCGCAATCGCGAGCGCCACGAGAATTGCGCCCTCTAAGCTCATGTGGGCGTACAAGAGCTGCTGTAGCCCATTTGCTAGATATTGAGCAGCGGATCCGTCGTCGGTCATCGCCGACACCGAACTGGCATCCATGGTGGAAGTCGCCGCGTTAAAGTCTGCATAGAAAGCATTCCTCGACGCCAAGTACGATTCGATGTTCCAAAGGGTTAGCACTAGAACCGCTAGAGCTGCGAGCAGGATCGCATACTTTCTCGTGGTCACCGGCGAGATTTCACGACTCCGGCTAGCGGCTACCTCCCCAACTTGATAAGGCTCACACGCTGAGTCCCGATTTTGAGCAATAGCCTATTCAGTCTAATCCGAGAGGCACCGCGACTCGGATCGTCGATCCGAGATTCTTGCTCTCCGCACATCGACGCGCTCACGAATGGTGCGCTGAAGTCGCTGCGTGAGGAGAAGCAGCGATGTCGCCCATTCGGTGAGAACGGACGCCGAGTCGAGAGCTTCAATGAGCATGTTCTTCTTCAACAACTCCGCGACGACTTGGGCGCCGCCTGCGACCTTGCACCCGCCATTGATGACGAGAGCCGCCTCCTTCAGGAGTGGCCCGTATGCGCGCAATGGCTTCTTGATTGTACCTTCAGGCAGCATAACTCGTCTCACTCTATTTAGATTTTCAGCTCGTCTCGTCAAGAAGACTTTGCGCCTCTTCGCGCGCGCGTTCTGTGATTGAGTCCCTCAAGCGCCCGGTCCGAAGGCTGAAGTTTAAGGCCCAGTCCGAGAGCAAATTCGCCGCGGACTGAGCAGCGCGAAGGTCGCCGGCACGCAAGAGCGTTTCGAGTGCGCTGACACCGCCGACCAATTCTGAGCCGAGTTTTCGAAGGCTGAACGCCTCCTCAATTTTCACTTCTGCCCAGATGTCGTCGCTTGGTTTCACATCGCGCTCATCCACGGCGCACACTTGCATTCTCGGAGTCGATCGCGAGCGATTCGCGCACAACAAATTTACCGCCTAACAAATCAGCCACACCTTCGGTCGGATCTTGCGCACCGATGATCAGATGCGCTCGACGAATGGCAAGGGAGATCGCCAGAGCTCGGTCGCACCTTTCTACATCTGCGATCGCGGCAAGAAATCGAACGACGACCGCTCGATCGGCGGGTAAGCTCTCGAAACCGTGCGCAGCACACCAGCGTCGGAAGATCTGAAGGCTGCCGATGCGGGGGCGCTTGCGCGACTGGAGGATCCTGTCCGGCTCCGCACCTATGTGAGCATTCAAGAGACACCCTTTCTTCCTGCCGTGGGTCCGGCGGCCCACTTGCGACGGCGTCGAAGGTTACGCAGTCGCGTCTCTCTCGCGGATTCCGAACCGCGCCTAGACGCCGACATTATTTTCCTCGAATTCCTCGAAGATGCATAGCCCGCGGCAGCAGAGGCCGCTACCGCGCCCGCAGACTCCGTAAGTTTGATAACAAACCCTCGTCTTAGCGATGTCGCATTCACGTGGCCCGGAGCGACACCAGCCCTCCTCGCTACAGCTTTCACAATGTTATTGACGTTCTGGGGAAGGAGCGGCTCGTGCGAAAAGGCGCCGCCGTGACTAGCGAAGTTGGGAAAAAGGGGCCCAGGTTCGTCTCCAATTATGCTTATCCACTTTGATAGCCAGCGTTTGACGCTCAACAGCTGATTCTCATGGTCACCTATGAAAATCTCTTGCATTCGCGGCACGTCGGTGAAGAACACTACTCCGTCGGGAAGCTCGCGGCGCCGCGAAACGTCTAGCGCAAGCACGTGGCGTGCGGCCAGGCCGCCAAGTCCCATGCAGATCAACAGAAGGCCGCTGCGCACGTCGCATGGCGCGCGCGGGTTCAGCGCAGCCAACATCCCGCGGAGATCGGTGATGTAGAGCGGAGTTGACGGCTGCGGTGGCCGTTCTCGTTGAAGACCTTCGACCACAAGTGTTACCTTTGCGTGGCGAGTCAGATCCGGCGCACCGCCTTTACGGAAATAGTGCGAGAGGCCACTCAAGTGGTTGCGAACAGTTTGAGCCGCGTAACCCGAAGCCAATTCGTCGACGACATATTCGACAAAGACTTCGAGGCGGACCCGAAGCGGGTCGAGGCCGTGCGAGCGGCACCATGCGACCCAGCGCATAGCCGCGCGGCGGTAGACCTCGTGCGTTCGAACGTGGTACGCCTCATCGGCGAATCGCTTTGCGCGGCGGTGGGGGAGCAGAGGCGATTGGTGGACGATCGCAGCGAGCGGGTCCTCATCGGGCGCGGCGACGCGGCCTTCGATTGCGGCCTGGACTGCTGGATGATCGACGATCACCGGCGTGCCTGCAGCGCGGAGATAATACGCAACGCCTTGGGAGACTTTCCGCGCCGACCTTGGGCCTTTGTCGGCAGTGATCGACGCGAAGAACCTCACTAGGTCCTCAACCGAAGGCAAAGTAGGCGAGATGCCATGCGCCTGCGCATAACGCGTCCAGACGCGCGCTGCCCAAGAGTAATACTCGCGGGTAGTCGGTTTATACGCGCCGATATCGCCTTCTTGCGCCTTGCTCGGCCGTTGTTTGCTTTGATTGCGCATTGTTAGCGGCCCTCCACGAGGAGCGTCGTGTAGTTTGTGCGGCGATTGCGCGGCCGAAAGTACGTCGAGAGCGAATCGAGCGAGCGATGGCGGGAATGAGCGGCGACTTCAACTTCGTTTACGCCGGCGAGGATCATTTCCGTCACGTAGCCTGCTCGTAGCGAGTGCGCACCGACTTCGGATTTACGCAAACCCATGGCTGCGGCGTAGTGCTGCGCCACGCGCGCAACGCTACGACCGCTCAACCGGCCCGCAGTCCGGCCGCCTGGCAGGATGCGTCTGAAGAGCGGGCCGCATTCGGGCTGACCGCAGAGAGCGAGCCACGCCTCTACGGCGCCAACTGGACACAGCAACGGGTCGCCTGCTCTTGTTATGACGACTGTCTCGCCGGTTCCGAATTGATCCGTCTTACTTTTGACGATGAAGATGCGCATCTCGTCGCCGTCGAACGAAATGTCGCCGATGTCGAGCGCAACGATTTCACTTCGACGCAACGCGCCAAAGAAGCCCAGCGCCATAAGCGCCCATTCCTGCACACCTCGCGACTCGGGCCGCTTCTGAGCTGCGGCCGCAATCAGCGCAAGCTCGCGCACAGAGATTGCAACCTTCTGGCACTTTGGAGCCGTACCGAGGACGCGGGCGATGCCTCGGAGCACCGCTTGCATCGCCGGCGAGCGCGTCGGGTCGGGATAGCCGGCGAAGCGGTGCGCCATGCGCAGAGCATTGCAGGCGTTGTGGATAGTCTTCCACTCGTAGCCGCGGTTGGCCATCTCGGCGGGGATCATCGGCGCGACCTTGGCATCGATCGGCAGCGGAGAGACACCCCATTCCTCGCACATCGTCACGATAAGCCGCCACCAAAGCTCGTAGCTGCGAATCGTGCTGCGCGCGCGACTGTGCTCGACGTACCAGCGCACCGATTGAACGGCGACTCGAGACGATTCGCCGCTCGGCTGTGCCAGTCCGAGTCCACGTTCCTGCAGACCCGTCATCGTAAGCGGCACGGGTAATGCGAGCTGGCTATTTGCTTCGCGCATCGATTTCTCGTCCTCCACCGCTATGCCACTGGAGTAAGTGGAGCGAGTAGATATTCCATCTATTGGCATGTTCCCTGTCGGCGCATCGTCGATGTTGTTTGGCAACATGAGCTTTACGAAAAGGCCCGCGACGTCAACTTGATTCTCGATCTCATTCGTCTTCATGACTTCTCTTCATACCTCCATATAGTTGTGTGTTAGAGCGACTCGGTCGAAGCGCGCCTGCCTTGAGGAACTCTCGGCCAATGCCGTCGAATCAGGATCTCGGCATCGTTCCCCGCACTTCTTCCTTCGTCATAGGCTTCCAATTCCACAACAGAAGCGCAGACATCCCTCACGTGGGCACGATGGTGAACTACAACACCGAGCACTGCAGACCTGACTGAAGATCAGGGTGGAGAAACCAACATGCGAGCAGTTAGACTAAGCAAACACGCTCCGGGCAAGAGGGGAATCGAACCTTCGATCAACCCGAACGCGAAGTTAGAGGCCGCGTGCCTTACGGTAGACGAGACCGCAGACTACCTCAAGATTTCAAAACAGACGATCTACCTGATGTGCCGAGCGGGACGGTTGCCGGTCGTGCACCCAGTGCCACGGAGGACGTTGGTCGTCAAACGCAGGCTTGACGAGATGTTGATGGACGGCACGCTCGGCGTCGACCTGACGGACCGAGCCGAATGATCTTCCGTCATCGCCTCGCCGTGAATGTCAATCGACCTTCTCTCGTCGCGTCGGCCAGCCAGTGCGTTCCCCAGTGCGTTGTTTTCCTCCAGGCGCTTAACGGTTCCGAGGTCCGAGAATGACCGGGGCGCGATACACGGGAAAGCCTGAGCGCAAATCGCTTTGGCCGATTCCGTGGGAGAATGACATGACATTATGCATCGCCGCACTTTGTCAGGACGGCGGGGAACGCGAGTCAAAGGGGCGGGCGGTGGCGCTCTTCGATTTGCGCTTCCAAACAGAGGCGGCCGGATCCGATGTGGGGTTTAAGTTCCATGGCCTGGGGAAGAAATGGTGCGCCTTTCTTGCCGGCAAGGTGCCCGTTGCGCGAGAGCTATTGGGGTTCTACGAGGCGCTGCTACCGACTCGAGGGGACGACATCACGCCCCTGTCGGCGTTGGATGTCCTCAGGAAGCCCTTAGACGAATTCCGACGAACGATCGCTGAACGGTTCGTACGCGAGCATCATGCCTTCGGCTATCAGGACTTCCTCGATCACGGCAAGGAATGGCTGCCGGATGACGTACACCAGCGCACCACCCTTGAGATCGAGCAGGAACAGCAGGCGATTCCAGTAGAGCTGATTATAATCGGACACATCGGCAAGAAATTTCGCGTCTACAAAATGCAATATGGCAAAATCGCGGAATGCGAAGGCTTTGCAACGATCGGCACAGGCTCGGCGGTCGCCGATCCGTGGCTACACTACCGAGGACAGCGGGCCACGGCACTGACCGATCGAACAATCTACACTGTCTTCGAGGCGTACAACCAGGCACATATCTCGCGCGCGCTCGGCGTCGGGCCACATTTCTGTATTTGTCTGTTGGACTATTCGGAAAAGACGGGAACGCTTGAGATACAATTCGGGCTCGAAGAGGGCAGGTCACATCTGCACAAACTCTACGAACGATTCGGGCCAAGAAAGATTGAAGGCGACATTCTATTGCCTGGGACGATGTGGAAGTGATTCGCAATACCGCTGAGACGAAACTCGGTCAAGCGGTTGACGAGACGCTAAAGGACGGCACGCTTGATAAAGTATCGCCTTCCGGTAAGGAATGACACTTTCGGATAGTCCGGCCGATGCGGTGGCTCGTCTGGTCGATATCCTGGGCGCCCGACTCGTCGCGGTAATCACCAACGTCAAGCAGACGCGCACAGTACGCGAGTGGATCGAAGGACGGGAGCCGCTAGGCAACCGGACGCAAATATTGCAATTCGCGCTCGAGATCGCGAGCGCGATCAAGAGTCGATACGATGAGACCGTTGCGCAGTCGTGGTTTCAGGGTCTGAACCATCATCTGCTCGACGAAGCGCCGGCGTTGGTGCTCAAGAACGCAACCGAAGCAGAATCGCACGTCGTCCTCGAACACGAGAAGCGAGTGCGCGATGCTGCCCGCGATTTTCTCGAGCGTTAGCACTAATCGCCCGCGGCGGCTGGCGGTACACGCTCCGTCATTGCGATGTTAGATACCTCGCGTCACCACATTCCTGAAGAGGCAGACGAATGTGTGCAGTAGGTGCGGGATACACCATCGAATCGGCGTCGACGTGGCGACATTACAATTGTGATGACCGACATGGTGGCCAAGCCTGGTCTGCCGATAAGAACAAGAGATGAATCTAAGCCGGTATTCGCGCCTATGTCGCTAAGATTGACGATCGTCGAATATGCGTGACGTCGACATTCGCGCTGCCCTATGGTTAGGCGTTCTCGCCCCCTACCTTGACGACCCGGACACTCGCGTCATCGAGGAACTTGGCATCCGACGCGGCGAGGTGCGGGCCGACATCGTGGTTGTGAATGGCGAAACTCACGGCTACGAGATAAAGTCTACCGAAGACACGTTGCGCAGGCTGCACGCGCAGGATAAACGCTACTCCTCCGTGTTCGACCGCGTCACGCTCGTGAGTGCTGCGCGACATATGCCTGCAGCCTCGGACATGGTGCCGACCTGGTGGGGGGTTATCATCGCGGATGAGACGTCGAGCGGCATCCATTTGGACTTGCATCGACCTGCCGCGGAGAATCCAGGGCGAGACGCGCGTGCCGCGGCCGAATTCTTGTGGCGAGACGAGACATTGCGCCTACTAGGACTTCGAGGCAAGGCTCGTGGCTTGCGCGACAAACCGCGCTGGATACTGTGGGATGCGCTTTGCGTGGCGTATGAACCGGACGAGGTGTTCGCCGAGGTTCGACGATTCCTCAAAGAGCGGCCATCGCTTGCAACTCTTCCACTACGACAGTGAAGTGGTGCGTCGTTCCTAGCCTTCGCCAATAGCCCAAACTGCCGGCTGATAGCTTCCCGAGCGCGCACTGTTTGATCCCTGTGCAGCCTTTGCAGTGATCCTCGCCGTAGAATTGGCCGCTTGCGATGAGGTCCGCCGCCAACTGCTTGAATTGCGCCCCGCCGTGCTTCTTGATGGATTGCTTTTTCGCGATGTACCACTCGTCGCTTACCGCGTAGCGGACGGCCGCAGGCGGATCGATGACCCGATAGTCGAGGCCCTCGACGCCCTCGGGATGCTGAATTCCGTAGTCCCCGAACGACGGCATGCGTACAATCGGAGGCGACGCTCCCTCGAACTTCTTAAGGAGGGCGCGCCAAGCCGCAAATTCGGTCCGGGGTATCATGCTCACAGAATTCGTCTTGCCGGGTAGCGGCGCAGGAAACGTCGATGCTGCCATCGCGACCGTTCGGTAGTCTGTCAAGTGCGGGAGAGCCTTGATGACCAAGATGCTGGTGGCATGGATTAACGAGGGAATCCAGTTTGCAACGTTGCTCAGGTCGATCACGATATCGACGTCCTTTGGCGCTGCGTGCAGCAGCTCCAGCATCGCGTTGACCAGCCTTGGCAACTGGGCCGGCTCCAGCGCGTTTCCCACGGCGATTCTGATGCAGACGCCCTTCTTGAGATGTCGTCGAGCCGCCGCCATTTCGACAGGTGTGGCGTCGAGACGGACGATCGGTACGAAGTCAAGCGAGTTCGAAGCTGCCTGGTCGTAGGTCGAGTCGACCAGCGCAGTTCCGTTCTTCAGGGACTCAGTAGCAGCAAGGCGGCAATCGAGCGTGAAACGATTGCTCGTCCCCCATCACTTCAGCAATGCCTTGATGGCCGACGCGACGTGATTTTCCGGCGTTCGCTTCGGTTTGCCGGTCTTGAGGTCCGTTCCAATCTCGATGATCTCAATCAGCGGCGTAAGTTTCGACTTGACCGACGCGCCGAGGTCTTCGATGCCACGTTGCTCGAATTGTTTCCATTTGACAATAGGCACGTAGTGAAAACGTCCGAATCCCATAATGATCCACAACCTCCGCGCGGCCTTCTTCGCCCATCGACTCGACCTTCCCGGTGCGCCTGTTTCTCGGTCGCAAGGCGGCTGCTTTGGTTGCCGTGCATCAACGCTCGACTGGAATCGTGGCTGTCGGCGCAACTGCGGCCGGCGATCTCTGTCAGGAACCGCGTTTGTAGCTAACTGTTGGCTTGGTCGAACCCGGGGCGCAACATCGCGTCGCGACCACGGCTTTCTTTCGCCGGTTCAGGGCTAAGTGGTCGCGGTCCGTTAAAATAGCCAGGTTATCGTACTGTGGTGTCCGCAGTTTTGCCGCCTTGCATTATATCAGTACCGTCTTTACAAATAAGGCCGACCTGGGTATTTCTATGTTGTGCGAACACAGACTTATCCAAGGTGGAGTGCTAATGGCTAAGATCGTTATTGAAATTCGCGGCGGCGTCATTCAGGCGGTTCTCGCGGATCCAGCTCTCGCCAAGCGTGAAGACATCACCGCCGAAATCATTGACTTTGACGACATCGAATGTGATCAGGACTGTAAAATCGATTTGACCGATATTGAGACAGTGGACGGTGAGAGCGTTTACCGCAAGAGCGGTTACGTCCAAATTTCATTGGAAGGCTGTGTTAGAGATTGGACTTAATCGCGCATTAAAGCCGATCCGCCGCCACTTCGAGAACGTGAAGGCGATCCTTCGATTAGCCAAATACGGAGAGACTAGCTCGACTGCCTACCGGCCGAGAACAATCAATCAGAGGCGCCCCATTATCGATCTGAAACGCGAAGCCGACGAGAACCGGAAAATTGAGCGGTCGCTGATCGTGTGCGAGCATCCTGGCTCTGACTTGCCTTCGAAACTGTCCCCATGCACCGTGACGTGGCCACACTTGGCCATTGCCGGCTCGCAAAATCGAAGCTCGAAAGTCAAGTCGGGATATTCCGATGCGATTCGCTCGGTGAGCGCGATTGGCGGCGACCAGGCTGTCACAAATTCGTATACTAGACGCTTCGGTGGCTTGACAGGTGACGTGATGAGATGAGCGGGGTAAACTAGCCAGGTCCCCCAGTTCATCCGAATCCAACGATCTATCTCCTCGTTGGACCAACTCTCGTCGGGCACCGGATACAATGATTCGAACGAGAGCACGGCGTCGCCGGATTTCGCCGCTGACTGAAACCTTTCGAGCGCAGCTGACGGGCCGGTGGCGGAAAGTACGTTTGAGCACGAATTCGGCATGAGCATGTTCTCCTGCTTGCCCCGACGATCTTGGGGGCACGTCAGGCTGGCATACCGAAATCTAGGCGATCTGTCAAGGCGCCCTCTTGATCGGACGATTATGACGTCCACCAGTCGGGGCGCCTCCCAATATCAACAATCGGCGGCTTTGCGTTTGGCTTCCCCTTTGCGGACAGCGGCACATCACCGGGAAAACCTGCGAGAGCACGAATCGGCAACGCGAACCTAGCCTACTAGTTGATTGAATGGGGAGATCAACGCTCGGATTCTCTCCTGAACAGACCCTTATTGGCTCCCTCGCCCTCGATGAGTTCTCCTTCAGACTCTAACAGTTGACACGAAGCGAGCACGTCCCAAGGGTCAGCACCCATCGAATCGGCAATTTGTTCGGCGCCTGTGAACGTATTGTGACTTACGCGTCGCATTATTTCTCTCTTGAGCGCACGTTGTTCACGTGCCTCAGTCGAAGTACTAAGCAAACTGTCTCTCGTGCCAAACAAGAGAATTCGGTCGCGCCAAATCACGAAATGGCTATGGCAGCCACTCTCTCGCCAAACAGACGGGAAAATGCTTATCGACTCATCGGAATTATGGCGGAGCCTCCACGCGGGTCCGGCGCGTGCGTCTAAGTTTATTGGAAATATTTCGTCGCAACCACATGGGCAACGGAGGAGCAGGTGCCTAAGTCGACCTCGCTCTACATAGATCGCATCGCCCGCAGCCAACAATTTCGGCGCTCCTTCACTAATAGTTGCAACCGTCCCGCGCAATCTGAGCTTACGTGCGCGCCTCAAGTTTGCTCAAAGCTTTCCGACCCTTCAGCGAGTCGCTCGAGGAGGCGTTCGGCGAGGTAGTAAGCTGCCCCACGTCGGAACGATTCTCGCTTATTTTCGTCGCTGAATCTGGCGGGCTTTGCCGCCATAAATAAAAGCGCAACCGCCAGCGTGACGCCGTACTGGCCCTCGGCGCATTCCATCTCCTTCGCGTATAGCCGAATCTGATTAACTGTGATGTGAAACCAAGAAGCTTCGTCCACCAAATGCTTGTGTGACCAGAAATTGAACAACGGCATCTCATAGCAAGGAGCGATCGCAGCCAGCCATGCAGCGACATCTCTGCGTTCTTGAGTAAATCCCTCAACGAGGAGGCTTGCCTCGAGGAAGGCGGGATCCCACAACAGCGGCCCACTAGAATATTCCGACGGGTCAATGATGATCGCATCGCCGCCCCGCACGCGAACGTTGCTTATGTTAAGGTCTCCGTGTATGCTTCCGTACCTCGCATGAGACGTTGCGCAGGTTAGGATACTTTTTCTTAATTCAACGGGCTCCCGTCGTGCACCAAGAACTTTTGCGCATTCCATATTCCGCTCGTCGAAGAGCTTTGGAAGCTTGCACTCGAGGTATTCAATGAGCGGATGAGGATCGTGCGAGCGATGCCATATCCTAAGGGTTCGACTAAAAAGGCACGATACCGCCGAAATGGCCCGACCGCCTTCGGCACAAGCCAATAAACTTTCGGATTCGCCGATGTACTGGCCGACTATGATGCCGCGTGCTGAACCGAGGCAACATCGTTCTTTTAGTATCGGAGGGGCAAGATGGAATGGCACCGATGGTTCTACCCCTATTAGGTAGTTATTATACTCGTCGATCGTTCTCTGTCTTTTATCGATCTTTACGAAATATGGAACCGGCCAGCGGTTCCCCGTCTCCGTTTGTGCGCGAAACACACGGGCCCCTGAATAGCCCCGTGGCTCGGAGTCGAGATGTACGCTTGTAACGTCGCCCCCGAATGCTCGCCGTAAGAGAAGCTCTTCATCTGCTTCGAGCCCGGCACCAGCAACCTTTAGAACCAGGTTCGGGCGATCGCCCACCTGGCGATA
>Ga0208849_1001526_pt1 | contig 15670 bp, 11 predicted proteins | sample NGESurdeep072012_10_FD_184470 | JGI IMG/M metagenome (GOLD analysis project Ga0208849, IMG submission 184470) | Arctic peat soil microbial communities from Barrow, Alaska - NGEE Surface sample 53-3 deep-072012 (SPAdes) | ecosystem: Environmental > Terrestrial > Soil > Wetlands > Peat ...
TACAGATGTCTGCAGCGTGAAATCGCAGCGTTCCTCCATTCCAGAGAGTTCAGCAATACGTTTGAGCTGCAACTCACCCCAGTTACCCCGCTTTTTAGTCTCTTTGAGTGCAGAAGCTAATTGGCGCGTTTCGTTCAACAGCCCTGCTTCCGATTGGCGCAAACTCCGGACGCTTTCATCAAGTGTCTTGAGTGTCTGAGCCATGGGGGTGATGAGACCATCGATCTCGGCCTTCTTGGTGTTTAGTACGCCAGATGATTCTCGTTGAAGCTCTTTAAGCTTTCCTTCAGCAAGATCGAGAAACGTTTTGCCGTTGGCCTGAAGGGCATCAACCGCAGCCTCCGCAAACTGCGCCTTCAGCATGCGTTTGGCTTGTTCTTCATCGACTGTCTTGCTAGCGAGAGCCGCAAAGTCTTGCTTGACTTGGTTTAGCTCTCCGCTGAGCTCAGCACGCTCTGCAGTCAGCAGGATGACCCTTTGATTCGCCTGCTCTAGCTGGTTTTGTTCATTCAGCAGGCGCTCGCTTAAGACCGCCACTTCGCGTTCCCTTTCGATCAAACTTAGCTTGATGGCGGCATGTTCGGCGTCTTCCTGTCTGCCCCTATTGACCAATCGGGCGAGGATGATAACCAACACCACAACCACGGTAGCGAGTGCCAAAAGTACGATCGATTGCATAGAACCTCAGGAAGATTCTATTCCTGAAGCTGATTTCACTATTTTGATGGGTTACTGCCAATGCTTGCGGCCGGTGACGACGAATAATTTTGCCGGGGAAACTTATTTATCCACTCTTCCGAATCAGGGTCTTACGGCGACAGTTTACGCACTCCCACGGGTACCAACCGAGCAGGCTCAGCACATACTGCTGGAGGATCCCCTTCCGGTTTACCCTACGGAAGTGCGTGGAACCGCACCAAAAGCACACCTTTGCAGTCACGTTTGCGCTGATCCTTCTGCCGCTAGATCCAGTTAAGCCTGGCATCAATATTCACGCTAAATATACCTGAGTTTCCTCTCTGGGGTACGTTTTGGCGTGTAGTATCGTGCGCTTTCGCCCAGCGCATCCACAAGTCTTCTTTACACCGTCCGAGCACGTCGGTATGCTTTCACCTTGGGGCAGTCAATCGGGCAGCGAGCTAGAAGTGGCCGCATCCCTTTCGCCCAACCCAGGACTTTTATAGGAGATCGCAAGATGCCAGCAGTGGATGAGAAGGTTAAGCAGATTATTGTCGAGCAACTTCAGGTGGACGAAGCCGAGGTGACTCCCGGCGCCAGCTTTCAGGAAGATCTTGGTGCCGATTCGCTCGACGTCGTCGAGCTCGTCATGCAGTTCGAAGAGGCCTTCGATATCCAGATCCCTGACGAGGATGCGGAAAAGATCAAGACCGTCAAGGACGCGACCGAGTACATCGAGAAGCATCAGAAGGGCAAGTAAGCAATGCAGCATCGTCGTGTCGTTGTCACGGGCATGGGCCTCGTCTGCGGGGTCGGGAATACGGCTTCGCAAGTCTGGGAGGGCCTGCTCGCCGGGAAGAGTGGCATGGGCGAGATCACCGCATTCGATCTCACCGGTCACTCCGTCCGCTTTGCAGCCGAAGTCAAAAACTTCGACCCTCACGTCTTCGTGGAGAAGAAGGAAGCCCGCAAGATGGGCCGCTTCATCCACTTCGCCATGGCCGCCGCACAGGAGGCCATGCAGCACTCTGGTCTCCAGGTAACGGCGGAGAACAGTGAAAACGTCGGCGTCCATATTGGCTCCGGCATCGGCGGATTCGACGTCATCGAGCGCGAGCACACTGCGCTGATGAACGGCGGTCCTCGCAAAATTTCACCGTTCTTTATTCCGGCGTCGATCATCAACCTGGCGGCAGGACACGTCTCCATCAAGTACGGCGCAAAAGGCCCGAACGAAGCGACCGCAACAGCGTGCACCAGTTCCGCGCATAGCATCGGCGACGCGTTTCGGATCATTCAGCGCGGCGATGCCGACGCCATGATCGCCGGCGGTGCCGAGGCTGCGATCACGCCACTTTCGGTTGGCGGCTTTGCTGCCATGAAGGCCCTATCCACCCGCAACGACGATCCCACCCATGCCTGTCGTCCGTTCGACAAGGACCGCGACGGCTTTGTGTGCGGTGAAGGCGCGGGCATCCTCATTCTTGAGGAGCTTGAGTTCGCGCAGGCACGCGGTGCCCACATCCTTGCCGAAATTATCGGCTACGGCATGAGCGGCGACGCATACCACATGACTGGCATGGCCCCCGAAGGCGAAGGTTGCCGTCGTGCCATGAACGCCGCTCTCAAGGTTGCAGGCATCTCGCCGGACAAGATCGACTACGTCAATGCGCACGCCACGTCGACACAACTTGGCGACGCCCTGGAATCGCAGGCCATCGAGAACGTCTTCGGCGAGCGCGCACGCAGTCACGAACTGCTGGTGAGTTCGACCAAATCCATGACCGGGCATCTGTTGGGCGGCGCAGGCGGCCTGGAGGCTGGCATCGCGATCCTTGCGATGCAGAACCAGATCGTTCCGCCGACCATGAACCTCGACAATGTCGATCCTGCCTGCCGCCTCAACTATGTGCCCAACAAGCCGCAGGCAGCAAAGCTCGATTACGTGCTCTCCAACAGCTTTGGCTTTGGCGGAACCAATGGTTCGCTGGTCTTCAAGCGCTGGGGCGCTGAGTAGGTCAATGTTTCGTGAAACCAGAAGGGCCCGGCAATCTGCCGGGCCTTTCTGTCTTATGCTGCATCCAAAGAACAGGAGACCGACACCATGGCATTTCTGAAAGTTGGCAGGGAAAATAACGCGGACATTGAGCTTTATTACGAGGATCGCGGCACTGGAAAGCCGGTGGTGCTGGTCCACGGCTGGCCACTCAGCGGAGCCTCGTGGGAGCGCCAGTCCGCCGCCCTCCTCGCCGCCGGCTACCGCGTGATCACGTACGATCGCCGCGGGTTTGGCCGGTCCTCACAGCCGAGCACCGGGTATGACTACGACACCCTCGCCGGCGACACGTCGAAGCTCATGGAGGCGCTCGACCTCGACGACGTAGCCCTCGTCGGCTTCAGCATGGGAGGCGGAGAAGTGGCACGAACCTTTGGCAAGTACAACGAGGCTGGCCGCGTGACCAAGGCCGTTTTTATGGCGTCGATCGCTCCCGCCCTGCGTCACTCCGCCGATAATCCCGAAGGCATTGACCCCGCAGTCTTCGAAGGCATTAAGCAGGGCATTGAGGCCGATCGCTTCGCGTTCCTCGAAGGCTTCCTCAAGAACTTCTTCAACAAGAAGATGGTCGGCGGAACCGACATCTCCGATGCCGCCATTCATGCCAACTTCAACGTGGGCGCCGTCTCGAGTTACCACGCCTTTCTGAACTGCGTCGATGCGTGGCTTGAAGACTTCCGCGGCGACATCGCGCAGATCAAGGTGCCGACGCTGGTCATCCACGGCGACAGCGACCAGATTCTTCCCATCGAGGCGACCGGCAAGCGCACCGCGGCGCTGATCCCGGGGGCACAACTTCATGTCGTGGAGGGCGGGCCGCACGGCCTCAATTGGACCCACGCCACAGAGGTTAACAAAGTCCTGCTCGAGTTCATCGCAAAGTAAATGCGCACAACGCGAAGAGGCCCGGCCAGCAGCCGGGCCTCTTCGCGTTGTGCAAGCGACGCCTATCCCTTCGCCGCCGTGAAACCAACCAGGATGAACATCCCGATCAGCCACCATCCGACCGCCACAATCGCCGCCTGCCCCTTGCTCTTCTTTGAAATAATCGCTAACCCGATCACCATCAGCGCCAGCGACCACAGCCCAAAAATATCGAAGAAACTCCCCGCCATCCGCAGCCAATGCGCCGAGTCCGCCATGTAATAGCCAATGTTCGTTCCCACCGGATTAGTGAGGTCGAAGTTCTCCGTGTTCACACCCGCATACACGAAAACAATATTCAGCAATGCAATGAAGATCTTCGGCAACCCCGCATACATACACACAGCAAAGTTTTGACCAAACGTCGTCTTCGCTCCCAGCCCGAAGTTCATGCTCGCCCAATTTAGCAGCGCAACGATCGCCCCGAAGACAAGAATGAAGACTCCCGCAGCGTAATTACCGTACTTCTGCCCAATGGCGATCCGGTGGACTGCGGCGGCCCGCGCATCCGGCGCAAGCTGCGACATCTGGTCCGTAGCCGACGCACTTTGCGAGATAGACTGCTCGGCTACCCGGTCAAACCCTATCTTCTGATCGATCGCGAACGCCGAAGCCATTGTTACCACCATCAAAATCAAAAACGGTAGCCACCAACTCGTGCTGCGAAGGATATCGAGAAACGTCTTGCTTGGCGCAACAAACGTGTCCACTACGCGCTCGACCTGTGAAAGCCCCTGAGTCGCGGCTACTTGAACGTCTTCCATATCAAAGCTCCTTGAAACGCCTGCGTGAGATTGACGGCAGTGTACCCTTCTCGGAGCTTCACGTGAAGATATTTCTTACTCGAGGAGCCTCATCGTTTAGCGGCGCGGCCCAAAGCGACCAGGAGGCTCGTCAGAAACGAAAGGCCGCGGCGAGCGTCCCTGGAAGTCGATCGGCGAAACAGCGTCCACAGGCTGGGTGGCTCTTTCTCCTCCTGATGTTCCTTCGACGTCTTGTCGAAACCCCGCGCAAGACGTTGCAGCATGTCTGGGTCAATCGACCCCAGGATTCTCGCCAGCGCAATACCATTGCGCATCGCGTTCACGCTCTCGGGAACACTCGCCGCCTCGGCCAGCTTGCCTGCGATGATGTCCTTGCCGCCCATCATTCCTTGCGCCAGCTCCAGGATCCCCTGATCGTGCGATGTCTGCAACAGGTCCCACGCCACCAACAGTGCCTCGGCATGCTCGCGCGGAGCCGCGTCTACACGCTGCATCAACTCCTTGTGATAATCCACCGGCTGCGGCTTGAACGTTATCGGATGTGCCATTTCTGCCTCGTCTTTCTGATCGCTGAATTGGTGCGTGCTGCTCTAAAACCCTACACCGGCTCCATCGATTTGATCTGGATGAGCTTGTCCGCCGGCTTGGTTCCGGGGACGTGGTAATCGGCGCGCGCGCGCTTCTTCTCTACCTCGACGCCGTCGGTCGGCGTGCGTGTCCCATAGCGGAAATTCTTGCGTGGCAGCGGGTTCGCGCCCATCTCCGGAAGCACTGTCATCTTCACCGACAGCTCCTTGTACGCGGGCGTATGGGTTGACCGATCCACATGAGAGCTCGTCAGAGCGTTCACCGGTTCGAGTATAGAAATCATCCCCATATACATCTGCTTGCCAGCCACGCGGTCGGTCACCAGGGCCTGCACGCGGACGCGGCCGTACGGACTTTCAAGATGGACCCAGCGGCCTGATTCCAGCCCACGTTCGCTCGCCAGCTCCGGCGAAACCTCGACAAAGTTCTCAGGCGTAATCTCCATCACACCCGGCACGCGGAACGTCATGTTGCCCTGCTCGAAGTGCTCGAGCAGCCGGCCATTGTTCAGGTGCAGATCATAGATCGCGTTGGCCTCTTCACTCGGGCTGACATACTCCAGCGGCCAGAACGTGGCCTTGCCATCGGGATGACCGAACTTCTCCGTGTAGAGCAGCGGCGTATCCGTGCCATCCTTCGCAACCGGCCAGCAGAGCGTCTTGTAGCCCTCCAGCCGCTCATAGGTCACGCCCGCAAAGTGAGGTGTCAGGCTCGCGACCTCATCCATCACGTCGCTCGGATGGTGGTAGTCCCAGCCGCCAGCGCCGCCCAGTTTCTGCGCGATGGCCTGGATGATCTTCCAGTCCGGCTTCGAATCCCCGAGCGGCTCAAGCACTTGGTAAAGCCGCTGAATTCGGCGTTCTGTATTCACAAACGTGCCTTCCTTCTCGAGCGATGGCGACGCTGGCAACACGAGGTCAGCATACCGGCACGTCTCCGAGAAAAAGATGTCCTGCACCACCATGAAGTCCAACTTGCCGAACGCTTCCGCCACATCATTCGCATTCGCGTCCGAGGTAATGGTGTCTTCGCCCTTGATGTACATCGCCTTCAGCTTGCCCTCGTGTGCGGCCTCAATCATCTGCCGGTTGTCGAGTCCCGTCGTGGTCGGCAGCGTCACGCCCCAGGCTGCTTCAAACTTTCCGCGAATCTCCGCATCATCGACCTTCTGATAGCCCGAAAATATGTCCGGCATCGAACCAAAATCGCTCGTGCCCTGCACGTTGTTGTGACCACGCAGAGGAAACCCTCCCGCGCCCGGCTTGCCAAAGTTCCCCGTCGCTAACAGCAGATTGCAGATCGCTGTCGAGGTATCCGAACCGCCGCAGTGTTGCGTCACACCCATCGCCCAGCAGATTGCGACCCTTTTCCCGACGATCTCCTTCGCGACCTGCTGCAGCGTCGCTACCGAAATCCCCGTCACTTTCTCCGCGTACTCCAGCGTGTAACCGTCCAGCGACGCCTTGAACTCTGGCCACTTATTAACCCGCTTGTCGATGAACGCCTGGTCCTGTTGCCCTGTATCGATGATGTACTTCGTCACAGCCTGCAACCACACTTCGTCGGTCGAGGGATTCGGACGGATGAACATGTCTGCGCGCTCCGCCATCTCGTGCATGCGAATGTCGCTCACAATCAGACGCTGGCCGCGGTGCTTATGGCTGCGCTTAATACGCGTAGCCAACACCGGATGGCTCTCCGATGTATTCGACCCGATGATAATTACCAGGTCAGCCGTCTCGATGTCCTGGATAGTTCCCGAGTCGCCGCCGATGCCGACCGTCCGGCTCAACCCCTTGCTTGCAGGCGTCTGGCAGTAGCGGCTGCAGTTGTCTACGTTGTTGGTGCCAATGACCGCCCGCGCAAGCTTCTGCATCAGGTAGCTCTCTTCGTTTGTGCACTTCGACGACGCGATGAACGCAAGCGCATCCGGCCCATGCTCGTTCTTAATCTTTGTGAAGGTATCGGCGATGATCTGTAGCGCCTCATCCCACTCGATCTCAACGAAGGTGTCGTGGCCCGCGTTCTTAGCGCGCTTCAACGGCTTGCGCAAACGGTCTGGCGAGTTCGCAAAGTCCCACCCGAACTTACCCTTCATGCACGTTGAAATTCCATTCGCAGGCCCTTGCGCGGGTTCCACTTTGAGGATGTGACGATCCTTGGTCCAGATGTCGAAGCTGCATCCGACGCCACAGTAAGTACAGACCGTCTTGGTGCGCTTCACCCGCTGGTGACGCATCTCCGCCTCAATCTCAGAGAGCGCAAGAATCGGAGGATAGCCCGTGCTCGGCTCTACAGCCTTGACCACTTCGATCATCGTGTTGAGCACGTTCGGCGGCATGTTCGTCAGGTAGCCCGCTTCGCCGAGCATACCCTTCTCCATCAGCGCATTGCATGGGCAGACGGTCACGCAATGACCGCAGCTGACGCAGCTCGACCCCTCGATCTGCTCGCCGCCATCCCACATCACGCGCGGCATCTCGCGATCCCAGCTGATGGTCAGCGTCTCGTTTACCTGCACGTTCTGGCAGGCTTCCACGCAACGGCCGCACAGGATGCATTGCTCCGGGTCATACCGGTAGAACGGATTCGAGTGATCCTGCGCGTAGCCCTTCGATCTGTACGGCCGGGCGTTGTGCTTCACCGCCAGTTCAGCCGTCGTGTTGTGCAGCGTGCAATTCTGATTGTTGTTATCGCAGACGGTGCAGTACAGCACGTGATTTTCAAGCAGCCGGTCGAAGGCATCGCGCTGCGCGATGTCGGCCTTCTCGCTCCGGGTCAGAATGCTTTCGCCGGGAACCACCTCTGCCTCGCACGATCGCACCAGCTTTCCATCCACTTCGACCATGCACGTATCGCACGAGCCAATCGCACCCATCGCGGGGAGGTAGCACACCTGCGGAATCGGATCGACACCACGCATCGCCGCCGCACGGTTCAGTGCATCCACCAGCGGCTCACCTAGCTGCGCGGAAACGGCGATGCCGTCAACATGAATTGTGGCATCCGGGACGAACGCGCGAGGCGTATTCATTAGAGGTTTCGGGTTTGTCATAGCACTCTTTTCGACGTTCAAATCCGCAGACTCGTTGCAAGCCACGGCGCAGCGCAATCTGCACGAGTCTCCACCTTACAGAATCTGCATCACTGGAAGAACATCCCTGTCGATCTCATGAAACTCTGGCCCCTGCCACGTAATAAGGGGTCCCTCTTTTGGCCGTTGCACCGGGCTCCGGGGGGGCGGAACGCTAGCTGGCATAGCGTTCCCGCGCCAACCGGAGTGCCTCATCCTTGGTGGTCACAGTGCCCTCGAGTTGAGCATCCTCTGCCGCCTCCAGCATCACCCGAAACTGCGGCCCTGGCTTGTATCCCGCGGCAATCAGGTCCTCCCCGGTCAGCAAGAGCCGGGGGCGAATCTGCGCCTCTCCCAGCTCGTCAAAGCGATGCTTTGCGAACGAATACAGGTCAAGTTTCCCGTGCGAACTCAAGCAGTCGGCTTGATGCAGCGCCAGGTGCTCCTCAAACTTCGGTAGCCGCAAAAATCGCTTCAGCGTCGACTGCTTCATCTGCATCACATGGCCGAACTTCATATGATTCTGGATGAGCGCCAGGATCTGGTCGGTATCGTCGCCGCTGAATCGCAGCCGCGTCAGGATCGTCCGTGACACAGCAACACCCACATCGACGTGGCCGTTGAACCGGATCCGGTCCCCCGGCTTTCCCGGGTCAGGCGCAGTAAATGTTGCCGGCTTACCCACATCGTGCAACAGCATGCCCCACGCCAGCGTCGGGCTCGCTCCGGCCGGCAGTTGATCGAGAAGCAACAGCGTGTGAATCCACACATCGCCCTCGGGGTGATATTGCGGCGGCTGCTCTACGCCCTGCATGCGTTTGACCTCGGGCAGCACCTGCGTCAGCAGGCCACTCTCATCCAGCAACTCGAATCCCCGGCGCGCGTTGCCCTCGGTTAGGATCTTGGTTAACTCTTCGCGCACGCGCTCTGCCGACACGACGCTGATCGTCGCAGCCTGCTGCCAGATTGCGTCCATCGTGCGCCGCTCGATCGCGAACCCCAGCCGCGCAGCGAACCGGATGGCACGCAGCATCCGCAGCTTGTCTTCGGCAAACCGCACCGCAGGCACGCCGATCGCCCGCACCAGCCGCGCGTGCAAATCGCCCCTCCCACCTACATAATCCAGCACGCAATCCTCGACTCGATCGCCAGCGTCGTACGCCATCGCATCGAGCAGCAACCCATTGATCGTGAAGTCCCTCCGCAGCACATCCTCACGCGGATCGAGCGAGAACTTCACCGCATCCGGCCGACGCCCATCGCTGTACGCTCCATCGTGCCGAAAGGTCGCCACCTCGGTCGTCACATATTCTTCGGAAGCCTGGTCGATCACCAGCACCACCCCAAAGTGGGCCCCTACCGACTCGGTGCGCTCAAACGCCGCCTGCACGAGGTCTGGCGTCGCCGATGTCGCCACATCAAAGTCCTGCGCCGGCACGCCCAGGAGCAGATCGCGCACGCAGCCGCCCGCAAAATACGCCGCATGTCCCAGCGCCCGCAGCCGCCGCACAATTCGCAGCGCCGCAAGATACCTCTGATCCCCAGCTCTCGCCATTCGTCTCTCTCTCGATCTCTGTCTACTGTCTACCCTACTGCCTGTCGCTCCCTGCCTAGTACGATAGTCCCAATGCCCAACGGCCTCATCCTCGGAATCGAAAGCTCCTGCGATGAAACCTCCGCAGCCGTCGTCCGCGATGGCCGCGAGGTCCTGTCCAACGTCGTCGCCTCGCAGTTGATCCACAGCGACTACGGCGGCGTCGTCCCCGAACTCGCCTCCCGCGAACACCTGCGGGCCATCGTCCCCGTCGTCCGCGAAGCGATGCAACGTGCGAACCTCACCTACGTCGACCTCGACGCCATAGCCGTCACCGAAGGTCCGGGCCTCGCCGGCGCGCTGCTCGTTGGGATCACCTTCGCCAAGGCTCTGGCGTTCGGTTCGGACCTCCCTCTGATCGCCGTCAATCACCTTGAAGGCCACATCCACGCTGTTCTTATGGATGCCGCGACCGCGTTCGCCGACGCCTCGCCACTGCTCGCACTGGTTGTCAGCGGCGGCCACTCGCACCTCTATCTTGCTCACAAGACGCCCGAGAGTACCTGGCACTACCGCAACGTCGGGAAGACCCTGGACGATGCCGCGGGTGAGGCCTTCGACAAGGTTGCGAAGCTGCTTGGTCTGCCCTACCCCGGCGGCCCTTGGGTGGACGCCCTCGCCCCCTACGGCGATCCTAAGGCTGTTCCGTTCACCTTCGCGCAGATCAAGGCCAAGGCGACCGGCCACACCGCTCCCAAGCTCTCCCGTGAAAATCTGGACCACGCCGACCCCACTCGCTTCGACCTCTCTTTCAGTGGCATCAAAACCGCTGTCCGTCGCTATGTTGAGCTCCACGGCATGCACGCCGCGATTGTCCAGCGCGAGGCCGCCCTCCGGGCCGGCAACCTCATCCACGCCAAACCCTCCAACCCTGACACCCTGGCACAGGCGCTCACCCACTTCGATACCCAGACCCTCAACCTGATCGCCAGCTTTCAGGCCGCCGTCACACACTACCTCACTCGTACAACGTTCGCTGCCGCCGAGCACTTCGGCGCCGGCGGCCTGCTCGTCAGCGGAGGCGTCGCCGCCAATAGCGAACTCCGCCGCCGCATCACCGCCGAGGCCGCTCGCCGCGGGCTGCCCATCGCCTTCCCCACCATTGCGCTCTCCACCGACAACGCCGCGATGATCGCCGCCGCGGCTTTCCCCAAGTTCCTCGCCCGCAACTTCGCCCCCGACACCCTCGAACCCACCCCCCAGCTGCGACTTGGCTGAAGGCTCAGGCTCGGCTGGGAGCTCCAACTCGGCTAAAATCAAATAGGTACAGACAACAGTAGAAAGTAGCCTGCGGTGCGACGCACAATGTCTCGCCCAGCGGCATGAAGCGACGCGTGGCACTCGAATTATTCAACACCCTTTCCGGAAAAATCGAACCGCTTTACGCCTCCGACGGCCACGCGCTACGCTTCTATTGCTGCGGCCCCACGGTCTATGACTACGGCCACATCGGCAACTTCCGCACCTTTCTGCATGTCGACCTCCTGCGTCGTACTGCCCGCCTCCACGGCCTGGCGCTGCATCACGTCATGAACATCACCGACGTCGACGACAAGATCATCCGCAACTCCCTCGCTGCCGGCAAACCCATCGGGGAGTACAGCGCCAAATACGAGCGCGCCTTCTTCGAAGACATGGACGCACTCGGCATCGAACAGCCCGAACAGATCGCCCGCGCCACCGAAAACATCGAGGGCATGGTCGCCCTCATTGAAAAACTCGCTGCACAGGACATCGCCTACAAGGCCGAGGACGGCAGTTGGTACTTCCGCATCGCCCGCTTCCCCGGCTACGGCAAGCTCTCCAAGAAAGACCTCGACGGCATCGAAGATGGAGCGCGCGTCGACGTCGACGAATATGAGAAGGATGCGGCCCGCGACTTCGCTCTCTGGAAGGCGACCAAGCCCGGCGAAACTTCGTGGGAGACGCCCCTCGGCCCCGGCCGCCCGGGCTGGCACATCGAGTGCTCCGCGATGGCCATGAAGTATCTCGGTGACTCGTTCGACCTGCACGCCGGCGGCGAAGACCTCATGTTCCCGCACCACGAAAACGAGATTGCGCAGTCCGAAGCGGCCACGCACAAGCCCCTCGCGCGCCACTGGTTTCATGTGCGCTTCCTGCTCGTCGAAGGTAAGAAGATGTCCAAGTCGGAGGGCAATTTCTTTACCCTCCGCGACCTTCTGCTCAAGGGCTACCGCGCCTCGGCCATCCGCTTCCTGCTGCTGAGCGTGCCCTACCGTCACCAGCTCAACTTCACCTTTGACGGCCTCACCGAGTCCACCAACGCCGTCGACCGCCTGCGCACCTTCAACGACCGTATCCGCACAGGCAACTGGCCCGACGCGCCGCCATCAGACGACACGCTGACGAACCTGATCCGCAAAGGCGACGCCGACTTCACCGCCGCGCTCGCCAACGACCTCAACACCGCCGAAGCCCGCGCCGCCATCTTCGACGTCCTGCGCGCGGTCAACACCGCCGCCGATCATTCGAAGCTCAAGCGCGCCGATGCCGAGGAAACCCTCGCGCTGCTCAATAAATTCGAGAGCATCTTTGCGGTGCTCGAAGACCGCGACGCCGATCTCACCCGCACCGCTCTCGCCTGGGCCGAAGCTGAGGGCCGCATGGGCGACGTCTCCGCCGACGTCCTCGAAAAATTCGGTAGCACCAGCCTCACCGACGCCGACATCGACGCCCTCGTAGCCGAGCGCACACTAGCCAAGAAGCAACGCAACTTCGCCCGCGCCGACGCCCTCCGCAACGAACTCCTCGAAAAAGGCATCCTCCTTGAAGACTCCAAAGACGGCGTCCGCTGGAAGCGCCAGTAATCGCGGTGCAAGCGGACAATTAAGCCTCCGCAATCACAGCAACTGCCATGTTCCGATGCTGATCCAACTCCTGTAAATCGAACCGCCTGGCGATCTTATGTCCACGCCGAATCAGCGGCGTCTCGATCACGTAGTAACTGGCAATCGCACAAGCAAACGAAGCGCACCAGCACAGCACGGTATGGGAGTGAAAACTACCCGGCTTCGGCACGATCAGCGGGTTGAAAAATAGCATCTGCCAAAGGTACAAGCTATAGGAGATTCGTCCGATGAACCGTAACGGCGCAAGCTCCAGAAATCGGCTGGTCAATGATCCAGGATGGAGCATCGTCGCCGTAATCAGAATCGGATATACCGTGATCACCAGCGCATGATCGCTACGCGAGTGATGCAGTATCACCCTCGCAAATACAGCCGCTGTATACAGCAACGCCACCCATGGATAGAGATACGACCTGGCGAGCGCACTGATTCGGATACGTCTCAGTGCAAGCGCAAAAACGCAGCCCAGGAGGATTCCGCCGGTCACCATGTCGCTGCGAAGATAAAGCTCCATCGCATATTTCTGCAGTCGCGGCGTATGAAAAACATAGATCCTCCAAAACTCCAGGGCCACAACCATCATGCTCGTGAGCACAAGGCGGTAACGACGGCAAAGCACCAGAAACCCCGGAAAGAGGAGATAGAAATGCTCTTCCACCGCAAGACTCCAGAAATGCGCGGTCTGCCAGTTCGGTGCGTTCCATGGCCAAATGTCGCGAACCATCAGCGTAGCGCCAGCGACCGCGGACCACACTGGCCGGATCCATCCGGTCAGCATCAGTATGCAGATAAGCGCAAGATACGTGAGCGCTGCAGGCTGAATACGAAACAGGCGTCGCGTATAGAAGCTGCGGAGCGAGATGCCACCGAAACGTTGCTCCTCATCCAGCAGCCGTCCACAGATGAGCATGCCACTCAAGGCAAAGAACAGCTGCACACCGAGATGTCCATTGAATCGAATCCACTGGTTTGATACCCCACCCACAGTCAATAACTGGTTGTGACTTTCTACAACCCACAAAATGGCGATCGCGCGCCAACCGTCAAGCGTAGGAATATAGGCACTCCGCTTTTTGGCGCTTGCTGGTCTTGGCTTAGCAGTGTGAGGCTCCACGGTTTGTGCTTCTTTCATCATGATTGGCCGAAAAGATCAGTATTTCGACTCTAGCATGAGGTTCACTCCATGCACGCAACCTATCAAACCACTCACCTATTCAGCTTGCAGAGCAGTTGCGGTGGCATGGTCATACGTCTCTTGCTTGGCCTGCAAATCAAATCGCTTCGCAATCCTATGTCCGCGCCGAATCAGCGGAGTCTCAATCAAGTAGTAACTGGCGATCGCACCAGCAAACGTTGCACACCAGCATAGAAAAACATGCGATCGGAAACTACCAGGTGTAGGAGCTTGAAAATAATTAAAGAAGAGTTCCTGCCAGAGATACAAACTAAAGGAAATCCTCCCCACAAACCTAAGCGGCCTAAGCTCCAGCAAGCGGCTGGTCAGTGATCTGGGATGCAGCATGGTCGCTGCGATTAGTAAGGGGTAGACGGTGATGAGCAGAGCATGGTCGGTCCGCGAGTGGTGAAGTTCGAGCCGAGCAAACACGATAGCTGTATAAAGAAGCGCAACCCATGGGTAGAGGTACGACCTTGCAAAGGCCAGAACCCTTTCACGTCTCAATGCAATCGCAAACACGCAGCCCAGAAGAATCCCACCGGTGACCATATCGCTGCGAAGATCAATCACCATCGCATATTTCTGGAGTGGTGGTGTATGGAAAACAAAGTTCCTCCAAAGCTCGAGGACCACGACCATGACACTCGTCAGTGCCAATCGGTAGCGACGGCAAAGCACCAGAAACCCCGGGAAGAGTAAATAGAAGTGCTCTTCAACCGCGAGACTCCAGAAGTGCGCCGTCTGCCAGTTCGTTGCGGTCCATGGCCAAACGTCGCGAATCATAAGCGCTGCGCCAACGACCGGAGTCCACACCTTTTGGATCTCGCCCATCAGCATCAACAGCGAAATCACTGCCAGATAGGTGAGCGCTGCAGGCTGAATGCGAAACAGGCGGCGTGTGTAGAAGCTACGAAGGGAGATAGAGCCAAAGCGTTGTTCCTCGTCCAGCAGTCGAGCGCAGATAAGGAGTCCGCTTAAAGCAAAGAACAATTGCACACCTCGATACCCCGTGGATCGAAGCCAATAGTTTGTAACCCCTCCTAAACTCCATGGTTGGCTGTGTCCTTCAAATACCCACAAAATAGCCACCGCGCGCCACCCGTCAAGCGTCGGAATATATCCGCTTCGCTTTCCGTGGTTTGCCGCAGTCTCCGCTGCCGAATCCTGCTTGACAGGTTGTGTCGCTTCCGTCATCGTGAGCCCAAAGCGCTCCAGTGTTTCGACTCTAGCATGAGCAAACCTCTCGGAATTCCCGCCCATTCCAGCGCCGAGATGCGTGATGGGTATTTAGAGTTTGAGAATCGCTGCAGCGCTGGAGGGTGGGTCTTCCGGGCTTCGGGCGCGCCACCGGTAGGGGTGGAGTTGAGTACGGGGCTGCGGTGCCGGGCGGTTCGAACTCAGCGGCTGAAGTCTTCGTCGTCTACGGAGACTCGTTCGTCGAAGATGTAGCACGCTCCTTGCCATTGGCTCGACGCAGCGGGGACTTCTTCGAGGTATTTGAGAATGCCGCCCTTCAGGTGGTAGACCTCGGGGAAGCCCTGCTGCAGCATGTAGGCCGATGCCTTTTCGCACCGGATGCCGCCAGTGCAGAACATGGCGACCTTGCGGTGCGTGGCCGGATCGAGGTTTTCGCGGACGTAGTCGGAGAAGTCAGAGAAGGTGTCGAGTGGGGGCGTGACCGCTCCGGCGAACGTGCCGATCGCGGTCTCATAGCTGTTGCGGGTGTCGAGGAGCAGAACTTCGGGGTCGGCGAGGAGTGCGTTCCATTCCTTAGGGTCAACATATTGGCCGGGACGTCCGGTGTCGACGGTGGCGTTGCGGAAAGTGATGATCTCGCGCTTGAGTTTGAACTTGAGGCGGCGGAAGGGTGGGGCTTCGGCCGTGGAGAACTTGACTTCGGAGCGGCTGAGGCCGGTGCGTTCGGCGAGGAAGTTGAGGAGGTGGTC
>Ga0208849_1001528_pt1 | contig 15660 bp, 14 predicted proteins | sample NGESurdeep072012_10_FD_184470 | JGI IMG/M metagenome (GOLD analysis project Ga0208849, IMG submission 184470) | Arctic peat soil microbial communities from Barrow, Alaska - NGEE Surface sample 53-3 deep-072012 (SPAdes) | ecosystem: Environmental > Terrestrial > Soil > Wetlands > Peat ...
TCACGACCACGTCGTCGATGCCCTGCTCGCGCAGCAGCGCGACCACGCGCGGCACGAGCGTCATGTGAGCGCCGGAGAGGATCGACAGCCCAACCGCGTCGGCGTCCTCCTGGATCACCGTCTCCACAATCTGCTCCGGTGTCTGGTGCAGGCCGGTGTAGATCACCTCCATCCCCGCGTCGCGGAGCGCCCGCGCGATGATCTTCGCGCCGCGATCGTGCCCGTCCAGGCCCGGCTTGGCCACGACGACGCGGATCTTGCTCTTCGGCTGGGCAGTTGCAGAGGACATCGCAGGGCAGATTATGCCCGCGGCTGCATGCGCTCGCCGGCACGCTCCCGCACGACACTTCCCAGACCGCCGAGCGCGGTGACCGCGCCGACGGCGGCGAGCACCTTCAGGCGGCGTCCCAGCCGGTCGAGGTGGAGCACCTCCCAGCCCTCCTCCACGGCGATCCGCCGCAGCTCCGCGTCGGGGTTCACGACCACCGCGTGGCGCACGGCGCGCAGCATCGGCAGGTCGGACTCGGAGTCGGAGTAGGCGTAGGAGGCCTCGAGGTCGATCCCGGCGCGATCGGCCAGTTCGCGCATCGAGAGCACCTTCCCCCCGCGGTAGTTGAACGGGCCCGCCGGGCGGCCGGTGTAGCGGCCCTCGACGATCTCCGAGCGCGAGCCGAGGCCGCCGTCGAAGGCGAGCACGTGGGCGAGCAGGTCGGCCATCTCCTGAGAGGCGGCGGTGAGGATGTAGACGGGCACGTCCGCGTCCTGGTGGGCGTAGGCGCGCGCGAGCATCTGCGGGTACAGGCGCGGGAGCACGCCCGCGAGCACGCGCGGGGAGAGGCGCTGGAGATCCCTCACGCGCACGCCCGCGATCATCTCCCCGACGCGCTTTCTGACCTCGTCGGCGCGGTCGTCGGTCGAGCCTCTCAACCGGAAGCGCAGGTTCTCGTAGACGTCCTTCGCGAGACGGCGCCGCGAGATCATGCCGGTCTCGTACGCGGCGCGGGCGAAGAAGATGCCCGAGGAGCCGGCCATCAACGTCTTGTCGAGGTCGAAGAACGCCGCCGGGCGCAACGAGCGGTCGCCATTCTCGCCGGCCGGCCGATCCACGACTTGGTCCTCTCCTCCGGCCGGCGCGCTCATGGTCGAGGCAACGTTCAGACGCGCAGGATCAGCGCGTCGCCCTGACCGCCGCCGGAGCAGATCGCCGCGCAGCCCAGACCACCGCCGCGGCGGCGCAGCTCGAACACGAGCGCGCCGAGGATGCGCGCGCCGGAGGCGCCGATCGGGTGGCCGAGGGCGATCGCGCCGCCGTTGACGTTCACGCGGTCCTCGTCGATGCCGAGCATCCGGATCGAGTTGAGCGTGACCGAGGCGAAGGCCTCGTTGATCTCCCAGATGTCGATGTCCTGCGCCTTCAGGCCGGCCTTCTCCAGCGCCTTCTTGGCGGCGCTCGCGGGTGTCGTCGCCAGATAGGCGAAGTCGTTGGCGCTCTGCGCGTGGGCGACGATCTCGGCGAGTGCCTCCTTGCCGTTCGCGCGCGCCCACTCCTCAGAGGAGAGCACCAGCGCACCCCCGGCGTCGTTGACCCCGGGGGAGTTGCCGGCGGTGTGCGAACCCTCCTTGCCCGTCAGGCCGGGCAGCTTGGCGAGCGCCTCGAGCGAGCTGCCCCGGCGGGGCGCCTCGTCGATCTCAACGACGGTGGGGTGGGCGGGGTCCTTTCTGTTCTTCACGCTCACCGACACGATCTCCTCGGCGAGCCTGCCCTCGTCGGTCGCCTGCAAGGCCAGCTCGTGCGAGCGCAGCGCCCAGCGGTCGAGGTCGGCCCGGGTCATCTCCAGCTCGTCGCCGATCTCGGTCGCCTCGACGAACATCTGCTTGCCCGAGAACGGGTTGGTCAGCCCGTCGTGGACCATCGCGTCGAGCGCCTTCACGTCGCCCATGCGAAAGCCGAAGCGCGCGCCCGGCAGCAGGTAGGGGGCACTCGACATCGACTCCATGCCGCCGCCAACACCGACCTGCATGTCGCCCGCGCGGATCGCCTGGTCGATGATCACCGACGCACGCAAGCCGGAGGCGCAGACCTTGTTGATGGTCTCCGAGGAGACCTCCTTGCCGATCCCCCCCTTGATCTGCGCCTGGCGCGAGGGGATCTGCCCCTGGCCGGCCTGCAGCACCTGGCCCATGACGACGTGATCGACCTGCTCGGGCTCGACCCCGGCGCGCTGCAGCGCCGCCTCGATCGCCACGCCCCCCAGCTCGGTGGCGTCCAGCGATGAGAGCGAGCCGCCCATCTTGCCGATGGGGGTGCGGGCGGCACCGAGGATCACGGTCTTGGGCATGGGATGCGGACGCTCCTGGGTCGGGGAAAAAGGACGAGAGACCGGCAATGCTAGCGATGCGGATATCTTGCTCAGGCAATGCAGGTATCCGCCACCACCCAATCCGCGAACGACTTAGACGCCGATACGGTCGCAGTTGGCCTATTCGAGGGGGAGCGACTTGCGGGCGACCTGCCGGCGGAGCTCGGCAAGCTGGTCGAGTCCGGCGAGGCCAAGGGCTCGTTTAAGGCGCTTGCACTGACCCACGCCGAGGGCAAACGCTGGCTGACGGTCGGGCTCGGCCCGCGCAAGGACTTCACCCCCGAGCGCGCCCGCGTCGCGGCCGCCGTCGCGCGCGAGCGTGCCGGTGAGCTGACGACCCGTCGGCTGTGCTGGCAGGCGCCGATCGAGCCCGATGTGGAGGAGCAACGATCTGTCGAGATCGTGGAAGCGCTCGTGCAGGGGACGATCCTGGCCGACTATCGCTTCGACCTGCACAAGTCCTCGCCCGCCGCCGAGGAGGACACGCCGAAGCATCTGGAGCGGCTGCTGATCGGGATCCCGGCCGCGGGACCGGTGAGCGGCGATGAGGCCGAGGCCGCCGTCGCGCGCGCCGCGACCGTCACCGAGGCGGTCAACCGGGCGCGCGACCTGCAGAACCGGCCCGGCAACGACCTGACCCCGACGGCGCTCGCCGAGTACGCGCTGGGGCTCGCCGCGGAGATCGAGTCCCTGACCGTCGAGGTGGAGGGGCGCGCCGGTATCGAGAAGCTCGGCATGGGCGCCTTCGCCGCCGTCGCTCAAGGGTCCGCGCAGGAGCCCGCGCTGATCGTCCTGCGGTATGAAGGGGATGGGACTCCGGCGGACTCTGGATCGGATCCGCGCGCGGTGGGTGGGCCTTTAATCGCCTTCGTCGGCAAGGCCGTGACGTTCGACAGCGGCGGCATCTCGCTCAAGCCGGGGGCGAAGATGGCGGAGATGAAGTTCGACATGTCCGGCGGCGCCGCCGTGATCGAGGCCGTCGCGGCGATCGCCCGGCTGAAGCTGGGAGTGCGGATCGTGGCGGTCGTCGGCGCCACCGAGAACCTCCCCAGCGACCGTTCGGTCAAGCCCGGCGACATCGTGACGGCCGCGAACGGGAAGACGATCGAGGTCAACAACACCGACGCCGAGGGCCGCCTGGTGCTGGCCGACTGCCTCTGCCACGCCGTCTCGCTCGGGGCCGAGCGGATCGTCGACCTGGCCACGCTCACGGGCGCGGTGATCGTCGCGCTCGGCTCGACCTACGCAGGGCTGATGTCAAACGACGAGGAGCTCTCAGAGCGCGTCACCGCGGCGGGCACGAGCAGCGGCGAGATCGTCTGGCGCCTGCCCCTGCACGAGGAGTACAACGAGCTGATCGCGGGCAAGTACGGCGACCTGGACAACGCTCCGGAAGCGCGCAAGGCGGGCACGATCATCGGCGCCGCGTTCCTCGCGAACTTCGTCGGCGAGACCCCCTGGGCGCACCTCGACATCGCGGGCTCCGCCTGGGATCTCGGCCGGGCCTACGTCGGCAAGGGCGCCTCCGGCTACGGCGTGCGCCTGCTGGTCGAGCTGGCGCGCTCTTACAGCTAGGACGATCGCTGCCGCTCGCCTACCAGGGCGAAGGCTCGTAGTCCTTCAGGAAGCACCCGTGGATGTCCTCCCCGGACTCACCGCGGACGATCGGGTCGTACACGCGCGCGGCGCCGTCGACGAGGTCGAGCGGGGCGTGGAAGCCGTCCTCGGCCAGGCGCATCCGCATCGGGTGGGGTCGCTCGTCGGTGATCCAGCCGGTGTCGACGCTCGTCATCAGGATGCCATCGCTCAACAGCTCCTCTGCGCTCGTGCGCGTGAGCATGTTCAGCGCGGCCTTGGCCATGTTCGTGTGTGGGTGCCCGGGGCCCTTGTAGCCGCGGCTGAACTGACCCTCCATCGCCGAGACGTTGACGATGTAGGTGCGCCGGGCCCGCGCGGCGGCCAGCGCCGGGCGCAGCCGGCTCACCAGGATGAAGGGAGCGGTCGTGTTACAGAGCTGCACCTCGAGCAGCTCCAGCGGGTCGACCTCGTTGACCCGCTGGATCCAGCTGTTGACTGGGTGCAGGTCCGGCACCAGGCCCCCCGCGTCGATCGCGCTGCCCACCGCGATCCGCTCGGCGGAAGCCGATCCGACGGAGAGCGCCAGCGCCGTCAGCGCCTGGGGCGTCGGCGTCCAGTGCTCGCGGCCGGAATCGGTGAGCTCCCCCCGATTGGTCTCGACCCCGCGGCCGGGCTCCGCGAGCTCACGTTGACCGGGCTCGACCTCTCGGCCGAATCGGCTCAGGCGGGGGAGCGGCCCGTCGGGCAGCGACGCGCGCTCGGCCGCGATCAGCGGCGCGTAGGCCGCGGCCGAGCGGCGAACGGTCTGGGCGGCGTTGTTGATCAGGATGTCCAACGGCCCTCCCGCGCTGACCGAGTCAGCGAGCGCCACGACCTGCGCGGGGTCGCGCAGGTCGATGCCGACGACATGCAGACGCTCGAGCCACTCGCCGCTGTCTGCCATCGCCGTGAAGCGGCGGATCGCGTCGTTTGGAAACCGCGTCGTGATTGTCGTCTCGGCGCCGTCGCGCAGCAGCCGCAGGGCGATGTACATGCCGATCTTCGCCCGCCCGCCGGTGAGCAGGGCGCGCCGGCCACTCAGGTCTGTCCGTGCCTCGCGTCGCTGGTGGTGCAGCGCCGCGCAGAGCTCACAGAGCTGGTGGTAGAAGGCATCGACCGCGTGAAAGCGGGTCTTGCAGACATAACACGCGCGGGCCTGAAGCAGCGTGCCCGCCGTCGCGCCACGCGCGCGCGAGACGAGCGGCAGCCCCCGCGTCTCATCGTCGATCCGCCCAGGCGCGCCGGTTGCCGTCGCCGCGGTCACCGCCCGATCGTTCGCGAGCACCGCCTCACGTCGTTCGACCCGCCGCTGCCGCTTGACCGTCTTATACAAGCCCGCGGTCGCCCGTTGCACCGCGAGGGCGTCGGGGTGCTCGGCCGGGAATGCCTCGACTTCGCCGAGGACGCGCAGGCAGACCTCCAGGTCCGCCGGGTCGATTTCCACGACTACGCCGCCTCTTCGCAATCCACACGCATCACACGCATCATTATCGTCGGGGCACAGCGCGTTACTTCGGGAGGGCGATATGGGTGGTCGCGGTCGAGGTCGGCCGATCGCGATCGTCGGGGCAGAGCGCGTCACTTCAGAGGTCTGTGACAATGCCGCCGTGGACTTCGACCTCTCCCCCGATCACGAGCTGATCCGTCGCACGGTGCGCGAGTTCGCCGAGGGCGAGGTCGCACCGGTCGCCGAGGAGCTGGATCGCACGAAGTCCTTTCCCTACGAGATCGTCCGCAAGCTCGGCGCGCTCAACCTGATGGGGATTCCCTTCCCGGAGGAGTACGGCGGCGGCGGCGGCGACACGCTCGCTTACGCGCTCGCGGTCGAGGAGCTCACGCGCGTGGACTCTTCGGTGGCGATCACCCTCTGCGCGCACACCTCCCTGGGGACGCAGCCGCTCTACCTGTTTGGCTCAGAGGAGCAGAAGCGCGAGTGGCTGCCCAAGCTGTGCTCCGGCGAGCGGCTCGGCGCGTTCGGCCTGACCGAGCCCGAGGCCGGCTCGGACGCCGGGAACGTGCGCACGCGCGCGCAGCTGGAGGACGGCGAATGGACGATCAACGGCGCCAAGCAGTTCATCACCAACGCCGGCACCGACATCTCAGGTCTAGTTTGCATCACCGCCGTCACGGGCGAAGGCACGAACGGGAGCGCCGAGAAGGAGATCTCGAACATCATCGTCCCCAACGGCGCCCCCGGGTACGAGCAGGGCGAGCCCTATCGCAAGATGGGCTGGAACGCCTCGGACACACGCCCGCTCTCCTTCAGCGACTGTCGCGTCCCCGAGCAGAACCTGCTCGGCCCGCGTGGCGCCGGCTTCAAGCAGTTCCTCCACATCCTCGACATCGGCCGCATCGGCGTCGCCGCGATGGGCGTCGGCCTCGCCCAGGGGGCGCTCGACGAGGCGCTCGCCTACGCCAAGCAGCGCAAGGCGTTCGGCAAGTCGATCTCCAAGTTCCAGGCGATCCAGGGCAAGCTCGCCGACATGTCAACCGAGATCGAGGCCGGCCGCCTGCTCGTCTACAAGGCCGCCCGCGAGAAGGACGCCGGACGCAACTTCACGCTCACCGCCGCCCAGGCCAAGCTCAAGACCGGCCGCCTGGCCGTGCGCTGCGCCGAGGAGGCCGTCCAGATCCACGGCGGCTACGGCTTCATCGAGGAGTACCCCGTCTGCCGCTTCTACCGCGACGCCAAGATCCTCACGATCGGCGAGGGCACCGACGAGGTCCAGCAGATGGTCATCGCCCGCGCGCTCGGGGCCTAGCGGCCCGCTAGGATCGGCGCCCGGCTTGGCGGTGGCGCGCTAGCGGGGCTCCAACACGACGAGCGGGATCTCCCGCTCGGTGCGCTTCTGGTAGTCGGCGTAGCCACCGTAGGTCTTCAGCGCCATCGGCCACAACCGCTTGCGCTCCTCGGGGTCGGCCACATGCGCGTGCACCTGCCGGCGCTCCGAGCCAATCTGCATCTCGGTGTCGGGGTTGGCTTTCAGGTTGTAGAACCAGCCCGGGTTCTTCGGATAGCCGCCCTTCGAGGCGACCAGGACCACGTCCTCGCCATCGCGCACGTACACGAGCGGGCTCGTTCGCAACGTAGCGCTCTTCGCGCCCACGTGATCGAGCAGCAGCATCGGCGGCGCGCCGGGGAAGCGATGGCCGATCCGCCCGCCGGTGGCGCGGTAGAGCGCCGTGTGACCCTGCATCGCGCGGCCCAGCAGCCCCCAGTTGTTCTCCACCCAGTTCAGATAGTCCATCGCGGCCTGACACTACCGGGCTCGATCCCCCGCTGCCGAGCCCAGCTTGACCGAGCCGCCCGCTCGAGCGCTACGGAGTCGCCCCGCGCTCCAGCAGCGTGGTCGCGGCGCTCGCGGGGTCCAGGCGGCGCTGGACCACTTCATCCAGCAGGCGTCTGAACTCGGCGTCCTCGCTCAGCTCCTCTTCCAGGCGCCTGCGCATGCGCGCGCTGGCGATCGCGAGCACCTCGTTTTGCAGGTTGCGTCGGCGGCGCTCCTCCAGCTGGCCCGCGGCGAGGATGTGCCCGCGGTGCTCCTCCAACCGCTCCACCAGCTCCTCGATACCACTTCCCTGGGTGGCCTCGGTCTTCACGATCGGCACCCGCCAGCGCTTCGCGGCATCCTCCGGCGAGCGATCGAGGTTGGCCAGCGACAGCACGCCCCTGATCTCGCGCACCATCGTGTCCGTCAGCGGATGGTCGGCCTTGTTGATCACGATCACGTCCGGGATCTCCATCACCCCGGCCTTCAGCGCCTGGATCGAGTCGCCCGAGCCGGGCATCAGGACCAGCACGATCGTGTCGGCGTGATCGATGATGTCGATCTCCGCCTGACCGACGCCCACCGTCTCCACGAACACGTCCTCGCGCCCGGCGGCGTCAAGCAGCAGCGCCGCCTGCAGCGCGGCCTCCGAGAGGCCGCCCAGCGCGCCGCGGTTGGCCATCGAGCGGATGAACACGCCCTGGTCGAGGAAGTGCTCGGAAAGGCGGATCCTGTCGCCGAGCAGCGCCCCGTGGGTGAACGGCGAGGATGGGTCGATTGAGAGCACGCCGACCGTCCTTCCGGACGCGCGCCTGGCCTTCGTCAACGCGCCGATCAGCGTCGACTTGCCCACCCCCGGCGGCCCGGTGAAGCCGACCACCGCCGCTTTGCCCGTATGCGGATAGACCTCTTTCACCAGCTCCCAGCCCTCCGGACGGTCGTCCTCGACCAGCGAGATCCCGCGCGCGAGCGCACGGCGGTCGCCGTCGAGCAGTCGCTGCGCCAGGGTCGGATCGGTCATCGCGGGCGCAATCATCGCAGGGCAGGGGTCCGTCGAACCCTTACGATTCGGCGACGATGGAGCCGCTGCTTGCCGAGCACCCCAGCGAAGCGCCCGTCAGCGCGATCCGGCGTGCCCCGGCCCCGCCGCGCGGCGGTCCGCTCGCGCTGCTGCGGTTCATGCGCGCCAACCACATGCTCAGCCGCTCCTACCTGCACCTGCTCGCGCGCTTCCTCCTCCTGAAGCTGCGCCACGGCAAGCGCCTGCAGACCGACGGCATCTGCTTCATCTGTCCCGGCGTGCAGCTCGAGATCGGCCGCCATGCGACGCTGCGGATCGGCCGCTGGGCGTGGCTCGGGCACGGCACGAAGATCCGCGTGCACGAGGGCGAAGTGTGGATCGGCGCGAAGACCGTGATGGGCCAGGAGTGCACGATCTCCGCCTTCCAGCACGTCTCGATCGGACGCGAGTGCATCGTCGCCGACCGCGTGATGCTGATTGATTTCGACCACGGCGTCGTCGAGGTCGAGCGCCCGATCCGCCTGCAGGGCATCTACAAGCGCGACGTCCGCGTCGGGCACAACGTGTGGATCGGCTACGGGGCGTGCATCCTGCGCGGCGTCACGGTCGGCGAGAACGCGATCGTCGGGACCAGCGCGGTCGTCACCAGGGAAGTGCCCGCCAACGCCGTCGTCGCCGGCTCCCCCGCGCGCGTCATCCGCATGCGCGAGGAGCCCCGCTCGATGCGCTGGGAGTAAGAACCTGTTTCAAAAAGATCGTCACGTCTGGATACTCACCTGGACACTGCGCTGACCGATCGAGGATCAATGGGATCCTCGCGATCGGCCAGCCACGTGACGTCTCGCCCGTGCTGGCCGATCCCGGACGATCGGTAGCACGCCCTTCACCGCCCCGCGTCGCCCAGCTTGGTCCATGCACGTCCCAGCCGCACCGCCTATTTTGAAACAGGTTCTAAAAGCCTCGATCACAGCGCGAGCAGCGTGGCGCGATCGGCGTAGGGCGCGAGGTTGCGCAGCCCCTCATCGCTCGCCTGCGGACCCTCGGCGAGCGCCCGCGCGAGCGCCTGGCGGTGGCCATCGAAGCGCTCGCGCGCATATGGCGCCGCCATCCCCCGCGAGATCATGAAAGCCCAGTCGCTCGCCTGCAGCGCCAGCAGCTCACGCACCGCCGCCACGCCGGCGCGCGCGCCCGCGGCCAGCACCTCCAGCTCGGCCGCGCGCGTCGCGAACGCCAGCTCGGCGACCGGCGGACCCGACCACGTGGAAAGGTCGCCGTCCTTACCCCAGCTACTCGCCTCCGATTCCTGCTCGCAGCCAAGCGGGGGGTGAAGCGCCCCATCATCCGGCGATGCCTCGCCGCCCGGCGGTAAACCACCGCCCAACAGCACGCCGTCCTTAAGCGGCGCCGGCTCCAGTCGCTCCAGGGCGTCGTCCAGGCGCACGAGCTCGAGCCCCTGTCGTGAGCACTCCTCCACGACCGCCTCCAACCAGGCGATCCCCTCGTACCACCAGTGGCCAAACAGCTCGGTATCCAGCGCGCACACCACCAGACCGCCGCCGGGCAGACCATCGCCCTCGCGGCGCAGGCGCTCGCGCGTGCGGGCCACGAAGTCAGCGGCGTGCTCCTTCGCCAGGGCGCCCGCGCGCGCGGGGTCGTAGGCCTCGCGATCGTTGCCCCAGGGGTTGTGGTGGTGGACGGTGTGGTGGTGGTAATCGCGGTAGGAGCCGGCGGCCGGGTAGCCGCCGTCGCTCCACACGAGTTCCATCGTCGCGCGGTCGATCGGCACGAGCGTCACGCCCGACTCGCCCACCAGCGGGCGCAGGTGCTCGCGCGCGCCCAGCCCGAAGCGGCTGGTCAGCTCGACGCAGGTGGCGCGCACCCCGGCGTCGGCCAGCGCCGGCTCCAGCCACGACGCATGCGCGCACTCCGGCAGCCAGAAGCCCCCCCGCCAGCCCGCTGCCCCGAAACGGGCGCGGTGGGCCTCGACTCCAAGCTCCACCTGTGCCCGCAGGCCCACATCGGTGGCGAGCAGCGGCAGCACGGCGTGCGTCGCCGCGGAGGTCCACTGTGCGTGGGGCGCCAGCGAGCGCACGAGATCTGCGCCGCGCTCGGTAAAGCGCGCCAGCGCCCGCTCGTAGTCACCCCACGCGCGCTCGACCTCGCGCGCGAGCCGCTCATGTCCCCCCGCGCGCAGTCCTTTTGCATCCTCCTCGTGGGTGGTGCGCCGCAGCTCCTCGACGAAGGCGCCGAAGCGCTCCCCCACCCCCGGTGCCTGCAGCTGATCGCACAGCACCGGCGTGAGCGACAGCGTGAGCGGCGCGCCGGCGTCGAGCAGCTCGAGCAGCGGCAGGTAGCAGCCGGCCATCGCCTCCCACAGCCACTCCTCGCCGAACGGCCATGTCCCGAAGCCCTCGACGTAGGGCATGTGCGTGTGCAGCACGATCGCGAGCGCGCCGCGCGGTTTGTCGCGCGGCCTGCCGGTCAAGGGCGGCACACCGCGATGAAGTCCAGCGCCCGCTCGAGGTCGGCCTCACTCGCGGGGGCACCGCCGCCAACGGCGGGGGTCAATGCGAAGTCCGACGCGGCGATCGCGGGTGTGAACCATCCGTAGAAGCGACCCGTCAGGCCCAGCCGCGGATGCACCGCATCCCAGCCCACCTTCAGCGCCAGCTCGTGCCAGCGCAGCTTCCGCGCGTGGAACAGGCCGTACATCTCGACCGTCGCGAAGCGCTCCGCGCAGAGCGCGCGAAACTCGCCTGCCTTGTACTCATGCACGTGCCAGGGGTTGTCCGAGCGCTCCGCTCCCTTCGGCGCGAGCGTCAGCACGTTCGGCGTCGAGACATACACGGTCCCGCGCTCGCCGACGATCGAGCGGTAGTGCTCGAGCACCGCGCCCGGATCCTGCAGATGCTCGATCGTCTGCAGGAACACGACCGCGTCGGCCGGCTCTGAGAAGCTCTCCACCAGGCCGCGCTCGAAGCGCAGGTTCGCGCGGCGGTAGCGCAGCCGCGCGTGCTCGTGCGCCTCGGGGTTGGCGTCGACGCCGACCACGCTCGCGGCGCTCGCGGCGAGCACGTCCGCGCCGTAGCCCTCGCCGCAGGCCATGTCGATCACGCGCTCTCCGGCCACGCGCGCCGCGATCCACTGATAGACCGCGAGATGGCGGCGGAACCAGTAGTTCTCCTCGGGCACGTCCGGCAGCGTGCGCTCCCCTGTCAGCGCCAGCGGCGGCACGCCCGCGGGCTGGTCGCGCTGCTCGTAGAAAGACGCGGACACGGCGCGCGAGTATATGGTGCCGCCCCGTGCCGCCCCTCCTCAGCGCCGAGCAGATCCGCGATGCGAACACGCGCTATCACGATGTGGCGGCCGATCACTACGACTCCAAGTGGGGCATCGACTTCGGCGGGCTCGGCCTCGAACAGGTGACCGCCAAGGTCCACAAGGCGCTCGGCCGCCCACCGGCCCACTATCCCCGGTCGCTGGAGATCGGGGCGGGAACTGGCTACTTCACGCTCAACCTGCTCCGCGCCGGCCTGATCGGAGAGGCCACCTGCAGCGACATCTCGCCCGGCATGCTGGCCACCCTGCAGGCCAACGCGCAGAGCCTCGGACTGCAGGTGCGCACCGAGCCCGCCGACGCCGAGCGGCTGCCGTTTGCCGATCAGAGCTTCGACCTCGTGCTCGGTCACGCGGTGCTCCACCACCTCCCCGACCTGCCGCGCGCGTTCGCCGAGTTCGAGCGCGTGTTGGCCCCCGGCGGCACGCTGCTGTTCGCCGGCGAGCCCTCCCGCTACGGCGACCGTCTGGCGGGCGTGCCCAAGCTGGCGGCCGGCACGGTCGCGCCGTTGTGGCGCCGGGCGATCGGCGCCCGTGCCCTGGCGAGCCACACCGACCAGGTGGCCGAAGCAGCGCTCGAGCGCGTCGTCGACGTCCACGCCTTCGCCCCCGCCGAGCTCGCGCGCCTGGCCCGCGAGGCCGGCTTTGCCGAGGTGCGCGTCAGCGGCGAGGAGCTGCTGGCCAACTGGTTCGGCTGGACCAACCGCACGCTCGAGGCCACGGCCGAGCCCAGCGACGTTCCCTGGGCCTGGCGCCAGTACGCCTACCGTGGCTACCTGCTGCTGCAGGAGCTCGATCGACGGCTGCTCGAGTCGCGGCTGCCGGCGGCGATTTTCTACAACCTGATGATCGCCGCCCACAAGCCAGATGGCTAACGCCCCGGGGCACTTCTAGCCTGGTCGCACATTCGAGCGGAGGGAACGCAGGTCGTAGACTGCGCCCATGCCCGACCGACTCCTCCGGGGCTTTCCGCTGTTTCCCCTTCCCCTCGTCGCGCTGCCCACCGAGAGCGTGCCATTGCACATCTTCGAGGACCGCTATCGCCGCATGATCGAGGAATGCCTCAAGGCCGAGCGGGAGTTCGGCATCGTGTGGCTGTCCGAGGAGGAGCTCAAGGAGATCGGCTGCGCGTGCGAGATCGACAAAGTGCTCGAGCGCATGCACGACGGGCGCCTGAACATCCTCGCGCTCGGCACGCGCCCATTCCGCCTGGTCGAGCGCCAGGACGACCTCCACTACCCCGCCGGGGCGATCGAGTTCCTCATCGATGAGCCCGAGCAGCCCGACCTCGAAGCGGCACAGAGGACCCACGAGCTGTACGCGGAGCTGGTCGAGCAGGCCACCGACCAGCAGCTGGAGGAGGACGATCTGCAGGCGATGGACGCCTACCGGATGGCGGCCACCGTCGAGTTCGGCCCCGACGCCAAGCAGGAGCTGCTCGAACTGCGCTCGGAGAACGCCCGCATGCGCCTGCTCGCGCTCCTGTTCCGCGCCGCGATCAAGCGCCTGGAGCTGGTCGAGCGCGCCCAGGCCCGCGCCCGCTCCAACGGCAAGGTGCGCTTCGGCTGAGCGCGCCTCGGCTAAGCCCCCTGCTGGGGCAGGTGGCAGACCTGCTGGGCAACTTCCAACACGAGCAGCGCCAGTTCACGAAACACTTTGGGCTGTCCAGGTGAGTTGTCACTGAAGCGGACAGTCCCGTTTTCGTCGCGCAGGTAGTAGCTGAGCACCGATCCCGAGCCGGCGGGCAGCGACATGTGGCTGGAAGCCTGTTCGTGCAGTTCTTCCTGGATCGCCCGCGCCCTGACCAGTTGCGGGTCGCTCAGTTTCAGCGTCCGGCCGTTGTTGCAGCGCACGCCCCCTTCTTCGTTCACGAGCAGCGTCAACCGCGCCCCCGGTCCGCTGCCGGTGCGCTGGACGATGAACAGGTCGGGGGCCACGATGCCGCCGCCACAGCCCGCGAGGAGCGCCACCAGCGCGAGCGCACCGAGCGCCGCAGCCCCACGCCTCACGCTCGCACCGCCACGCCGCCGCGGCGGGGGTCGCCCGCGCCCTCGATCGCATCTCCTCGGCGCAGGACGGCCTGAACGCCGCCGAAGAACAGGTTGAGCGCCCCGAACTCCACCACCCGCGCGCGCGGGTCCGTCGGGGAGTCCGATCCCGGGTCCGTCGGGAGGTCCAACCCCGGGCCCACCGGAGAGCTAGACCCCGGGTCGGTCGGGGAGTCCGGCCCGAGCAGCTCCTCGAGGTCGATCCCGGGCTCGGTATAGAGCGTGCCGTCCTCGATGTGCACGCGCGGCGCGTCGACCGCCGCGCGCGCCCCCAGGCCATGGTCGACGACGCCGACGATCGTCTGTAGCAGCGCCGAGCGGATGCGGTTGGAGCCGGCGCTGCCCAGCACCAGCTCGACCTCCCCACCGATCGGCGATCGACGGGATCGTCGATCGGCCAGCATCACCACCGTGGGGGCCATCATGCTCGGCATTCTCCGTCCGGCGGGATGGCGGTGAAAGCCGAGCGGGTTCAGGTCCTCCTCGCCCATCACGTTGTTCAGGTGCATCCCCGTGCCCGGCACCACGACCCCCGAGCCCTCGCCGTTACTGCAGGTGACGCTGCATGCCCGTCCGTCCGCATCGAGCACCGAGATGTGCGTCGTCGCCCCCAGGCGCGTGGCGAGAAAGCGCTCGAGAAAGCCCTCCTCGCTCAGCCCTTCGACGAACTCCGGCGTGCGCTCGGTCTGTGCGGCCGCCATCGCCGCCACCACGCCACGCAACCGCGGCGGCGCCGAGCCGCGATCGAGCAGCGCCAGCGCGTAGGCCAGCAGCGTCCCTCCGGCCGAGGGCGGCGGGTTGGTGAGCACTTCGCGGTCGCGATAGCGCACGCGCACCGGCTCGCGCGCGAGCGCACGGTAGCCCGTCAGGTTCTCGCCGCACAGCGCGCCGCCGCGCGCCTGCAGCCAGTCGCACACCGCCGCCGCGATGTCACCTCGGTAGAAGGGCTCCGCACCCTCCTCCCCCAGGCGGAGGAGCGCATCGCCCAGCTCGGGGTTGCGCAGCAGCTCGCCCTCCTTCAGCACATGTCCATCCGGCGCCCACAGCGCCGCGCACTCCGGCGTGGAGGTCAGCAGGTCGGCGAGGATCTTCGCGATGTAGGCCTGCCCGGCGTTCAGCACGACCCCCTCCTGAGCGAGCTCCGCCGCCGGCGCCGCCAACTGCTCCAGCGGCACGCTTCCCCAACGCCGCACCGCCTCGCACACCCCCGCCGGCGTCCCATACACGCCGCAGGAGGCAGGCCCGATGTGAAACACCTGCGCGGCATCCCCGAAGGACACATCCACCGCCCGCAGCTCGGCCGGCGGCGGCCCATCCCCCGCGCCGGCCGCTTTGCGATCGGTCGGCGCCTCCACAAAAAAGTCCAGCAGCGCCGGCGCCTCGCCGCCCCCGGCCACAAGCATGTACCCCCCGGCGCCGAGCCCCGTCAGCAGCTGCTCGGCCGCGAACGACGTCAGCATCGCCCCGACCGCCGCATCGACCGCGTTACCGCCTTCCCGCAGCACCCGCGCACCGGCCTCCGCCGTCAGCGGATGCCCTGCCGCCACAACTCCTTTGTCAGCCGTGCTCACAAGAGCGAGTATCACAAGCACTTCGGCATCGCGAGCGCCCGGACAAACACGACGCGTCCTGACGTGCGTCAGTCGAGCCAGTCAAGGACGCAGTGAGCGAAGTGTGCTCTGCACACGAGCGATCGAGGACGCAGGATGGCGAAGCGCTGACGCGCGCCAGGTCAAATATTTGGGATGAACTCTGGGACTTCTAGTTCGTCTAGCGCACCGCTACGCGGAGCGGGCGGGCGGCTGGCACCGGTGCGGCGCACACGTGGCTCGCCCGCGGGCTCATTCAAGCGGCTGACGCTCTTGCGCCGGCCCTCCTCGCCGTAGCCGGTCGCCACGACAGTCACCCAAACCTGGTCGTCGAGCTTGTCGTCGACCATCGCGCCAAAGATGATGTTCGCGTCGGGGTGGGCGGCCTCGGAGACGGCCTTGGCGGCCTCGTTGACCTCC
>Ga0208849_1001529_pt1 | contig 15654 bp, 14 predicted proteins | sample NGESurdeep072012_10_FD_184470 | JGI IMG/M metagenome (GOLD analysis project Ga0208849, IMG submission 184470) | Arctic peat soil microbial communities from Barrow, Alaska - NGEE Surface sample 53-3 deep-072012 (SPAdes) | ecosystem: Environmental > Terrestrial > Soil > Wetlands > Peat ...
TTAGCGAACTCAGGCATGAAGGCACCACGAATGGTGGGAAGCCTTCTTGCACGGAACGCGTCACGGTCGAGGCGTTGACAGTGACATCCGGTTCGCTACGGTCTCACAGGCCAAGGGCCTTGCCATATAGCGGGTATCGCGCGAGCATCACAGAGCACACTTACCCCGGCCCGGTCAACACCGTAATGATTGAATGCGAATTGATCCGGACGTGTGGTATTCGGCCGTTGGCCGTGTGGTAGGACTCCGAAAATTCCTGTTATTTCATAGTGGATGGCCGAGACAAGCCCGGCCACGACGCGGTACTGTCGCAGGCAGGGAGAACGCGTCATGAGTTCATTCGACTTCGCGCCGCTGCTCGCACCGGGGCTGCCGCCCGCGGCCGCCAAATGGAACGGCTTCGCCAAATACAGCTTCGTCGGCGGCAATAACGATCCGGATCACGTGCCGGTCGATAAGCTGATCGCGGCAATGACCGCCGTCTTGCAGCGTGAAGGCGCGACGCTTGCGACCTATGGCCTGGAAAGCGGCCCGCAGGGCTACCGGCCGCTACGCGACTTTCTCGCCGCCAAGCTGAAACGTACCGCGGGCATTGCCTGCACGGCCGACGAGATTCTCATCGTGTCGGGATCGCTGCAGGCGCTCGATCTGGTCAATGGCGTTCTGCTGTCGCGCGGCGATACGATCATCACCGAAGCCGAAACCTATCAGGGTTCGCTCAATCGCTGGACGCGGCTTGGCATCAATGCCGTCGGGGTTCCGCTCGACCGCGACGGCATGCGCGTGGACGCGCTCACGGCCGCGCTCGACGATCTCAAACGGCGCGGCGTGCGCGCCAAATACATCTATACGGTGCCGACGGTGCAGAATCCGACCGGCACGATTCTGACTGAGGCGCGGCGCGTGGAAATGCTGAGGCTCGCAGAGCAGCACGGCGTGCCGATCTTCGAGGACGATTGCTATTCCGATCTGATCTGGGACGGCCGCCGCCCGCCGGCGCTTTACAGTATGAGTAAGCACGGCGGCGTCATTCATATCGGCTCGTTCTCAAAATCAATCGCGCCGGCCTTGCGTGTCGGCTACATCGTTGCGCCGTGGCCGATCTTGTCGCGCATGTTGCCGCTGAAGACCGATGCCGGCTCCGGCGCGCTGGAGCAGATGGTGCTGGGTGAATACTGCCCGGCTCATTTCGACGCCCATGTGCCCGAACTCAATCGCGGCCTGCGCAAGAAGCTCGAAACGCTGATGGACGCGCTCAACGAGCAGTTCGGCACCGCGGCCGAATTCGACGATCCGAAGGGTGGCATCTTTCTCTGGGTCAAGCTGCCGGACGTGGTCGATACGATGAAGCTCTATCAGCCCGCGCTCGCCGCAGGTGTTGCCATCAATCCGGGTCCGGAATGGACCACCGACAAAGGTTACGGCAAGAGCCGCATGCGGCTGTGTTTCGCCAATCTGTCGCACGAAGCCATTCGCGCCGGTATCGCCACGCTGGCCGAAGTCTGCCGCCGCGAGTTCGGCGTGCCGGACCGCATCGCCAACGTGGCGCAGCGCGCCCGCGTCTGATACCGCGGCGGGTCATTTTTCGTTCAAGGAGAATCTCTTGCGGATTGCCATCATGGGGTCGGGCGGCGTCGGCGGCTATTTCGGCGCCCGGCTCGTCAAAGGCGGGGCCGATGTGACGTTCATCGCGCGCGGCGCGCATCTTGCGGCCATGCGCGCCGATGGGCTTACGATCGAAAGCGCGCACGAACCGATCCGCTTGCCCAACGTCAAGGCGACCGACGATCCGCGCACCATCGGCCAAGTCGACATGGTGCTGTTCAGCGTCAAGCTGTGGGACACCGAAAGCGCCGCGCGTTCGCTCATCCCGATTATGGGACCGCAGACCGGAATCATCTCGTTTCAGAACGGCGTGCAGAAGGACGACGCGCTGCGCCAGGTGTTCGGCATCGACGCGGTCATGGGCGGCACCGCCTACATCGCCACGACGATCGGACGTCCGGGCGTGATCGTGCATACCGGAACGATGCAGCGCATCGTTTTCGGCGAATACGACGGCCGGCGGTCAGAGCGCGCGCAGGCGCTGCTTGCCGCGGCGCAGGCCGGCGGCATTAACGCGGAGATCAGCAGCGATATCCGCCGTGAGATCTGGGAAAAATATTGTTTCCTGGTTGCCCTGTCCGGCGCAACGACCAGCATCCGCCGGCCGGCCGGCCCGATCCGCAGCAATCCGCGCACGCGGCAGTTTCTGCTCGACCTGATGCGCGAGACCGTTGCGGTCGGCCGCGCTCAGGGCGTCAACCTGCCGGAAGACTATGCGGAGCGGCGGCTCGCGTTTGCCGACGGGCTTCCGGCGGACATGACATCGTCAATGTATCACGACTTGCAGCGCGGCCGGCCGCTCGAACTGCGCTGGCTCAGCGGCGGCGTGGTCGAGATGGGCGCCGCTGTGGGAGTGCCGACCCCCGTCAATCGCGGCGTCTATGACGTGCTGATCTTGCACGCCGACGGGCACAGCGAGACCGAAAAACAGAAAAGTCCATGAACGCGATTTTCAGCCGAGCTTGATGCCGGCGAATCTGATCACCTTCTCCCATTTCGCCGTCTCCTCGGCGATCGATTTTTTGTATTCGGCAGGCGTCATCGGAATTGGAATGGTGCCGAGCGCGACGAGGTGCTGCTTGAGCGCGGGGTCGGCCAGTCCGGCGTTGATGGCGCCGTTGAGCTTGCCGATGACGTCATCAGGTGTGCCGTGGGGCGCGCCGACGCCGAGCCCTCCGGTCACGCTGTAGCCGATCACGGTTTCGCCTACGGTCGGCACATCGGGCAAAGCTGCGATGCGCTGCGGAGTCGTCACGGCGAGCACGCGCAGCTTGCCGGCCTTGATGGCGCCAATCGAGGAAATGATCGGGTCGAACATCACCTGGGCGCGGCCGGATTGCAGATCGGCTTGCGCCTCCATCTCGCCGCGATACGGCACATGAAACAGGTCGACGTCCGCCATCATCTTGAACAATTCGCCGGAGATGTGCGTCAGGTTTCCGGTGCCGTTCGACGCCATGTTGACCTTGCCGGGATTGGCCTTGGCGTAGGCGATCAGCTCGGCGATGGTTTTGGCGGGGAACGACGGCGTCACCACGACCACGAACGGCGTGGCGCAGAGATAGCCGACCGGCGCGATGTCGCGGATGAAGTTGAATGGCAAGCTTGGCTTGACTAGGCCGGCGATCATGTTCGGCGTCGCGACCACGAGCAGCGTGTAGCCGTCAGGCGTGGCGCGGACCACGGCCTCGGTGGAGAGTTCGGTGCCGGCGCCGGGCTTGTTCTCGGTGATGAATTGCTTGCCGAAATGCTCGGATAAAAATTGCCCGAGCAGGCGCCCAGCAATATCGGGTGGACTGCCGGCCGTGTAGCCGACGATCATGCGCACCGGACGGCTCGGATAATCGAGCGCCGATGCGATCCGCGGCGCAAACGGGACTGCAGCGGCTCCCGCAACCAGACGCAAGGCGTGACGACGATGCAGCGCCATGACGATCCCCCCAAAAAGCTCTCGGCGTTTCTTCGGGGTTGAAAGCTACACGGACTCGCGCGTTTGTTCTAACGAAATTTGTTTCGGCGCATTGACAGATCAGCGCAGCTTTAGAAACCGCGCACCGTCTCGGTGACGTGCTCGACCTCGGGTGGCGAGGCAAAACAATGGCCGACAAGCTTGCGCCATTCCTGAAAGTCAGGCGAGCCGCGAAAGTCGACGGTATGGTTCTCGACAGTGCCCCATTTGACGAACAGCCGATAGCGCTGTGGCTTCTCGATCGAGCGCGACAAGTTCATGCCGTGGCAGCCCTTGGCGCGCTGGAAGATCGGCGCGGCCTTTTTCACGCCGGCTTCGAATTCCGCTTCCATGCCGGGCTTGACGTCGATCTGGGCGATCTCGGTGACCATGGCGGCTTCCTGCAATTACGTGTCGTTATGCCGAAGCGTGTTCCAGTTCCTTGCTCGCGGCCGGCTCCCGGCCGATGCCGAGATGATCGCGCAGCGTCGGACCGGAATAATCCTTGCGATAAAGTCCGCGCCGCTGCAACTCCGGTACGACCAGATTGACGAAATCGTCGAACGCGCCGGGGAAATAGGCCGGCATGACGATAAAGCCGTCCGCCAATCCGCTTACGAACCATTCTTCCAGAGTGTCGGCGATGCGTTTTGGAGTACCGTAGATCACCCAATGGCCGCGCGCCGCCGCCGTGATGTTGTAGAGGTCGCGCAGCGTCATCTTCTCGCGCCGCGCCAATTCCAGAAGCGTTGCCGAGAACGATTGGCCGGTGTTGATGGCCGCCGGAAACTCCGGCACCGGCGCGTCGAGCGGGTAACCCGAAATGTCGTGGCCGATCCGGTTCGACACCAGTGCGAGCGCATTACTCGGCGTCAGCCAGCTTTGCAGCTTGTCGAGCTGAGCCTTGGCCTGTTCGTTGGTTTCGCCAATGATCGGCATGACGCCGGGCAGGATCGGTACCGCTTCGGGGGCGCGGCCGTGTTTGACGACGCGGGCCTTCAGACCGTCATAGGCCGTTTTCGCCGAAGCCTTGTCGCCGTTGACCACCGAGAACACCAGATTGGCGGTGCGCGCGGAGAGTTCCTGGCCGGGCGCCGAGCCACCGGCCTGAATGATGAGCGGGTCGCCGTGCGGGCTGCGCTGGATGTTGAGCGGCCCTTTGACCGAAAAGAAGCGCCCCTTGTGATCAAGCGCCCGCACTTTGGCATCGTCGAGGAACTTTCCAGTCGCCTTGTCGGCCACCACGGCGTCCTCGTCCCAGGTGTTCCACAATCCCTTCACGACGTCGACAAACTCGTTGGCGATCTCGTAGCGCAGATCGTGGTCGGCAAGACCGTCCTTGCCGAAGTTCTGCGCCGCAACGTTGTGGGTGCTGGTGACGATGTTCCACGCGGCGCGTCCGCCGCTGATGTGCTGCAGCGTTGCGAATGTCCGCGCCACGTTGAAGGGCTCGGAAAAACTGGTCGACGTCGTGGCGCCGAGCCCGACATAGCGTGTCACCGCGCTCAGCGCCGCGATCAGCGTGGTCGGTTCGAAGCGCGACATGAATGACGGATGGTCGCCACGGTTCATCGCCACGGAATCGGAGATGAAGAACAGATCGAACTTGCCGCGCTCGGCGATCTGCGCGCCTTGGAGGACGACCGGCCAACTGCAGTTGCTCGCTGCAGCCCCGTCGTAGCGCCAGCCCGCCGAATGGTTGCCGGTTCCGAGCCAGAAGACGCCGAGGTGCATCTGGCGGGGTGAAGCAGTCACGTTACGGCTCGACATGGATGTTCTTCTCCTTCACCAGCGCGGTCCATTTTTTGATCTCGCTGGTGACGCGCTGCGCCAGCGCGTCCGAGCTGCCGCCGCCGGGCTCGAAACCGAGCTTGGCAAAGGCCTGCCTGACATCGGGCATGGCGAGAATGCCGTTCATCTGGTTGTTGAGTTTCTGCACGATCGGCGCCGGCGTGCCCGCGGGCGCGAACAGCCCGAACCAGACCGGATTATCGAAGCCCGGCAGGCCGGATTCGGCGATCGTCGGCGCATTCGGCAGAACCGGCGTGCGCTCCGCGCTGGCGATGCCAAGGAGCCGCAGCGTGCCAGCGTTGAGATAGCCCGCCGAGGTCGAGACGCCGTCGAACGCATAGTCGATCTGGCCGCCGATCAGGTCTTGAAGCATCGGAGCGGAACCGCGATACGGTACATGGCGCGTCTGGATGCCGGCCATGGAATTGAACAGCTCCGCCACGAGGTGATTGATACTGCCGACGCCGTACGATCCGAACGTGATTTTACCGGGTTCGCGTTTCGCCAGCGCAATGAATTCGGTGACGTTCTTTACCGGCAGCGTCGGACGGGCTTCCATCACCAGCGGCGACTTCGACAGCAGCACGATGGGGGCGAAATCGCGCACCGGATCGTAAGACAGCTTGGTGTAGACGGCGGAGTTTGTTCCCTGCGTACTCACGGTGCCGACCAGCAGCGTGTAACCGTCCGGTGCAGCCAGGGCGACCGCCGTCGCGCCGAGTACGCCGCCGGCGCCGCCCTTATTTTCGATGATGACCGGCTGCCCGAGTGCTGCGCTCAGCTTCGGTGCGACGATGCGCGCCGCCACGTCGACGGCGCCGCCTGCAGTAAACGGCACAACAATTTTGATGACCTGACTCGGATAGCTCTGCGCACCGGCTGGCAGCGCATTGAAAATCGTCAACAGCACGGCGCCGACGGCGCCGGTGATGACTCGGAGTCCGATCGGTCGAAGACACAACTTTGCGAAGCTCATGCAGCACCCCCCTCCGGCATCGCCGAAGCTATCACGATCAGGCCGGCCGCGATGCCTCGTTACCGCATGGCATGCCGCCGCACTGCGCGGGGCGGCGAACCAACGTTGCGCCGAAGAGCGTGCAACAAAATTGTGCAACAATGAGAGAGCTGGGCAGAACAATCACCGACCCGGCGCGGTGCAGCCGGTGCTGAGTTCCTGCACATCGGCGAAGGTCTGGGCGAACTCCGGATCGCGCTCCGCCGCACGATTTGAAGTTGGCCGGCTGGTGGCCAAGTCGTTAGCGCAACGTCTAAAATTGGGTTGATGCGGAACCGAGGATCGTCCGGCGGGCGGCATACGACTGCCCGGATGCCCCGCTTTCATCGGATTTTTACCGCTCGCCGGCATTGTCGGTGCATGTCTGTATTCTCTGCGCAGATTGAGAATGCGGCGCCATCCGTCCCGTCCGGCAAGACACCTTTCGACGACCTGTACGCAAAATTGACGGTCGGCGCGGCCGTATTCTTTGTCACGCTTGAATTGGCCGTTCTGGTGCACGCCGGTTGGCCGCCGGCGGGCAAACCATGGCTCGACGCCGAGCATTACGTATTCGGACGCGACTTCATCAACACCTGGATGGGCGGGCGCTCGGTCTTCTTCGGCGGACCCGCGCCTTGGTTCGATTTCCGCGTCTACAACGAGGCGATCCGCCGCGTGATGGGCCCGGAGTACCCGGTGGTATTCTGGTCCTATCCGCCGCAGGCCGTTCTCTTTGCCTGGCCGTTCGGCCTGCTTCCATATTTGCCCGCATACTTGGCGTGGTGCGTAATCGGCATCACGGTCTATCTGTGGGTCGCCAAGCACGCCGTTCCGCGCGAGCGGACTTTGTTTCTCGCCGCCGCGCCGGCGGTCGCGGTATGCGTGTTCTTTGGACAGAACGGCTTCTACACGGCCGCGTTGCTGATTGGTGGTTTGCTCAGTCTGGATCGCCGGCCGGTACTCGCCGGCGTGCTGTTCGGGTTGCTCACCGTCAAGCCGCAGATGGGCCTGTTGCTGCCAGCGATCCTTCTGCTGGAGCGGAGATGGGTAACGATCGCTTCCGCCGTCGCGACGGTAGTCGTGCTGGTCACGGCGACGGCGATGCTGTTCGGCTGGAACGTGTGGATCGAGTTCCTGCAAAAGGTCGTGCCGCAGCAACGATGGCTGACGGAGCATGGCGGCGATCTTTTGTTCGCGCTGGTGGGCTCCGTCTTTTTCGGCGGGCGCCTCGTTCACTTGCCGCAAGGTGTCGATTGGGCGCTCCAGTGGATCGCGTGTGCATTTGCGCTCGCCGGCGTCGTGTGGACCTACCGGCGGCGGCGCGATCCCGCGCTGTCATTTGCCTTGTTCGCCACGGCGACCTTTCTGTTCACGCCCTATATCCTCAGCTACGACATGGTGATCCTCGGCTTCGCGGTCGCGCTGCTGCGCGGGCGTAACGACAATACCGCGGCGGACCATTGGCTCTTGATCGCGGTCTGGACGCTGCCGATCACGATGATGATCGCGGTGCTCGTCAAGATTCCGCTGGCGCCGATCGTTCTGATCGCGTTCGCGTGCCGGCTGCTGTGGCGGCTTGGACATGACGGCCGCGTGGCCGCGCCGCGACCGGCGGACGCCGCAGCCGCCATGGCGTAGCGAGACCGCCCGGTTTCGGTGGTTTGTTTAGCTATGGATCTGGTCGCTTTTTCTCCGGAAAACCGGCGTCCACTTTTGGAAATTGCTCCAGCTAGCCCAGTGGGGCGCCGAGCAAGCGAAAGACAATCGGCCCGGCAATAAGGAAAGCGAGTAGTCCAAAGCGCCATCGCGGGGATCGGACAGCGCCGGCCAGCGATAATCCGGCGAGCGGCACGATAGCGACCAGCGGCAGGTAATAGCGCGGGTAAGCCTCCATCAGCCATCCGGTCGCGAGGTGATCGGCATAGCTATGGCGGACATGCAGCGCGACGGTCAGTGCGAGTGCGGCTGCGCCCGCGATGACGACGACGTCCAGCGCCGTTTCCTGCCGCCACCACAAACGCCGCAGCGACAACAGCAGTCCCACCAAAGCACAGATGAGCGCCGTTACCGGAATGACCAGCACCGCATAATTGAAAATGCCACGCGGGGTGAGCGTCGGCATCCACTCGGCGACAAAGGCGACGATGAAATAGCCGAGATAGGCGAGAAAGGACTTTCGCGGCAGGTCGGTCAGGCCGAGGACGCGTGCGCCGTCTTTGAGCATCGCAAGCTGTGCCGGCGTGTCTGGCGCTGGGCTGCCATATTGCATCAAGAGCACGACAAAGGGCGCCGCGGCCACCAGAAACGCGAATGCAACCCCGATCGTCCACGACCAGCGCCATCGCCGGCGCCAGACCAGATAAGCGATGACGGCGCTCACCATCGCGGCGGTCAGGGCGAAACCGGTCAGCTTCGCCCACGCGGCGACGATGACGCCGACCAACCCCAGCGCCAGCCATCCGCCGCGATCGGTGGCGACGAACTGCCAGACGCCGAGCACGGCGATGGAGCCGCCGAGAAACGCAAGATCGTCGTTATTGATGGCGCCTGCGAGCGGCGCCAGGATCGGAATGCACGCGAGCGGAACCGCGTAGGCATAGAATTCGTGGCGCGAGAAGCCTGCGGCCAATCCAAGGCCAAGCAAGGCGGCAAAGCCCAACGCCGAGATCACGATGTCGATCAGCCGAAGCGCCAGCAGTGCCTGCGGGCGGCCTTCCAGATCGGGTCCTAAGATCGCGAGCAATGCATAGAATATCGGCGGGTGGCTGAGATAATTGGCCTCGGCGGTGAATCTGAATGTTTTCGGGTCGAGCAATCGCAAACTGTCGAACGCAGGCCACAGGTCGCCGGTGTGCTGAATCTGCGCCACATAGGAGGCTTGGGCCACCTCGTCGAATCCTTGGGTGATGTCCTTGCGTTCGGCGCACAGCAGCGCCGCAAGCACAAACAGGCCAAAGATGACCGCGGCGGGAAAAAAATTCGCTCTCGCCCACGCGGTCGAGGCGGCCGGCGCAAGGGCGGGGGCGGTCGTCATGGATGACGAAAATGCAGCCCAGGGGTTAAATATTCGCTAGGTATAGCGAGTTCACCGGCGCCACCGAGCTGATCTTACTACGCTGCCTTGGCACCCAGCGTAGGAATTTTGCTCACGTCCTCATTTCGCTCGGCGTGCCACGTATCGTACGCAGCCTGCATGCGCACCCAGACCCCGGCGCCGTCTCCAAACAGCTTGCCGAACCGCACCGCAATGGCCGGCGATACAGGCTTGCGCTCGCGCAGGATGTCATAGAGGTGCTGGCGGGAGATGCCGAGAAGCTGCGCTATCTCGGCTTTGGTCCTGCCGGTCGCAGGAATAACGTCCTCCCGCAACAGGGCGCCGGGATGAGTTGGGCAGCGATCCGGATTGCGCTTGGCGGCGTGAGCCATTGTCATCTCCTCAATGATATTGCTCGAAGTCGACCAGGCGCGCTTCGCCGTCTTCGAATTCGAATGTGATGCACCAAGGCCCGTTGACGTGCACCGAATACCGGATTGGCTTGAGCCCCCGTAAGGGATGGAAGTCAAAGCCGGGAATATTCATTTCCTCGGGCCGCAACGCGGCGTCCAGACGATCCAGGCGGCGCAATATGCGCGCTTGCATCTTGGCGTCGATCTTCGCCGTCCGACCTTTCTCCCAAAGCTCGGCGAGGCCCTTGCTTTTGAAGTTTCTGATCACGCCGGTGGCGTAAGCTACTTGTTGACATATGTCAACTAATTGCTTACGCCCGTCTACCCTAAAGACGGGGGTGGAGACCTGCGTACAGAAGCTTTAGATAATAACCCTAGCCCGGGTTGAGCGATGCGAGGCCCGGAAAGGGCCTGTTATTCACGCGCGGCTCCCGGATTTCGTTCTGCTCGATCCGGGCTACAAAAAAAAGGGCTTGTCATGATTGACGTGTATTACTGGACCACGCCGAACGGGCACAAGGTCACGATTTTTCTTGAGGAAGCCGGGCTGGAGTATAAGGTTTTCCCGGTCAACATCGGCAAGGGCGAGCAATTCAAGACCGATTTTCTGACGATCTCGCCGAACAACCGTATTCCAGCCATCGTCGATCACGCGCCAGCCGACGGCGGCAAGCCGCTTTCGATCTTCGAGTCGGGAGCCATCCTGCTCTATCTCGCCGACAAGACCGGCAAGTTCATCGCGAAGGATTCGCGTGGCCGCACCGCGGCGATCGAATGGTTGTTCTGGCAGATGGGCAACCTCGGCCCGATGTCGGGACAAAACAATCATTTCAGCAACTACGCCCAAGACAAGATTCCGTACGCGATGGATCGTTATCGCAACGAAGTGAACCGGCTGTACGGCGTGATGGACAGGCGGCTCGCCGATCATCAATACCTCGCCGGCGATTATTCGATCGCCGACATGGCGTCCTATCCGTGGGTGACGATCTGGGAACGCCAGCATCAGAACATCGAGGACTTCCCGCACATCAAGCGCTGGCTCGCCGCCATCAAGGCGCGGCCCGCGGTGGTCAAGGCCTACGAATGGACGCCGAAGATCAATCCGGGGCAGGGCGGTATCCGCACCGCCGAGGAACGCGCGATTCTGTTCGGGCAGAGCGCGCAGTCGGTGGCTACCGCGGCGCAGCGCGCGCGCTGATCGGCCAGATAAGTTACCGCTCCGCCTCAAAAGCGCGGAGCGGCCGTTGAAAACGCCGGCGCGACCGGCGGCACATCAGGGGAGGGAGGCGATGACACGCCAAACAGTATTGACTGCGATACTCACGCTCATGCTCGCCGCCGCTGGAACTGCCGCCGGAACTGCCGCTGTACGCGCCGAGGATTATCCGACGCGACCGATAACGCTGGTGGTGCCCTACACGCCGGGCGGCAGCACGGAAATTCTTGCGCGCATCGTCGGCGACAAGCTGGGCAAGCGCCTCGGCAAGCCGGTGGTGGTCGAGATGCGGCCGGGCGCCGGCACGGTCATTGGCGCTGTCGCAGTCGCGCAGGCGCCGCCCGACGGCTACACCCTGCTGATGGCGACGCCGACGCCGATGGCGATCAACGTCGCGGTGCACAAGAAGCTGCCCTACGATCCGGTGACCGATTTCGTGCCGCTCGGCATGGTCGCGTCCGCGCCGTTCCTGCTGCTCGTCAATCCGTCACTGCCGGTGCATTCGGTGAAGGAACTGATCGCCTACGCCAAAGCCAATCCTGGAAAACTGTCATATGGCTCGGGTGGCGTCGGCTCGCCGCATCATCTGTACATGGAGCTGTTCAAGAGCATGACCGGCACGCAGATGACGCACGTGCCGTACAAAGGCAGCCTGCCTGCGCTCACCGACGTGGTCGGCGGCCATATTCAGTTGATGTTCTGCGATATTCCGCCGGCCGCCGGCATGATCACGGCCGGCAAGGTCCGCGTGCTCGCGGTCTCGACCGCAAAGCGTGTGCCGCCCTATCCGGATGTGCCGACGGTGGCGGAAGCCGGCGTTCCCGGCTTCGCGGTGGCCGGATGGTTCATGATCGTCGCGCCGGCGAAGACGCCGCGCAACATCGTCGACACGCTGCACGAGAATCTGATCGCCGTGGCGGCGGACCCGGACGTCAAGGCGCGCATCGCCCAGCTCAGCCTGGTGGAACTGCCGACGCCGCCGATCGCCGAGATGCAGGACTTCGTCGACAGCGAAATCGCGCGCTGGGGCAAGATCGTGCGGCAGGCCGGCATTGCGGGCACGGAGGAGTGATATCCATTCCATGTCATCATCCGCGAATGCGGATGATCCAGTAATCACCAACAGTGACGTGTTTACTGGATGCTCCACCTGCGCGGAGCATGACAGTAACCTGATCTTTTGTCGTACCGCCGCGGACCAAACCAACGCTACGGGCTGACGCCGCCGATATAACCCCTGATTTTCCAAGCGCCGTCCGGCTTGCTGTAGCAAATCTTGTCGGTAGCGAGCGGCATCAGCGCGTCGATCGGGATGAAACCGGTTTTGCCGTCCGGCAGGGCCAAATGCAGGAATTGCGTCTCGCCGGGCTTCGCCCGCGGGCTGTCCGGCAGCACGCGCACGAAATACAAACCGAGCTTCTCGACCACGGCCGCGTTCGGTTGTGCGGCGGCGCGCGCTTCGACGCCGTCGCGGGCCGGATAACCCCAGTCTTCCGGATCGGTATCGGTCTGCTGCACCAGCGCCTCGAACGCTTTGGCGTCGAAATCCGGCGGCGCCGGCGCGCAGAAGATGCCCTTGTTATCCGGCAGTTCCGCCAGGGTCTGCTCGCCGGCGTCCATCGCCAACACGCGCCAGCCGGCGCCGTCCGGATTGTCGAGATCGATCGCCTTGGCGAGGTTGTCGATGCCGGACTTGCTGGCGTCGGCCAGATTCTTGTCCTGTATCCAGAAGAAATCCTGCGTCACCACCAGCTTGGCGAGCGCGGCGCGGTCCTTTTTCTCGGCCGCGGCGCCGAGGCTCTTGCGAAACTCGGCGAAGCTCGGATCGCTATACGGACCGGCAAGCTTCACCGTCACGGAACTGAACGGTTTGATCGGCGGAGGCGGTGGCGGCGGCGGCTCCTTGAAACCAACCGGCGGCTCCGGCAGTCCCTGCGCCGAAGCTCCGGCCACGGGGAGCGCGCCGAGCACAACGGCGGTCAGGATCGAGGCGGCAACGACAAAACAACGGCGCATCAAACGATCTCCAATTCCCAACAGCAAGTTCCACTCTCCGCTTCGCTTCGGTGCTGACGGAGTGCCAGACCATTCTATAGCAGTGCGGCGGCGATGGCGAACACGAGCGCCGGCGGCATCACGATCGCGCCCCATTTCAAGAAACTGCCCGCGCCAACATTCACACGTTCCCGGCGTAGCGCGCCGAGCCAGAGGATCGTCGCAAGCGAGCCGGTGACGGAGAGATTTGGGCCAAGATCGACGCCGATCAAAATTGCGCGCGTTATTTTGTCGGCGATGTGATCGTTCTGGAGAACACTGCCGCCGATCAATCCAACGGGCAGATTGTTGGCGAGGTTGCTGCCAAAGGCGACGGCGATGCCGGCGGCCCAAGCTGCGCCCGCCACCGAATGCGCCGCGGTCTCGCGCAGCAGCGCGCTTATCGATGCTACCAAGCCGGTCTCGTTCAATGCTTCGACCAGCACGAACAGGCCGGCAACCAGGGGCAGCACGCCCCAGGAGATGTCTTTCACCACGCTCCACGTTTTTGCCGGCTGAAACAGCAGCACGACGGCGGCCGTTGCCAAGCCGGCAATGCAGGTTGGCAATCCGAGCTGCATGTCCATCGCGGATGCACCGAGCAGGACGATCGCAGTCACCACAATGCCGGCCGCGGCGATCTTCCCGCCGGTGGACAGTTTGGGCAGCGGTACCCCTGCGGCAATGCTTTGGCGCAGTGCGCGTCGTTGTGTCCATTGCAGCAGCACATAGGTTGCGACAATCGAGACGGCGGACGGCAGCAGGTAGCGCGGCAGCCATTGCAGTAGCGGCGGCATGTGACTGCCGTAGATGACGAGGTTGGCCGGATTGGAAATCGGCAGCACGAACGAAGCCGCATTGGCGACGAAGGCGCAGATCAGAAGATACGGCAGCGGCTGTTCGGCCTTCGCGGTCCGCACTGCGGCGGCCACGGCGGGTGTGAGCACGACGGCGGTCGCATCATTCGACAAAAACACCGTGACCGCGCTACCCACGATGTAGATCAGCAGGAATAGCCGCCGCGGCGAACCGCCGGCATGCTGCGTCGCCAGCGCGGCGAGCCAGTCAAACAAGCCCTCGCTGCGCGCAACCTCGGCCAGCAGCATCATGCCGGTCAGGAACAGATAGACATCCGTTCCTTTGGCAATTCCGGCCAGCGCGGTGGACGGCGTAATCAGCCGCAGCACGACAAGCAGCGCGGCGCCGCCGACCGCCCAGACGGCCTCGATCGTGGTGAAGGGACGGATGAGGACACCGGCGACGGCCAATGCGGCGATGATCCAGATGGCGAGGTGCGATGACATCAATGATCTAACAGCATTGCAACAATTTCATCCGGCGATGCGGCGGGCTTCACGCGTAACCTGTTTGACGTTGGGGAGCGCTCCGGCTTCATTTTCCGCCGCCGCGGCCGCGCTGACGATGCGGCGAAATCCGATCCACAGCGCGACAGACCCGAGCGCGAAACAGCCCAAGACGATGAAGGTCGTGCTGTAGCCAAACTGCTGCGACATCCACCCGCCGATCGCCGGGCTCAGTGACGCCCCGATGCCTTGCGCCGTCATCACCGCTCCTTGCCCGACATTGATGCGTCCGGTGCCGTTGAGAATCCGCGCCACCAAGGCAGGCACGGCCACGCTTTGCAGGCCGGCGCCGATGCCGTCAAGAAATTGCACCGGATAGACGCCCCAGCGGCCGATCAGGAACGCCGCGATCAGCCCCCTGATCGGCAGCGCCGCAAAGGAGATCAGGAGCACGATCCACAACCCGCGCTTCTCTCCCAGCTGCATCGCAAGCAGCGCCGTCAGGATCATCACGCCCTGCGCCACCACAATGGTGATGGCGACAAAGCCCGGTCCGTTGGCGTGATCTCCGATGACGACCGCCATGCCGTAGAGCGGCAGCATGGCACCGTTTCCCAGGTGAAACAGACACAGAGCCGCGGCGAGAATCAGAAGCGGCTTGCACCCAAGCAGAACCCGGTAGCCGCTGATCTTGTCGTCGTCGCCCTGCGCGTGCCGCAGTCCGCGCGCGACTCGATCGTCGATCGCCTTTGGCGGAATGAGCGCGACGGCGACGATCGACAGGACGCCGAACAGCGCCGCCAGCCAGAACACGGCAGTCATGCCGAACATCCAGCCTAAGACGCCGGACAAGCCGGCGCCCACCATGTTGCCGGCGTGATTGAACGCCTGATTGACGCCCATCTGCTTGTTGAAGCCGGACTGATGGACGATGCCGAGCGTGATGCCGCTGACGGCGGGGCCGATGGCCGCGCCGGCGATGGCCGAGGCGATCTGCGAGGCCGACACCAGCACGAACGATTGCGAGAGCAGGATAACGGCGGACGCCAGCACCGTGCAGATGCCCGGCACAATCACATACAGCCGCTTGCGCGACGAGCCATCGATCAGCGCGCCGGCGGGCGCCGTTACCGCCATCCCGGCAATTCCGCCGATGCTCATCACGCTGCCGATGAGGCCGTTGTGCCAGCCGTGCGCAATGAGATAGACGCCCAGGAACGGCCCGATCCCGGCCTGCATGTCCGCCATGAAGAAGTTCAGCGCTTGCAGAGGGAGAATGGCCCGCCGCCGCGATCCGTTCGAGAAAAAT
>Ga0208849_1001530_pt1 | contig 15651 bp, 12 predicted proteins | sample NGESurdeep072012_10_FD_184470 | JGI IMG/M metagenome (GOLD analysis project Ga0208849, IMG submission 184470) | Arctic peat soil microbial communities from Barrow, Alaska - NGEE Surface sample 53-3 deep-072012 (SPAdes) | ecosystem: Environmental > Terrestrial > Soil > Wetlands > Peat ...
AGTCTGGTCCGAGATCGGCGTGGTGGCGTCGATATCGGCCACGACCTGGACACGATTGGCAGCGCGCGGATCGATGCGGATGCGCTGCACACGGCCGACGTCGACGCCGAGGTAGCGTATCGGGCCGCCTTCCGACAGGCCGCTGACCGTGCCGTCGAAATAAATCTCGTAACGCTGGTAGTTGCGGTGATCGCGGCTGTCGGAATACCAATAGACGAACAACACTCCCATGACCACCATCAGCAGCACAAAAATGCCGACGGCGACGTAGTTCGCTTCACGCTCCATGTGTCCGTCCTGCGCGCTCACGCGCTCGCTCGCCCCCGAAGTACGCCTGTATCCAGGGATGCGGGTTCTTGACGATGCCTGCCAGCGTGTCGCTGATCATCTTGCCATCGACGATGACGCCGACCCGGCTGCAGGTGCGGAATATGGTGTCCAGGTCGTGGGTGATCATGACTACCGTGAGCTTCAGCTCGCGCTGCAGGTAAATCAACAGTTCATCGAAGGCCGCGGCGCTGATCGGATCGAGCCCGGTGGTTGGTTCATCGAGAAACAGCAGCAGCGGATCCAGCGCCAGCGCCCGAGCCAGCGCGGCGCGCTTGATCATGCCACCGGACAGTTGCGAGGGAAACTTCACTGCCGCGTCCAGCGGCAGTCCCACCAGCCGCACCTTGAGCAGCGCCAGCTCATCGAGCGTGCGCTCTGAAAGCCGCAGATGCTCGAGCATCGGCACCTGCACGTTCTCCCGCACGCTGAGCGCCGTGAACAGAGCGCCCTCCTGGAAAGTCACACCGTAGCTGGCTTTCAGCGCGTGCAGCTCGGCCGCACTCAGCTGGTGCAGATCGCGTCCCAGGAAGCGCACTGTGCCGGCGTCGGGGCGGCGCAGCCCCAGGATGGTCCGCAATAGCACCGACTTGCCCGCGCCCGAGCCGCCGATGACGCCGAACACTTCGCCCTCCTGAACCTGCATATCGAGGCCGTCATGCACGGTCTGGGAGCCGAATCGCGTCACGATGCCGGAGACTTCCAGGACTGCAGGCATCAGATGTCGAGCTTCATGAACAATACCGCGAACAGGGCATCAGCCACGATCACTGAAAAAATCGACACCACTACCGCCAGCGTGGTCAGGCGCCCGAGTTCACGCGAGGAGCCGCGCACGCGCATGCCGCACGCGCACCCGGTGATGGCAATCAGGCCGGCAAATACCGGTGCCTTGACCAGGCCGGTCCAGAAGGTGGTCGCGGCGATCGCGCTCTGGGCGCGATTGAGGTACTGCAGCATCGACATATCGAGCAGGGAATGACACAGCAGGCCGCCACCGACCAGACCGACCAGATCGGCTGCGATGGTCAGCAGCGGCAGCGCGATCAGCAGCGCCAGCACACGCGGCACGACCAGCGCCTCGATCGGATCGATCCCCGTGGCGTACAGGGCATCGATCTCCTCGTTGAGCTGCATGGCGCCGATCTCGGCGGCAAACGCGCTGCCCGAGCGGCCGGCGACAATAATCGCCGTGAGCAGCACGCCCAACTCGCGCAGCACGCCTACGGTCACCAGGTCGACCACGAAGATGTCGGCGCCAAACTTACTGAGTTCCTGGGCACCCATATAGGCCAGGATCACACTGATCAGAAAGCCGACCAGCGACACAATTGGAATGGCGGTGATGCCGGTGTCGTAGATATGACGCGCGACCGCGGTTGGCCGCAGCCTGCGAAAGCTCCCCAGAGCCCGCAGCAGCGCCAGGCACACACGGCCAACGAATTCCAGGCCGGCTACCGCGCTGCGCCAGCCGCGCACCGCGCGCCGGCCAATACTCTCCACCGCCTGTTCCGGGTCGAGCCATTCAGTGCCACCGGGGTGTGCCGGGATCTCGCCGGAATAAGTGCGCTCCACCAGCGTCAGCGCCGTGGGCGCAGCACCGTCAAAGCGCGGATTGAGGCCGGCCTTGCGGGCCCGATCGAGGAAATCGTGCAGCAACCAGGCGCCTGACAGATCCAGGTGCGCGCTGCCGGCGGCCACCCGTGCGCTGCGCGCGCCGCTGAAATCGATGGCCTTTAATTCCGCCTCGATGGCCGCGGACTGCGTCGCCCGCCACTCGCCCAGCAACTCGAGGTTCAGCTCCTCGGCGTTGCGCCGCGCCGTAATGAACATGGTCGGCGATGCTATCAGTCTGGCGCCAGTCCGTCTGCGCTACCATGTTTGCCGCAATGCTTAAATTCCTGACGAAGCGCGCGCTGCTGTCCGTCATTACGCTCGCCATACTCTCGGTGATTGTGTTTCTGGCGGGACAGCTGCTGCCAGGCGATGTCGGGCGCGCGGTCCTGGGTCCTCTGGCCGACGCAAGGTCGGTGGCAGCGTTCAACCATCAGGCGGGCGTGGACCGCGCGCTGCCGGTTCAATACTGGGACTGGATCTCACACTTCATCACCGGCGACATGGGCCGCTCCTTCACCTACCGCGCGCCCGTGGCGCCGTTCGTCGCCGATGCCCTGCTCAATTCGCTGAAACTCGCAGCCCTGGCGTTCGTGCTGGTGGTGCCGCTGGGAATCGCCGGCGGCGTGTTCGCGGCACTGCGCGTGGGACGCTGGAGCGATCGCAGTATCGTGCTGTTGGGTCAGACGCTCGGCGTCGTGCCGGAATTCATCTCCTCGATCGTACTGATCCTGATCTTCGGCGTCTGGCTGCGCTGGCTGCCGATGTCGGCGGATTGGCCGGAAGGAGCCGGTCCGCTGACTCAGATCCGCTATCTGATTCTGCCGTCATTGCCGCCCGTGCTGATCTACTTCGGCTACCTGGCGCGGGTAGCGCGCGTAGGCACTATTGAGGCGCTCGATGCCGATTACACCCGCACGGCCATCCTCAAGGGCCTGCCGTGGCTGACCGTGCTGCGAAGGCACGTGTTGCGCAATGCGCTGCTGCCCACGATCGCGGTCGCGGCCAGCCTGATCGGCTACCTGGCCGGCGGACTGGTGGTGGTTGAGATCCTGTTTCACTACCGCGGCATCGGCGGCCTGATCTATTCCGCTGCCAGGGCCAAGGATTTCCCGATGCTCGAGGCCGGCGTGCTGAGCATCGGCGCAATCTACGCGATCGCCTCGCTGATGGCCGATCTGCTGAGTTCAGCACTCAACCCACGCGTTCGCGCGGGACGCACGTGAGGGCGGCGCTGCGTTCACGGCCGCTGCTGGCCGGTGCGGCGATCCTGTTGTTCTGGATCGCGTGCGCGCTGTTCGGCAGCAGAATGACGCCGCTCGATCCGTACGCGGATGATCTGCTGGCGACACTGGCGGCGCCGTCCAGCGCCCATTGGTTCGGTACCGATCAGCTGGGGCGCGACGTATTTTCCCGCGTCATCGTCGGTGCGCGCGACATACTGATCGTGGCGCCGCTGGCCACTGCGCTCGGTACGCTGCTCGGTACCGCGCTCGGACTTGCGGTGGGATATTTCCGCGGCGCACTCGACACTATCGTCAGCCGCGTAATCGAGGCATTGCAGGCGCTGCCGTTGGTAATCGTGGCACTCATGGGGCTGGCGGCGATCGGCACCTCCAACTTCACCGTGGTGCTCGTGATCGGCTTCGTGTTCACGCCGCTGATCGCCCGTACGGTGCGCTCGGCGACGCTCAGCGAAGTCGACCTGGATTACGTCGCCGCGGCGCGCGTGCGCGGCGACAGTGCCTTCGCCATCATGTTCGTCGAGATCCTGCCCAACGTGCTGCCGGTGGCGATCGTGGAGATGACCGTGCGGCTGGGTTACGCTATTTTCTTCGTCGCCACGCTGAGCTTCATCGGCTTCGGCATCCAGCCGCCGTCGGCCGACTGGGGCATCGCCATTGCCGAGAATTACAGCCTGATTGGCAGTTACTGGTGGACCGTCCTGTTCGACGCCGGGGCCACAGCCTCGCTGATCATCGCCGTGAACCTGGTCGCCGACGGGCTGCAGCACCTGGCCGAGCAATGAGCGCGCAGGCCAGCGACGCATTGCGCTTCGAGCACGTGGACGTGATGTACCGCGTTGGTGCGCATGAGCGCCGCGCGCTCAGCGATCTGAATGTCGTGATCCGCACTGGCAGGACCTACGGATTGGTGGGCGAATCCGGTTGCGGGAAATCGACCGCGGCGCTGGCAGCGGTGCGCTATCTGGCACGCAATGGACGCGTCAGCGCCGGGCGCATCCTGGTTCAAGGCCGCGATCTGATGGCCCTGTCGCCGCTGGAGCTGCGGCAAGTGCGCAGGCACAGTGTATCCATGGTTTATCAGGATCCCGCACGCGCCTTGAACCCGTCGCTGCGTATCGGCCGGCAGATGGCGGAAGTGTTCGAAGTGTCCGAGGGTCTCAAAGGCAGCGCGGTACAGGAGCGCGTAGCCGCCATGCTCACGCGCGTGCAGATCGCGAATCCGCGGCGCGTCATGGGCAACTATCCGCACGAGCTGTCGGGCGGCATGCAGCAACGCATCGTGATCGCGATGGCGCTGTCAAAGCATCCGGCGCTGCTGATTCTCGATGAGCCCACCACGGGGCTGGACGCCACGGTCGAGGCTGAGGTGCTGGACCTGATCGCACGGCTGCGCGATGAGTTCAATACCTCGATCCTGTTCATCAGCCATAGCCTGTCCGTGATCAACCGCATGTGCGATCACGTCGGCGTGCTGTATGCGGGCGAGCTGGTCGAGGAAGGCTCGAACGCCGAGATCTTCGGCGATCCGCGTCATCCCTACACGGTGGCGCTGCTGCGCTGCCTGCCGCGCTTCGGGCGGCGCAAGACCCAGGGGCCGCTGGAAACAATTCCAGGCTTCCTGCCGGCCATCGGTTCGAGCACCAGAGGCTGCGTGTTCGTGGAGCGCTGCGGCAACGCCACCGATCATTGCCGGGCCCAGGCTCCGCCGGCAATCGATCTAGGCGGCCGCCTGACGCGCTGTTTCTACCCGGAACGTGCGCCAGACCTGCCGCACACCGCTGAGGACGCCATTGTGCGAACCACGCCCGCTGCGACAGCGCCGCAAGGCCCGGGCGCGCCATTGCTGCGCGCGCACAATCTGTCCAAGACCTACCGGCTCGGCGGCCGTGCGCTGCGGGCGCTGCACGAGGTATCGCTCGAGCTATGGGCTGGTGAAACACTGGGACTGGTGGGCGAATCCGGCAGCGGCAAGAGCTCGCTCGCCAGTCTATTGGTGGGACTGTCGGCGCCTGATGCCGGCGGCGAAGTCGATCTGGACGGCGAGCGCGTGCAGCCGCTGGCCGGCGAGCGCACGCAGGCGCAGCGCAAGGCCCTGCAGATGGTGTTTCAGAATCCAGGCTCGGCGCTGAACCGCTCGCAGACGGTGCGCACGCTGATCCAGCGCTCATTGCGGCTGCTCGCATTGCCGCAGCCGCAGCGCGAGCAGCGCCTGCGGCAGCTGGCGGCCGCCGTGCGCCTGCCCGAGCAGCATTTGCGCGACAAACCGAAGCGGCTGTCCGGCGGCCAGCAGCAGCGCGTGAGTATTGCGCGTGCATTCGCCGGCGCACCGCGCATCGTGGTCTGCGATGAACCCACCTCGGCACTCGACGTCTCGGTGCAGTCGGCGATCCTCAATCTGCTGCTGGAGCTGCAGGCCGGACAGCAGGTCAGCTACCTGTTCATTTCCCACGATCTGAACGTGGTGAATTTTCTGGCCGATCGCATTGCCGTGCTGTATCTGGGGCGGCTCATGGAGATCGGGCCGACCGAGGCGATCTTCACCGGGCCGCAGCATCCCTATACCGAGGCGCTGCTGTCTGCCAACCCGGGTGCGCACGCGCACGACGAGCGCATCCGGCTGCAGGGTGACTTGCCCGGTGCACTCGATCTGCCCGGCGGCTGCGTATTCCACACACGCTGCCCGCGCAAGATCGGCCGCATCTGTGAAGAACGCGAGCCGGCTCTGCTTGCGGATGGCGATGGCCATGCCATGCGCTGCCATATCCCGCCGGCAGAGCTTGCGCGGCTGCAAAGCGGCCGCGATTCATGACCAGGGCTTCGAGCGTGCTGCTACGCGCCTGCGATGAAATGCGCACCCGCTCCAGCGCGGCTGGCAATGCGGTCATCGATGAATTCTGCCGCGGCCGCATTGGCCGGCGCGAGTTCCTGCGGTACTTGAGCGTGCTGGGCCTGTCGGCGCCGTTGTTGGGCGTCATGACACCAGGGGCGGCACGCGCCACCGGCAGGCCCGGCGCCACCGTGACCGTCGGCATGACGGTGCCGGCCGGCCTGATCGATCCGCTGACCGTCGCCGATACCGGCGGTGTCTGCCTGCTATCGCAGACCGGCGAATACCTGGCGATCTCCGGCCCTGATCTGCGTCTGCGGCCGGCGCTGGCGGAAAGCTGGCAGCCCAATCGCGATGGTAGCGTCTGGACGTTCAGGATCCGGCGCGGCGTGAGATTCCACAACGGCCGCACGCTGAGCTCGGCCGATGTGGTCGCGACCATGGATCGCCTGGCCGATCCGGCCAATGGCTCGGTGGCGCTATCGGCGTTCGCCGGCGTGCTTTCAAAAGGAGCCAGCAGGGCGAGCGATGACGCCACCGTGGAGTTTCACCTGGATGCGCCCAACGGCAGCTTTCCGTACTTGGTCTCCTCCGACAATTACAGCGCCATCATCCTGCCGGCGGACTACGACGGCGGCTTCGAGAAGACTTTCATCGGCACCGGTCCGTTCCGGATCGAGCGCTTCGCCTCGAAGGACCGCGCCTCGTTCGTTCGCAACCCGGACTACTGGGGCAACAAGGCGTTGCCCGAGCGCACCTTGTTCATCTTCTACGACAGCATCCAGGCGCAGATCCTGGCGATGCAGGGCGAGCAGCTGGACGTGCTGTTGCATGCGCCGGTGCAGGGAAGCCAGGCGTTGCTGGCCGATCCGCGGCTGAACATACTGGCGCTGAAATCCAGCGCGCACCAGCAGGTGCACATGCGCACCGACACCGGTGCATTCACCGATGCGCGCGTACGCCGCGCGATGGCGCTGTGCCTGAATCGCGAAACCATCGTCACGGGTTTGTTTCGGGGTATGGCGGTCGCCGGCAATGACAGCCCGTTTGCGCCGGTGTTCGCCGCCACCGATCCGCAGGTGCCGCAGCGGCGGCAGGACCTGCGCCAGGCGAGAGAGTTGCTGAGCGCAGCCGGCGTGGCCCGCGGCTTCAGGGCGACGCTGACGGCCGAGCGTTTCGTCGAGATACCCGACTATGCGGTGGTGATTCAAAACGCCGTGCGCCAGATCGGCGTGGAGTTACGACTTAACATCGAAGAACAGTCGGCCTATTTCGGCCGCGCCACCTTTGGTCAGTCGGACTGGCTGGATTGCGAGCTGGGAATAGAGGATTACGCGCATCGCGGCGTACCCAATATATTCCTGACCGCGGCTTTGGGCAGCCGCGGCACCTTCAACGCCGCGCATTTCAATAATCCGGACTATGACCGGCTGGTGGCCGGCTACATCGCGGCGCTTGATCCCGCCTCGCAGCGCGACGCCGCCGGCCGCATCCAGCGATTGCTGCTCGATAAGACGCCGATCATCGCCGCCTATTTCTATGACTGGCTGTCGGTGACGACCAGGCGCATCCGCGGCGTACGGCCGTCCGCGAGCGGGCAGTTGTTCCTGGATCAGGCGCAGTGGTTGTAAGGCGACGCCGGGCGCTGCCGTACCGGGCAGTTGACCAACACAAATTCATTGCGCCAGTTCAAGCAAGCCGGCCTTAACGCAGGCCTCGTCTTTCTCTCCGCCTGGGGCGCCTGAGGCGCTCATTGAGCCGATTACCGCACCGCCGGATTTAATGGGAAGCCCACCAGCCCAGGTAATGAGGTTAGGATCTCCATTGACAGATCCCGGCGGCCCCGACTGTGGACCTTTCGAAGAAGGCGCCGGCGCACTCTTGCCGAAATCTCCAGATGTCAGGCCGGTCTTGATAACCGTATAAGCCTTCCGGTATGCAAAGCCCACGGTCTCTGCAGGCGCGCCGTCCGCCCTTATCACTACCCGGGTCGACAGGTCAGGCTCAAGGATGGTGACTGTCACCGCAAATCCCTGGGCCTTGCACGCATTGATTGCCGCCTGCGCAGCCACCATCGCCCGGTCAATTGGTATACCCGCGGCGCTAGCGTCCATGCCGAGATTGATTAAAGCGACTGAAATGACAGTCATGATTAGGCGCTTCATAAAATAATGATCTCCGGAAAAATGGGACCGCGGTTTACTGCAAAACAGGGACTTTAAAATACCCTGAGAATGGCGCATCACGAGTTTCTTTCGCAGTAAGCGTGATGTCCGAAGGACTGTACAACAGTAATCCGGAGGAGCTTGAGCCAACTGCCGCAGGCGCATCAAATCTCTCCTGCACGGCCCGCCAGTCGTGACGCTCAGGAATCGTCGCGATAGCGGCGCAGCCGTATGGCGATCGCCAGCATCGCGGCCGCCGCCGCCAGTCCCAACCATAGCTGGGGGCTTGCAAGCAATGCCGCCGGATCCGGAGCGTGCGAGAACAGGCGGCTGCCGGTGTCGGATACGGCAGCCGGATCACCGCTGAATGCCAGGTTCATTAGCTCACTGAAGCTGCGGCCTATGACACGGGTCACGTAGTGGGTGCCGAATAACAGGTGCTCCAGGAAGGCCAGCAGTATGGGAGGGATCAGTGCCCAGACGTAGGGCGAGCGCCGCGCCCAGGCCGACGCCAGCATCAGGTAGGTGGCATAAGGTGCATACCAGAGCAGCGTCACGACCACGGCGTATAGCATGAGTCCTTGCAGCCGCAGCCACGCCATCGTGTCCCACAGTGGCAATGCGCCGTGCAGCGTGGCGTGATGGCGCAGCGCCAGGATGGCGCTGCCGAGCAGGCCGGTGAGCGCGGCCAGCAGGAAGCTGCCGAGTGGCAGGATTGCGATGCCGACCAGAAACTTGACCAATACCGTTTGCGTGTCGGAAACCGGCAGAGATTTCCAGAACAGGATGCTGCGATCGCGTCGCTCGCCGTAAAGACAATCGACGAAATAAATGCTCGCCAGGATGACGGCGGTCACATAGAAGGCCATGGACCAGCCGGCCTGCACGATCTGGAACATTGGCGACATGCTGGCGGCCGCGGTCGCGGAAGCCGCGCTCCAATCCACGTTCACCGTCAGCGAATGTCCGAATAGTGTCGCTGCGGTCAGCAATGCCCCGGCAATCGCCAGCGGCGCAATCCACAGCGCGCGGTGTTCCCAGAATTCGCGCCTGATCTGAACCTGCAGCGATTTCATGCGGTCTCCGTCTGTACCTTGGCGACGAACAGATCCGCGACCCCGGGGGTGCGCAATTCACCCAGCCCCGACAGCGCCTCGCGTGTCTGGCCTTCGAACAGCATGGTGGGGCGGCCAAAGATCTGACGCTCATAAAAAGGATGCAGTGCCCGCGCCGCCTCGATCTGGGCGGTGGCGACATTGACCTGTATGTAACGCTCGGCGATCGCCTCGACGCTGGCGTCGAGCACGATGTGGCCGCGGTCGACGAACAACACGTCGGTCAACAGGTTTTCCACCTCCTCGACCTGATGCGTGGTGAGCAGGATGGTGCGCTCGTGATCGAAATAGTCATTGAGCAAGGTGTCATAGAACTGGCGGCGATAGATCAGATCCAGGCCGATGGTCGGCTCATCGAGCACCAGCAGGCGCGCATCGATGGCGAGAATCAGCGCCAGGTGCAGCTGGGTGATCATGCCTTTGGACAGTTCACCGATACGGCTGCTGTGGCGAATATCGGTATGGGACAGGAATTCTTCAGCGCGCGCGCGCTGGAAGCGCGGATGCACGCCTTCAACGTAGTCAATGGCGTTCGCCACTCGCAGCCAGCGTGGCAGCACGGCCGTGTCGGCGATGAAACAGACCTCCTTCATCAGCGCATTACGCTCTCGCGAAGGGTCCAGACCGAACACCGACACGCTGCCTGTATGAGGCGTCAGTCCGAGGATGGCCTTGAGCGCGGTGGTCTTGCCGGCGCCGTTGCGGCCGATCAGGCCGACGATGCGGCCCGACTGTATGCTAAAGCTCACCTGGTCGAGTGCCACGTGCGCGCCGTAGCGCTTGCTCAAGCCTATCGCTTCAATGATCGTGGTCATCGGCTGCGTCCTGGGAGGGGTCGGGAGTTTTGGAGTCGGACAGCAGCTGATCGCTCGACAGGCCCAGGCGATTGATCGTGGCGCGGATGCGCGGCCACTCCACCGTCAGGAAGCGCCGGCGCTCGTCGGAGCGCAGCACGGCGGCCGCGCCAACGCTCACGTACATGCCCAGCCCGCGGCGCTTCTCGACCAGCTGCTCATCGACCAGCTGCTGGTAGCCCTTGAGAACCGTGAGCGGATTGACGCGAAATTCGGCGGCGACGTTGCGCACGGATGGCAGCGGATCGCCCTCCTTGAGCACGCCCTCGAGGATCATCGCGACCACCCGGTCGCGCAGCTGCCGATAGATCGGCTGGCTGTTATCCCATTGGCTTTCCATGTTCGCGCAGCGCTGCTTTTTACTGTCCGTGACGGCCGGCGCGCGAGTCTAGCGCGCCAGCGCCGCCGTGATAGTGCCGGCGGTTGTGCAGTCGCTCTCCGCGACCACTGGCGCTGAGGCTGGCTGGTAATACGGCTCAGTGGCCGAGGCGATGATGGTCTGGGTCGTCAGCAAGGTGATCGCCACGGCCAGTACAGCGAACGCGGTGCGCTGCAGGGCGAATGGCAGGCTGGGGATTTTATGGGCTGTATTCATAGTCTACTCCCGGGTTGGGGCTAGCTGTAGCGTTGTACTTGTGTTGTAGATAACTACAACACCAGTGGTGTGTCAAGCAGCACTTACGAAGCCGGTTGCCGCAAGCGGAAAGCCCTCTAAGATCAGCGCTCTTTTTAACCTGGAGCCGCCATGAAGCTGCCGCTGAACGTCGCGATCACGGGTGCCGCCGGTCAGATCGGTTATGCGCTGGCCTTTCGCGTGGCCGCAGGCGCGATGCTGGGCGCGGACCAGCCCATCAATCTGCACCTGCTGGAAATTACGCCCGCACTACCCACGCTCGGCGGCGTAGTGATGGAACTCCACGACTGCGCGTTTCCGACACTCAATAAGGTCGTCGCCACCGACCAGGCCGAAGTCGCGTTTCGCGACTGCCACGTGGCGCTGCTGGTGGGTGCGCGGCCGCGCGGGCCGGGCATGGAGCGCAAGGACCTGCTGCTGGCCAACGCGCAGATCTTTTCCGCGCAGGGCAAGGCGCTCAACGCCGTCGCCGATCGCAGGTTGCGCGTGCTGGTGGTCGGCAATCCGGCCAACACCAACGCGCTGATAGCCAGTCACAACGCCCCGGATCTCGATCGCCGCAGTTTCACCGCTATGATGCGTCTCGATCACAACCGCGCGCTCGCGCAGCTCGCCGACAAGACCGGCACGCATGTGAACGACATCAGGCGCCTGAGCGTCTGGGGCAATCACTCCGCAACGCAGTACCCCGACATCAGTCACGCGCTGGTGCAAGGCAGGCCGGCGCGAAGCCTGGTGGATCAGAAGTGGCTGGAGGAAATTTTCATTCCCACCGTGCAGCAGCGCGGCGCGGCCGTCATCAAGGCGCGCGGTTCCTCATCGGCCGCCTCTGCTGCCTCCGCCGCCATCGACCATGTGCGCACCTGGGTGTCAGGTACCGGCGAGGGCGACTGGACCAGCATGGCGGTGATTTCCGACGGCAGCTACGGCATCCAGGAAGGACTGATCTTTTCCTATCCTGTCACCTGCAAAAATGGCGACTACCAGATCGTTCAGGGCCTGGCGATCGATGCCTTCAGCCGCGCCCGCGTGAACGCCACTGAAGCCGAACTGCGCGAGGAGCGTGACGGCGTCAGGACGCTGCTCAATCTGCCCGCGCCATGATCGGCGCGATCATCACCGTGATGTTCATCACCGCGGTGGTGTATCTCGCCTATCGACGACTGCCATTGCTGTCCTTTACCGCCGCATTCACGGTGCTGCTGCTGGCGTATGCGATGTTCGGCAATCCTGCGGGCCTTTGGCTCGGGCTGCTGTTCATATTGCTGGTGTGTTTCTGGCTGCTGAATCTGCGGCCGCTGCGAATCGCGCTGATCAGCGCACCGTTCATCAAGACCTACCGGCGGCTGCTGCCGCCGATGTCGGCCACCGAGCGCGATGCGCTCGATGCCGGAACCGTCTGGTGGGATGGCGAGCTGTTCACCGGCAACCCGGAGTGGCGCAAATTGCTCGGCGCGGCGCCGCCGCAATTGTCGGCCGAAGAGCAGTCCTTTATCGACGGACCGTGCGAGACGCTGTGCGGGATGCTCGATGATTTCGATATCACGCATCGCCGCGGCGATCTGCCCGCGGAAGTCTGGGACTATCTCAAGGCGCAACGCTTCTTCGCCATGATCATTCCACGCCGCTACGGCGGCCTGGAATTCTCCACCTACGCGCACTCCTGTGTGCTGGTGAAGCTCGCGGCGCGCAGCGTCACCTGCGCCTCCACCGTTGCCGTGCCCAATTCGCTCGGCCCGGCCGAGCTGCTGGTTCATTACGGCACCGAGGAGCAGAAGAATCATTACCTGCCGCGGCTGGCGCAGGGCCTGGAGATTCCCTGCTTCGCGCTCACCGGGCCGCGCGCCGGTTCCGACGCCGCCTCGATTCCCGACACCGGCGTGGTGTGCCGCGGCGTCTACCAGGGCCGGGAGATCATTGGTCTCAGGCTCAATTTCTCCAAGCGCTACATCACCCTGGCGCCGATCGCGACCGTGGTGGGCCTGGCGTTTCGCATGTTCGACCCTGAGCACCTGCTCGGCGACACCCAGGACATCGGCATCACCTGCGCCTTGATTCCGCGCGACACACCCGGAGTCGAGATTGGACGGCGGCATCTGCCGCTCAACATCCCGTTCCAGAACGGCCCGCTGCTGGGGCGCGATGTATTCGTACCACTCGACTGCCTCATCGGTGGTGTCAAGATGGCGGGGCTGGGTTGGCGCATGCTGGTCGAGCAGCTGTCGGTGGGACGCTGCATTTCGCTGCCGGCCAATGCCACGGGAGGTGCGCTGGCGGCCTCGGTCGCGACCGGCGCGTACGCACGCATCCGCCGTCAATTCAACACGCCGGTGGGCCGCTTCGAAGGCGTGGAGCTGGTGATCGCGCGCATGGTCGGACTCACCTACATCATGGATGCCGCGCGCAGCGTGACCACGGCGGCGATCGATGCCGGCGAAAAACCGGCGGTACCGGCCGCCATACTCAAGTACCACCTGACCGAGATGGGACGGCGCGTAGGCAACGATGCCATGGACGTGCACGGCGGCAAGGGCATCATGCTCGGACCGAACAACTATCTCGGCCGCGGCTACCAGTCGATCCCGATTGCGATCACGGTCGAAGGCGCCAACATTCTCACGCGCAGTCTGATCATCTTCGGCCAGGGTGCCATCCGCTGCCACCCGTACGTGCTGCGCGAAATGACCGCGGCGCGCGATTCCGACCATGCGCGCGGCATCGATGAGTTCGACCGGGCACTGTTCGCCCATATCGGCTTTGCCATCTCCAATGCCGTGCGTTCGTTCATCATGGCGATCACATTCGCGCGCTTCAGGAAAGTGCCGGAGTCGGGACCGACGCGCCGCTATTTCCAGCATATCGATCGCTTCAGCGCCTCGTTCGCGTTTGCGACCGACCTAGCGATGCTGACGCTGGGCGGGTATCTGAAAAAAAAGGAGAGCATTTCGGCGCGGCTCGGCGATGTGCTGTCGGCCATGTACCTGGCCTCGATGGTGCTCAAGCACCACGACAACCGCGGGCACCCGGCCGAGGAACTGCCAGCGGTCGAGTGGGCCTGCCGCGAGCTGCTGTACCAGGCGCAGGAGCAGCTGCACAGCGTGCTGCGCAATTTCCCGAACCGGCCGATGGCGGCGCTGGCGCGCCTGCTGATCTTTCCGCGCGGCCTGACCTACTTCGCGCCGGCGGATGGGCTCGGCCGCCAGGTCGCCGACCTGGTGCTGACCAACACCACGACCCGCGCTTCGCTGAGCCGGTTTCTATATCGCAGCGATGCGCCCGGCAATGCGCTGGCGGCACTGCAGGATGCGCTGGAAATGGCGCCGCTGGCCGAATCGCTTGAGCGCAAACTGCGCGTCGACGGCCTGAAGACCGGCCGCGTACAGGCACTGGATCTGGCCGGTCAGATCGAGCAGGCGCGTGCGCTCGGTATTCTCGACGAGCACGAGGCGCTGTTCCTGGCGCAGTACGATCGCAAGGTGATGGCCATCCTCAATGTCGACGATTTCGCGCCGCACGAGCTGGGCATCGCAGCCAGCTGAACAAATTGGCGGATCGATCGCTCCGAGGTCAATATGCCTACCTTCACCTGAGGTGATGCCGGCGCATGTATCTGCAGTTTTTTGGGCTTGCGGAAAAACCGTTTTCGATCACGCCTGATCCGCGCTATCTGTACCTGAGCGGGCGGCATGCGGAGGCGCTTGCGCATCTGGTCTATGGCATCAATGAGGCGGGCGGATTCATTCAGCTGACCGGCGAGGTCGGCACCGGCAAGACCACCACCATCCGCTCGCTGCTGGCGCGCGCCCCCAAGAGCGCGGAGATTGCGCTGATCCTCAATCCGCGCCTGTCCGCCGCCGAGTTTCTGCGCTCGCTGTGCGAAGAGCTGGGATTGGGTGTGGACGACAGCCACGACGATGACACCAAGAACCTGGTCGATCTGCTGAATCGCTACCTGCTGCGCGCGCACGCTGCCGGCAGGCGCGTGGTGCTGGTAGTGGACGAAGCACAGAACCTCGCTCCCGACGTGCTCGAGCAGGTGCGGCTGCTCACCAACCTGGAAACCGAGACCCAGAAACTGCTGCAGATCATCCTGATCGGGCAGCCGGAACTACGCAAACTACTGGCGCGCGAAGACCTGCGGCAGATCGCGCAGCGCATCACCGCCCGCTTTCACCTCGATCCGCTGTCGCGCGAGGAGACCTATGCCTACGTGCGCCACCGCCTGAGGGTAGCGGGCGCCACCACCGACATTTTCACGCACGCAGCGTTGCGCGAGCTATATCGCGTCAGCGGCGGAGTGCCGCGCGTGATCAACATCGTCTGCGATCGCGCGCTGCTGGGCGCCTACACCCAGGAGCTGCATCTGGTTCCCGGTGCCCTGGTACGCCGCGCCGGCGCGGAAGTTTTTGGCCACGAGCTCATGCCTGGCTGGATGCCGGCGGCCGCCGCGGCACTGGCCGTGGCCGTGCTGGGCGGAAGCGCCTTGCTGCTCTGGCACCATGCACCCGGCTTCGCGCATTTCTCTCTGGGCCGCAGCGCATCCGCCTCGCCGCCGGTGGCCTCGCCGGCGGTGGCCACGCCGGTAGTGAAGCCAGCGGCCGCGAAACCAGCCGTTGCAGTGCCGCCGCCGGCACCTCCGACCCTGGCGCAACTGCTCGCGGCCAACCACGACAGCACCGATAGCGACAGTGCATTCAAGCAATTGCTGGCGCTCTGGAACGTCACCTACGTGGCGGGCAAGACCGATGGCTGCAGCCAGGCGCTCGCTCAGGGTCTGCACTGTCTGCTGCAGCGCGGCTCGTTCGCGCAGTTGCGTCTGCTCAATCGACCGGCCATCCTGATGCTCAGCGACGAGAACGGCTCGCCCT